>OGEE01000664.1_pt1 | contig 22581 bp, 18 predicted proteins | sample 1570571 | NCBI WGS metagenome assembly OGEE01 (sample SAMEA2582169, study PRJEB24529) | metagenome | biome: Human gut stool | place: China | collected 2011
AAAGCTGTGAAATTGCCTTCTGCGTAAGCCATACATCGCCATTCTGAACCCTGACTTCTATTCCGTCTTCTCCTGCATCTCGTGTGAAAACTAGAAAATCCACAGTGCTATTTCTTATCTGTAATTCTTTGCTCATAAAAGCATTCCTTTCTCTAGATTCTATCAATACATCTCTATAAAACATTTTCCCCGGTTTCTTTCAAATATCAAGAAGGGAATTTCTGCTTTTGCCAGCATACTATTATTAACTGGAACATATTCATAATTTTCAATATCTGGTATACACTTTATAGCTCTCTTTTTATCTATACCATATAGATTATTTTCACTGCTGTTCCATAAAGCCTTAATCTTCAAAACAACACATTTTGTTTGAACCATCACCTTATATTTTTCAAGCCTGCTTTTTTCTATCTCCTTTGATTTATCACCATAAGAAATAGTAATATATCTGGAATTGGATTTTATAATGCGAACATCTCCATTCCTTACTGCCTCTTTAGGGAATCCCAAATCTTCAAAAAAACTATCATAATCTGTAATGCATTCTGGGAGTTCCATTTTGACTGCATAACTGCTATTTATAATATTCTGTATATTCTTATCATCAGCCATGAACATATAAATATTCCATCCCGTGCTATCGCCATCATCATCTAATATTGGAATAGAACCATAAGGATTAAACATATGTAAATTAGACAAATCATCTTTTGTTGGCTTTTTAAATTTGACTATTTCAAATGTTATGCTCATAAATGTTCTCCTTTTCCGTCGCTTTTTTCGTCACTTTTTTAGCGACGAATTATTTTATACATCTTGCTTTTCGTCATTGCAAACTAACTTCTTATGCCCAAACAATTGTTTTAACAATTCTTTTGCGCTAATGGTTAGAACTGCGATTAGTATCTATGTACCTGGTAAAATCAATTACCTTTGCAGGCTTTCTCTTAGTAGCAATCCCTAGTCGTTCCATGTCTAATTTAAAGAGTTCACTTGGATATCCATATGCATCGAATCCCTCTGGCTGACAAATATCTCTGTTAAGATACTCACTCAGTTCCCACTGGTATTTTGTATCTTTCTCCAGTTTCTTATCAAAATACTGCGCATCCGTTACCATTCTATTAATGCCGCCAACCGATTTCTTCCCATGTGTCTTTGTCACAATCATATCGCCTGACAACTTAAAATATTGTGCTATCTGTTCTTCAGAATATCCCATTTCCTGCATCACACCATGGATTACCCGACTGATATACGTTGTATAGTGCTTCCAATTTCTCGTTTCAATATCTGTCATAGCTATTGCGGTTGCTGGCATTTACAATAAACAAGACATTTCCTCCTTTTATTTTCGCCAAATGTGTGTCCCAGCAGAACACAAGTGAAGCACCTTTGCTTTCTTCAATCTTTGTTGTTTTTAGTCGATCTTGAACTGCTTTTGTTGCACCAATCTCCATATGTATCACCTGCTCATCTCAAGTATTCTTTTTACTTCATTCTGTAATTCATCACTAAAGTCTGATAAATCATTATATGTAATTACTTTCAGTCTAATGAGACGAACAATATCCCATATTACCTCTGATTTTTTCAGTTCCATGACAACTCCCGGATGACGTTTATCTTCTTTTATCCGTTTTTCAAGTTCCCAGAATTTCTCTGATGCAGGCTTTTTATCACCATTCAGAAAATTTACATACTCTTTAACAAGACCTTCCATGTAATTTTCCTGCCAGACTGATAATTTTTCTCGAAATAATTTCCAATCCCTTTTACTTATGTCCATGATTTTGAACCTCCTCAGTCTCATGTTAGTCTCAACAAACGATTTCAAAAATGAGACTGTCTTGAGACTACAACTTTATAATTTACCTGCAAATCCCGGTTTTATCGCGTTTTGCTATATCATAGAGTCTCACTCAGTCTCAAATCTCGTGAGACTTCGTTGAGACTAACTTTGAAATATTCGTTTTTCAGAAAGCTCTTTAATCGTCTCTCTTTAGAAAGCTTTTTCTTAGAATATTCTGATTTTAACCACTTGATTTTTCTCAAAATTTCTATGACATTTTCTATGACATTTCTACGACATTTTCTGTGACATTTCCCATCTTCATTATAAGCGTTACCTAAAACAAATTTGTGCCTTTAATCAATTCAATTTTTACCTTCTCCCTACTTCCATACATAGAGCTTTTACTTTCATCAATAGTCTATACCTGATGTTTATTCTATGAATACATACTTTCCCTTTCCTTTACCATTTACCACTTTAACAACTTTCATGTCTCTAAGCTTTGTCATGACTGCTCTTGCTGTGGATGGTGAGCAATCAAGAATTTCTTTTATTTCTTTTGTTCCAAAAATCTGATTTTTCTCTATTTCATCATACACCTTAAGAATATTTGCCTTCGAAGGTTCATTATATTTTTGTTGCTCAATCGCCGACTTTATCCTATCAACCGCCGATTTTTTATCGTCAATCGCCGACTTTTTTTCTCCAATCGTCGGCTTTTGGGAATCAATCAACGACTTATTGACTGCAACAGCCAATTTTTTTAATGAATCAGCGGTTTTTTCAACAATAGTTTTTCCAACTTTTGAATTATAAATAACTGCCTGCAACATAAAAGCATTTGTATGATAAACAGGAGCTTTTAGTCCCACCTGCTCCAACTCATTACACATACGATTAACACCTTTGCCAAATTCTTTTACAAATTTATAGTTCTTTAAAAACTCTGCAATCTTAGGATTTCTAGAAAAACGTGTGAAACGTATATTATCTGCTCTTACAAGTCCCGGAAGTTTCCCAGGGCTTTCAACTGTTATATGGTCATCAAACATTTTTATCTGAATATTCATACCAGAACTAGCTATTTTTTATCGCAATTTTATTGTAATATCAATGTTATTATCCCAGTCTCCTTTTCACCATTTCCAATATGAACCATCTCTAACTCACAATACTCTATCAGACCATTAACTGCTTCCAAGATTCCATGTATGTAGGTTGCAAGATACCTTCGATACTCTTCAGCATAAGTAGCAATTTTCATAACGACTGCAGTTTGCTCAGTACCATTATCTAAAACAATATTCTGTACTTTAAAATTAGCATCATCTTTTACTGTCCACCTTTTATCTAGCACAATATTGCAATTCATATTCTGACATATTATGGTATTCTTATTAAAAAAGACACTGCCTTTTATTTCTCCAACATTATTTCCTGGCTTTAAAAAAAATGTCTTTTTATCATACAGTCCGTATTGTTCTTTGCCTTCATCGATTATATTCAAATGCCTATATTGGATACTATTGCAATACAGCTGGTAATCTTTTATTGACGAAATCAAGTTTAATATATGCCACACTGCTCTTGGATGCGTAAAATCCATAAGCTTCTGTAACTTTTGTTCTAAAATTTGAATAATAGTAGAAAAGTCAACCTCTGCAGCATACATTCCAATCTTCGTTTTTGATAATTCTGACTCTATTTGGTCAACTGTAGGAATCTGTAATCCAGCAGAATAAGTAGCATCGGAATAATAAGACATACGATAGAAATAATTAACAATCGACACCACATCTGATGCAAATTCTTCTATAATATACCGCCTAGTAAATCGCTGTTTGTCAGACTCTTCCAACGCTTGTATTATCCATTCCGAAAAAGTTCTATAGAAATTCTTATTATCCGTGTTAATCGGGGAAATACGCTTGTGATTAATATCAAAGGCCAGCTTTTCAATTTTAGTATTTTCATCTGCGAGAATAATTGTCCTATTAGCTCCTAATAGTGCATCAGCTATTCCCAGTTCATACATTACATTGTCATTTGATGTGCGTACCCGTGATACAAACGATAAATCAGCAATAAAAATATCTACACCCTGTATCTGCTTCCAAATAGCTTCGTTTATGTTAGGAGAACCTGCATCTTCTTGAGTCGGACTTTTTATTACATCTATTGTTGTTCCTTGTTCTTTTAGTAGTTTTGCGGCTTTATCTAATTGATTTTTTATATAGCTTGCAGTTTTCTTATTCTGGCTTTGCCATGCCAAAAACACTTTATATGTCATTATCCCACATCCTTTTATTCTGATATTTGTAACTTCTTTATAGACATATCATCCTCCAAAATCCTTCTTATTATTACTCCGCCTACTTTAATTCCTATAAGATTAATCTTACTCTTCTTCCTCTTCTATCCATTCCTTCAATTTTTGCTGCAACAGTTTCTTATCAGGCAAATACAATTTATACTCTGATGCATAAATATTAGCATCTTGTGGCAAAGTGATTTCAACTAAAGCATCATTCTTTTCTTTGCATAGAAGAATACCTATAGTGGGATTTTCATCTTCTAATTTTTCATATCTATCATAATAATTAACATACATCTGCATCTGACCAATATCCTGATGCGTTAGTTTATCCACTTTAAGGTCTATCAATACATAACAACGTAACAGACGATTATAGAACACTAAATCCACATAAAAGTTTTCTTCATCATATGTAAACCTTTTCTGCCTTGCCTCAAACAAATAACCTTTTCCCAACTCCAGCAAGAATTTCTGCAATTTATTTATAAGTGCTGTTTCCAAATCTGTTTCTGAATACTTTGCCTTTTCCTCCATGCCTAAAAATTCTAAAAATGTAGGTTGTTTTATTATATCTTCCGGTTTTTCAATTACATTTCCCTCTTTTGCAAGACGTAGAACGCCATTTTTATCCCGGCTCAACGCTAAACGCTCATACAAGCTTGAATTATATTGTCTTTGTAAAGTACGAACTGCCCATCCTGATTTTGCGGATTCAATTTCATAAAAGCTGCGCTCATCCTCATTTTCTATTCGCATTAATTGCAAATAATGCGACCAAGAAACAATGAATGGAGGTTCTTTTTCAAAAAGGCTAAACACTGTTTCGCTTTTTTCAATTGCAAAAAGGCTAAACACTGTTTCACTTATTCGTTCCTTGTAAGTCAAATAAAATTTCCTGGCATTTTTCAAAGTATCTTCTGAAAATCCTTTTCCAAACTCTTCCTGTAGTTTTTCAGATAATATCTTGATAACCTTACTTCCATATTTTGCACGTTTCTGCCCCATTTGCTGGGTCTCTACTATCCATCTTCCCAATGAATAATATGTCATAATCTGCACAATATTTACATGTTTAACAATCACATTTCTCGCATAATGTATTAATTCTACTGAATCAGTATATAATTTTTCAAGTTCAATGTCTTTGTCATTTTGATCAATATTTAATTCATTGCTCATATTGTATTGTTCCCCTTTCTAAAATGCATATTATTCTCTTGTCAATATTGCCCTATAAAACATTTTCCGTGATTCTTTTCAAAAATCAGAAATGATATCTCTGCTTTAGCAAACATACTATTATTTACCGGCACATGTCGATAATCCCTTATACCCGGTATCATCGCCATCTTCATCAAAAATACGGTATGAATCTTAATATATTTTTATAATTTGCACCTTGATTCCGTAAAACTATAGAATTAATAATTGACAATATCATTGCATTTCCACCACTTACCGCATCACAATCATAATCTCATTCTCAGCAAATGTTTCCTGCTGTCTACATCCAATATGTATTTCTCTTGGCAAAACAAAATCTTTTATTATTCCTAATTTTCCCATATATCGTCTTTAAACACACTAATTCTTTATGCGAGACCTAATATTTTTTGTCGTGTTTCGATTTGTTGTCTTATGACTGAGTCCTTTCTCATATATTGTAATGAATCTGGACGATTTTCAATCATTTCAATTATTTCTCCAACTGCTGGTGAAGTATTTTTATCTTTAATTATTGAAATCATCTCTAAATACTTTTTCGAACAAGATTTTAACTGCAACATACTTGAAATGTGTTCATCCATTATAGTAAAAACTGCAATTGTAATTTGTTCCTGATTAAAACCTTCAATCAATTCCGTATAAATTCCTTCAGCATCCCAACACGTTCCATAGCCATTTCCAATATAACAATCTATTAATGCAAGAACATATTTCTTATTTATTTGGCTAGGGATTTCTTTTTTTCCTGCTACGCGTTTCAACTGTAATGCAAATGTAGGTTCACGATAAAAATTGTTAAGCCCGTTATGTGCCTCATTTAACTGATCAATTGCATTTCCAAGTTCGGTAACTCGGATTTCCTCAGGAAAATATGCCTGTCCATCCACCATTTCTAAAAGTTCTCTTGCATTCTGAGCTTCTGTGACATCACCATTAACAGCAAAACGAGCATACTTAATTCCAAATTCATTCTTTGTATCTTCACTACTCCGCTCCCAAATTAAAGGAAATACTTGTTTTACATTATCCCGAACATATATCTCTGTTTCACTACGATAATATATGCCAAACAAACCTGCTGCAAGATTATTAACTTTCTCTGTAGTCAGGTTTCCAACAAATGATGTAAAAGCTTGAACTTCTTCGTTTGAAAATACTTTTTCTTTAAGATTTTTCAAAAATCGTCCAGTCTCTATAGTCACCGTAGAATTCGGCAAATTGATAACTTCCTTTATACAGGTTTCTAACCAAGAAATAAGCTGCAATCCGGTCAACTCTGTTTGATTTGGATGTGCCGCCGATGCCCAATTTCTCATATACTTAATATAATCTAAATGGTTATATCCCACATCTGATATAATATCAATTTCTTTTGCACCTTGAATCAATTCACTATCATCCAATTTGCATAGATCCTCAACTCCGGAGAGTTTTTTCCTTTTTTCAGTTGAAACAGCAACATCATAAAAGTATTCAATGTCATAATTTGCAATTCTTTTACGCAATTGATATACCGTTTCATCCCATAAATAATTTAAAGCCGCATCAAATAATCCTGCCGTTGCTGCTGCCAAGAATTTGGATATGTATCTCGCTTCTCCTATATCCTCAGCTCGTAATTCATAAACAACGTCTTCAAAATTCTTTATTATTTTTTTCCGCTCATTTATCGGAACAAGTATCCCTTCTACGGGCAATCCCATTTGCGCCATATATCCAAGCATTTTGTTTTCATATATAGCCAAAGAATTATTTACATCTGATGCATTCACTACAGAAAGCTCACTATTATTATCTACCATATACTTTCCTCCCTTCTGATTATTCTAAGATTCTTTCAACGTAAAGGCTACTTCCCCGCCAAACCCAGTCATAGTGTATCTATCTTCATTCATTAGCATCTCTTTACTAACTTGATACTTGAATGGAAACAGAATATAAAGATTACCTATCTCTGTGTAAGAATAATAGCTACTTCCATCCAACTTCATTCCCTGTCCAGTTATGAAATCAAGCACGGCTTCCTCCTGAATAGGAATTTTATTCAGAATGTATCTTGTCTTGGTTTCATTGCAAAGAATATTCATCTCCTTCAGAGTCAACGTTATTCTTCTGGTGGTAGCTTCAAGAGTGCCTCTCTCCCCCCAATCATCATAAAGCTTCTGCTTAAGTGCCGAATTAGTAACCACCTCTTGAAATTCAAAGAGCTTACCCATTATCTTACATACATCCGCAAATACAGGATATGTAAGACAGAGCATACAGTACTGAATAGTTGCCGACTGTTCTGGATATTTGTCTAATAATGCCCTCGCCTCAGTTCTTGTCGCATTCATATCTTCTGACGGATAATACCAGACATTCATCAGAATCTCTCTTGTCTTTCTAAGTCTTGTAGGACTATCTATCTCAAAGGAAAGATACTCATTCATTTTTTCTTTATATTCAGCTTCAGGAAGATTTTCCTCCAGCATCTGAACTGCCTTGTTCAACCAAGGTAATCGTATACTGCACGCATATCCAACCATTTTAGCCATTATTATCCACCGCCTTTATCTTAATAAACGGAACAATCACCTCATCAATAGTAATTCCTCCGTGACTCATCACTTCATCCCCTTTAGCATCAAAGGATTCTCCAACACCACAAATCAGATAATCAAATTGCTTGTCCAGATAGTATCCCGGATATTCAATCAGATTCTCATATTTCTCAAATAAACTGTCCTTATTTGCAAAATCCTTAAGGACAATCATTCTCCGGCTCTTCGTTTCTGTTTCAACACCAGTTTTCATCAGCTTGCCCATACCAGTACAAGGTGTATTACCATGATCCGCACTAATATAAACATCAAAGCCCTGTGCAAGCATTCTTTTAACAGTATCTACAAGCCTATGCTGATCAGCCAGGACTTTAATATCGTTATACATACCAAGTCTGCCCTGCAACTGTCCATGCACCATATCGTCCACATCATTGATAATGATTGCCCCGCATTTTACAGTCGCACCGAAGTCCGCATCATAACCTCTTTCATAGCCTATCTGAGCCTCTGTAAATCCCAGGCTCTTTGCACATTCAATAAATTCCTTCTTTTCCTTACTCTGGCTCCAAGGATTCTCCAGTTCCTTCGGAAACTTATTTGACAGCAAACACTGCCTTGAAATAGAGGTTACCGTAGGAATCATTGCCATTGACTGTCCTTTTTCATAATGAATACCCGCAAAAGACTTAGATATAATACGCCAGTCAAATTCTGACATTCCATCCATTACGATGAATACAAACTTCTTACTGTGGTCAGCGATATACTCCATCGTCCGGCTAACAAGAACCGGAGCAGAAGGATTCATCTCTACAGAAAGTTTTCCAAAGCGCTTGAGCACAAAATCCACAAAAGAATAATTTACCTCTTCAACCTCAACTGGAATCCTATACTGCTCTGACAGCACATGGATTTCTGCCTTTAATCCCGCAATCGCAAACCAATCCTTGTAATTCTTTGCCTGTACTACAGCAGTATTCAACTGCTTACAAAGCAATTTGACATACTCTCGGATATTGCTCTTACCATAAACAATTTCTTCCAGAAACTCCTTTGTATCCTCCGCTGCCGTCAGATCAGAGAAATTCTTCTTATATGCCATACAAAGTAGATCATAATTAAGTTCTGGAGTCCTCTTAACAACTGAAGCATTCAACTTCGGAAACAGCTTTTCAAGACTTACTTTGAAAACTCTAAAACACTTCTGAACATCATACGGAATATAGACTCCCGAAGATGCCAGCATAAGAATTTTAGAGTCACCAGCTCTTACAGCTTCCTCATGCTTTACTCGATAAACCAAATCATTCTCGTATCGAATAATTCGGAATCCCTTTCCTACAAAATAGGCGCAATATTCTGTTTTATCTTCTAATGCGTCCTCTTCGATAAGGAGAACATGTTTTTCGTAGGCTGCTGAGGATTTTTCATACAGCAGATCTGCAAACATATCTACGCCTCCAATCTAACCAATAATGATAATCGGAAGTCAGGATATACCTGCTTTCCTTTTTCAAAAGCCCTTTCTATTTCCTCACGTTCCTTTTCTAAACGAGTCAGACGTGACTTCCTAATATTTTCAATTCCAATATGATCTGCAGCCTCTTTTCTCAACTGCAGTGCATACTTATATTTGTTATAGCTTTCCTGGTTCTTCTGTAATTTCTTTTCTTTTAATTCGACAAAAGAATCATAAGCAAAATCCATGCTCATCTTCTCAAGTCTCTGATAATCCTCTGATGAGAGATTGGAAACAGTCTTAACAGTCAGCCTAGAATGTGCATCCAAGAACTGCTCCATAATTCGCTTTCCAGCCATTGGTCTCAATACAAAGGATTCATTCACAAATACCGAAATAACTCTCTGGTTACTTTCATCATCAGAAATTGACAGCTCCCAGAGCATAAAATATCCAGCTTCGTTAGGGAAATCCTTTATGCCAACAGACAGAATCGGAGAAAACTTATCCTGAATAACATCTGTCTTCAAGTGCCTTGTAATCTCAGCATCAGTCATTCCGATGCGGTCAATCAAAGTAGACTCTACGCCTTGCCAGCCATCATAATATGCAAGCATAAGTCGAAGGGCAGCATCTACATCAAAATTAGATTCCTGCCCGACCAACTCAATAAGATCCTTCTCTTCTCTGATAACGTCCTTATACTCTCTGGAATACTTTAACTGCTGCCTCATCTCAGTCTCAATAGGCTTGATGCGTTCTTCCATCTTATAAGGCTTTGCAATAGTATTCAAGTAGGCATCCGTAAAGTCACATTCAGCCACTTCACTATCCAAAACATCTGAATATTTATCTACGCCCATCTCCTGTAAGATAACAGACAGCTTTTCTTCCAATACATCACGGACACGATTCTCAACCGTATCTGTAATGATGAAATTGTAAATATGTACATCCCTCTTCTGTCCGATACGATCAGCACGACCACAGCGCTGCTCAATCTTCATCGGATTCCAAGGCAAGTCATAATTGATAATGATATTTGAGAATTGAAGGTTCAAACCTTCACCACCAGCATCGGTCGAAATAAAGATGCTGGTCTTTTCTCTGAATTCTCTGAGTGCCTCATTTCTCTCATCAATACTCATGCCACCGTTTAAGATGGTGACAGTATAGCCTTTATTTACAAGCAACTTCTGCAAATACTTCTGGGTTGCAACAAACTCGGTAAAGATAATAATCTTCTGGCTTGGATCCTCGGATTGAAGTGCATCAATAGTATTGGTAAGATGCTCCACCTTAACATCCGGATGCTGAAATTCTGCCTGCTTAGCAACAGAAATAATAAGCTCAAGCTCTGCTATCTCGGCTTCCATATCAAGCGAAATTGCCTCAAATGCCTCTTCAACACCATCCTCAATATCAAGCTCTGCCAAGTCTTCTTCTGTCAGATTACCAAGGTGTGTACTCTGTGTTTTTAAAGCGAGTAAACGGCGTTCCAGACTCTGACGTACTGCAGCTGTACTACTGGTAACCATTCTCTGCATAATAATCAGTAAGAAGATTAAGCACATATTCTTCTTTCGATTTCTTAAGGCCTTGTTATAGGTCTTGGAAACATAATCTGTAACCAGCTCATACAATTCACGTTGCAAAGTATGTCTCTCATCCCAGTTAAGAGATACAAGGTGAGTCACTCTGTTCTTGAAGAGCTTATTACCATTGTTATCAATAGCTTCCCTCTTCTCGGTTCGAATAAGGTATGGTGCCACCTGCTCCTTGACAATAGACTTCGCATTCGGGAATGCCTCTTCATCAAGTAATCTAACCAATCTTAAGAAAGGCTCCGTCTTGCCATTATGCGGCGTAGCTGATAACAGAAGTAAATAAGGACTCGCCTGGGATAACAGGTATCCAAGCTTATATCTTGCCACTTCTCCTGAGAAACCCGCCACACGATGGGCCTCGTCGATAATAATCAAGTCCCATCCACTATTAATAATGGAATAGATTCTTTCCTCGTTATATTTCTCAACCTTCTCAGCAGTCCATCCTGCGTGCTTTTCAATAGGCTTGATGGCATCCATCGGAGAAATTACCTGATCATACTGACCATATACATCCTCATTATCAGTTAGTCTTCGAATAGTATCGTAATCAGAAGGTAGAATCACATTGAATTTCTCATGAAATTTCTCCTGCATTTCTGATGCCCACTGAGTAACCAAACCTGTAGGACATACAACCAGGACACGCTTAACAAGCCCTCTGGCCTTTAATTCTTTGATGACCATTCCAGCTTCAATGGTCTTACCAAGACCAACCTCGTCAGCCAGAATATATCTGATATTATTGCTTTCCATTGCACGATTAAGCACATGCAACTGGTGTGGAAGCGGAATAACACCGCTCGCCAAGGAAGACAGCAAGCCACCTGCTGTCTCATTCTTTATCTTAGATAACAGCGTTACATACCGCAGATAATTTTCATCATAGGCATTCGTGCCGCCATCTTTATTCAGCTGTTCCTCCGTAGCCTTATATACAATCCCAGTTGAAGGATTGAAAACCCGGTAAGATGTATATCCCCAGGCTTCAATCCTTTCAAGGACTTGTACATTGGCTCCGGTAACCGAATCAAACGCAAAATCACCGGTTTCTAACACTGTTATCCCCTCCTAATCTTATACTCTACTTAAACTAATATCGTAGTACATAAGGATGTTTGGATCTTCCTGAATGGTTACATCAGGAAGACGCTCAGCCAAATCAACAATAGCTTTGTAGTTCTTCTCTTTCCAAAGTTTTGAAAAGCCCACTCTAATTGCTTCTGAACGAAATGATTTTAGTTTTCCTTTAGACGCCATATATCCTTCAAATTCTTTGATAAGATTTTTTTCACGAAGCTTAGCCACGTCACCTTCTTTTGTAACGTCTGGTATATACCAACGTCCATTATCATCTTTAATAAAGTTTTCTTCTAGAATAACTTGTAATTCAGGCATTTCTTCATACTTGTCAACCGCTTTTACTTCCTGCATAAATTTAGGCTGAATTTCTGCATATGTTTTAGGCCCGCCGTACTCATCACTTAACTGTTGATATAACCAAGAAATCGCAGTTTTTTCATTTGTAACAAACAAACTAAACTGAATAGGTTCAATATCCGCTATAATTCTAGCAGTATCATATTCATTGACCTGATCAGGCAGGAAATACATTCCATCTCTTTTCAAAAATCTTTCATCCAATCCACAATAAAAATCAGATGAATCAATTGGAATAGGAAGCCCCTGCATAATGTGGTACGCTACCATTCGGTCAAACAACAAATATGCTTGACGTTCTGAAACAATCTCAATTTTCTCGCCCAAGTGTACTACAACGGGAATATTAGTTAAATGTTGTCTTACAAATGCCCATGCGGTTTCTTCGGATCCTGCTTTACTCAAAATCTCCTGTTTAAAACTTTCCTTTGGTTTATATACAGAAATTACCAAATCTTGTTTTACAGCACTAGCATTTGTAATCTGTTTAAAACTACTACCTTGTTTGTCCAAAGTTCTAACATCTGCAACTATAAAACCTGCTCTTTGTAAAGCCTCCTGAATCGCATTCCAAACTGCATTCTTTGAGTTATGAAACTCTACTGTCATCCATCTATTAGGCTTCAATACTCGGAAATACTCACAAAAACATTTAGTCATCAATTCCTGATATTCCGGTAATGCTTTCCCCATTGTAGGATTTACTATAGCTTCATATTCGCTGTTAGTAATAACTCTTAACCAGGATTCCCAAAGAAAACTTAACTCGGAATAATTGAGATTATCGCCAAATGGCGGATCTGTAAAAATATAATCACATGTATTATCATCCATCTGTAATTGAGTTGTTGATCCTGTTGAAATACAACAACTATTATCTTTATTAAACTTTAAAGCATCTGTAAATTTTTTAACCTTTCCGCTATATGCATTAAATGGATTAGCCTCACTAATCATTGATGATATATACATGGTTCCACTCAATGGATTATACGGAAAAGAAACCTGTGGGCGATATCTGTTCATTTTACTGATATTTATAATCTGGCTAGTGAACATTATCCTTAACAAGTCATCATACTGACTATTTTCGATAAGGTCATATAATTTTGCTAAAACGTATAGTGTTCTCTTATAGAAAAAGTGATGTACATGTGTTAATCCATTTTTGTCATTTCTTCTACTTTCTTTTCCTTCACACATACGATTTGTCGGAAACCAGTAGGGAACTTTTAATTGTTCGATTTTATCAATAATTTCCAAATCATATTCATCAGGTACTTTTTCATATTTCTTCTTGCCATATTGATAATTTATCAAAACTGGTTTTTGCTTTATGCAGAACTTCATTTCTCCCAGTGATTCATCAAAATAGTTCGATATAGCGACATCACAATCTTTTTTCTTTAATTTGACACCGCAAGCAGCGCAACTAAATTCATCACTTACTTTTCCTGTATTTGGATCTGCTGCTGCTTCATAAAAAACAATTTCTTTTCCACAGTTTGGACAAATAAACACATCTGACCATACTGTATAATTAATCTCTCCCCAACTTTCCATTCCTGGAAGTCTTATTGCGCCATCATCATGTTTTGTTTTAAACATCCATGAACATTCTTCATAAGCTTTTTTTAGCACCAACTCAGCCTCTTTTGAAAAAGAAGCAACGTCAATATCCGCATTATAGTTTTTACTAATAAAAGTTGCGATTGGTGCCAAATCATTTAATACAGGATAACGTCTTCCCCACTTTACTTCAGGCATATCATGCTCTATAAGTTGTTTGAACTGACTTTCAGGATGCTCACACATATTCGCAGCTACACCAGTCATTCCTGTCCCGCAGAAGCCATCTAGCACAATATCTCCTGGTTTAGTATAATGTAAAATATATCGCATAATTGCTTTATACGGCACCTTAGTATGATAAGTATGTGCATTATATATAGCATCACTTTTCCCTTCACTTACATCTGCCGCAAATGGTTCGCACTGATAATCATCCTCGTTCTCATCATATATAGTTCCATGCTCTTCTATATAATCTCTTATAAAGGTATTGGGGAAAGCGGTATACTGTGGGGCACTTGATATATTTATGATATCCTCATCAGTTCCTAAAGGGAAACCTTCAACATCCCTTACTTTATCCAAATCATCTCGACTTAATGATATTTTTTTCATAAACAGACTCCTTCCTATAACCAATTCAGGAAATTACTGAATGACATAAAGATTGAATTTTCTGGTGCCTTTCCACGCTCAATCAAATCTACCTGTTCGTGAGTTAATTGAAACAAACATACATTTCCATCAGTTTTTAAGTCACTTCCAACCTTTGACACCGTATTAGCGCATACCAAGTAATAATCTACTCCTAAATCCACAGCACTATCTACGATTTTATGAAACGCATGTGCTCCTTCTGCACCCTGCCATGACGGTCTGCGATTCATCTTTGAAATAAGGTCTAATGCTTTTTCATGTGAAGAAAAGTTAACATAAAATGTTGTCAATTCAAATCCTTTGAAATTCGATCCGTTATACCAAACATAATCTAAGTCAACTGTTGAAAAAGGTGAATTAATTACATAATCATAACTACAACTGTATTGAGGTGCTAAAAAGTCTTCAAAAACCTTTTTGTAAGGTAAAGATTCCCTAGGCGTCTTAGTGTAATTCAAATAGTAGGATAATAAATGAGAGCGACTTCCAGGGCGACTATTCATCTCTAAGTTAATTGTATTCTTTTTATTCTTTTCATATAAGTATGCTACTGTTCTATCATTTTGAATCAAAACGATAGGCCAACTTACATTTGAAGCACCATATTTTCTTATTAGTTCATTGATAATAGGTTTTTCAGGCTTTCCTGTTGCCAGCTCATATGTTGGATTAGTCTGTGCCATTACTATCATCCTTTCTCTTTATTACAATTCTAAGTTTGCTTGTATCTTTTCCATTTGTATAACCAGACACAATTTCATTAATCTTTGCCTTGAATGACACTTCATCCATCGGAGGCATTTCCTCCAGTTTCTTAACGAAATCATCTGTATCTATCACAACTGGTTCAAATCCCTTAAGAAGCGCATTGATACTCTTTACAAAGAAATCATCCACCTTTTGAGGCAGGCTACCAGATGCTACAAACTCATCAATCGCCTGTGCCTCCTGTTCCTTCAGGAACTTCTTCTGGTCAAGAACAATTGGATCAGAAATAGTATCTAGGAGCATCTTGGTCCACTCTGTAATCATGTCATCAATTCTGTTTTCGATACTATCCAGCTGTCCCATTACATTCTTTGCTTTATCTTCTAAGCTATAACGACAATGAGGACAAATAGGACTAGACTTTAATTCAGTAGGAGTGAGTTCATAACAAACCTTAAGTCCAGCCATATCCTGCTCCAATTCTGCCAACTTAGCTGATGAAAGAATCTCGACACCACGTAGCTTACGAAGATTTCCAAGAGCAGTGCTCTCCTGAATCTCGCCTCTACGCTTTGCATCATCAATTCCAAGTCTCTTCTTTTTATGCTCCTCAAAATAAATATCGATATACTTATCCTTAATGCTTTCAAGCTTAGAAACCACTTTTTGTGCAGCAACATCACCAAGTGTTCCATCCATGATGCTATCTCTTATCTCACGGAAAGCAGCCTTTACATTTTCTATATCCGACTTTATACTCGCACCAATATCAATAAACTCAATATTTGCGATGTATGACACAATGTCTGAACAATCTGTCTTAAAGGTTGTATATTCTGGAATCAGCTTAAGAAGAGCAATCTTCTTTCCTAATTCTTCAACTTCGTCGTATGAAAGACTGAAGTTGTTTAGCTTTGCAGGAGTATTGTACTTTGCTGAATAATTACTAAATTCATTCTTTACTGCAATACATGCTCCTCGCATCATGCTAACCTGCTGTGCATTTGCAAGAGGCTCTCCCCAAAGTTCAAAACCTTCAGTCAATTTTCTTTCAAGAATAACTGCATTATTACACATCTCCTGAGCCTTCTTCAGAAGCTCTGCAACTCCCTTTTCACGATCATTAGGATTGTCCAAAAGTGCTGGATTGATATCCAATACCTCAAACAACTTCTTAAGCTCTGCCATAGAAATCTGCGCAGGTCTTGAAATGTATTTGAATTCATATAAATCCATTACACTCATCTTAGGAACTTTATCCAGATTTGATGCAGTAAGTGTGCTTCCATCCTTTAAGGTAATAACAGCGTAACCAGCATATACTAACGACAAGAATATGATTGGGGTAAACAGATAATTAATCTTGAATTTCTTGTCCACAAACATATCATCATTTGCTGGTTCAAAAATATCTGAATAATTCAAAACACCTTGAGGCTGGAGCTGCTTAATCATATCAATGTAATAAGAAGCATACTTTGAACCCTCTGGTTTTATCTTATCTCCATCAAGAATGCCAAAACTCTGAAGCATCTGTGTAGACTGCCGGTTCTCACGTCCTGCAAAATGGTCAAATGCTGATCTAACCGCATCTGCCTGGTTCTTTCTTGTAATCTTGGTCTTCATCACTGGATAGTCTGGATAAATAGTTCCGAAATACTCATCCAAGCAAATTGATGAAGCCAAATCAATAGTATCCTTAAAGGTCATGTCTCTGTTATATTTGCCTTTAAGAACTTCTATCAGCTGATGCATTACGCATTTGTATGTAACATTGAAACAAGTATTCTTATTCTCGCTGAGATACTTAACAAGCTTCTTCTTAAGCATCTGAGCTTTTCCGAGATATGCGTCCCTATCCTTACCTTCACTGATTTCTGCCTGAGCATTTGCTGCTGCAAACAATCTAAGTATATCCTTAAATTCATTGCTTCCTCTGAAATAGAAGTAAACTTCGTCATCCAGATTATGAGTATCAGCACTTACATCTCCAAATGGAGGCATAATGTGAATATAGAAATCTCTTTCCGGCTGAGCTGTACTTCGTTCTCCAGGAAGTCCCATGAAGAGATAACCTTCACGGAAAATATTGTGAGAAGCCCAGTTCAAGTCGTACTGGTAGATATTAAATCCATTTACATACTGACGAACTTCCCACTCTAAGCAGCCATAAACAACAGTATAGAAGTAACGGTTAAGTTCTCCTTCTGCCATCATCGAAGCCTTCTGCTTAATACGCTCATCGTAGTCAACAACCTTGTCTACATCGATGTAATACTGGTTGTTGGAATCATTATGAATAATAAACTGACCAGAAACAGTCTTCATAATCTCTTTTAAGGTTGCATTTACTGCACCAAGAAGGAAATCAGCATCCTGCTCTGGCATAGGAAGGTATAAGCACAAATCATCCTTAAGGTTCTCAGCTGTAAGACCAAACTGTACGTCCAATCCATTCGTTGTCAATCTATGTACACTCAGTGCATAGATAATCTGTAAAGCCATGGGCTTATAAGCAGCCTTAGTAAAGGAACGGTTAACAATCTCCTCCAGCTGTCCGCTGGCACCAACAACACGGCTGATAGTAACATCACTCTTCAGTAGGCCGTTAGACTTGATTGCTGTCCAATAATCATCAAAGGAAATTACTCCTGGCTTATCAACAGGAACTTCCTTATCGAAAATCTCCTTAATGGTCAAAGAAATATTCTTCAAGATGTGTCTGTTCTCGATCAAATAAATCTTATTAAACACTTCAATGTACGAAGGATGAATAGGGAACAGATCCACAAAGTCATCCATCTTAGACGACATTCCTGCGTATAATCCGCTGAACTTCTCAAGATGCTGACGGATCATAGCCTTCTGCTCAGGAGTCTTCTTCAAGATACGTTCAGATACAACATATGCAGTTGCTTCCTTTGTAATGATAATCTGGGTAAAACGGTCACCAACCTTTTTCAAAGTCTCACTTACGAAACTGAATCTAGGATTATCAAACACCTTTTCCTGTACACCACAAATCAATCTAATCTTTGACTTTGAACACATCTCAGCCATTGACTGAAGGAAAGCAAGGTCAAGAACAATCTGTCTCTCATCTCTGGATGTAAGATATGAAAGTAACTCATCGATTACAATCAAGTATCCCTTATCCGGATACTTAGCCTGAAATGCCTGCATCACTTCTTTGATTAATCGTGCATTATCTCTTACGTTATCTAAATCAGGTACTGTGTAGTCGATTCCTCTGCTCGCAAAATCGTCCTCAATTTCTGCAAGAATCACTTCACGAAGAGGCATGGTAAGACCATCAACTTTAAGTCTGAGCACTTCAAACTTACCGGCAACAATCTCCATATCCTTTCCAAACTTTTTGTTCTGAACAAATCCAATGTTATCTGCATCTGTTGCAATCGCAGCAATCACAGACATTAAGTGTGATTTACCAGTACCATAGTTACCAACAATCATAACCGCCTTGTTATCGATAACTTCTTCCATTTGCAGCTGATCAATTACAGTTGCCTTTAAATTGTCCGCCATAGTATCAGACATAACATAAGTCTGTACCATATCCTGAGCCACTTTCTTATCAGCTGTCTCCAAAAGCTGAATAGTAGACTCAATCGGCTTAAAGCTAATTAACTCTGAATACTTCATTTGCCATATCCTCCAATCACACACGTAATGTCATAATCTTCAACATCATATATCTTATAATCCGAAAAACCTTCCTCTCCATAAATCAGTTTTCCGTTTTCACATTTTCCGGGCCAAATCATACTATATTTTTTTCGTTTTCGTGCAGCCATAAGAATTTTAAGTACATCCACCTTGTAATCAGGATTGAACATAACATCAATATCCCTGATTACCACACCGTCTGGATATGTATCCAATACATTATTAAACATCTGCTCCAGCTTTATACTTCGTCGATTTGGCTTACATGCCAACAGCGCCTCAGCCAAAGGCTTGCTAACAGATTTCGGTTCATTTATATTGCTTATTACTTTGATATAAATCAACAGCCTAGAAAGCATCGCATCTTCATCCGATAAGCTTTTTAATTCTATTACCATCCCCATAAGTTTTACTCCTCTGTGATAGTCCTATCTTTTATATGATATGCAATTTTTCTTTGCGTACAAAATTCAATAACCTCCTGTGCCTTTGCATTATAAAAATGTTTATGCTGTGGATAGTCCTTTGCAAGATCTTTGCAATAGTTAGTTCTTCCAAAAATTATTTTATCAGTAAAAGATACAGTCTCTAATAATTTCTTTAGTTCTTGCTTATGAATCGCAGGTGTTGGATAAGGTTCCATACTTACCCATGTTTTACAACCCTCATCACTCAACGCTTTCATAGCCGCTAATCGTGCAGCATATGGTGCAGCCCCAGGCTCCATCATTTCACGATACTCTTCATCTAACGATATTAGTGTAATTCCATATTCATTTTCCATTGGAAATCTTTTCTTATCCGCAAGTTCTATCGGTAATAATCCCTTTGTCAGTACAGTGCACTTAATTCCATTCACATTTAACAAGTGAATAGCATCCATACTCATTTGGGCAATTTCATCATATCCATACATAAATGGATCAGTCGTAAAGCACAGCTGCACTGATTTTATTTTATCCTTCAATTTAGGAATTTCTTTATAAAGGAGCTCTATAGTGTTAGAAACAATGTATGGATTACACCAATCTGCATAGTCCTTAACTTGCCCAAATCTCTTTTTCTGTAGAAATGCATAGCAAGGAAATTTACACCCATGAGAGCATCCCAATACATGGTTCATGGTATAATCGCCATATTCAACTCCTGTCTCATAAAGCATGGTCTTACGCTGTATTGTACCAGCTACATTCTTCATGCTTTCAACCTCCTAATCATTACTGTTTTTCCGTCTTTTTCTTCCCAAAAGGAAGAATCTTTTCCTGTCGCTGTTTTGGCAGGATATCTTACTATTTCAATCATTTCTTCTGATTTAAGTTCTATAAGAATATCCTGAACTGTCTTAAAATCACATATTAATCCATTGTCATTTACAAATGTTGCCATAAATTTAGTGATTCCAAGTTCTCTATTGATATTTTTGACAGCATATTTAACTTTACTCTTTAAATCATCATGAGAAATATATTCTCCCTCAACTGTTTGAGACAAATCCTCCATTAAATCGAAAATAGATATTTGACCACCCGACTGAATATTAGTATATAACTCATCTTTTCTATTCTGCATATTCTGAGCCATCAGGAAACAACCATCTTCGTGATCACAGACGTGAATCATTCTGTATTTAGGTCTACTTCCCGATTTGAGTCTAATCGGCATATCTAAAACATATTTATATCTCTGTTTCAGCCTCTGCTTATACTCAGTAGATAATCTCTGCTCCGCCTTGTATCCGTCAATCCTACCTGCTTTATAATCCATAACAATCGCTTTCCAATAATCTCCACCAGCAATACGTGTAAGCATTTCAGCAGGCTTATCTGAGTTTATTACAGATGTTGGATCATATTCAACCAAATCTTCTAGTCCCTGTAAGGCTTTATCATTTTTATAATCAACACTCATTACCCTGCATGCATCTCTAAAGAATCCAAAAGAATTAAAATTAATAAGCATCTCAAATGTATTAAACCCCATGGTCTGAAACTGATCAAACAACGCTGTATCAAGAGCTCGGATACCATATGGATCAATATACAGAAATACATTCTGGTCTCTTCTATCTTTTAAAATATCAATTATTTTCTCTTCATATTTACCACTTACAATATTTGGCTTTCCATAGCAATTATCATACATAGCTAGGTTTGTTTCCAAATCAGACGCATAGTTTAAATCAATAAACGTCATATCAACAGCTTGCCTCTTATTAATTATCCTCTTTGTTTTTCCAAGACAATCATCTCTAATCTTTAGTGCAATCATCGGCGATCCCGGCTGATTGTCTTCAAATTTACCCTTGCCAGAAAAGCAATCCACATAACAAATCTTCTTATTTGTAGTCAAAATCTTCTGCATATAAGGCGTTAGATAGCAGCCTAGCAATTTGTCTTTAATAAGAGACCAATTATTCTTTACCTTAAAAAAATCACTATTATCCTTTGACATACTGTATCCCCCTGATTGTGCTATTCCTTATTCTCTTTTTCAGGTATCAAATCCATAATATCCCCAATATTGCATTCCAATGTTTTGCATACCTTTATGAGAACCTCCATGCTGACAGTTTCACCTTTTGAAAGCTTGGTAACAGATGCCCAACTAATTCCTGCATCTGCCTGTAAGTCTTTCTTCTTCATATCCTTATCGATTAACAATTTCCATAGTTTTTTATAACTTACTTCCATTTTATCTTTACCTCAACTTCACACCGAAAATGCAATATAAAATACAATTATCAGATTAAGTGTATCATATTTATCTCGGCTCCTCAACTAATTTTCTCTGCAAACGCACGAATTATCACCTAGTCTTTTATGGTAAGACTGTTAACATCTCCTAAGCAATTCCTACATAAGTTTTAAATGCATCAGTTAATCTTATAGTGTTTATACTCGCACGCCACTTATTATGCAATAGCAGAGGAATCACCTCCCTCTGCCCCTATTCCACATCTTATCTTTATCAGCATCTCTATCAACACTCTCATCATAAATCCTCTGAAACTCTTCAAAAAGTTCATCCCCATCCAGCTTTATCTTCAACCTTTTCATTACTTCCGAGAACAACCTTATGCTTCCACTCACATCAGCAATATCTAATCCGAATATATCAGCCTTATCAGAATCACTGACATTCCCATAACCACCAAGCTCTGATATTCTCCTGACAATCCAGCTAACTTTGTCCACTGGCTCATTTTCTTTAGTTTCCACATATTCACCTTTATCTGTTACATCAGTCATACTTTCGCCAACTCTTGTCACATTCACATTAGACGAATTATGAATCTCTGGTGTTCCTATGCCCTCTAAATCAGTCTGTTGTTTTCTCGCACTATCAGCTTGCTCTTTCTGTCTGCCTATTTCATTCTGATTATTGTTAGGATTCATTACCTCAATATTTACATCAGGCTCAATAACTACTGCCGTTGCTTTCTCAACCTCAGTATCCTCTTCCATCCCCAGTATCTCAACATCCCTGTCAGCAACAATTTCTTCTTTCTCCGACACCGCATAATAAACTGTATACAAATCTTCTTTTATAATGTCATCAGCAAG
>OGEE01000688.1_pt1 | contig 21978 bp, 23 predicted proteins | sample 1570571 | NCBI WGS metagenome assembly OGEE01 (sample SAMEA2582169, study PRJEB24529) | metagenome | biome: Human gut stool | place: China | collected 2011
GCGATTAGTTCGCTGTCTTGCAATTCTAAAGCCTTCCTTACTTTCAAATCCTCTGCATGCTTATTCGACCACTGTAAACAGCATGAGCCTATTCCCCTTGCATGGAGGCCATTAATAAAATTCATTGTACATAAACCAGCGTTAAATGGCCCCTGTTGTCTCTCACCGGAATAAGCAAATGCTGCCAAATCATATGTGACAACAAAGTAATTGACTGTATCTTTATTAAATCCAGATATTCCTATAAGTGTTTCATCTAAAAGATTCTTTACGCTATTGCTTTTTACTAAAAAGACTTTACACATCTGCCGATTGCATGCTGTTGGAGCTTCTTGAAAACACTTTACTGCAAAATCAACATCGGATTTCATTAAATTTTGTTTCTTAAAGTCTCTAACTGAATGTCTTGAAAAAAGGATATGCTCAAATCCATTGATTTCTTCCTGTGGAAATGCCTTATAACTATACCTTTTACTTCCTGTCACAAATTCAGGCTCATTGTATGAAGTCAAGAAATCGTTAACTTCTTGATATGTTTTCTCGTTGCTCCAGCCATGCTTCTCATAAAACTTTTTCCAGGAAAACAGAGTCTCTACTGCAATCCTATATTCAAAGTCACTGCTATCACCTTGATAGTTTTTTATCAATTCGATAAGTTTTTCAACTTTGCCTCCTCCAAATGGACGTGGCGAAGGCATGCACATTCCCTTTTCCAGACTATGCACTAAAAGGAGAATACTGTATTTATAATTTTCTTTTTCCTCTGCCGCCTCAATATATGATGAAGAAAACCCATGAGCATCATTTAAGAATTCTTTGTAGATTTTTAAGGATTTACCAATTCTTCGAATTGTTTTGTTTTGCTTTATCACTTCTGTAAAGCTCATATTTCTGACCTCCTTTTACCGTTTGCGGATGGACTTTATTACACTGATTATCCTTTTATACTGACCAATTGCGACAATCAAGAGAAGAATTGCCATTAAATAGCGAATCATTCCAAACTGATACAAGAAAATAAATGCAATTGAACATCCAAATACTCCTATTGAAATCAGCAGTATACTTTTACTATCAAAAAGCTCAAAGGAACTGATCTCTTCCATACATACTTTTCTGCTAAACCAATAATGGCCAATGCTGTACACTATATAGCTTGCAACTGTTGTGTACCCAGCAGCGTAAAATCCAAACACCGGGATAAAAATAGCATTCAAAATAATGTTAAGTATTGCTGCAGCAATAGAAGCAACCGACATAAACTTTTGCTTTTCATAATACATTTGAGGAATAGCGAAAATATTATAAAGAAAAATAAAATAAACACTCGCCGCAACTGGAGGAACAACATAGATAGCACTATAGTACTCTTCAGAACCAAATATTTTTACAAGTTCAGGCACAAAAAAACACAGTCCAACTATAACGCCGCCTAAGAAAAGAAGTATAGCATTAACATTTCTTCTAATGTTTTTGTAATCTTTACGATTCAAATTTTCATACATCCAGGGAGTTAGCGAATTATTTATCGCATTCGTAAAGAGCTGTACCAGCATTCCTATACTATAGGCAACGCTATAGATTCCAACTTCTGACTCTCCCACCATATTTTGAATCATAATGCGATCACCCTGATTCAAAATCGTTCCGGACAGATAGTGTGGAATAAGTGGAATATTAAATCCGAGTGCATATTTCCAGTTATCTTTACTATAAAACGTCTTACCTCTTACAAACTGAAGAACCATTATGCTTCCGGCAATCACTACTTCTACAGCAACAACAGAAACAATTCTCGCTAAAGCTTTATCATCTCTGGCTATGATTACTAAAATCAGTCCCAGTACTGGATTGAGTGCAGATTTTAAGAGTGTAACGCTTACCATCGTTTTATATCTGTACTCAAATCTTTGCCGCGCCGACCAAAATTGAAGAGCCGGTTCAACAAGCAATTCTGCCATCATCAACCACAGAACCAATTTGTTTAGGCCGAGAAGATTGCTCCAAAAATCCTGAAATGGCGCATATATAATAATCAATACGATTGTTAGCGTTATTGTCAACCCTTGCATGGATGACACATATTTATCTCTCTCGCACTTATCACGAATTCTATTTAATGCATTATTGAATACACCGTAATAGAGATTTAATGATGTCACAATAGTTAATATATTAAACCATGATATGTACAAGCTATACGTTCCATATTCTGCTGTCGTTAACAACCGCGTGAATAATGGAACGGTTATCGTTGATATGCCTTTCTGCATAATATTGCAGAACACAAACCACAGAGCAGCTTTCGTTGCAATGCTCATATTATTATAGAATTTTTTAATCTTATTCAGCATCGCTGACTCCTACAATATGCAGGGTATCACTCACTGCCTTTCTCTGTGCATAAATGCATTTTGTATCACCTTGATAATATCCGCATCCAACCACGGCGATAATAGCCTCATGAGATGATATTCCCAATAATTCTTTTAATTTGTTTTCTGTTCTATAAAAGGCTTTCCACTGCATAATACAGTTTCCTATGCCTAAAGAATGCAATGCAAGGGTAAGATAAGACAGGTAAATTCCACCATTAATGTACCATTGGTACTGTTCCTCTTTCATAAAGCATGCACGATCTGTCGTAACTATGATATAATTTGGCGTCTCGCCTTTAAAACCACTGCTTCCTGTAATAAGATCATCAATCTGCTTGACAGTTTCGCATTCTGATGTGAAATATACTTTATTCGGCTGTCTATTACAGGCTGAAGGGGACATATTGGCAATTTCCACTGCCTTTTGAATGTCGGACTGATTTAATGGCATTTTTTGATACATTCTTATACTATGCCTAGTCTCAAAAAAACTTTGCACATCAAAATCTTTGCCATGCAATAATTCTTTTAGGGGAACAATATGTGCTCCACCATTCAAATCATCTTTAATGCTCGCTACTAAGTTTGAATCCAACTGCTGAGTAAGAACATTAAATTTTCTTTCGATTTCTGCAAATTCCGGAAATTTCGAGGTGTCGAATTCTTTCTGATATTCGATATACGCAGCTATTACCCGGTACGTCTCCTTAAACGCAAAATCTGTTGGATCATATCCTCGTCCAATATAACCAAACATTTTATTGATCAAATTAGTGACCGGCTTTGAACTATGCCCTGGCTTTGTATTCTTTAATCCAAGCCCTTTTTCTACGGAATGAACTTCCACCAGCATTCCATTTTTATAAAATGATTCAAAAGCATCAGAACTAAGTTTGCTTCCTCTCCTGAATTCCTTTATGGAAATTTTAAGTTCATAGCATCTAACAGAAAAGTACTGAATCGCTTTTTTTATTTTAGTAATCAATGTTCATCACTCCTTCTCAATCGACTATCTCAAACCGTGATTTTAGTTTGTCATAATACTCCGTTTTGAAATATGGCTTATTAACTATTGTGTTGTTTGTTTTCACAATATTCATTGCAAGCGAGTAGGCCTCATCTAAAGAATCAGCATTATACTGTGAATTGGCATAGATGCCTTTAAACCATTCTGTTCCTGTTTTTACTTTATGATCGTTGGTAGCAATTACAATAACTGGTGTGTTAGAAATCATTGAAAAAATTGTCCCGTGATAGCGATCTGTTATAACAACTTTATGCCTTGCAAAAAAGTCTAATGTTTTTTCTAATTCGGAGCTAAAATTTGCAATCAATTCTTTCAGTGGAAGATTTGAATTAGTATCCGCTAGCTCACAAAACAATCCTGCTTCTTGCAACTTGTTCTTTAATTGTTTTATCTCGTCATCTGTATACTTTTTTTCACTATCATTTCTGATGCAAAGCAAAACACCATCTCGTTCGGAAGTATTCGGCATTGAACCAATTAATGTAGTTACAATATCAGGATATAATTGCACATCTGTACTTGGAAAGAATCTCTTTGCAGACTGGTAGGACACCTTATCTCTCGCCAAAAAAAGCAGGTGCTTATGTTCTGCATAGATTTTTCCGGTCTTATATCCTTCCCTCTCGTCAATAAAGTTTACCGTTTGAGGCATAATCAATATTTTGTTTTCTGGAAAAGATTTCACGAGAAATCTATGCATCTTATGATCATAGTGACGATCTGTTGTACAATAGCCACTTTGGATTACGATAAGATCATCCTTTTTAATCGCTTTTTTTATCCTTTCGCGGAAATCCCGTTCATAAAAAGGCCATGTCGAAATTTCAAGAATCTCATGATCCGGATAATTTTGTTGACACCAGAGTCTAATGCAATACCGTTGTGCTTGGTCTCCCATATTTTTATGTACGGGAACGCCGCAAAAGAAAATATGTTTTTTATTTTCAGTCATATTCTCTATCAACATGACTGCCTGCCCTTTTTCCTGTGCTCGCTGAGGTTTTGCATCGAAATCTCTTTTCAGCATTTTCAGCTTAAACAAATCACAGTAAGCATTCTTCGTTAGTCTATGACTTAAAAGAAATCCTTTTAAACTACTTTTCATATAATATTCTCCTCATATTGAATTGCATATGCCTCCTATTTACACATGACTTTTTTCAGCTTATCCGTCATCTTCTTTTCGATGAGCCTATATGAAATAGTTGATGCAATTAAGGTTAAAACAAATGCTAACAGCATTCCAATCACACCTGCTAACGCTCCATGAACCATATGATTCACGATTTTACTTACAACTGCGATTACAAATTTGTGGATCAAATAAAAGGAAAAGCTCAAATTTCCAAAACCAACAATCCATTTAGGAAAATTAAGTGTTGGAAATACAATTAATCCAATTCCAGCTGCAATAGTTCCTAAAACCAAAGCAAAAGAATCACCGACAGCATAAGTACAAAGCGCAAACAGCACAGCATAGGCAATTAAAACCACATTAGAATTTATATCTGCTGGCATGGTTTTCTTGTATTTTTCAGTGTTCTTATAAATGCTGATTAGTACGCCTATCAAAAACGCCCACTGATACTTATACGACCAAATTACGAGAATCGGCACATCGGTACAATACAGGTTTAACACATTACCCAGAAGCACAAGACCTGCAAACAGAACGACCATTAGAAGTTCTCTTTGCTTGTTTTTCTTCAACACCTTATATAGCACCCAGAAGACAATGTACTCATACATTTCCAGGATTAATGTCCAGCCCACACTCAAAATAGGAAATAGCTTTCCATCAGCACTATAATATGGAATAAAAAACAATGAATGAATCAAATTGCTCCACGAGTACGATTTTCCTCCGTTAATCCCAGGCATAACAAGTGATATCAAAAACAATGCAATCGTAAGCAGCCAATATAATGGCACAAGGCGAATGACTTTTTTTCTGAAATAGAACTTTTCGCTTTTTCTTGTTCCTTCCATAAGAAAATATCCTGTGAATATAAAGAACACCACAAGCGAAAAGCCCGAATAATTACTCTTTACCCCCCCCCACGCTACTGGCAGATGATAAAGAAATATCGAAATACATGCAAATGCACGCATCACTTGAACAATCTCTAATCTTTTAGTGGTCATGACCTTTTAATTCCTCTCAACCTTTTAATCTTAGAAGAACAGCTATACTAAGCCGTCGGAATCTATTTGTCTGCACATTATGCATCCCAGAAAAACTGATAAGGTACAGTTCCGTATAATGTTGCTGCGCTCGTATAAGAAAGCCAGACAAACGCTAATGTCATCAACAAATATACCGAATACTTGACTATTTTTTTGTTGTTTGTGTTATGAAAAGCGTTAAGTGCTCGAGGAAGCAAAATAAACGTAAACGGCATAAAATAATATGTCATTCTCGCCATTATATTAATCTTCAGTCCAGTGATTCTACACACAACAAGCGCCAATACCATATATAGGAGAAATGCATCACTATAATTACGCTCTATAACATGTTCATCCGGTCCATAGTTTCTTCTTTCCCCAAGCGAATTTCTCTTATAGTATACCAATGACACCGTTCCAATCAAAAAAATCAAAATGTAAATTGCAACGAAATACAAGCTGATTTTGTTAATAGCTTCGCCGCTAGTGGAATAGAAATCCGTATAATCTCTTTTTCCGATTTGGAATAATGAAATCATCTTAAATATCTGATTATACAAGAGCAATGATAACACCATTACCCCCATAGAAACTATAATTTGATTGCGCTTAAATGGCAAATAATCAAATATAGGAATAAAGAATGCAATGACTGCTGAAGAGTGGAATTGCATTGCCAGAATTACAATCGCTGCATACAGTACATATCTTTTGATTTTCCAGTCTTTTCTCTTCCAAATTTCCAATGCAATCAATACGGTGCATACCGCCATGGCTTGACGCATTATGTTCATGTACATAAACCAAGTACATGTTGTAATGAACAAAAAAGTACTCATTACAACATTCTCGGAATTCCTATATATAAACCATCCAGTTATACCAATAACAAATAACGCATGGATTGCAATCATCCACTGCCCATTATCAGTAAACATGCTAATGAGCTTATAAAACACAAGGTAACCATTTTCGTAACCCAGTGTAAAAAGATTATTCCAATCCATATTTACGACACGCAAAAAAGTTTTATAGTAATGACTCTGTAAATCACGTCCAACATTATAGCTTCGCAGCATTGCAATAAGTGCTAAACAAGCAAATGCCACAAATGTATAGATTTTTCTTCTTCTAATCGTCGTGTTATGATTCTTACACGCACCATATAACATCAGCCCAAATAAAGCAACTAAATAAATTGTCACAACATCACCTCCACACCATCTTTGCAATGTCTAGTATTAATCAACTATCCATGTTTTCAGTCTGGTATGTTTCAAATACTTTGCTCAAGAATTCTCTGGTCTTTTTCCGCTGTTCATCAAAAATCGTGTTTACTTTTTCAAAATCAACCGGCCTGTTTATAACATCAAAATCCTGATAATTTTCAACATGCCTTTGCAGTGTGTCTGTCATGCGCAATATACTTTCCAACCGCCCACCATACTCGCTTGGATAGATACAAATTGGCTCGGTATTAAGATTCAGCGAAAATGCTGTTGCATGGAAAGAGTCCGTTAATACATATTTAGCGTTATCAATCAATGTAATAAACTCAAATACTTCCGGTACAAGAATGCTTTTGCCAGGTCTTACAAACTGATCATATCTCCGGCATAGGAAATAAATTGGCAAACCCGTTCTTTTACTCAGCTCTATCGCATAGTCATCAAACTCTTTCGAGCGGTTAAGATTATAAATTAAAATGTAATCGCCCTTTATTTTGCTTTTTGGCGCATATTTTCTCCAGAAATTCCCGTCATAAGCCAGCGTAGGATCTACCACATGGGTGGCGTTCTTGTAGCCATAGTAATCTTGCAACATGGTTTTTGCATAGTCTTCTCTGACGGAAATGAAATTGTATTTTTCTATCAATTCTTTTGTTTCTTTCACTTCGTTTTCTGATAGCGTTTTCTTACCAAAACTTGCTGCATACGCAAAACGAAATTTTTCATCTGGAATAAAATCCAAAAATAATGATTTTATGATGCCGCCGTTCCATCCCGTATTCCATACCTGATCACTTCCCGTGCAAAAAATATCGGCATCGATTGGATACTTTTTAAAGTCTTCAGGATATGTATATACATGCTCCGTTAAATCAAAATGTTGCATGATAAATTTATTGAAAACTGATTTCCATTTCATCAATGTCGGCAACATTGCTATCTGTTTTACCGGATTTGAGCCACACCAAGTATGTAATAAGTTTTTATCCAAACTATCTTCTCTAATATAATTGATCAGCTTTACGTCACAGCCATACTCTTTAAAGATTTCCTGCGTGGCCAATGTTTGCAGAACTGATCCATAGTTTTTTATCGCATGAAGCGTTATAAGTGCTACTTTCATTTTTCTCTCACTCTTCTATATTACAGTAAAAATTCTGCATTTTTTTGCTTTCTATTTTAATGTCATAACCAGCTTGTCTTACCAGATTGCTATATCTTTCTCTCTCATGTGTTTTGATACTAGCGGAGCACATTTCCTTTGCCCATTGATCTTCTGTATTCTCAATCGGCAGAAATTCAATCAAGTCGGTTATATCCATTTCTGTTGTAACTCGATCAGATACAAGTTCTTGGACTCCATTTGCTTGCGCTTCAATAAGAACAACTGGAAGTCCCTCATATTTCGATGGTAGAACAAACATATCAAAAGCATTTAACAACTCTGACACGTCTGACCGAATTCCAAGAAAGCGGACAGAATCCCCTAGATTCATATCAGCAGCAAGCTTTTTAATTTTATCTTCTTCTAGGCCGCGGCCAACAATCAATAGTACTGTATCGTCTCTTTGCTCTGTTACCTTTTTATAGGCAGAAAACAAAAACGGATAGTTTTTCTGTTCTGAAAGTCGTCCAACAATACCAATAACAAACTTACCTGCAATTTGAAGTTCTTCTTGTTTTTGTATACGTAGCGCATTCGAAAACTGAAAACTATCCGTATCTACCGCATTCGTCATAATGTGGACTTTGCCTTCCGCACTTGCTTTCTTTCCCCACATATAAATGCCTGCATCCTTGCCACATGCAAATAAGTCTGTTGCATAATGTTTTGCAATCGATGCGAGCATCGTATTTACCTTTCGTTTCGCATTGGAAACCGGTTCATATGCAATATGGGAATGGACTATCCTTTTTGGAACTTTATACTTTTTTCCATAATACATTACAAAAAGTCCGCGTGATCCCATGTGAGAATGAACCACATCATAATTTCCATCTTTTATGATTTTTTTCATTCCCGTCAAATAACCTATTTTATCTTTTTTTATCCTTGGAAGCTTATAAATTGTACACCCCAAATCCTTCAAGGGTTCTTCATACATTCCGTTCTCATAGTAATCATATATCAGAAAATCGAAATGGATTTTAGTATGATCCATGTTTCGATAATAATCATAAAGAAGTTTGGCAACTCCGCCTCCATCTAAGGCTGACAACTCTTGTAAAACTCTAACCATCATATTCTCCTATCCGCGAGCTGAAAAGAACAGTTTCTGAACAAAATCAAAACTAATATATGATAGGAGCAACGCCCCTCTAACCTTATTTCTGCTTTTGGGATTTTTAATTACTTCTTTTCTATTCTCACTTAAAAATACTTTTATTGGCTTTCTATATGGCTCGTACTTCTTTTCAACAGGAATCATAAAGAGTACAACAATTACAATATTACATACTCTGGACTGCAATGCCTTCTTATACTCAGGTAATGCAAACTCAGATTTAAGCAGTTTTTGTAATTCTGTTGCCGATTCAATCTTAGTCGTATCAAAGCCATTTCGCATCGCACTTTTTTCCCGAATAAGATAGTTATAGAATTTTTCTTTCATACATATAACGGATTCCACATTAAGAAAAACTTTGTATTTGAATTCAAAATCTTCACCAATTTTCATTTTGGTATTAAATCTGATTTCACCTATGCACTCTTTTTTATACAATGTTCCCCAGATAGCAGCCATCTCATATCCATCAAACGGCTGTTCCAAATAACACAATGCCTCAACTGCTTGTTTCTGCGTAAGCTTAATGTCATCCATGGTTTCTTCTTTAGGTTGTTTATCCTCCATGTCTACTTCATTCACATGGTTAGATGCACACATCACACAGTCACAATTATTCTCTTTCATTGTAGAAAGCATCTTTTCTAATGTATCTTCTTCAAGATAATCATCGCTATCTACAAAATACACATAACTCCCTTTTGCCCGGTCCAAAGCAAAATTTCTAGCAAATGAAACACCATGATTATCGATATGAAAAACATGCATCCTTTTGTCGAAACGAGCATATTCATCACATATTTTCCCACAATTATCCGGTGAACCATCATCCACTACTAAAAGCTCTATGTTAAAATGTGTCTGCTTCAATATACTTTCCAAAGATTTTCTTAATAGAACTTCCTCGACTTTATATACAGGGACAATCACACTAATCAAATCACTCACGTCTGACCCCCCATTTTTTATCGGCTCTATGGCATTTTTATAGGGAAGTTTTACTAGGTTTCCACTTTCTACTTTGCCATCCACAACACATCCGGCACCGATTACACAGTTATCACCTATATCTGCCCCTTTTAGAAGTACAACATTACTACCTACCCAGCAGTGTTTTCCTACCTTTACACTTCCCTGGGAATATCCCTGTTCTTTAATTGGCTTAGAAAAATCCGCAAATCTATGATTGTGATCATAGATTCTTACTCCCTCGCCAAATATTGAGCCTTCGCCAATTTCAATATGATTTAGGCAGTTAATGGAACAACCGTTGTTAAAAAAACAATTTTCTCCAATTTCAATCTTGCCTTCTTTTGAAACAACTAAATTAAATCCTTTACGAAAAGTAAAGCCTCTTCCAAAATTAACTCTATTCCCGTTTACAATTCTATAAATTGCTTTTTTTACTTCTGCCACTAGATGACAGTATAATTTCATTAATACCACTCTTGAATTCCTCCGTCTCCATAATTTGTGCTTTATATGAGACTTCAATTCAGTGATGCAATTAAATTTTCATAATACTCAAGCAGTTTATTTGCCTCAACGCCAGAATCAAACCCAGCTGCCTTTACCTCTTCTGTTTTACCTTTTCTGACTGGCATATTCTTTTTTACCGCCTGAAGAATTGCATCTGCCCACTCTTCCGGAGTTTTTTCCAAAGACATAAAAACTCCTAAATCATCGCATGCGCTAGATTCCTCTGGGATTTCAGTAGAAAAAAACATTGGAAGTCCACAGTTTTCTGCTTCTACACCTACGACAGGCAGACCTTCATATAAACTAGGAAGCAAAAAACAGTCCATTGCATTATAAAACTGGGGAATATCTTCTCGTCTTCCCAAGTAAAGAACACTATTTTTTATCCCATATTCATCAATTTTTGCGAGCATTGCTTCTCGTAGATTTCCATCGCCAATTACCAATAACTTGGCTTTTGGTTCTTTTTTTACCAATGCGTTAAAAATATCAATAATGAAAAGTGTATTCTTCTGTTCGGTCAACCGGCCAATATGCCCAATTACAATATTCTCCTCAATCCCATATTCTTTACGAGTTGCATTTCTAAGTGATTCATCATACTTGTTTACATCTGTATTGATAACAGTTTTAAACACTCTGACTTTTCCTTCATCAAATAATTTATCACCAAATTGCCAACGTCCACAGGCTTCTCCATTTGCCATAAAATTAGTAGCAAACATTTTGGAAAATGGCTTTAAGATATTCTTCAGTATCGTTTTTTTATCAGCGCTATGAGCCATAGATATACTCTCGCTAATTCGAATAGGGATTCCACACTGCCAACCAACAAACATCGAAAACAAGTTCATTGTCCCGTTGTATGAATGCATGATTTTATATTTATTCTTTTTGCAAATAGCCTTCATCTGGCTCATATTCTTAAAAATATTCTGATATGGGGCAACTCGATATACTCTACCACCCAGTTTTTCAATTTCTTCTTGTGGAATGGCATTTGAATCCGTATCACAGAAAAAGTCAAACTGCACCTTTGACTTATCTATATTTCTATAGTATTCCATAACAAGATTCTTTTTTCCGCCAGAATGCATTTTCCCCATTATTACTGCAACTCGTTCCATCTTATATCCCCTTAACTTCTCTCGTAATCTTTATATACCGTATTCCTTTTTCATAAAATCCGCTGTTTTTCTGATGCCGTCTTCCAAGGATATTGGATTAAGCGCACCATAATATTTTTCATAGCGGCTAATGTCAAGATAATTAACCGGAACGTCAACCTTACGTCCTTCAAGATAAGAAACATTCAGTTTTATTCCAAGCGCTTTTTCAATCGTTTCCAAAACCTGCTTAATGCTTGTCCCATATCCACAACCAAGATTAAATGTACGGTGTTTATTTTCTCCATTAACAATTTTCATGATTGCTCTAATTGCATCATCAATATAGATAAAGTCACGTACTACGGAGCCATCTCCATATACTGTGATTTCGTCTCCCTTAAGTGCCTTATATGTAAATGTTGTTACAGCACCCAAAACACCATTAGGTCTTTGATACGGTCCATAAGGATTTGCAAGGCGAATAATGCGATAATCCAAACCGTACATATATCTATAAAGATACAGTAATTTTTCTATAGTAATCTTTTGTACACCATAAGAAGATATAGGATTTGTCGCTGTCTTTTCTTTAAGAGGGCAATCAACTTCCTTACCGTATACTGTTCCTCCAGAAGAAACGAACACAACCTTCTTAACGTTGCACCGAATACATGCTTCAAACAAATTTGCTGAGAAGATAACATTTGATACGAGTTCCTGAGATATATGCTGATTAGAAGTTGTTGGCACTGTTGTACTCACTAAATGGTAAACAACTTCCTGATCCTTAAGAATCGAGTCAAAATCCATATCAACAGTTAAATCAGCTTCTAAAATATGAACATTTTTTAAGTCCATACCAACAATCGGTTTAAAAAACGCTTTACTTCTATCTACAAGAGTTATTTCATCTTCTGTTTTTTTAGCCAACTCAATTGTGAGATTCGTTCCAATAAAGCCAGCTGCTCCCAAAAGCAAAATTTTCATGTGTCTACTCCTCTTACTGTCTTATACTCCTCTGTGTCTAAAAAGCATACTTTATTTGTTATCAATTAAGTCTTATCGGTTACCGTACATTTTCTCGTAGTAGTTCTGATATTCGCTGCTGATGACGGTCTTCCACCACTCACGGTTATCAAGACACCACTAGATAGGCATCAGGATTCGTAATGGAATACCGAACACCTGCCTGCGCACCGAGGTTTACCACAACTTCCGGCTTATACTGTTCAAAAATAGATTCGATTCAACCTTGTCAACCAGATTACCTTTCACGAAGCTGAAATTTTCAAACTGCTCCAGTTCGCTCAAGTGGACTTCCTTCAGACGCACATTATAGTAGTGGTTCATGTTATCCAGATCCACGACCTTAGCACCCTCCACCGTGGAGAGCAGTCGCTTTACAAGGTTGGAACCGATGAAGCCTGCTACACCCGTGACAAAATGCTCTTGTTTTTCAGGTTAATTATTGTTTTATTTCCGTTATTCATACATTTTTTCACTTCTACTTTTCTTTCTCTATAAACAGCAACAAGCCCACGGCAGACTGCTTATCGCAATCTACCGTAGGCTTGTGTTATCCTCCTATTTTATTTGTTGCTCCTTTTTGTGGGTCAAAACAGAGCTTCCAAAAGCCTCCCACATATAACCCCCAGGATTTCCCGCTTCTTGCAGTTTTTCAACAAATAAAACATTTGAAGGACAACTCAAGCCATCAAAACCCTTTAGTTATCGTAGGTTTTCTTGGTTGACCCTATTATATCTCTAGCCCCTTTTTCTCTATCGTTGGAACGTACTTCTGCCGGATTCCTTCATAGTTCGTATTGTCAATATCGTCATACTCTGCACCGCTCACATGGTGTCCCGACCGGTTGTAGCAGGTCACCTGGCAGCCTTGCCGTGCCATCCGCGTGCAAAGCTCCTTTACGACGATTTCTACGCCGCCCTCTCTCGACAATCGTTTCTGCCCAAATACCGCAATTCTAAGGTTTTTCTCCATCTCGTCTCTCCAACTGTTTTCCTTCCATGTACTGTTTTTTACTCCCCACGCCCCAGCAGGCACACCTTGAAGGTCTTAAAGATAATCTTCCAATCCACCCAGAAGCTGCGCTCCTTGACATACTTCACGTCCAGATCCATCCACTCTTCAAAAGAGAGGTCGTTGCGGTGCGGGGCGATCTGCCAGTAGCAGCTCAGACCGGGTGTTACATACAGGCGCTGCTTTTCATAGTCGCCGTACTGCTCGACCTCGCGGGGAAGTGCCGGGCGGGGGCCAACGATGCTCATATCACCCTTCAGGATGTTCCACAGCTGCGGCAGCTCATCGAGGCTGGTCTTGCGGATAAACTTGCCCACACGGGTAATGCGGGGGTCGTCCTTGATCTTGAACACGGGACCATCCATCTCGTTCTGATCCAGCAGATCGTCCAGTTTTGCCTCTGCGTTGGGGCACATGGAGCGGAACTTATAGAACTTGAAGGGCTTGCCATTGCGGCCAATGCGCTCCTGACTGAATACAGGGCCTGCAGACGGGTCATCCACCACAATTGCGATAGCCGTAGCCAGCATGACCGGCGACAGCACTACCAGTGCCAGCGATGACAAGATCACGTCCTGCGTCCGACGTCCGATCCAGTACAGGCGATGGTCGCGCAGATTTTCCTTGCGGTTAACTTCAACTTCCTTATCGATTCCAACAGTATTCGTAGCCATTTTTTCTCCTCACATAAATCCTTGTCTATGCACTTCTTATCGTCATTCGTTTTATCGCAATTTTCAGAAATAGTGCCCTATCAACACGGCTTATTTGCGATATGCAGTTTGCGGATGCTGCTTGCGCATTAAAAACACAAACTGCTATAAAGTAATCCCTTTAACTCACACCGTTCCCGCAAGCACCTTCCTTTTAGATAACCGTTCCTCTTTTCCTAAAACCGGCAGACCGTTATTCCTGATCTCCGGGCAAGCAAAAGCCCTCGGACGGCAGTTTCGCCCAAGGTCATTTCAAATGCAATGTGGCCGTAATGAAAACCAGAACGTCATGCTACAGCTCAAGTGCCGCATGTGCATTGCTTTCAGTATGCAATATTTCACATTTTTGTAGAACCTCAACAAGCCCACTTCATTTTCACCTTTGCGCATCACGCCAGCAAGGGAAACAGCAGTGGGCTTTTTATTTTGATCTATCACATAATTGTTCGCAAACAGACATAAGCCCACTGGATTCACCTCCTTACCGCAATCAAGGCGTATCCTTCCATCACAAAACAGAGGATACCAGTTCTTCTACGTGGCCGTCTGAATTCTCTTATTATTCTATCATGGTTATATCTGGGAATCAATAGAAATCCAAGGAAATGTATCCATCCATGTTTTAGAAAAAAATGCGATTCAGCCAGAACTTTTTTGCACATTGCCCAGTTTCGCATGAAAACTCCAGATGAAATCATCGATGGACAAAATGTGTGGTCATATAGCTGTCCAAGGCGTCGGAGGTTACAGTCAGGTGTGATAGCAACCCCGATGTAATGACAACCGTTAAATAGAGAGTGCCTCCTCGCGCGGAAAAGCCGGTTCATGCCGTCACATCAGTCAGGAGCTCTGACGAGGTATATCGCACAGTACTACATAATTTTTATCCTCTCTCCTGCTGCCCCTATTTATATATAGGTACAATCAGCATCCCGTCACTGCAGCTACCACCTGCTCTAAATCGGGCTATTTGTTCGCGCAAAAAGGCCCCCGCCGATCACATTTCTGTGAAAGACAGAGGCCTTCTGTTGCTAGATTTTAATCAGGTCTGGGGAGATGGAACAACTATCTCATTCTACCGGGTCAGTGTCCCCCTCCAGATTTTTAACTCCCCCCAGGGTGTCTGATATGGCGTTTTCCTGCTGCATTCTGGCGCATACCGCTTCGTAGATATAGGCATTTACGCTTTGCCCCGCCTGTTTCGCTGCCTGCTGGATAGTTACTTTTTCTCCTTTGGGAACCGATAGCTCCAAACGGTCATAATTATTTTTCACATATTTGTGAACTGCACGCTGTTGTGCTGCACTCGTCTTTGCCATTATTTTTCCTCCCGTACATTATAGTGTTTATTATAGCATCTGCTGCCTATTCTCGTGAATATACATTTTGCACAAATTTACACCCAAATCATTGTACAACATTCCATCTTGATATATTCCCGTGAATAGTTTATACTCATGCCATCGGGAACACCGGTTCTCACATCCGACCATTCAACAACGATTTGAAGAGAGGTACGCACATGAGTATCAACGTTTTACTGACCCTTGTCGAGCAGTACAAGGAGGCCGCCCAACTGATCGAGGCCGCGCAGGCTGAACAGGAACAGCTGAAGATCCAGATCCGCGAGGCACTGGCTGAGCGCTCCACCAACTATCTGGAAGTAGGCTGCCACAAAGTCCGCCTGTCCGATTTCTCCAGCACCCGACTGGACAGCAAAGCCATCAAGGCCGTAGCACCCGACCTGTACGACCAGTACAGCAAAACGGTCACCGGCACCCGTTTGAGCATCACCTGAAAAGAGCCCCATACAGCGCGCGCCGACCAAAGCTGACGTTGTATAGAGCCCTAAGCCACCCGCCGGGGCGGGCTACACCAATATTATACCTGTCCCGGCCTTTTTTATCAAGAGAAAGGTTCGAAAAATCATGAAACAGACTGTCAAAACCTCCCGCGCTGCTGGTCAGCTGGAAAAGATGTTCCGCGAGCTCAACAAGCACTGCTTTGCAGGCAAGCTGCCCGAGCCCATCATCAGCCTGAAAAAGACCCCGTCCGCCTATGGTCATATTACCTGCTCCAAGGTCTGGCAGGCAGGCGGCGAGAACAAGTATGAGATCAATATTTCGTCGGCTACCCTTGACCGTCCCATTGAAGAGACCGCATCCACCCTGCTGCACGAGATGGTGCACGAGTACTGCATGGAGACTGGTATCAAAGACACCAGCAACAACGGGGTCTATCACAACCGGCGCTTTAAGGAGCAGGCAGCAAGGCACCCGGCAGCAGTCAGACCGGAGCGCCCAAGCCTCCCAAAGCAAAGAGCAGCACCCGGCGGTGGGTATGCCCCAAGTGCGGAACCATCATCCGGAGCACCAAGGAAGTGCGGGTCATCTGTGCGGACTGCATGGAGCTGTTCGTGAAGGCCGACTAATCACAGCAGGACAGAGAGCGAGGGCACGAGTGAGAGTAGTGCTATATATAAAATTACAGGAGGCTCCTCATGGATACTTATAAAATCGCTATTGACACCTTTCTTGCCGAGACATCCGAGTGCAAAGCCAGTGGGTGCGCCGTCTTTATCGGGGCAGACATCGCGTTCCAAGACATCCAGCTGCACACGCACCGGAACAAGTCAGAGCTGCATTTCATGGCCGAACACACCATGCTTTCCATCCCCCTTGCCAGCATCCTGAGTATTGAAAAGCTGGTATTGCGAGATATCCAGTCCACCGAGTATGAGGTCACTACCAAAGAAGGCGGCACCATTACCCTTGACGTTGTTTAAAAATGCACCCGTAAAGACAGATATTCTGCGGTCTGTCAGAGGACGCCCATTATATTGAAGGAGAGCAGCCATGACCATTATATCAGAACGCCTGCAGCACCTGCGCCTGACGCACGGCTATACCCAGACCGACCTTGCCCGAACCATGGGTGTGAGCCGCCGGGCAGTTTACGCATGGGAACACGATAAATGCCCCGAGATCCCCCATCTGATCCAGCTTGCCCAATTCTATCAGGTGTCGACTGATTATCTGTTGGGGCTGACGGAGTGAGGTGTATCCCACCACCGGAGGCCTTACCGGAGACTTTTGCCTGTGATAGTGCGGTCATCCATCAGACCGCGCGACGGCAGCCAAAAAGCTCTATATTTTAAAAGCACGCTTGCAAGTCCATCTTATCGGATGCATCGTTTGGTAGACTTCAGATACAGCAAACGCAAACACACTTCAAAATACAGGAGGAAACTATTATGGCAGGCGCTTTTTCGTTATTTTTAGGCATGTTGGGTCTTGGTGCAGCTGGTGCAGTCAGCGCGGGACAGAACGCAAAAATCAAGAAGGCAGATTATCAGTATGGCGAAGAGCATGGCCTTCATGGCACCTCTGAGGTTCTGCAAATGCGGGAGCAAGTGCGTAAAGAATGGTGGAGCATCTGCGGCAAAACCTACAACGCATGTGAGCGTCCTGCATCGAGTTACGGCGACCTCAGCAGAACCCCGTGGTGCTATCTGAAAAAGCGCTGGTTCATTGATCATCTGAACAAAAAGGGCATCCCTTATGATGATCTGGTCGTGGATGATGTTACTGGCGTTACCTTCTACGAGAGCCAGAAAAGGACGTCCCAAGCATATATGAGAAAGCTGCGGTAATAGACATCGCGCCCATCGTCACCGCTTCTATCAGCAGCAGGAGGTAAGCTTATGGCTGAAAATAAAATCTTGGTGCAAATTATCGATCATGAGGACGGAGATTCCGTGCTGGGACAAGATTACTTTGAATCAAGAGAAAAAGCAGAGGATTTCAAGCGGATCTCAGACCGCGCATATGACAAACTTCTTGGTGAAGGTCAAACCAGAATCACCACTGAGATCATTGAACGCTAACACCAACCATCATTTCCTATAACAGCAACAGAGCTCTGCCGCTCAGACACGAGTAGCAGGGCTCCTTTTTACGTGGTATTCGGTCAAGAAGTGAACTTAAAGAGCGGCGTTTAATATCAGACAGCAGATATCCCGGCGGATTTGCGGCCTTAAAAACCGATATGGAACTTGTGCACAGTTCTGGGTATATCTGTTTGAGGTCACACGTCTTGATTCGCTTTCAACCGTCCTCAAAGTGAGGACACTTGAGGGGAATAGAACGGTAGCGCATGATGTCATCTGTTATACCTTGCGCGATGTCATGGAGATCTGCCTCTACAGCTCCCATCCCACAACCAACGCCCTTATAGACCGTATATACCATAGACAAGTACCCTGCCAATTCACGCCACTGCCATGCATTTGTGACACATTTCAGCACTTTACGACTCATTTGGACGCTTTTCGCCAGTTTTGGCATATTTTACGTTACATTTATTTCGAACTGGATAAAACTGGTCCAAATATATGTAACAGGGATGATGTCAAAATGGTTACTTCCGATTTATCCGCCCGTATCAATGATGTACTGCGCTATGTCGGGATCACCCGTAACATGAACGCCTACATTATTCTATCACAAGCTCTGGCGCTGATTGCCGAGGACGAAGACCGCCTGCGAGCCGTGGAAAAAGAGGTCTACACGCCCATTGCCGACAAGAAGCTATACGAGCCCAAAGCAGTCCAGAGCACGATCCGCCGGGCATCCAAGGTCGCATGGGATCTCTGCCCCGAGCGCGTTCAGGAGCTGGCTGGCTATCCTCTGAATGGTCGCCCTTCTGCCGTGACCATGCTCGAGCTGCTCTATAATGGTGTCGCCCGCTATGACGATCTCTTTATTCTAAAATAAGCACTCCTCAACAACACCACCCCGCTACTCTATGTCGAGCAGTGGGGTATTTTTGTGTCTTGATTTGGTTTCAACTAGGGACAAAATGTCATCAGTTGAATGGAATATAACGACAGAACGATAAATCGCATGTTACAATCTGTGCAGTATTATGGAAATCTGACGCTTATTAATGGTTGTACAGTTTTGAGTCATATCGCACAAGTGGTCGTGGAATGCGACTCCCTTTTGACAGCCCAAAATTCCGCCATCAACGATGTCCACAGTGTAGACGCCCTTGTATTATACGATAACGCGGCATATTTTGATTGAAATTCATTTTTTAATCGCGTCAGTCCAGATAGGACAATGACTTATGATACCATCCGCCGGGTAGACGCTTTCTAAAATATAAGTAATCGACAAATTAACGTATCTCCCATACATTTCCAGACAGAGCCGCACTTCACTTGTTTGCATCAATTATTCGAGCTATTTTACTTTGATCGAATCAATGCCTTTTTTAATATGCGTCCTATTGGTGAAGCATTGATAAAGAGGAAGGTATTCGCTGGCGCTCATACCATTTAGATCAACTCCAATCTTGAAAAAGCTCACAGGTTCGCTTAGTCAAGATTTCCGTTGGCGTGATCATGTTAACCGATCGTTTCTGTCCCGTCCTCATGCTTCGGCCGTTCAAGAAGCACTCGGCTAACACAACCACGCAAAAAATCAAATAAAGAAGTCGAATACAGAGCGACATCAGTGCCTATAATTTTCACTATTCTATATATTATAGTGAATTTCGTAGGCATCAATTTTCTAATTTTGTCACCCACCAGACCATTTTCTTTTGTCCTGCTTTAAATCGCTTCTGCTTACTTCCAAGATCATATCCATAGCGCTGCAACCATTGACGTGCGCAGGTATAGCTTGGCAACGATTTTTCAGCGTGTCCATCTGCCTTGTTGTAGATGTGCCCCAGCTCAAAGAAGATCTTCTGCCAATCTTGATAGTAGCGTTCCTCATTCAAATGGGTATCCAGATACTCAAGCAGTGGCGGTTCAAGGCGCTCTACTTTTGCAAGCAGGCTTTCATCGATCTTTTTCAGCAGCTCTGTCTGATACCCCTGTTCGAGCATTTGCAGCAGGAAAACACGTTCTACACGAGCCTGCAAGGTCGCACGTTTCCGCCAGCAGTATTCACCTTCCCGTGGATCCAGAACGACTGTATGGCTTTTTTTCAGTATTTCCACTGTTTCAGGCTGATGCAGGTATGTCTTCCATGCCTTCCTATCATCAAACCATTTCCGATATGCCTCGACCGGTTCCAGCTGATACTTCTCGATTTTTTTAAGTTCCCCTTCCAGACGTTCTTTGGGGTAATGCAGCAAATACACCGCGCAGGTATCCCCCTCATCCAAGGGCCGTTTGCGGCCAAGGATCTGCGCATTAACGAGCGGATTCCACAGTTCACTGACGACATATTTCAGCGCACGGTCTTTCATATCCACACCATTATAGAGGGTCGTTGTGGTCAGTGTGACCTGATGCTGCAGAACATTGCCCACGAGCACATCATCCAGTTTGTCAAATTCCTCCGCTTCCTGACGGTATTTGGAGCACAGGCACACCACATCCTCTATGCCATCTGCTTTCAGAGTGTCCCGCAGTTTTCGCAGCTTGGCGATGGTATTCACAAAAACAAGGATCTTTTCTCCCGGCTGTACCCGGCGGATGATATCCAGCTCGTCATCGTCACGGTAGAAGAACTTCACGCTTGACACAAACCGATAATCCATCGGCAGACGATAGTGCTGTCCCTCCGGGATCATTTTCCGCAGCTCCCAATAATCAAAGAATGGGCGGGCGGTTGCGCTCATAAAGATGCAGGTCTTCGTTGTCCACAACTCTTTAATAGCCTCATAGCTTGCATCCACATGATCGTTGAAGCTGGCATCCGTTACCATGTAGTGATACTCGTCTGACACGATATAATCAAACGATCTCAGATAAGTTTTAGCGGCATCTTCATTCCTTTGCAGGAAGGTTTCCAGCCACTGGTATGTTTCAACACGAATGGTGTGCTCATACTTGTTATCTATGGCGGGTTTGTTGACAATTCCTCCAAGCGCGGGATCATAGTCCTCGTAGGATACCTCTATACTCCCCAAACGGTTCACATCGCGCTCGATCTGGTTGCGCAAAGCTTCACGATTGCACAGGATCAGGATACGCTTACGATGTTCATATGCCCACGGCAGCAATGTCTTCAGAATAAAATAGGTCTTGCCGGAGTTCGTACCCGCATCAAGCACCACGATCCCATGCCAGTTCTTGTAATCCTCACCAACAAGATCTGTGATGTACTGTTTTGCAGGCTGTGGAGTTGCCCCGGCGGTTTCCGGTTCTTCCTCCGGCACAATGGGATCAAGCTGTTCGTCGGCCTCCTTTTTCTTTTTGCGAGAGGCCTTAATACAATCCAGGATCTCCTGCAATTTTTGCTGTCGTTCTTCTTCCGTCAACGAGGCAGGGTCAATGTGCTGCTCCTGCTCATACTCCCGTTGTGCCTCAGCCAGCTTCAGGTAGAAACCATCGAATGGCCAGCGCTTCTCTTCATCACTCATATTGATCCGCGTCTCCTTTTTTGATTTCACTATACCATATCATTTCGTTTTGCTCAAGGGACATTGGCCCATTTTTACTTTCACTTCCCCTTCCCCATCTTGATCTTATTTCCGTGGCGATTTTTGCGGGTCAGCTGCTCTAGGGGATTCAGGGCGTCATAGTTGGCTCTC
>OGEE01000690.1_pt1 | contig 21934 bp, 1 predicted proteins | sample 1570571 | NCBI WGS metagenome assembly OGEE01 (sample SAMEA2582169, study PRJEB24529) | metagenome | biome: Human gut stool | place: China | collected 2011
GGAACCTTGGCATTGAATGGCAGGCAGATGGTAGACCAACCATAGTCAACACCATTTTCCTTAAATTCTCCCACCTTTTTGATTTCCAGTTTATAAGGGTCTGTTATCACATATTGCATCTCCTTGGTGGCTACTCCCAATCCGCCACGCTGGTTGGCTGCACGTATACAGTAGTAGCCATTGCCATAGTCGTTGAGATTGATCTGGTTCTCTATCGTATTCTCCTTGTAAATCCATTTGCCTGTTTCCTCATTCTTTTTGAAAAGGAAGTAGCAGAGTGCCTCAGGCATCGTTTCCCATTGCAGGAGGTTGTCGTTGATGGTGATTTTATCTTCCCACACGATATGGTTCTTCGGTTCGGTCTTTTCTTTTTCTACCTCTTCTTCGCTGCTTTTATTTGATTGCAAGCCGGATTGGGCATCAATCTGTCGGCAGAGAATTTGAGGTTCGAAGGCATCCGTACCACTCATCACGTTGCGGATATTATAGCTGGTTGTATCAGTGAGGATACAGTCGTCGGAACCTGGGGCAGGAGTGCAGGCGGCAAGCGAACGGGTTTCCAATGGAATCGGATTACCATAGCCATCCATGCTCTTGAATTCATGGAATCGGAGCTTGAGACCGGCAGTCATCTTGGTCCAGCCATATTTGCGTGGCTGGGTATACATCTTGGTATTGATGAATGTACATGCCGGTGAATTGTTCCATGGGCGGGCAAGTGTCCAATCCTGGTTCTTGAACTTGAGGGGATCTTCATTTTCTACCTTGATATTGCAGTTGTTGAATACATATCCCCATTCCTGACCTACTTCGGTGCTAGGTGCAGTTATATTATTTCCTGTACGGTCGCGATGAATCAGGTTGCATCTTTCAAACCAGATGTCGCCGTTGCCGCAAATCCAGTCAACCACACCTGCCAGGTCGCAACCCTCGAAGTAGCCACGATAGTTGGCATTTGAGTTATTGGAGTAATAAGTATCCTGCCAACTGAGGAGTGCTACATTCTTCATCACCGTTCTGTTGCCTCGGTCGCAGAAGACGACTGCACGTCCGGCACCGCTGGCATCTTGTCCTGACATAGACCCCCAATAGTCGAATTTGTTTTCCAGGGTGAGGTCTTGTACGTAGAAATCTTCAATCGTCTTACCTTCCAGTTTTGGCAGGTTGATGGTGGCGGTATATCCGATACCTTCCACGATAGGATGGTTCCATATCCTTACCCCTTCCTTGCTTTGTCCGATCAGCGAGATATTTGACTTTACGATTTCCGTCATACCATTGTTCTGTCCGTTCATGTCGGTCTTTGGCTCACCCTTTTCATCTTTAGGTGCATCCTTTGGGTCAGTACTGCATGAAATGGTGGTATTTCCTGTCAGCTGGTAGTCACCATCCGGAACAAAGATATAGTAACGCTGTCCGTCTGTCTTTGTATTGTTATAGCTCATTCCTTCCGCCTTTCCATTGGCAGCTCTGATGGCTTCGTCCATATCGCCGTAGCCTTCTGCACCAACGATGAAGTCGAACTTATGATATTCATAACTGTTTTCTACCTTGGTGATATTGAGCGTTATGGATATCGGTTTCTGGCAGGTCATGCCATAGATGTCCTTGAATATGCCATCTTCAGGCTTGAATTCTATCTTAATGGTTTCTCCGGCAGGCTGGTCCCAGTATTTGAATTGCTGTTCCTTGCCGGCTTTGGTAGAACTTCCAACTGCCTCCATCGTGCGGTTGAACTTCAAACTGATGACACCGCTTTTGGCAACATTGTCCAGACTGATGTTGGTTTCGTTATATGTCTTTCCATTGATGGTAATCGATTCGCACAAAGGATAATCTTTAGGCGTATTGAATATGAATTTCACCGGATAAGTCTCCAAGGTTACGCCATTCTTGTTTTTCACCGTTACGACGCATTCCTTCGTGAGCACGGTTGCTTCAGTGGCTTCCACCCTTCCATCCTGAGTAGCCGTACCTGTGATGACAGGCATCTTTTCATCGTTTTCCCAAGGAGAGGCGTAAAAGGTGAGGTAGCCATTTTTGCCAATCTCTTCCTCTATTTGCTGTTTGTTTTCATATTTTTTTCCATTGCAAGTTAAAGAGCTGATTTCTGCCAGTGTTCCTTCTTCTTGTGGAAAATAGGTTACGCTGAAACTCTTGCTATAGGTTTTTTCTTCCAGGAATTCCACTTTCTGTTCCGACGTTTCACCTTTCCATACTACTTCTGCTTGATTATTGACAAGCATCTTTTCCTCTCCCGCAATCTTTACCTTCTTATTGCTTTCGGTAGTTTCTAATACCGCCTTGCAGTTTGGGGTAGCAGTAAATGCGATGACAGAACCTTCATTAATCTGTATTCGTTCGGTTTTATCCGTAGTATTGTCAAATTTACCATTGGTTGCATCGAGGTCGATTTTCACATCAATCCAGGCAGTCTCTTCCATTTCGGCTGCAGTCATCTTAAGTTGTGTAACGAGAAAGCCCGATGTTTTCTGGTAGTTGATGGTTGGGGCATCATCGTCTTGGGTGAAATTCCAGGTTGCCGTAGCTTCCCTGTTGAGATGGAGAAGACTAAACTTGTTTGGTTCGAATACCGGGAACATTCTCAGGTTGCTTGCCTTGGCAGGATAACGTTCGCCAATCTGGTATACGTCTCTCTTGCTGTCTTCCCAATGAGCCAGCGTATTTCCCTCGTAATAAAGGGTAGTGTTTCTTGGAATTTCAAACCAGTCGCCTTCTTCTACCCAGGTAGCTTCGGGTGATGTACCTGAAGCGTAATCTCCTGCATTGTAAGTAATGTGGTAGGTTTTGTCCTTTTCCTTGAAACAAACCTGCAGGTTATGATGGGCAGTGATGTCGAATTCCACTTCGTATTTTGTACGGATGTTGTCTTCTGCCCAATAAGCATTTCTTTTATCCGGATAGTTCTCGGAAGTTGTTACCGTGAAGACCTTTTGGTTATCTTCGGTGATACTCCAATAGCCATCCTCCGTCTTTTTCAGTACGGCAACAGGTTCCCCGTCTTCATCCAGGTCATCTAAATTGACAATCTTATCCAGTTCATAACCTTTTTTTCGGTTGAAAGTCAGTTTGATGCGTTCTCCTCTGTGGAAGGCATAGCCGCCATCTTCCATATTCGAGATTTCATGTCCTTCTCCTGTGATGACAAGTTCTGGTTGCTCGAGCCTGCCGTGTGCTTCATTATCTATTTTTGTATGAAGAGTCACCCAGTTGGCAGCCTGCATCTCTATTTCCATCCACTGGTAGTAAGAGTAGTCATCCCCTATAATAATAGGTACGCGTACATCAGAATTGATGGTGGTGTAACTGTATACATACATATAGGCTTTAACGCTTTTGCCCTGTTCCTCTTCTTCGAGCGTCGGCAGTCCGGCTTTCTTGCGTTCAATGTTGGTACGTTCTCTGTTGAGTGTCGGCACTACGCCATCAATGGTGGTTGATGTGATTTTTGCGTACGACAGGATTGATATTTTGTTTCCTGTTCCTGATGCTGTCCAGAATGTGGTACCAGGACCGAAGGCACACCAGTCGTCGAAGTCTTCGTTTCGGATATAGCCATTTTTGCCCGTGTTGCACCATAGGGCAACGTCGAGCCAGTGGGGATGGTCCTCACCACCTTTGCGAACGTTGGTATATACTTTCGTTGTCCAGAAGATGTTCTGGTTCTTTTTGATATCCACATTGGGAGCACAAACTTTTCGGGTGGTTCCTGATGTAGGGTCTTCATATTCCTTCACTTTTCTACTGAAGTCGTAGCGGATTACCGGTTTGTTGATGCGGTTGTCTTGTGTGGTAGGATTTTCCTTGAAAACAGGGACGAGGGTCAGGACTTCGTTTTCTTCCTCAAATGAATAGGTATTGCCCGGTTCATAAGGATGCTGGGAAGGATTGGCTTTATTTACCCAGTGGTCGAGGGTGTATTGTTTCTCGTTCTGCTTTCCCTGTTCATCTACACTTTTGAAGAAGGTGTAGTTGGTTGGGATGGTGAAGGAGAGAACATCTTTGATTTCAGGAAGCTGCTGGCTGACGGCATTCTTGTAATCAGCCTTTTCCGGTTCTCCGTTCACTCGGGTGCCGTTGTAGTCAAAACAAACTTTTCCCTTGTGACCTATGGCAAAATGTGCGGTGATAGTTTCGTTTTGATTTCCTATAGTGAAATTCAGGTTATCGCCTTTGTGCTGTGTTCCATCGCCTTCTTTCTGCCAATACTCCAGACGGTAGTTGGCTGCAGCTTCAGCTGTAGCCTTTACTTCTGTACCGGGAGTGTACCAGCTAACTATCTGAATCATCTTTCCCGGTTTCCCATTGCTTCCTTCTTCGCATATTTCCTGATAGAAATTATCATAATGAGGAGCGAGGGATACAGAACCCAGGTTGGCATCCGATGGCTTGATTGTTACCTTGTGCAGTTCTTTGCGCAGGAAGATGGCTTCTATGTTATTGATGCCATCCTTTACGGTATAATCGAAAGAAGCTGCTTGTATTGTTTCGCCGATTTTGAATTCTTTAAAGTCGTAGCCATAATCTGGAGTGGCAGAAATGGTTACTACATCACCTACCTTATATCGGCTTCCGATATTGTTATGTGGCGAAGCTGCAGTTTTAAGTGTGATGGTAACCTTACCTGCATTCTGAGGTTTTTCATTCGGAAATGCCGTAGCATCTGCATTCGATATGGAATTGACGGCTACTACATTAGGCAGCAATGGATAGATGGCTGTGATTTCTTGGAGATAACAGTCGGTTCCTTCAATTTGGCTTGCCTTCTTCATCATAAAGGTGATGGATTTTGCATCGCCCTGATAGGTGAAGGTGATGATTTTGCCGTCATCAGATGTGACGGCATTTGTTGTTGCGGCGTTTGTTTTGCCGGCATTTGTAGCAGATGCAGATGACAGAGAAGTTCCTGCATCATCAGTGAGGATGATTTCTCCAATAGCAGTTGAGGCATGGAAGGCTACTTTCATGCCATAGATGGCTGGTAAAGTGAATTTCACGCTATCCTTTACCAGGGCACCCGTAACTCCTGCCATCGTATTGTCTATCTTTCCGTTTTGCAACATTTTGATATCTTCATCGATGTGGATATCCAGGGCTACATCCTGTTTTGCCTGTGTGCTCTCATTGATATAGATGCTGGCAGGGTGGGTATAGGATAGATCTTTCTGATGATTGGAACGGAAGATGTTGATGGCAGGTGCTTGGCTTGGGTCAAAACTCCAAACTACCATTGTTTCCTGATTGCTGTCATAGAGCTGATAGCTGTTCTTTTCCCACTTGGCTTTCATCTGGGTGGTAGCATGGGTAGCGGTATAGGTATCGCCCGGCTGATATACATTCTCTCCATCCGTCCAACCGGTAAAGGTGTAGCCGGGGCGGGAGAAGGTATTGCCAGATGGCAGGGTGACCTTATCCTCCTCATCGCAGATGAGTTTGATAGGGAATTTTCCTGCTATATCATCTGATTTCTGAAAGTTGATTTGTTTCAGAACTTTCGGAGTAACGGCTCCTGATACGTCGCCGTAGATTTTGAGGTCTACGATATAGGCGTTGTTATTACGTCCTTTTTTAGGATCATCAAAGTTCTCGAATTTTATCTTGCAATTGGTTCTTTTTACTTCGATGGAGAGTTTTTCGCCAGAAGCTGTTTCGATAGATTTATCATGAAGTGGAACCCAAACTTCATCTCCGTCTCCCTTAACAGATACTTTGATACCTCTTTGTTTACCCGTTGCCACCTGAATGAGTTCAATCCTAGTGATACTTTTCAGCGTGGATGTTATTGCTGTAGGAAAATCCTTACTATATTCAGATGTATATTTCGCCGTTTTCAAGTATCCGGTGTAACCGGGAAATTTGTTGGCGTCTGTACCAATAGGATCTACTCCCACGCCATTGAGCGTGAGGGTAAAGTCCTCTTGGGTATATTGGGTCTTGAGATGGACCACCTTATCCACCGTAGAGGTACAGTCGATATTATCCCAATCCTGGAAATCGGTGGAGTAAATCAGCTGCTCGGAGGATGCAGTATCCTGTGCCCATGCACTCCCCATCCATCCCATCATCAGGAGGAGGATGATGGAACGGAGCAGCTTGCCGGTTGATATCTTATTCTTTCTGTTCATATATATTCTGTTATTTTACCATGATTTTACTTTTGCCAAAGATGTAGATGCCATCAGGGAAACCGCTGTAGGTGGCGGTGCCTGGCTGCACATCCAGGATGCGGTGAAGCTGACCGGTGGTTGAGAATACCTTGAGCTGGGTAGCGTAGGTGCTCTCGATGCTTACACGATGAGCACCGATAGGGCGGATGAGGAGGTATTCTCCTGCTGGAGTATCCTCATCGTTTCCATTCGCCTCTGGCTCAATCCTGTCGATGCCCGTGGTTTCGCTGATGCGGATTACCTTTGTTGCATCGGTAGAACGGACTCTTGCCTGCTGGCTTGCCGGTGCCATATAGGTGCGGAACGGCATCACTGTGCCCGAAGTGGAGACAAACGCTGTTCCATTGTCGTTCATGCCGAGAGTGCCGTTGTCCACCTGCTGGGCAGCAAAGGTTCCTCTGTGCGAGAAGCCGCTGATATTTTCTGTTCCCATGTTCTCAGTGACAGGTATCACGATAGCCTTCCTTGAAGCCTTATCGCTTGCCTCACCATAGGCATGGAAGGTGATGGTCTGAGCCTCAGCCTTCTTATTCAAGAGACTGTTGTAGAACTTACTTGAAAGGTCGAACTCATAATAGCGCTTACCCGGGAAGCGAACCACGTATGGTATTCCGGCTGTAAGCGGAAGATAGCCCGAGTAGGTATGCGGCTCATTATAATATGAATTTTTCTCCTCATTATACGACCAAGCCTTGTAAGTATCTACAAAGAAGGTGTTATAGAACTCATACTCCTGAGTCTCTGCGTTGGCAACATGGAAGAGTCCATCGCCTTCTGCAGCACCTGGGCGCTGGAAAATGGCAGACTTCTCGGTTGCATTGGCTGCATTTACTGTATTGGTAGCCTTCACTTCAGTCAAGCCACGGAGCCAGTACTCATGGCGCAGATCTTCTGTTCCATAGAAATGGGTAATCTCACCATTGATGGATGCTTCCGCTTTCTGAACGGTGAATGGCAGACAGATGCCTTCCCATGCTCCCGTGGTATTCTCTGCATAATACAATGGCTTGCGTACATACCAGGCATGGTTGGTTACCGAGAATGGGATTGGCACGCAGAAGTCGTTGTTGACGCATGCATCGCCCTCGCTGTTCTTGCCATCAGGAGTGCGTTCCACAAGATGGAGCTTCTGGGTAGCATAGGCTTCGCCTGATTTCACGATATGGTGTCCCATGATGAGACTTTCTGCTGTGTTCTCGTCGTAACTCAATGCCTTGCTTACGATGTCGTATGCATCGGTGGCGTTGTTCTCCTTGTTGTCTTCCGTATAAACCAGGAGGTTTCGGGTCACCCCATCCTTGATGTTGAAATCGTAGAAAGAGGTGGCATTGTCATCGCTGGCAACAAAGTTGATGGCTGTTGTTCCAGGACGGTGTACGTATGTACCCATGTTTCTGCCATCCTGGTTGTAGGCGTTGTAGTAGAACTTGTCTGCCGTTGTATTTCCGTAATATCCGTCGGTGCGATATACTCGGTTGATCATGTACTTGTTCTGCTGCGATGCTATCTTGGCAGGATAATCTTCCGGAGTTGATTGCAGGCTCTGTCCCCAGAAGAGGAAGTCGTTCATCTGTTCACTACCGTACTTGTTTTCATTGAACAGAGGCAGGTAGTAGCCTGTGCGGGATTCCTTTTTTGTATTTGTTGCAGCCTTGTATCCCTGTGCACGTGCCTTGTCGATGGCATGATTCTGGTCGTGGCGGGTTTCTGTCTGACCATAGTTAGGCAGGTCGCTATCCTGACCCGTACGGAGATAGGTGATACCCGTATTCTTGCCCGTGATGGCATCCTTGCGGTGAGCATACTGATAGTCACCGTTGGCATAATAGTCGTAGATGTACTTCAGTGCCGCCTTGTCTTCCTCCTTGTCATGGCTTGTGCGGGCACGCAGGTAGTAGCCATTCAGATCGTATGCCACCTTGCCATACTTGAAGTCTTCAAGTGTATAGTCGCTGTTAGCCTTTCCGTCCATTCCATATACAATAGGTTTAGAAGAGGCAGGGGCATACTCGAAGCAGCAGTGGTATTCACCCGTAGACGAGGTGCCCGTAGATGAGGTTCCCGTGGTGCAGCCCTGCGCAGCAATCTGTCCTGTTGCCAGACCGAGGTTGTAGATTTTTCCCTGATTTTCCGAGAAGAGCGCCTGGTCTTTACCCAAACCCTTAATGATGTGACCGTTGCCATGCAAGGTTCCCTTGAAGATGACCTTGCTGCCATCATAGTCTTTAGGGATGGTGAGGTCGTTCTGCAGGATAAACTGGGCATTTCCTTCTATCGTATCAACGAAGTTGATGAACGCCTTCAGGTCGCTGGCATCGTTGATATAGATGCGAGGTTCAGCGAAGTTCGATTCCTTCTGGGCACGTTCGATGGCCTCAGACAGGTGCAGGTCAATTCCTGCCTTATGAGGATCCATCTGGTGATAGTTGTGAACCACGAGGGTGTCACCTGATGCTATGTTCACAGGGAACACCGTCTCCTTGATACCCGTCATGGTGACGCCCAGCTGTACTCCGTAGCCATTCATGAAGTAGTAGGCAGGAATGTCGAGATAATCGGTGGTCTTGTCGTATTTGGCACCTGCAAAGAGGTCGTTGCGGTCCTTGTCTATCTTGTCGCCCTGCTTATAGGTGTCTTTCGATGTCGTGGTTTCAAGCAGCCAACCGCTTCCGTCTTCAAACTGGATGTCGCCCTTGTCATCCTTCACGAATTCTCCATTTTCATCCTTCTTCAACTTGCCGATGTGCCAGAAGTAGCCATTCGGTGCGAATGCCTGGTCGGCGGAAATTTTCACCTTGTCCTTCTTCAGGCGAATCATTTCACCAGGCAAGGCACAGTTGTCGATGGTGATGCCACCCGTGAAGTTAGGACCCTCCACATACTCGATGGTGAGGTAGATGGTGTAGGTGTAGTTCACGTCCTTGCCATCCTTGTCTTTCTTTTGGCTGCCATCCTCGTTTAAGGCTGGTGATTCCAGCACGAGGGTAGCCTGACACTTCTTGGAGAGATGTTCCTTGTAGTACCCCGGGATTGCGTTATTCACGTTGTTGTCGTACAGACGGAAAGCAATCTTGGCATCGCCTCCCTGGATGGTATTATTGAATACATCGGTCTTATAATAAATATTATCATTCTCCTTCTTTTCAGACATGGACAGGATGGCAGAAAAGCCTTTTTCGGCTTTATCCGCCTGGTCTTGGGATGTAGCACCTATAAAGGTGTTGGAATCTGATGCACCCACGTAGAGCCTGTACTTAGACGGTGCATGTTTCTCCAAATCGCATTGGTAGTCTTCCTTCTGTTCGTTGTTGCCGTCAGGATGTCCGCTTCTCATTTTCCAACTCTGAATCCTTACCTCGGCTCCTGGCTTCAAGCCGGCAAGGGCGGTAAGACCATCCGAGTTGTCGTTGTCGAAGGTGATTTTCTCCTTATAGGTATAACCCGTAATGTGGGCGTTGTAATAATAGTTGTAGCCCGTTACGTACCAGTAGTGGATGTCCATCTCTTTGTCAGGATCCTTGCCGGTCTCCAGATTGTAGAATCCCTTTGGCGAACAATCGTCTACGATGAAGCGGTTGTTGCCTGTCTTGTTGGTATAGTTCAGTGGGAACACGAAGTTTCCTGTTGTTTCGAGGAAGTCCTTATTCGTTCCATCTGTACGTTCATGCACGTTGTCGGCATATACATATCCGCCACCCTCGCCAGGACGAGCGCTTATCAGGTTCATCTCTATGATTCCGTGGATAGGACCATAGTAGATGATTTCATCCATTTTCTGGGTTGTCTTATTGATGATTTCCTGCACGTTCTGAATCTTCAGGGCATAGCCCGATGCGATGCCCACCATGTTCTTTGCTGTACCGTTGTTACGCTTCTGGAAATCTGCAAAGTCATGCTCCACATTATATCTGTCGATATAGCCCTGCTTTTTATCCTGGTATGAGATGTTGTTGGCTGCTAGCTTGCCATGTTCGTCATGCCAAGGGTCGGAGAAGTTCACGTTGGAATAGACGGCTCCTACATAGTGGATGTTGTTGGCGAGTCCCATAAAGTTGCGCGCCTTGTAGTCATACTTGAATTTGGCGGAAGTGCTGGTGTGCGTCTCTGGTTCACCTTCCAGTTTTCCGTCAGTATCAGCCTTGACCTCATTTCCTACCATCTTGATTTCTCCCACACGTGCGATAGAGTAAGGAGTCTTGTTGATTTCGTTGACGGTATAGTCGCGTGCACCGAGCAACGAGAAACAGTTGTCTTCCAGTCGCAGAATATCAATTCGCTGGAAAGTATTGATGATTTTCGGGTTGTCGATAGTATGGTTGGCAAAACCATAGCCCGTGATGTCGGCACTGCGGAAGCCCTGGGCGTAGGAGAGGTGACCATCGCCGAAGATACCACCCTCGCTGTCATACTCATAGAATTTATTTTGCTTGATGCCTTCCAAATCTTTTGGTACATCGTTGCCCTTGTAGTACTTCACCATCTCATAGATGAAGCGATAGGTGTATTCGTCGTCCTTGCTGTTATCATCGTAATATCTGTAATAGTAGCCATAGAGGTCGGTGCCGTTAGGAAGATTGATTTCCTTCATATCCTGCTTGGAGATGGTGATATGCTCACTGGTCTTGCTGTCGCCTATCAGAATCAGGGTATTTCCTCCGAAGCCAGCAGTAGTACCATCCGGAAGCAACTTCAACTCTTCCAGATGTTCTGCACTGTTGGTAAAGGCTTTATCTACATTGAAATCCTTCGTCAGCTTCAGTACCGTGGTATTATTTGCCAGGACGGATGTACCCTGGGCGAGGGAATATCCTCCGCCATAAATCGCTTCATCGATATTGATATGTACGTTTTCCCAACCCACAGTTGGCTCCTTGGCAGCAACCGGGGTGAAATACTCACCCTTGTTGGATTCTGTTATATCAATTCGGGTACCGTTATCTATCGCCACGATGTCATCATATACACCCTGCGAAATCAGCTCACTGGCAAGCAGATAAATCTCCTGCTTGATGGTAGGAGCCTTTGTGGTTCCATCATCGTTCTTCAGGTCAAGATTCTTCTGGTCGGTACGTTTCAGAATATACTTTCCGCTCTTCAATTCGTTCACCTTATAATAGGTTGGGTAACCCACCTTTACCTGGGTAGAACCATATACATAGCCCGAATAGGAACCGCCTGTTACCGAACGGAAGACGTGGCCATTGAGGATATCCACATCGGTAAGTCCGATGACGTTACCCTGCTGACCGCCACCATAGATGAAGTTGGCTGATACGCCCCCCAGACCTTCCGTATTGGTTTCATCCTTTACGCCGCAAGCCAGGAACTTACCGCCATCCGTCTTAGGTTCAGAACATTTTGCACCATCACCCATAACGATGCGGGTATTGCCATATACGTAACTCTCCATACCATAGCCGGCACCATAGATGTTGAGGCTGGAGTATTCCGGATTGGTAGCCAGATATTCATTCGATTTTTCCAGTTTAGCCTGATCCTTACCGGCAAGCATGTCGCTCCGGAGGTCGATGGTAACGTCGCCTCTCACGGTTCCCGTCTTGTAGCAGCCGCCATAAACGCAACCGCCCTGGTAGGCATCCTCTACCACTGCAGGCTCAAACTTGTTCTTGATGGTCAGCTTGATGAATGGTTCCTCAGAATGCGCCGTTCCGAGGAGATAGCCACCCTCGTGGGTAACCTCTCCCTTATAGTCGTAGTTGGCATTGTTGCAGCCACCCACAATCTTGCTGGTGATGGTGAGACCTTCCGGGAAGGTATAATCTACCACCTTGCCCTCTCCATCCGGATAGATGTTCATGTTACCACGGTTTCCTCCGCAATAGAAGGAACCGATGGTACAGTTGGTCAGGTTCTTATCCCATTCCAATGTTCCCTGGATATTCATCTCCACCGGCTGGAAATAGAGGTCGAGCAGATGAGGATAGACAAGTGGGCGCTGGGCATTTTCTGTTGGCAGATACAGGGTATTGATACCCTTGTTGGAAGGGTCGTTCTCCCAGTCGATAGAATCTGCGAAGTCCAGTTCCTTGCTGGTGTCATAGTAGTCGCCATTCAGTTTCTGGAACTTGTTCATGAAGTTATTGTCTTCGGATGCCGTGAAGAGTGCATCGCCGTTGCAGCCCATGAATACGCTTCGGATGTTGACGTTACTGCCAATCTTGATATCCACGCTACCCACGGTTTCGATGGTTTGGGCAACGGTCTGGCTACCTGATTGAGAGCTAGCCTGCGCACTTGCCTGCGCATCGGCTTTCTGTGCCTTGAGCACGGTGGCTGAGTTACCTCCACCATATACATCGCCCTTGATAAGAACGTAATCCTCGTTGCTGTTGCCCATGATATTGATATTCACCTTGTTGGTCATCGGTCTCCACGAGTTGATGTTCACCATTTTGGCTGCATCGCTGGCTGCCTTGTGAGAAGGCATGTTCTCTCTCATCGGTACGGTGAATACCAATGGCGTGGTTTCCGAATTTGGGTCGTTCAGGTTGAGTGGATAGTTTTCGTTCACGGTAATCTGGGTGTTGCCCTTTCTGTCCAAGGCATAGAGGTAGTCACCATTGCCGGCACCATATACATCGCCGTCAATCTTACCGCCATATATATTAATATGTGTACCAGTGCCTTCATTATCCGTGAAGTTACCATTCTTCTCAACTACGTTTACATAGCCCGATACGTCGTTACCGCCGTACACATTGCCATGGATGAAGATGTCCTTGTTGCTGAAAGTGCTTTCTGATGATGCGGCAGAAGAATTTTGGGTTCCGATATTTACCGTGGTACTCTTTTCCACATCACCCATCATACCGCCGCCGAAGATGTCACGGCAGTCCATCGCATAGATGTCCACATGGGTAGCCTTTACGGAGTTGTAGAATCCGCCACCGAAGAGTCGGCGACAGAAGGCACCACCATCTCCTGTTACGTAGGTTTCACCTTCTACCTTACCTGAGTAGCCGCCACCCACGAAGTCCATCACGGAATATCCGCTCCAGAAGTGCTTGTATTCTTCGCCTTTCTTCAAATCGATGGATGGGTCAATCTTGCTTCCTCTTCCAGTCATGGCGATGTTCACATGGGTGTCTCCCTTGATGATGGTATGTTCGCCATAGCCGCCACCGAATACGCAGAAGTGAGGTGATCCCACCTTATTATATATCTCCTTCCATACCATGGTATCGAAGAATTTCACTTTTACTCCATAAACCACCTGGGTATCATCATGCAGCAATCCCTTTTCCATGGTGAGATGGGCATCTTTGCCTACCACGCATGCTATGTTTCCACCGGCATAGATGTTGTGGTTGATTTTGAACTTCAAAGCCTGGTGGTTGTATTGTGGAGAGTAGGTGATACCGGTTTTTTCATCGATGAATGCCGGTTCCCAGGAACGGGTATCTGCCAGCCAGTAGGAGGTGAGCATTGCCTGGCCACCCTTGATGTATACATTGGTGTTACCCTTTACGTCTGCCGAGGTGATGGCAAGAGAATCCTGTCCATTGACGATGATGCTGTCGCAGCTGCCCAAACCTCCGCCATAGATGCCATGACCTATTCTTCCATCATAGATGGTGACGAAGGTGTTACCATATACCGTTCCGTTCTGGCAACCACCATAGATTTTTTCCATCAGCAATGGCAGCATGGTTGCGTTGATGTTGTCAGCAGGATGCGCCATGTTCTTATCTGAAGAAGGATCTTCGGGAACGCCAGTTTCTGTCCTGTATGGATAGGTGATGACTGGTCGGTCTATCAGCAAACTGGTATTGCCGTAGATGGCACCCAAGTGGGTGACATCGCCGCATTGGGTGGCAAGACGACCCTTGCCTCCGGCGAACACCTGCGAATAGATGCCGGCACCTCGGATGTTGACAAGGGTAGAGCCTAAGACGTTTGCCACATCGCCTCCACCATATACGCTTCCGATAACCAGGGTACGGTCTATCTCGATATTGGTATCTTTCAAATGCAGCTTTCTACCATATACATGTACCTCTGTCTTCTGCACGTTTGCCATATCAGGGAAGTCGATGTATTTTCCATCCTTGTTCTTGACCGACTCCACTCCGGCACCGCCGCCATATACGTTCTGACCGACGAAGCCCGACTTGATGAATATCTTGGAGTTGCCACCTACCTTTCCGAAGTCATAGTCTTTGCCCGTGGTATATTCTCCGAAAGGCACAGCACCGAGACCTGCACCATAGATGTTTTCGCAGAAAAGCTGGCAGTCGGTTTCTACGTAGGTATTGCCTGTTACATATCCCGAGAAGCCACCACCATGGATGGTCTGGAAAGAGAAGCCTGGTACACCGAGCGTCCACGCCAGACGGCTTACGCGATAGCGACGGAAGGTTGCCGGGTCGTTGTCCGTACCATCGTTATTGCCGCCATCCACACTGCCATAATATTTTTTCTTTTCTTCCTTGGAAACTTTCTTGAATTCCTCATAGAGGCTTTTCTCGAAATCGGTGTATGTTTTGAAGTCTTCTTTCTGACTGAGATAGCGGTATTTCGCTCCATCTACTTCGATGATACCGTCATCATCTATATGGCTACCCGGTTGTGCATACACCGTCGCCTTAGCCACCTTGGTATTGGCACCATATCCGGCACCGAAAACGGAGAACTGAGGGTCGGCAACATTCTTGCTGCTGATATACCAGCAAAGCCCCGGAAGGGTGGTGAAGTCGAACATACTGAGCGGTTCGCCGTTCTTGTCGATGATATCATCCAGAGGCGAGTGGTTGATGATTACTTTAGCCTCTCCGGTTCCATCTTCTGCTGTTGTTGCGTTGCTGTCGGTATAGGTACCCACGATGCAGGCACGGTTGCCGCCGCCATAGATATTGTTATTCTTCTTGAAACATCCCGAGAGGAGTTTTTCGTTCGTAAAGCTGAAGAACTGCTGGCTGTCCTCATCGTTCAAGATGCTTTCTATAGCCGCCTTTGCCTGGGCATTGGTAAGCTGGTCTTTGGTTTCAGCCTTCAGAATATCTTCTGTTATCTCCCTGAATTCTGTGATAGAGTTGCAGATCTTCTTACCGTTGCCTTGTGCTGCCAGCCAGGTGGTGATATTGCCGTTGATATCGGCATTCTGGTTCCATATCCAGGTTCCGCCATCCATCTGTACCTTGGTGTTGCCGAGGATGTTGGCATAGGTAGCTTCGTTCTTGGTATCCTTTTCTCCGAGTACTTCCTGGGTATCCTGATTTTCTTCAGAGATTTCTATATCACCATAGCCGCCACCGAAGACGTCACGACCCAGCATACCGCCCTCGATATGAACCAGGGTGCTGCCATCTACCGTACCATAGGCACAACCGCCATAGATGTTGTACCAGATGGATGGCACGGTATTGCCGTAATAATCGAGTGCGACGGAATTGATGGACGTAGCTGCCGTGTTGGCTACGTGAACGATGGTGTTGCCATTGATGCGACCTATCTGATCATACTGCTGTGCCGCATTTCTGCGAAGACCCTTGCCGCCACCGAATACGGAACCGAAGATGTCGCCGCCGATGATATTCACCAGGGTGCGGAAGTCTTTTGATATGTATGACGGATTGATTTCATCATCATAGATGATATCGCCTTTTTCTTTGTTAATGTTTGAATAGCTTTGTGGCTTTATCTTGTAATTAGGAGTATAATCTTTAGGTCCTACATTCGCCATATCTCCACCGCCATAAACCTTACCATAGATTTTGGCATTGTCAGAAATCTCAACTATGGTCTTGCCGATGACACGAGCCACGTCGATGAAGTGGGTGCCTGTAGCAGTCTTTGGCGCCACACCTGCACCACCGCCGAAAACATCGCCATAGATGTTTCCGCCTTTCACAAAAACCTCTGTACGTGAATCTTCGTAAGCAATATCTCCTATCTGTCCCGTCGTGTTGTCTTTATCCTTGTAAGGATCACCGAATCCTCCGCCATATACACGGTGCAGGAAGGTGTTTCCATCTACGGTTACCTTGGTACTTCTGGTTACGGTGCCGGCATATCCGCCACCCAATACGCCCAGGATGGTGAAGTTAGGAATACCCTTGGAGTTGTCGAAAACCGGGATGGTTGTCTTTGAGGCGTTTCTGCGGTTGTGAGGACGAGCCATTTGCTCGGTATTGTCTTCGTCATCCACCTCGGCATAATAATCGCTATAATCTCCTTCCACATTCACTGTCACATCTGTATAGGCAACGGAAGTGTGCTCACCATATCCGCCACCGAATACCGAGAAGTGAGGGAAGTTGTTGTCGTCATACGATTCCTTCCATTCTTTTGTGTTCAGAAGATCGAATGGAGTCATACCCTTCAGCACCTCTACAGTAGCAACACCTTTTACGTTGCAGGCAAGATTACCGCCACCATAGATATTATGAGGATTCAGGAAATGAGGATCGCCGTCTGGCGTATCGCTGCCATAGAAAAGAGTATCGTTTTTTTGGGTCCATTCAATGATACCTTTCTTTTCATCCCATATCTTATTCCAGATGACATTGATGGAGAAGCTGTCTTTTGGCTTTCCGTCGTCGCCTTCTTCCTGTCCACCCATATCCTGAGCCAGATTCACGTTGGTATCGCCTGAAATATCGGCAGAAGTGAACTTCTTCGTATCGGTCAGTTCTGTGCCCGATTCATCCTTGATATTACCCATACCGCCACCGAATACCTGTCCGGCGAAGTTGGCAGCGAAGATGTTAACATTGGTGCTGCCATCTACTTGTGCATAGTTGCCACCGCCATAGATGTCGCCATAGATGGAAGGTGCCTGCTGGCTGCTTCCGGTGAAGGTGACGTTGGTATTGCCGATTACCTTTCCCACAGAATCTGGGAGTTGGGTAAAACCATCTGTTGATACCGTGGTTGCATTAGGAGTGGTAAGACGTCTCTTCCTTCCTTTTCCGCCTGCAAAGACAGAACCGAGGATATTGGCTTTATCGCCGATAATCACGTTGGTGGCATCTTTTCTTATAATCGTGTTGTTTGCATATTTTTTTATGTTTTCTACCACTGCCATATCGCCACCTCCATAGATGTTCTGATAGAAGGTGCCTCCATAGATGGTGACGTTGGATTTGCCGTAGATGCGAGCCATCTCCGAGAGGGTAGAGATATCATTGACTGTACCATACAATCTTGCATCTGCCACACCATATCCGCCTCCGAAGATAGGGCAATGGAAGGTTCCGCCATAGATATTGAGTGCTACGTTGCCGTAGGTCTGACCGAGGGCAGTATAGTCGCTGGCTTGTCCCTTTCCTTCCTTGGCTCCGTAAGGATTTTTGGAGTAATACCAGTAGGTGCCTCGTCCTCCCGCAAAGATACCGTTCTTGCAATAGAAGGTGCCGCCATTGATGGTAAGAGATACAGCGGCTGTTTCTCCCTCGCTTCCATATACATTACCACCCGTCTTACTTGGGATGGCGCTGGAAGAAGTCCACAGTCCCGGACTCATATATCCGCTACCTCCGGCATAGATACCGTCAATCTCCCCATCTTTATCTTTAGAGCCAAAGATACCATCATTGATGATGATTTGGGTGTTGGTTTTGAGAGGATCTACATAGGCATAAGTATAATCTCCTGCGTTATAGCAACGGTAGGAAACCAAATTGCTCTTGGCAACTGAGTAAGGACCATAAAGCATCACGTCTTTAGTATCATTCCAGTAGGCGATGCTTTGATCCGGTGTATGGGTCTTGGCATCGTCTTTACCATAACCGATACCGTTCATACCACCTGCTCCTGCACCAAAGATACCGCAGAGGATTTTTTCCTTCTCGGTGTTGTTTTCAGGCAGGATCTTGAAGGTTCCGCCATTGATGGTGATGGCGCTGTAGCCATAGAATGGGTTGTTGATTGTTATATTGCCAGCATGACCACGACCCATACTACCGCCATAAAGTTCGGTAACAACCACGCGGTCGTTATCCTTGAACTTATCTTTGTCCTTATATTCTGAACTGGCTGGGTCGAGCAGGATATTGGCTCTCCCCATAAAGGTATTCATAGGAACATTGTAGGTCTTGTTTCCGTATTTCAACGTGAATGGACGCTCGGCACCCAGGGTTCCGTTAACGATACGAGCCACCTTACCACTCTTGATGATGATATCCACATCGGCATACATGGCACCCTCGTGGTTTCCGGCAAGAATGATACCGGCATCGTAATCGCTCTTTAGTTTTTGATTATCATTGTATTTATCATTCCATTCTCTGTCAATATCCATCGTGATGGTACACTTGATTGGCAGGTTAGGCGTTCCCATCACACCATTCAGCTGATTACCAATGGTGTCTTGGGCGATAGTCTGTCGACCACCCACACAGATGGCAGAATAGAAGCCCGACTTGATGGTGATGCTGAAACCCTCCTTGCCATGCGGCATGGATGTTTCGAAGGCTTCAATGTTTTTCTTGTTGTTCAGCGGATAGAAACGACCATCGTTGCTGAAACCGCCGAATATCTGCATAGGGGTTGTTACGGCACCATCAATGGTACCATAATTGATGGCGTTATCTTTGAAACCTTCCATCTTGATGCCTTTACCCATCTCCAGGTTATTGTATTGGCAGAAGATGTTTTTATAGGAAGAACCGCCTGGACTGGTATTTTTGAAGGTGATATTCTCAAAGCGGGTATCTCCCCAAAGAGGAAGACCCTTGTCGAGACTGGTAATCTCGATGGAACCGCCACCTTTATAATCGCCATATTCGCCGGTAATAGTCACGTTGCGGAAGAGTGGAGAATTCTTTTGGGCATTATCCCATTTTTCTTTGGTAAGAATATTACCTCCTGTATTATTGTTGGTAATATTGAAACCATTTATCGTATTATTGGTAACTTCTTTGCTACTTTCACCCATCAAGACGATGATGTTCTCATCCCATGAACCAGCTTTCGAAAGCTTGCTGTAAGCTCCCTTCCAGGTCTTCATTGGCGCATCTTTCGTGTAGCCGGAATTATTGTTGTCATCACCCGATGTTGGGCTTAGATAAACCACGGTTGTGGCACTTACATGCGTATCGAGAAAAGTCTTTCCGCCCGAAGTAACGAGAATATGGCAGCTGTATTTATCGTTATAAGATGCAGTAGATGGACGTTTAAAGCTGGAGGATGTTTCTGATGATAGCTCGGTGTCGCCATTATACCACTGGTAAGTGATGTTCAATCCCAACTCTTTATTGCTGTATTTCTCTTCTGTATCGTTGGTTACAGTCACGGTATAGGTATTTCCGCTGGTTGCGAGAGATGCATTTACGTGAATCGCCTTCACCAGCACGGCATTGGTGCGTGCACCACCTCCGATGGCATATACATTCTGGTCGTAATCCTGACGAGGCAAGGTGAATGGATTGCTGGCTGTTGTATTCACTTTCTTCCATTCTCCTTTCTCATCAGTAGCATACCAGTCGTATTTCTCTGCTGATACTTCTCCTGCTTCAGTCAATACGGTCAGCTCGTCTGTTTCTGCACGTTTGAAACTCAGATGGACGGAACTGAAAGAAAACTGTGATGGAGTAGAAGAATACGTCCAGGTTTTCTTTTCCAGTTGATAGGTATTGATGAAATTATTGTTGATATCCGTAAAATCCTTGCCAAAGTTGGCTGTTTCCTTGATGTTACCATCTGAGTAGGTGTTTGTTCCTACTTCAGAAGTGTAGAACCAGGTATTGATGGTAGCATCATATTGGGTCTGGTATGTTTTCTGATAGGTTGGACCATAAAAAGCTACAACGCTACCTGTGCTGCCTGCCTTATTGGTAACCATATTCTTACCATGTACATAGATGTTGGTAGGCATGATGTTCTTCTTGCTATTACCCCAACGAGTTGCACAACCGATGGCACCGGCAACCGTTACACTTCCCGGTTTCTTAAGTGTGGCATTCTTATGTATATTGATTTCCGTATCAGAAGAAAGATTGAAGATTCTATAATTTTGATTGTTCAGATAACCGATGATACCGCCAATTCGACAGACATTGGCTGCTGTGTATTTTTCTCCGTGGTCAGTTATTTTTGATTTTCGGATGATGATGTTGCTCACTTCTGCATAATCAACCAGGTCGCTGGCTACGATACCGATTTTTACCGTACCCGTTCCGGTAGGAAGTTTATCCTTTTGGGTTTCCAGACTTGCTTTCTCGATAATCAGGTTGGTGACTGTGGCATAGTGATTCTCGTCTTTTCCCTTCAATCTTGAGAAAAGGCCCCATGATGCCTCTTTAGTACCATTGGTGGTCCAGTATATCTTCATGTTGCTGATGGTCTTTCCGTCGCCATCAAATGTGCCTCCAAAGAAACCGGCATTGGTGTCGTCCAAGGTTCCGATAGGCATCCAGATACCTTTGTTCAGGTTGATATTATCTGATAACTGGAAGTATTTGCCGGAATACATAGTTTGGGATTTTCCGTTGGTCACATCATGTGCCAGCTTCGCCAGTTCCAGGTCAGTGCTGATGATGTAAGGGTCTTCTTTTGAACCCTTTCCTTTAAAATCTTCTTCGGAATAGAATTTCACTTTGGTATTGTTCTCGCCGTTGTATTCCTTGCCGTAAACCTTCGGCTCCACATCGTCGAGGCTTACGGTTTGTGTGGTATTATCTGCATCGGTATACGATACTTCTATCTTGAGGGTTTCCTGACTCAGGTTCAGGGTCAACATTCTGCTGTCTGCTGATACCGTTTTACCATCAGCATCAGTCACTTCTTTCTCATTTTCCTTTTCATCAGCCTTAACCTTTACCGTCCAGGTACACTTTGCGCCCTCTGGAATCTTACCCTGAGGGATGGTAAACGAGATGGTTCCTTTCTTGAAATTGCAAGTTTCCTGAATATCTTTCTTGCTGAGGCTCTGTGCCCATACAGCCTGGATGCTCATCAGCCAGAAGGCGAGGAGCATCATCAGGTTTCTGCGTATGATATTTGTTGAATGTATGATCATTTTTTCTGTTATATTTTCTTGTCCGTTAATCTATCAGTAGATATCCCGTGTAGGCATCCTGGTCGCTCATCACGTAGAGATAACGGGGTTGGATAAGGATGCGTATGGAATTGATGGTGGCGGTAGAGCCAGTATTGATATTGCTGAAATTATCCTTGTTCAGGAGAATGGAGGATGTCACATTCTCTCGGGTGATAGGGTTTTTGCCATCCTGCGTCGTCATCTTCACATCGTAAGTTACGTTGATGGATGGCTGGAAGGTGGCAAGGGGGATGGTGTAGAAGATGTCGCCCCATGGCTGATATTCCGTAGATGAGATTTCCAGAGACGGAGATGATTGATTTTCTGAAGATGATTGGTTTTCAGAAGATGATGTATTTTGATAAGGGATGCTGACGGGAGCATCCTTCGTATAGGTTCTTGTGGCGATGTCCTTCCATATTATCTTGCCGGCTGTCCATTTCTTTGTGTTGGTATTGTAGGTGAACGCTCGGGTGATGGTGCCGCTGATAGGAATCTCGCCCGTGATATTCACGCTTTTAATATGAAACTGACGGATGGCTCCCATCGTAGGGTCGAGTTTAAAGAGAAGTTTATAGCCAATCAAAGTTTGGTCAAACTTAAACTTCACGGTATGTTCAAACGGAAGTTTTTCATCCTGATCCGATTTCACTGTTCTATGCTCAGGAAGGGCACAGATGATAGGCGCATTTTTAGCATCGATGAGGAAAGGGGAATTGGATGAAGAGGTTGATGGGGCGTAAGG
>OGEE01000691.1_pt1 | contig 21925 bp, 24 predicted proteins | sample 1570571 | NCBI WGS metagenome assembly OGEE01 (sample SAMEA2582169, study PRJEB24529) | metagenome | biome: Human gut stool | place: China | collected 2011
AAGAGCGTTGAATCGTAAGATTTGACGCTCTTTTTCGTTATGTAACCCCGAAAATTCGGGGCTTGCACGGTCAATGCACGGTTTTTGCACGGTCGGCTTTTTCGTGGGAATCCTCTGCATGGGCTGGAATTGCTTTGAAATGCGTGGTAAATTTTGCATCAGGTCAGCAGAGCCAGACGGAGCTGCGCCTTTACTTCGGGGTCTGCGTCCTTCAGAAGTTCCAGCAGAGCGGTCATGGAGATGGTCGGTTCGCCTGCGGCGGGTACAGCCTGTGGGCTGGGGCTTTCGGACTTAGCATAGAACCCTTCCTCGAACTTCTTCCCCAGTTCAACACGAGAGGACTGCTGGATATGGGCGTAGGTGTTCACCAGCATATCTGCCGTAGCGTGTCCAGTGGTTCCCTGAACGGCCTTCACATCGCCGCCGGAGATCATCAGCTGATAAGTCGCACTGGAATGCCGCAAACCGTGAAAGACAATGCGGGGGAACTCCGGGTGGGCATCCTGCCACTTGAGGAACTTTTTGCGGATGAGCACCGGCTCCACCGCCAGACCGTTGGGGAGCCGCAGGAGCATCCCGCTGTTGCGGTACCGCTCCGGGTCAAGAGCTTCTTCCCTTTTCAGACGTTCCAGCCACTGTTTCAGCTCCTCCCGCAGGGCGGCGGTCATAAAGATGGTGCGGCAGGAGGCTTCGGTCTTGGTGTCCTTCAGGATGAGAGAGGTCTTGCTGCCCTCCAGCTTGTCCGGGAAGATGCGGAGGATGCAGCCCTTGTCTACCTGCGCCAGTGTGTCCTTCTGCACCCGCTGCATGGAACGGTTGACGGTGAAGGTACCCATGCCGTTGGCGGCGTCAAAGTCGATGTCCTCTGGGGTCAGACCTGCCACCTCCCCTTCCCGCAGCGCACCCACCAGCGTCAGGTGCACCGCCAGATGCAGGATGGGGTCCTCCATGCTGTCCAGTGCTGCCCGCATCTCGTCCACCTCCCAGATGTTGCGCTCTTGGGTAGTCTTTTTGGGGGCTTCCACCGGGACGGGGCTTTTGATGAGGATGCCCCACTCCACCGCCAACAGGAACGAATTGTGCAACAGTTGGTGGACTTCGTGAAGGGTGGTGCCGGAAAGGGTGCGCTTCTGCTGCTTGGGCGAGAGGTCTCGCCGTTTGCCGCCCACATACTGCCCGCAGGGGGTCTTGCTCAGGGTGTCGTACAGGGCTTCGATGTGGTAGGGCCGCAGCTTCTGCATCTGCATCTCCCCGATATAAGGGATGATGAGGTTCTGGATGAGGGCCAGATTGGACTGGTAGGTCTTGGGTGCCCACTTGTGCTTGCTGCACTGCTTGGGCAGCCAGTCCATCAGAAACTCTGCCACCGTCACCGTGGACGGGATCAGGAAGTTACCGGTCGCCAGTTCATGCTCGATCTGCTTCTGGCGTTTGACCGCCTCCTCCTTAGTGGGAAAGCTCTCCCATTTGTCGCAGCTCTTGCCGTGCTCGTCCTGATAGGTGTAGCGGACACTGTAAGAGCTGCCGCGTTTCGTGATATATGCCATAGATTTGCCTCCTTATCAAGCTGCCCGGTAGAGCCACGCATCGAAGCTGTCCTTCGGGATGCGGATGCTTCCGCCTGCCCGCAGGACACGGAACTCGGTGGTGCTGTTGCACAGGTTGTAGGCGGCACGCTGGCTGATGGCCAGCATCTGCGCGACCTCCTTTACCGTGTACACCAGCTTCGAGGCTTTAGGGCTGTTGGTCGGAGACTTGACGGCATTGGTTTGAGTGACCATCTCCATTGTAGCCGGATCAGAGTCCGACTGCAAGAACTTTTTCGTATAATCCAAAGATTTCACATTCTCGTACATTTTATTACACATAGGCATTGCTCCTTACTTATCATGGCGCATCACAGGCTCCTGCGTGCTGCGGTTCTCATAAAAACGAATGACCTCCGGCGGGATGCTGTCCAGCGTTTTCAGGGCGGCTTCATAGTCCTGCCGCAGCTTGGCATCCTCCAGACGCTTCAAGACGCTCCCTTCCTTCGCTTTGTCCAGCGAGGCAGAGAGCGTCTTGTTCTTCTCTTTCAGCTTTTCATTTTCGGCGGCAGTCTTGGTGAAGGCTACGTTGTACTTTCGCAGCTGGTCCTTCATCCGTGCCACGTTGGGGATATAGCTGTCCAGCACCTTGCTGATCTCCGCCGCACGGTTCTTGCCGTTGAAGGGGGTGATGCCCACCAACAGGGCATCCAACTGCTCCTTCTGCTTGGTCAGTTGGGTCATCTCCTTGAAGATGCGAGGCGGGATGTGATCCCGCCCGGTCTGGCTGGCGCTTTCGCCCCGTTCCAGTTCCGGGTACTGCTTGACCATGTGCTGCCAGAACTCGTCCTGCCACTTCACAAGGTTCTTGCGGTTGCCGATGATCTCCTTGGCGCTCAGCCGTCCATCAGGGGTCAGGGGCACAAAGCAGAGGTGCAGATGAGGTGTTTTCTCGTCCATGTGGACAACGGCAGAGAGAAAGGTATCCGGGCGCTGCCTACCCTCCAAAAATTTCAAGGCGTACTCGAAATACGCCTTGATCTCGCTGCGCGACTTGTCCTTGAAAAACTCCGGGCTGGCGGTGACAAGAGCTTCCACTACACGCACGCTGTCCTTGCGGACACGGCAGTGGGCGGCAGCTATCATGCGGTCAGCTTCTTCCCGGTACCTGCCCTGCGGCTGCACCAGATGGAGGTTGTAGCGGCTCCGGTTCGTGTCGATATCCGGGTTGCTGGCGTACTGCTCCTTGGTGCGCTCGTTGTGGGCTTCGATGGGGCTGATGGCAGGCCCCTTGTACTTTTTGAATCGCAGGATTCCGTATTGGGCTTTCATAGATCACGCTCCTTCGAAAACACTAGAAAGTAGAAAAGGGACAGGAATTGTGTAGACAAATAGAAAATAATTGTGTTACAATGACTAAAAGAACTTTGAATCGAATTTCACGACATAAACAGGCTAATGACAAAAGAAAGGAATCGCTATGTTACTGTGTTCATCAAAAATTCCTGTCAAAGAGGTTTGCACAAAGGAAGCATTTGTAGCGCTGGCAATTAACTGGGTAACAAAGAGTAGAAACTATGGATTTCCATTTTTTACATGGGATGGACAAAGTGAGATATTACGAAAGAGTTCTAATGGTGCAACATTTCAAGTTGTGCTTTTTGAAGACGGAGTGATTTGTGCGGTTCGATTGTGTTCGGTGGATGGTCGGTTGGCACAATGGACAGCAGATTTTATTTTAGACACCGAGAACAAGATTTTGGCGTTTCAGTTATATAGAGAAGCCTTGCCAGATGTGGCGCATATACGACGTGAGTTTAGCCTTCCGGTTCTAGTGCAAGATGTTATTGCTGCAGATTTTGCCAGAAAAGATGAGAAATTGGATATCACAGACAAGCCGCACCTGCTGCACACAGAAGACGCATCTTGGGTGGCAGATATAATCTTAAGAAAACAAATATATAGTTTGCCAATAGTTTATATTTCTTGTGAATATGAAGGCCACTGTGTCGTTAATCCGTATATGCTGGCTGAAAAGTTGAATGGCGTGGCTCACGTTTTATATGAAACGACAAGGGAGTTGTCATTTTCTTTGAAAAGTTTAACGGATGGAAAAAATCCGTATGCAGGAGCAATTGAGATATTTTATCCAAACGGGAAAAGGAGAATCTTGCCTAGGCAGCTCCAAGGAAGCCATTCAAAAAAAGTTTATAGTATTGTGAATACTGTGATTGAACATATGGCACAGTTACATATTGATAGTCGGTATTCATTAACGCAGTTGCAATCTAATAAACTACAAATGCAATTAAAAAACGTGGTTCGAAAGGGGGAAGCAGACTCTGCGGAATATAAAGAGCTTGAAGCGATGTATGAAGAACTATTGAAACAAAAGCAGGATCAGATTGGTGAGCTAAAGGGGCAACTGGAATCGGCTTTGGATTCAGTGAGGAAACTGGAAAATCAGTTAGAATATCAGGGATATCAACTTGAATCGATAGATGGAATTCCGATTCTATCTTATGGAACGGAGCGTGATTTGTATCCTAATGAGCAACGGTCGCTTTTGATTGAAATTATTGAAAAAGAAAAAGAGCGGTCGAGAAGACCGTCTCGAAGGTATGATATATTAAAATCTGTCATCGAAGAGAACGATAAAAATCAAAATGGAATTGATGAAAGAAGAAGAGCTCTGAAGAAGTGCCTGCATGGATATACAAGGATGACGCCTGCGATAAAAAAAGAGTTGCAAGAGATAGGCTTCACAGTTATTGACGATGGAAAACATATAAAATTGATTTTTATGGATGACGACCGCTATATTGGAACACTTAGTAAAACTGGAAGTGACCATAGAGGCGGGGATAATACGGCGCATGATATGATATCGCAAATATTCTGATTGATAAATGATATAACAAAGGCTTCAAGGAAGTGTACTTTATACTACTTTGAAGCCTTTGTTGTAATGATTTTAATGTGTAGTGCCATACAACGATTGGAAGTCTTGGAATTGGGTAGCAGGGCGATGGCATTGGCGGGCGGCTTATCCGGGTCAAGCCCGAAGTCGTGTATCAGCTTCTCGGCGGCTTGCCGGGGGTTCAGGTCAAACAGCTTGGCGGTGAGGTCGATGGCATCTCCATTGGCTCCACAGCCAAAGCAGTAATAATAGGTGTCGTTCAGCTTCATGCTGGGGTCGCTGTCAGAATGGAACGGACAGCACACCATGCCATGGCGGTCTGGCTCCATGCCGTACATTTCTCCCACCTGCCGAACGGTGATGGCGGACTTGATTTTTTGATATAAACTCAAAATCTCTCCTTTGGTCAAAGGTTCTGGCACGGATCGATTTGATCCCTGCCACGTTCAAAGTCACCGGTGTTCCCCCAATGGGAACTTCGGTGAAGCCGGTCTCCCTTGCTGCCTCCCGACAGGAAATCTTTTTGGACTCTGTGTCGGCCCTATGCAGGGCGCTCGCTCCCCCGATGGGAGGTCTTGGCGGTCTGGGCAGTTCGGACGGTCATTCTGTTCTCAAGGTTCTGTTATGAAAGATATTTCAGAGGGCTTTCGCGGGAAGCCCTTAATATGTTCGCTGCTGGGGAGTTATATGTTTTCTTTCTGTCTATAGGATAGCACCTCCATGGCCGCTGTGCCGTATATCCATAATGTCGGAAAACAGGTGCAGAAACTGCAAAATTCCACGCTTATGGACAGGAACCGCCGGAAGTGGTATACTGTGCAAAAAACATCGGAGGTGCGACCATGAACATCAAGCTGACACTGGGAGAACGGCTCAAAGACCTGCGTGTGGAGCGGAATCTGAAGCTGGAAACGCTGGCAGAGCAGACGGGGCTGTCCAAATCGGCACTGTCGAAATATGAGAGCGACGATGTGACCGACCTCAGCATTTATGCGGTGACAACGCTGGCTGAGTTCTATGGCGTGACCACGGACTACCTGCTGGGTGTGACGGAAAACAAAAAACGCCCAGATGCAGTCCTTTCGGACTTGCATCTGAGCGATGGAGCAGTGGACGTATTAAGGAATGGAAAATTCAATCATCGGCTGCTGTGCGAGCTTCTGGAACATCCCGATTTTGCCCGGTGGATGACCGACCTTGAGATCTGTGTGGACGGGCTGGTCAGTGATCGTATCCGGGACATGAATGCCATGGTAGAAGCCACCCGGCAGGAACTGGAAAAAAGATACCATGCCGATACAGAGGACTTGACCATGCGGACGCTGAAGGCGGCGCAGATCAACGAGGACGAGTATTTCGGGCGGATCCTCTACGATGAGCTGGCGGCGATCCTGAAGCAGATCAAAGCGGCACATGGAAACGATAAGACTACATCGGACGGTGCAGCGATCGAGCAAGCGAGGAAGCAGCTTGAAGATGCACAGAAGTTTGAAGGTTCCCCGTTGGAAAAGAAGATGAATGTCCTGATGGGGCAGATTGGCATCAACTATTCCAAGCTGACGAAAGAAGAACAGATGACCCTGCTGCGGGTGTTCAACAAATCCTCTATGTTGAAGCACCGCACGAAGGCAGGGATGCGGGGCAAACACAGACGTTGAATATTTACCTTGTGGCTTATAGCGGAGAACACTGCTGCGGCAGGACGGGAGAACGTACACCATTGGTTCCTCTGCAAGTCTGCGCTGAGTGGGCGGAGATTGTCAACTGCCGTGCCCATCCGCGCATCCTTCTGCCACAGAACAGGTGCTTACCGCATTTGCTCGCAGCCCCTTTTCCGCGTCAGCCGGAACCAAGGTGTAACACACTAGACTTTGCAAGCAAAGTCGTGTGCCAACGAGCGTTCCGCCGCTCTTTGGATTCTTCCCGGCAGGGCACTGGAAAATGGGGTGCCCTGCGCAGAACGGGGTGCATTTGTCACCTCGCACTAAAAACAGCTCGCAGGTTTTACTTGACAATTCGCGGAATATGCACTATCATAGCCATGAGATGAATATAATGTTTATAACGATATATTCAATTTGAGGGTGAGGTATTCCATGGCGATCAATGATAGTGCTGTCGTCCCACTTTACCAGCAGGTAAAGGATGACATTCGTGCCGCGATCGAGAGCGGCAAATACAAAACCAATGAGAAGATCCCCCCGGAGCCGGAGCTGAGTGCGGAGTACTCGGTCAGCCGCATCACGGTGCGCCGTGCCGTGGAAGAACTGTGCGCCGAAGGGTATCTGGTCAAAATGCAGGGGCGGGGCACCTTTGTCAGCAAGCCCCGCATCCATCGCAAGTTTACCAGCGGCAAAGGTGCTGCCAGCTTTACGGAGATCTGCAAAGAAAACGGCATGGTGTCGGGTGCCCGGCTGCTGAACCGTCAGATCGTGCCGGTGCGTAAGGATGAAGAAGCCTTCTTCCATGTGGGTTCGGATGCACTGCTCATCTACATCCAGCGTCTTCGCACCGCCGATGGTCAGCCGATATTTCTGGAGAACCTGTTCCTGCCCTACGAGCCTTATAAGAACCTGATGAGCGAGAACCTCAATGATGTTTCCATGTTTGACGCCATTGAGCGCATCTCCGGGCTGCGTCCTGCGACGGCCGGCCGTCAGCGTATAGAGGCAGTTCGCGCCACAGCAGAACAGGCACAGCTGCTCAATCTTTCGCTGGGCGAGCCGCTGCTGTATCTGAACGCCTACTTCCATGACCAATATGACCACCCGCTGTGCATCGGGCGGCAGTATTACATTGGAAGCCGGTATATGTTTGAGTTTTAAGCGCAGATCAATTCTCTCAAAAAGAGCGTCTCTTCCCTGCGGAAGAGGCGCTCTTTTTGTCGTTCTACGGAAGGTTATTGGTGAAACTGCAAAAATATGACGGTGCAGCTTTGTGCACGTTACCAAAGCTGAGATTATTTTGACAAAACCTCTTGACGTCTGTGTGAAATGTGGTAATATGTACATGACGATTATGACGTCTATAACGAATAAGACGATACAGACGCCGAAGAGATGAAGAAAACACAAGAAAGGTCGTGGGTGCGTATGAACCGAATCATTCTTGCTTCGCACGGAGGGCTGTCTGCCGGAATGAAGGACACCGTGCAGATGATCCTTGGCGAGCTGCCGAACCTTTATGCCCTTGCTACCCTGCGGGATGAGACCGAGCCTATCACGGTGGCGGCACGCCGGCTGCTGGATGGCTTTGCGGCAGAGGATGCTGTGTACATCGTGACCGATGTGATGGGCGGCAGCGTGAACAACGAGATGTTGACCCTGTTGCCGGAGTATCCGGCGGTGCACCTGATCTGCGGCATGAACGCTTCTCTGGTGCTGACCCTTGCTTCCAACGACGAAGCCCTGACACAGGACGAACTGGCCGAGTGCATTGCAGATGCCAAGGCGCAGATCATTGATTGCAACCTGCTGCTGAAAAACGCAGCCCAAGATGAGGAGGATGACCTATGATCAAATTAGTACGTCTGGACTACCGCCTGCTGCACGGTCAGGTGGTGTTCTCGTGGACCGGCCATGTGGGCGCACAGCGTATCATCGTGGTGGACGATGACGCCGCCAACGACGAGATGAAAAAGTCCGCCCTGCTGCTGAGCAAGCCCGCCGGTGTCCGGGTGAACATCTTCACGGTGGACAAAGCCATCGCCAAGATGCCCAAGGTGGAGCAGCTGGACGAGAAGATCATGATGATCTTCGGCAACACCGCTGCGCTGCTCAAGTTCTGCCAGGCATACCCCAAGATCAAAGAGATCAACTACGGTGCTGTGGCAAATAAGCCCGGCTCCGTGGCCTTTGACCAGTCGGTATTCCTGACCCCGGAGGAGCAGGCCGACACCCAGAAGCTGCTGGATATGGGCATTAAGATCTACAGCCAGCAGACCCCCACCTTTAAGGTAGTACCCATCGATCACATCTGATTGTAAGGAGATAAGAAGGAGGAATTGACCCATGTTTGTTACCGCACTGCTTCTGGGTCTGGTTGGCGTGTTCTGTATTCTGGACTCGCGCATTCTGGGCCGCATGAACTTCGAGCGTCCGCTTATCACCTGCACCATCGTCGGTGCGCTGCTGGGTGATCTGCAGACTGGCCTGACCCTTGGCGCATCCATCGAGCTGATGAGCCTTGGCATCGTGAACATCGGCGCAGCAGCACCCCCGGACATGAACATGGCTGCCATCATCTGCGCAGCTTTTGCCATCCTGACCGATGCTTCTGCCGAGACTGCACTGGCGCTGGCCATCCCCATCGCTGTTCTGGGCCAGATGCTGGGCGTGCTGATGCGCACCATCCTGTCCAACCTGACCCACGTTGCCGACCACGCCATTGCAGAAGGCAAGTTCCGCAAGGCATGGAGCATGCACATCGTCTGGGGCACACTGCTGTACAGCCTGATGTACTTCATCCCCATCTTCCTGTCCGTCTACTTCGGCACAGATCTGGTGCAGAAGATCGTGGCTTTCATCCCCGCATGGCTGACCGATGGCCTGAACCTCGGCAGTAAGTTCCTTACCGCTTACGGTATTGCCCTGCTGCTGTCCACCATGCTCAACCGTGATCTGACCGTTTACTTCCTGCTGGGCTTCTTCTTTGTGGGCTATCTGGGTCTGGATGTCACCGCTGTGGCGATCTTCGCCGCAATTCTGGCTGTGATCCTGACCGGTCTGAAGTATGGCAAGGGCGCACCTGCCGCAGCCGCTGCCGGTGCAGCTGCTGCCAACCCGGACTACGACCCGCTGGAAGATGACGATGATCTTTGATAGGAGGAAGCTGAAATGAGCAACGCAACCAAGACTGCAAAGCGCAGCGACTTCAAGAAATACTTCCAGTTCATGTGGCGCTCCCTGAACATTCAGGCCTCCTGGAACTACGAACGTCAGATGAACATGGGCTTTTTGTACGGCATCGCTCCCACGCTGGACGAGCTGTACCCCAACGAGAACGACCCCGAGCAGCTGGCACACAAAAAGGAAGCCTACGAGCGTGAGATGGCGTTCTACAACTGCACCCCTCAGACCAGTGCCTTTACGCTGGGTCTGGCTGCCTCCATGGAAGAGCAGTACGCCGCCGACCGTGAGAACTTCAACCCGGAGACCATCAACGCCGTCAAGACCTCGCTGATGGGCCCCCTGTCCGGTGTGGGCGACTCCTTCTTCCAGGGCACTGTCCGCCTGATCGCTTTTGGTCTGGGTATCTCTCTGGCACAGCAGGGCAGCGTTCTGGGTCCCATTCTGGCCATGATCATCTCCATCGTCCCCACGGTGCTGGTCACATGGTTTGCCGGTAAGCTGGGCTACACCATGGGCAGCAAGTATCTGACCAAGCTCAACGGCGGCATGATGGACAAGCTGATGTACGTCTGTGGCATCGTAGGCCTGATGGTCATTGGTGCCATGGTGGCAAGCATGGTGGGTCTGACCACCCCCATCACCTTCGCAAGCACCGGTCTGGTGCTGCAGGATGTGCTGAACAGCATTCTGCCGAACCTTCTGAACCTTGGCATCGTGATGCTGATGTACACCCTGATCCGCAAAAAGGTCAAGACCGGCTGGCTGCTGGGCATCTGCATCGTGGGCGGTGTTGCCATCAACGCCCTTGGTCTGTTGGTGTAACCGGGTTTCCGGCTTACATAGATATCCGTACGCCTGTAATTTGTGATTCATCAGAACAAAAAGAAAAATAATTTGGAGGATTGCATTATGTATAACATTGATCTGGCAAACGTCAAGTCCATCGTGGCAGACATCGTGGCAAAGCACAACGTGGAGAACGTGGCCTTTGTTGGCTGCGGCGCTTCCAAGGCAGAGCTGTACCCCGCAAAGTACTTCCTGGCAAACTGCAGCAAGAAGCTTCGTGTGGCACACTACACCGCCAACGAGTTCAACTACGATACCCCCGATTGGCTGGGCGACACCACCGTGGTCATCACCGCTTCTCTGGGCGGCAGCACCCCTGAGACCGTCAAGGCCAACAGCGTGGCAAAGGCCGCCGGTGCAACCGTTGTCAGCGTTACCCACGCTGCCGGTTCTGCCCTGACCAAGGAAGCTGACTACACCATCGTCCACGGCTTTGAGGCAAACTACGCCGCCAAGCTGGAAAAGATGGGCTACGTTCTGGCACTGGCTGTGGAGATCTTGCAGCAGGTGGAAGGCTTCGACAAGTACGACAAGATGATCGAGGGCCTGACCAACGTGTTCGAGGCTGCCGAGAACGCTGCCAACTCTGCCCGCAAGTCTGCCAAGGAGTTCGCTGAGAAGTACAAGGACGCTCCCGTCGTTTACGTCATGTCCAGCGGCGCTTCCATGGAGGTCGCTTACTCCACCTCCATCTGCCTGATGATGGAGATGCAGTGGGTCAACTCCGGCTCCTTCCACAGCGGCGAGTTCTTCCACGGCCCCTTCGAGATCGTGGACAAGGACGTGCCCTTCATCCTGCTGATGAACGACGGCAAGACCCGTCCCGTGGATGCCCGCGCACTGACCTTCCTGCACCGCTTCGATGCTCTGACCACCGTGGTGGATGCAAAGGATTACGGTCTGGGCAATGCTGTGGACAGCAGCGTCATCACCTACTTCAACCCGCTGATGCACACCGCTGTCTTCCGTGTCTATGCTGAGGAGCTGTCCTACGTCCGTCAGCATCCGCTGACCCTGCGCCGCTATATGTGGAAGCTGGAGTACTAAGCGGTCGACCGGGATCCATAGACCCATGCTTGGGGGAGGGGCTTGCCCCTCCCCCTTTTTTGATGAAGAGGGAAATGAAGAATGATTGAAGCAGTGATTTTTGATATGGATGGGGTGCTGGCGGATACAGAATACTACTACGAGAACCGCCGTAAAAACTTTCTGCTGGAAAACGGTATCCCTATCCCGGAGGGCAACTTCATCGGCTCCAACGAAAAAGCCATCTGGGAAGCGATTGTTCCCAACGACCCTGTGCGCCGTCAGGAGATGCTGATGGCTTACCGGGAGTACCGCAAGGTTCGCCCCACCCCCTACGACAAGCTCACCGACCCGCAGGCAGAGCCGCTGATGAATCTGCTGCGCAGCCGTGGGCTGAAGGTGGCGGTGGCGTCCTCCAGCGCAGCACCGGATATCATGAAGATGCTCACGGAGGGCGGGCTGAAAGCAATGGTGGATTTTGCTTTCAGCGGCGAGGACTGCGCCGCCCATAAGCCTGCACCAGACATCTATCTCAAGGCGCTGAAGGCACTTGGGCTGACGGCAGACAAGGCCATTGCGGTGGAGGATTCTCCCACGGGCATCGCCTCCGCAAAGGCGGCAGGCCTGAAGGTGCTGGCACTGAAGCCCCGCCACGGCGAGCCGCTGGACCAGTCCGCCGCAGACTGCATCATCACCCGGCTGATGGATGTAAAGGAGCATCTGGACTGAGATGGAAGCGATCAAGAACGGTCTGCGCAAAAACCTGACCCCGGCACAGCTGTGGAGCGGCGCACGCTTTTTTCTGCTGCTGAATCTGAGTCTGATCATTTGCGCAGCGGCACTGAACTTTTACTGTGCGCCCAACCACTTTGTATTTGGCGGCACCATTGGCCTTTCCATCGTTCTTGCCACCTGCTTTCCGGCGTTGAGCGTCAGCACCTTTATGTGGATCACCAATGCAGTGTTGGATGTACTGGGCTGCGTCTTTCTGGGCATAAAGACCATGGGTTGGACGCTGTATTCTTCCTTCATGCTCAGCTTTTACTCCAGTATGTGCGAAAAGCTGTTTCCCATGTCCCGGCCTTTAACGGATGACACTCTGCTGGAGCTGTGCTTTGCGGTGGCGCTGCCTGCCCTTGCCAGCGGCATCGTGTTCAACATCGGGGCATCCACCGGCGGCACCGAGATCGTGGCGATGATCTTACACAAGTACATCAAGGTGGAGATCGGCAGGGCTATTCTGCTCAGCGATATCGGCACGGTGCTGTTTGCGGCTTGCATTTACGGCCCGCAGACCGGGATGTACTGCGTGCTGGGGCTCATCGGGCGCAGCACCATCGTGGATACCGCCATCGAGAGCCTGAACCTCCGCAAGGTGTGTACGGTCATCACCTCAAGGCCGGAGCCCATCCGGCGTTTCGTTACGGAAACACTGGGGCGCACAGCGACCCAGCAGGACGCCACCGGCGTGTACACCGGCGAGCCCCGCACCATGATCATGGTAGCGCTGACCCGGCGGCAGGCAGGGCTGCTGCGGGATTTCCTGCGCCGGGAGGATCCGGAGGCTTTTTTGACCATCGTTAACTCCAGCGAGATCATCGGCAAAGGGTTCCAGTCGGTCTGAAAATGCAGAATGCCCGCCCACTCTGGCTTTTCCACAGATGGGCGGGCATCATTATATATGGTAAATGGTTATTTACGCTGACTTTCTGGGATTTACGCTGAAAATACGCTGACTTGGTATGGTTTGCACTGAATTTGCGCTGAGAAACGCGCGCCGCGCGATTAGCGGTTTTACCGCGCGTTTTCTGTGGATTAATCCGCCAGCCTGCTGTGGTCACAGCCAAGGGAAAGATAATGCTCCATCTCCCCTTTCAGCACCATCTGTGCAAACTCCAAGGGCTTATTATACAGCAGCCAGTCCAGCTCTGCCCGCTGTGCCGGGGTGTTGCCGTACTCATCCTCGACGGCGATGCAGTCGATGGCAACGGTGGTGCCATCCTCGAACCGGGCTTCCACCCGGTTGGTGTCCATGTTGTAGCGGCAGGAAAGCAGTTTCGTCATAATAGTATCCTCCAAGACTTGATTTTTGATGTGCGGTCGCTCGAACCAATGCCGTCAAGTCGTTGTCGGATGAAGTGGATTTTAGTTTGTCTGGGAGTAAGTGCACGGTTTCTGCACGGTTTTTGCACTGTTTCAAAACGTGCAAAGGGTGCAAATCGTTGCAAAATCGGACAAAGGGTGCAGAAACTCAAAGCTCAAAACCTGCGATGTGTCGATAAGAAATAACGTTAAAACGTAACTTCCAAAAATTGAGGGAATTGCCCGGCGTGCGCTACGAATCAGTAGGCCGGGGGTTCGAGTCCCTTCCATCGCACCAAACCATGAAAATCCGAACCTTTTCTCGATAGGAGAAGGGTTCGGATTTTTCGTTTTCTTCGGAAATGAAAATTCAGGCTCTTCCCTGACGGCTGTGTGTCCGAAACCTTATCAGAAGAAAGACCGCATCACGAAGGTCACAACTGTAAGATTGCCGTAAGGCAGAAAGGACACGATTATGAAGTACGATGCAAGAGCCTGCAAATTCAACATGGACACCGGGTGCGTGGAGTTGCTGCTCCGGGATGGGCACAAAATCTCCATCGACTGCACCGGGGTCGAGGATGCGCTGGACGTTACCATGACGCAGCGATCAGAACTGGACTATCTCATCTACAATGACCCTCTGGCATATGCCGAACTGATTCTGAACGGTGAGCTGGAGGAATATTTGAAGAATGTGGCTGGAAGTCACGGGTTAGAGGATTAAATTGAAGAAAGGTAGACACTTTACAGAAATGTAAGGTGCCTGCCTTTTTTGCTGTAAATGGCATTTTGCAAGTCATACTTTGCAAAACAGGTGTCAAAACAAAGGTCTGCCAGGGTCGTTCTTTGCAAATTCTATGAAGAAAAGAGCCAAAAAATGTTCGCGATATTGCACGATTATCGTGCATCCGATACAATGCAGACAAGAAAACCGCCATGCAGGCGGAAACCGGATGAAAGGATGTGTCTTATGAAACCATTGCAGAAGGGCTTCCCCGAAGGGTTCCTGTGGGGCGGCGCGATTGCGGCAAATCAGGCAGAAGGTGCCTACGATGCAGACGGAAAAGGACTGGACATCTCCGATGGCTTTCCGCACGGGATCAAGCACGGCTATGACCCGGAACTTGTTCCCGGACAGTTCTATCCCACTCATGAAGCAATCGACTTCTACCACCGCTACAAGGAAGATCTTGCGCTGATGCAGGAGATGGGCTTCAAAGTGTTCCGCACCTCCATTAACTGGTCGCGCATCTTCCCGAACGGTGACGATGCGATGCCCAATGAGAAAGGGCTCCAGTATTACGATGATCTGTTTGACGAGATGCTTCGCCGTGGAATGCAGCCACTGGTCACGCTGAGCCATTACGAAACTCCCACCAATCTGGTCAAGAAATACGGCAGCTGGCGCAGCCGGAAGCTGATCGGCTTTTTCACCAGATACTGCGAGACCGTGTTTCGCCGCTATGCAGGCAAGGTGAAATACTGGCTGACCTTCAACGAGATCAACAACATGCGCCGGATGCCGGGTGCAGCAGGCGGTATCTTCTTCAAAGAAGGCGAGAACCACCAGCAGGTCGTCTATCAGGCAAGCCACAATATGTTTGTGGCGAATGCACTGGCTATCAAGCTGTGCCATGAGATCATTCCCGATGCAAAGATCGGCTGTATGCTTTCGCTGAGCAACGTCTATCCGCACAGCTGCCGACCGGAAGATGTGTTTGAAACTATGGAACTGCGCCGCCGTTCGCTGCTGTACGGCGACATTATGATCCGCGGCTACTACCCCAACTACATGGCTGACATCTGGGATAAGGAAAATGTCCATGTGGAAATGGAGCCGGGTGACGAGGAATTGATGCGGAAATACACCGCCGACTACCTTGGCTTCAGCTATTACCGCACCACAACGCATGAGTACGGCACACCGTTTTCCGGTGACACCGGCGGAGATCAGGGAACGCCGAACCCGTACCTGAAAACGACCCCCTGGGGCTGGCAGATCGACCCGCTGGGACTGCGCTATACGCTGAACGAACTGTATGACCGTTACCAGATTCCCCTCTTTGTGGTGGAAAATGGTCTGGGACAGATCGATGAGCCGGACGAGAACGGCATTGTCCACGATGATTATCGCATCAATTATCTCCGTCAGCACCTGATGGCTCTGCGGGATGCCCTGCGGGACGGTGTGGACATTATGGGCTACACCTACTGGGGACCGATCGATATTGTCAGCGCAGGCACCGGCGAGATGAAAAAGCGGTACGGCTTCGTGTATGTTGACCGTGACAACGAAGGACACGGCACCATGGAGCGCAGAAAGAAAGATTCCTTTGCTTACTATCAGAATGTGATCCGCACCAACGGACAGGAACTGTAAAGGAGAAAGCGAGCATGGATTACGCAGAAAAAGCAATGGAGCTGCATCGCAAGCTGCGCGGCAAGCTGGAAATGCACACCCGGACAGAGACCGGCACGCGTGAAGCTCTGTCGATCGCTTACACCCCCGGTGTGGCAGCTCCCTGTCTGGCAATCAAGGAGGACCCGGCCCAGAGGTATGAGCTGACCCGCCGCTGGAACACCGTTGCGGCCGTGACCGATGGCACGGCGGTTCTGGGACTGGGCGACATCGGCCCGGAAGCTGGAATGCCGGTCATGGAAGGCAAGTGCATCCTCTTCAAAGATTTCGGTGATGTGGATGCGATTCCCCTGTGCATCCGCAGCAAGAATGTGGATGAAATCGTACATACGGTTAGCCTTCTGGCGGGCAGCTTCGGCGGAATCAATCTTGAGGACATCAGCGCACCCCGCTGCTTCGAGATCGAGCAGAAGTTGCAGGAAGCTTGTGACATCCCGGTGTTCCACGACGATCAGCACGGCACAGCGATCGTGGTCAGCGCAGCCTTAATCAATGCACTGAAACTGACCGGCAAAAAAATGGAGACCATCCGCGTTGTGCAGAATGGTCCCGGTGCCGCAGGTACGGCCATCATCAAGATGCTGATGAGCATGGGCATCAAGGATATTATCGCTGTGGATGAACACGGCATTCTGATCCCGGGCCGCGCCGCGGGTCTGGCAGGCCACAAGAAGGAGCTTGCCGAGATCACCAACCCGCGCAAAGTAACAGGCGGTCTTGCCGATGCAGTGAAGGGTGCGGATGTCTTTATCGGCACCAGCGTTCCCCATTGCCTGACCGCAGAGATGGTTCGGAGCATGAACCACGATGCCATCGTTTTCGCCTGTGCCAATCCCACGCCGGAAATTTTCCCGGAAGAAGCAAAGGCGGCAGGTGCAGCGGTGGTCAGCACGGGCCGCAGCGACTATCCCAATCAGGTGAACAACGTTCTGGTCTTTCCTGGTCTGTTCCGCGGTGTGCTGGATGCACGGGCTTCCCGCGTGACCGAGGGCATGAAGATCGCTGCCGCGCACGCCATTGCAGACATGATCCCCGAAAGCGAACTGAACACGGAGAACATCCTGCCCCTTGCCTTTGATGCAAATGTCAAGACCGCCGTGGCAGAAGCCGTGAAGAAAGCGGCAGTAAAAGATGGCGTGAACCGGGTAGAGATTCAGTAATTCGTTTCCGTGTCCGGGAGATAGGTGTAATAATAGCTGCGCTCCACCTTGCGCTGGGAAAATGCGGAAAGGTTCTGCTTGTTCTGTTCGTAGTTCAGCGAGAACATCGTGCCGTACAGACAGTCCAGCAGATACAGGAAAGCGTTCCGGGAAGCAAAGCTGCCCATCTTGTAGCGGCTTTCCGTGCAGCTGATGCGTAACGTGACCTGTGCGAACTTGTCATAAGGCCATGCCTTTTCCGCAGCGGTCACAAGCACGAACGGAATGTTGGCACTCATCAGTTCATCTATGATGTAATGCACCTGCGGACTGTTGCAGTACTGCGAGACCACAAGGGCACTTTCCCGGATGTGCGGGTTCTGCACATGGCTGCGGGCTTCCTGAAAGCCGTTCTGCGTTTCCAGAACCGAGTTCATCCCGATGCGGATGAGCTTGTAGTGGAAGTCCTCGGCAATGATGAGCGATTCCCCGCGTCCGTAAACATGGATGAGGTCAGAGTAAGCCAGCAGGCGGGCGGCTTTTTGCAGGGCGATGTGGTCGAGCGAGTTCCGGGTGGATTCGATGGCGCGCCTCGAAAGATTGTAAAAGGTCTTTGCAATCTCCTGACTGTTGGAATCCGGCTCGATGGGAATGTCCACGGAGATTTCCCGGTTGTCCTGCGCAAACAGGCTCAGCTCAGATGCAAGCTGGACTTTGAACTCTGCAAAGCCTTTTGTGCCCAGTTTTTTGCACAGCCGGATGATGGAAGCCTGCGAAGTGAAACAGGCCGCCGCCAGATCGTCCAGTGAAAGATTCGTCACGACACGCGGATGCTCCTGAATAAACTCGATGACTTTCTTTTCCGTTGCGGTAAATCTGGTTTCGTCGGAAAGTCGTTCGATAATCATGACAGCCCCTCCTGTACACAAAACATCTTTTTTATAAGTCTATTAAGGATTTGCCTGAAAGTCAAGATAACACGATAAAAATGAAAGGAAGTAGTCTTATGGATTCCCGTAAAGTAGCATCGGAACTCATTGAATTGAGTGGAGGAACCTCGAACATCAAAAACGTCACCCACTGCTCTACCCGTCTGCGCTTTATCATCAAAGATAAGTCTGCGGTCGAGGTGGAAGCCATCAAGAAGTGCGAGGGCGTTCTGGGCGTGGTGTTCACCACCGACGAACTTCAGATGGTGTTCGGCAAGAACGTGATCCCCGTGTATACAGAAGCCAGCAAGATCTATGAGGCCGCTGGCAATAAGGCGGGCGGCGTTGTCCCGGACGAAGCACCTGCAAAGAAGTCGGGCAAGGCCGAAAAGAAGAGTGCAAAGACCATTGCAAACAACGTGGTTGGTTTTGTTTCGGCATCGGTCACTCCGCTGATCCCCGGTCTGGTTTCGGGCGGTATGCTCAAGGTGTTCCTGCTGCTGGCAACGCTGGCATACCCGGCATTCAAGGATGCTTCTGCCTATACGCTGCTCAGCCAGCTGGCAAACGTTCCGTTCTACTTCATGCCGGTGTTTGTTGCCTACGGTGTTGCCAAGAAGCTGGGCAGCACCCCGCTGTATGCAATGAGCGTGGCGGCTGCGCTGGTCTACCCGGACTTCATCTCCATGCTGAAGGAAGGCCCTGTTACCATCTTTATGCTGCCGGTCACCAAGGTGTCTTACAGCAGCACCCTGCTGCCTGCACTGCTCATCGGCATCTTCGCCTGCTACTGCGAAAAGTTCCTGACCAAAATCATCCCCGGCATCCTGCGCACGGTTCTGGTCGGCGCAGGCACTATGATCCTGACCTACATCGCAGGCGTGGTCGTTCTCGGACCTCTGGGCGATCTGGTCGGCGGCATCGTTGTCAAGTTCTTCCTGTGGGCATCCGCAACCTTTGGCCCCGTTGCAATCGCACTGCTGGCATCGGCAATGCCGTGGCTGGTCATGACGGGTATGCACCATGCTGTTACCCCTTTCATGGTGCAGGCATTTGCTGATCCGGGTTATGATGTGTTCTTCCGTCCTTCCTACATCCTGCATAACATGGCAGAGGGCGGTGCCTGCCTCGGTGTTGCTCTGCGCACTAAGAATCCTGAGTTCCGTGCCGAATGCCTGAGCCTTGCCTTCGGCTGTATCGTGGCCGGTGTCACCGAGCCTGCTCTGTACGGCGTGAACTTGCCCCTCAAGCGTCCTATGCTGGGCATCATGGCCGGCACTGCTGTCGGTGGTATCATCGCTGGTGTTCTGGGTGCAACGGCTTATGTGTACGGCTACTCCACCATTCTGGCCCTGCCGATCTTCCAGCAGACCATGTGGGCAATGGCAATCGCCATCGTTGCAGCCATCGTTGTGTCTGCACTGGTCACTGCTGCACTGGGCTTTGAGGACCGCCCAGTGAAGGCTCAGAAGTAAGATAAAATTAGACCATAAAACAAAAACAGGGTGCGCCCTGCCGGACGCACCCTGAAAAAATCCACACACGATAAGTAAGGCAGGGAGTTCCCCAACGGGAACTTCCTGTTTTTCTTTGCCGGAGATATGAGCCTGTTCTGCCTGCCACGCAGCAAACTCCCGTTGACCTTCCACGCTGTTCCAGCAGGCAAGGATCGCCGGGTAGAATGCCCGTGCCAGACGTTCGATGGCTTCATTGGGATACGGGGAAATATTTGTGGACTTTTTCTTTTGCTTCAAACGTACACTCCTTTGGACTTCCGTTGACAGCATACAATGTGCCTGTTGTTATGCTGTCTGCTCATCCTCTGCGAGTGCAGATTCCAGAGAAGCAAGGTACTCCTTGTGCTTGTGGATGATTTCGAGAATGACTTCCCGCTGTGCCGTGTCCGGCATGATCTTCAGCTGATAGTCAAACTCTGTACGGAAACGAGTCGTGATATTTTCCAATGCCACATACTCGTACCGCACGTCTTTCGGGTAAGCATCGCTGTCATAGACCGATTCGATTTTCAGCATCGGCATATAGGGCGCTTTCCCCGGCTCTGGGGCGGCTCCGTTTGTGTTCGGCTTCGGCTCGACTTTCCGTTCCGGGTACAGAATTTCATCCACGATTTTCTGCCGGTCGATATAGTCTGCCTTGGCAAGACGGTGCAAATCGGCATCACGGATTTTCGTCTGCCCGGACAGAATTTTCTCCTGCATACCGGGCACCAGTTCTTCCATGATCTCCACGCCCTTCATAAACTTTTCGGAGCGGGAAACGTAGGATTCACTGACATGGTGCTGCTCTGCAATCTTCCTGCGGATGCTTGTTTCAGAGCTGACAGGAGGAATTGTGTCATTTTGACACAATTCCTCCTGAACCGTTTCCTGCGTGGCTGTCGTGTACTGATTGTTGCCGTTTCCACCGGGCTTCCGATGCTCGATGCTGTACTGTTTTCCAACGAGAAACTTCTTCTGCTCCGGCGTGAGGTTTCGCCGTCCCAACTAATTCCGGCAAATCCACGCAATGGCTTCTTCGCGGTTCTCGAATCGGAGCGGCATGGTGGAGAAATAAATCTCCGGGTGCTTTTGGAGGATGGCATAACGATTGTGACCATCAACAAGGGTGTTACCCCAAACGATCAAAGGAGAAAGCAGCTTACCTTCCTTGAGGATATTTTCTTAAAGCTGCTTGTACTCATCGTCCGTCAGCGACGGGATCTGATTCTGGAACTCCAGGTCGATTTTCAGATTGATCATACGCACACTCCTTTATCTCTCCTGCTGCGTCGGTTCTTCCTCCCGGAAAAAGGACGCAACATTCTGCTTTGCGGTTTTCAGCTTGAGCAGTTCGGACTTGGCTTCCTTGTACTGCTCGTAGAACTTTGCCTTTTCGGATGCCAGCTGCGCATACTCGGCTTCCAGCTTTTTCGGGCTGGGCAGTTTGGTGAGGTTGTTTACCTTGAAATAGGCTGCCGCCGCCCGGTGCGCTGTCAGCTCTGCACGGTGCTGTTCTTCAAAGGCTGCGGAGCAATCTTTTTGGTATTTCAATAAATAATAATCAAGAGGGCGACAGCTTCTGTTGTCGCCCTCTTGATTATTATTTATTGTTCCCACGTTTTGGCTTTTTGTCGGACATTTATAATTTGGAGCTGGTATAGAATGCTGGGAATTGCAGAAACCAATGAAAAAATACCTAAGACAATAGAATGCTTGATAATGGCAAACAGTGCAAATAGGAGCAGCAGGAATAGCCATGGGTTACGCAAATTGCGGTAGTATTTTTCTTTATCGGCATAAGAAGTATGAAGTTCAAAAGGCTTTCCGTCGTTTGATTTTTCTACAATCAATAGTTCCCTGTTAAAAGTTGTTGCGTTTGTTGCAATACGACCGCCCATTTCCGCCCATGGACGCAATCGAACTTTTCCGACAGAATAGTTTAGATTGATATTTTTGAAAAATACCTTGTAGCCCATATCCTCCAAAAAATCAGCGTAGTCCGTTGCATTCTCTTTTGATTTTTCTCCGATAAACTCTACACAATAGGTCACTTCATCAGGACTGCATTCTTCAAATTCATAGAGCACCCTCCCTGTCCGGACAAGTCGATAGCCTTTTTCGGACATTTTGTTTAACCATTTTGCCTGTGCATTTAGCAATCCACCAAAGAAGCGATAACATTTTTTACTCATACTGCACCTCCAATAATTTCACTTGCAATGCTTACAAGTTCGTTTAGTCTTGCAAGCTCTTTTTCTGCAATTTCTTTTCCCTGTGCTGTAATGTGGTATTCTTTTTTTCTTCCCTCACTATCGCCATAAGGTTCAATCCACTTCTTGTCCTGCAAAGAGTTTAATGCTCCATATAAAGTGCCTGCGCCTAGGGAAAGCCGTCCGTATGTTTTTTCTTCAATAAACTGCATAACAGCGTATCCGTGTTTTGGCGTATAAAGAGAAAGCAAAATATAAAAGGTGACTTCTGTAAGCGCACCACCTTTTGCATTATCGCGCATGGTTTGCCTCCTTGTTACGGTTACTGTAATAAATATATCACTAACCGTAATATTCGTCAAGCAGATTCAGGAAAATTATATAATGGGTGTGTGAAAGAAGAACAGTCTGCTCTCTATTTGTTTTGTTGTTCGGCGTGTCGTGGTGCTGGGAATTGCTAGGAATCGGTTGAACAT
>OGEE01000718.1_pt1 | contig 21312 bp, 16 predicted proteins | sample 1570571 | NCBI WGS metagenome assembly OGEE01 (sample SAMEA2582169, study PRJEB24529) | metagenome | biome: Human gut stool | place: China | collected 2011
TCCTTGGGATGGAATCGGGCTGGCGCACAAACGCCAGCTTCGATTTCATCGAGCCATCTGCAAGACCGCAATTTCACACAAAGGGGTCCCCGGAAAAGCATCGAAGATGATTTTATGGGGAAGAGGAGGAACTGCGGAGTGAATGAGCATTTGTGCTTTTGCACAGATGCGAACGATACGCAGCAAGTGACGACGAGGTGTATAATTGCGCCCTTTATTCTAAAGGGTTTTGAACGTTAGGGTTTTGAACGTTGCTGCGTTCGTGAACATCATGCACCATCTTTGCAAGTGCCAGCACGACTTCCGGTTGACGGAACGAGATTTTCAGAAGCTCCATCACCTGATCGTCGGTTAATTCTCCCGGACAGACCAGAAAGCTTTCCAGCATTCCGGCACGGGTGCAAAGGCGATGCACACGCTCTCTCCGGTTCAGCTCCGACATTCTGCGTTCAAGGATCTTCTCCCGGTGCTGGCAAGAGCGCAGCTTTTGCTCTGCTTTGGCTTTTTCACTACGGAGGTATGCAAGGTCGGTTTTGGGTTGGGTCATGGCATCACGCTCCTTCTTATAGCAAAAAGGTAGTAAAGCAATAATTTGCCCTACTACCTTTTTGCTTTTTATTCTATTGGAACTAGCCTCCCTACAATTTCGACTTTGTTCAGATTGTCAAAATCATATTCATAAATTGAGGCAATGATTAGTTGATTTTCGGAGAAATCTCTTTTCAAAATGCTCATCATCAATTTTATGTTCTCCTGATCAACTTCCTTTCCTGTGGGTGAGTCCAAAAGAATTGGAAGCTTCATGCCCAGGTTTCTCTCAATAGCTAAAATATAAGCAAGACGGAAAGAAAACACCGTTTTGTGAAGAACTGCACCAGACAGTTCTTTTAGGTTTGAAGTAAAAAGGTACGAAGGCTGAATGGTTTCTGTATCGCTCAGTCCTAATTCGCTAGCATATCGAAGGATGTCTTGATATAGGCCCATTACAACGGCATTGTTGCTTTTTGTTTTCTCTCTTATTTCGGTACGAACAAGTTTTAATTGTTTTTCTGATTTTTCCAACTCATTTTTTATAGCTACTGCATTCATTGGCATTGCAATAATCTGTTTATCAAAAATCTCCGCAAGATTTTCTGATTTAAGAAAAGAAAGTTGCTCATCCTCTGAAGCTTTGGATTTTTCTTTTGCAGCCAGTTGATTTTCCAAATCCAGTAGCTCAGCCGAAAGCATCTTTCGCTTTGAAATTAAAATTTCAATAGAATCATTCAATCCTAAAATATTGTCCTCAGTAACTTGGATTTGATTTCCTTGTGCATCTTGGACAATCAATTTCATTTCTGACACAAATTTCCGAAAGTTTTTATTGCTGGATAAAGTTTTATCCACACGCTTGAGTTCTCTTTTTATTCCACCTATTTGAAACAAAAGCTGTTGAATCTCATTTGTGGCCTGCTCACTATAGTTTTCTGTCACTAAGCTTCCCATTGTGGCTTCAACTTGTTCTCTATACTGCGCAATACTAAACATTTGCTTGTATTTTGATATATCTCTTTCAAGCTTAGCTTCTTCCTGAAGTAGTGCAGAACAATCACAGCCAGAGAGACCACGTATCAATTCCTCAATATTAAAATGGACACTTCCGATAACAGTTCCTCGATTTAATAAGGTCCATCCCTTTTCTTGATCGATATAAAAAGCTCCCAATAAATTCTTTAAAATGACTTCATCTGTGCATCCGAACAATAGTTCATGAAGTTCTTTTTCTTGTGCCGGGAGAACAAAGGTGGCTTTTTCTTTTTTATAGGTCAGCTCTAAAAAATCTTTATTGTAGCGGATAGCAACGATGTCGCCCAAATTCTCGCAGTTGAGATGCGATTCTACCTCACATTGATCAAATCGCATTCTTTTCGTGCTGGGAATATTATATCCTAGCGAATACAGCATCAGTCTTAGCAGTGTGGTTTTTCCACAACTGTTTTTTCCGCTATGGATTAAATTAGCTCCATCCGAAAAATTTATTGTACGTTCGGAAAGACCTTCTTTAATACGAATACTTTGAAATCTCATAGGTTCACTCCTTTCTTTACGCAGTCTATTTTTCGCCGTTTAGTTATAACATTATAGAGAATAATTTTAACCAATGGTTCCTGAACTTCATCATCTATTCCTGCATCATCAAATCCGTATATGTAATTTTTCCAATAAGAATCAATAAATTCAAAGAGTATTTCTTTGTTTCTTTTATGTTCTGTTTTTGCTTTGAATGAATTGAAGTCACTTAAAATATCCTTGAAAAATTCATATCTTTCGCAACAGCTGGAGATAAGGTCTTTGTACTGGTCGACGACATCATCATAGATATCCGAATCCAAATACTCGACAAATTCTTCACTTGGCTCAACATCTGTGATGATTACCAGTATAGGCCAGATGAGATCTTCTTTTTTTAAGCGGATTTCGGCATCTTTCTTACTCCCATTGTGATCTAAATCATTTTGCCAAGTCATCATAAGTTTTTTGCTGATACCCGGAGTAGAAAGCTGTAGCGTCCCGATAAAATTCTCGATTTCTCTTAAGACATATTTGTATCTTTCGTCTTCGTCGTCTGTCTCAAAGGGAAGTGTTTGAATTAAAAGCTTATTTGTATCTAATGGATTGTCCATACTTTCAAGATAATCATCAATTATTTTACGGGAAGATTCCGGCAAAGAGTCATATGTCCGATATGAAGGAGGGCCGGAGAATATTCCTTTCGATGCATCATCATTAAATGGATTGAATGAATTTGTAATAAAAATAAGCTGTTTTGCTTTGGCTCTTTTCCCTCCTTCAGATAAAGTCAGTAACGCTTTCTTTAAATTCTCACGTACCTTACGAAAATCACTGCTTCCTTTTTGAACACCTTTTGCTTGAGCTAGAATTCTTTCGCCATCCTTGAGCTGAAGCTCAATATCTTCATAATTTCCCTCAATTCTAATTGTTTCAAGGCTTTTTATGTTTTTTAACATCAGAATAATCGCTGCATTTATCTGAAAGTCAAAGCCAAACATAACTGGATCTGCGCGTCGATTAACAGGAGAAGCTTTATCTTCCATATTTACTCACCTTAATCCTTATGATCACCATATTTTATATGGCCGCTTTTAGACGTTCAGACTTTTCAGCAACGGTCCGATCAATATATTTTTTCCAAAATGGAGCTTCTAAAATATCTCTTTGAGATTCGCACTCGACAAGCAAATCTCTAACAGTTTCGGGGTTTGCCTTATTTGCATCAAACATTGCAACGAAGTATTTCTGGAACTGTGCGAGTGTTAACGGCACAATGTCAAGACGCTGTTTCACATCGTCTTTTGCATACCAGATACCATGTCGGAAAGTCTCTGCCGTGTTGGTATCAATCCTCACTGCAATAAACATTCCATAGACGGGCTTATCATATTTAAGAACTGCATCAGAAACGTGGCGACGGACAGGCTCGCCCTCCATGGCTTCCTGTCTGGAAGAAGTAGACATTGTAACCTCGGTCAAAATGGTGAAATCCTCAAATTCACAGTACAGATCGCCCTTGCCGCCACCTGCTGCCGAAACAGGCATAAAATCGGAATCTAGTTTGAAACCACGCACTTCATAGGGCATATTCACCAGATGGTCAATGGCTAACGATGCTCTCCAAAGTGTCCATTCTAAGTAAGCCGGGGTTTCGTCTTTGGGAACTTCAATCGCATTGTCTTCGTCGTATACGGTTTTCCCACCGCCTTTGATCAAAAGAGACATATAATCAGAGATTTCTTTCCACTGATCACACTGTGCTTGGGCATATTGGATCTCATCGGTCTGGGCAATGATGCTTTCAAGCCGACGACGAGCAATGTTGATTTCTGCCGGAGTGTCCAACGGAAGATCGGAGATATCAAAAGCAATCCGGCGTTCTTTCATTTGACGCATCAAATCATTCAGAACGGATTTCGCTACATTTTCGTTGTCCGTTGGAAGTGGTGCACCGTTGCAAAGCAGGCGGTACTCATCAATAAGCGGCCTTGTACTCACCGTACTTTTTGCTAAAGCCTCAGCCAGTAGATGTTTAGCGGGTGCAATAATAAGACCGCGCCCCTTACGTTGCAAAACACCAGAAATACGAAGGTAACGCATGTTCATATCTGCATAGTCCACGAAATTTCCAGACTTTCCTTTATAATCTTTTCCTCGTAGTTTAATTTCATTTTTGTCAAACACATTTTTAGAGGAAGCTGTCGATCTTCTTTTTCGAAGATCAAGAATTTTGTCAACAACATTGGAAAGTCCGTCTTCTGGTGTTGTAGTATGTCCCCATAGTGCAAATTCAATACGACTCAACTCCGAAGTTCCAGTACGCTTTTCAAGTTCTACCATAATGGCAAGAATCCAGCGTAACGGAGAGAAATGACTAGTTCCTTTATTCACCGCAACCTGTTCTACACTCATTGCGCGAAGAAAAAACTCTTGAATTGCTGGATAAGTGTCCGCTTTCAAAAAAGCTCGTCCAAATGGCGTGATGTCATCTAGTGGCCCCAAATCTGACTGTTGCCCCTCTGACGAGTTCAATTTGGGATAAATCAAGCCACTTCTTGAAAATACCAATCTCCATTTTCTCGCATGGCTTCCAGATTCATCTTTTCCCTCTTCATTATGGATTATTCCTTTTTCATTCAAAAGTTTGGTAAATTCTATCTCGTTTTCTTTTCGAAGATGTCCTACAAAAGGTGATTCTGAGAACACTCGGAATCCATCCATAATTCTATTGGGGTTTCGCATGCCATTATTTCCGACCATCCAAATTACAATTGGTTTCCCCATCATTTTTCCTTCTCTCTTTTTAATAGCCTACAAAAAGATACTCTTGCACAGCATTTCGATGTGTTTTGGCTTCATTCTGATTACCAAAAGAGTATCTATAATCAACTGGAATTACTTCAACATGTTTTTTATATCGAGCCATAATTTCAAGCATTTCATCCTGGGTCGGAAGGCTGTTGGAAGAATATGACACAATCAAGATACTGTTTGCAAATTTCTTAAAGAGCTTGTCAAAGGCATCCGCCGCACCTTTTCTAGTCGAAAAAGGTGTCGGATAGGATTTGAACTTCTTTGTCTGAGTGTGTTCTTGAATCTCAACGCCTTTCCAGTCGCGAGCAAGACCCTCAACGAAATGATACCGTCTAACATATTCATTGTCCGATAAGGGCGAATAGTAGGGGGGATCCATATAGACTAGATCAGCTTTTTCCGTGCGGAGATTCATTGCATCACCGTGCTTAGAACTGCACTCTCTCCCATTATCAAAAACAGCTTTATTTACAGCATCAACAGCTTCCATAAATTGCTGCTCAAGACTTTTTTGCAAATCCTTTCTTCCGTCATTATAGCGATTCCCGGTATAGGTGAAAATTCCACGGGGACGCTTTTTAGTACACGCACGAATCAGTGCAGTCATAGCTATGGCGTGTTTGTAAGGATCTTTAATTCCTGCAATGTTAGTACGAAGGATATCGATCAGTTTGTTTTCTTCATCGGTGTAATACAAATCTTTAAATGTGGTTTCAACGAAATGATCGGGTTCTTTTTTCTTGAGCAGTAGTTCTTTAGCTTCTTTTTCCGACAAGAGAACGTGGCTGTTTTCAATCATTGCCTTGGTAAAAGTTGCGGACATCGCCATGTAATCATTACTGATCACAGATTTGCCCTGAGACTTAAACATATATCCAACAATGCCAGATCCAGAAAAAAGATCAACTGCTGTTTCAAATTCAAACTGAGATGCAATCGCCCAAATTTGAGAGAGCAGCTTACTCTTCGACCCCATAAAGCGTGTCGGTGGATAAAAGGATACCTGCTGTGGCAAAGGTTCAGGAGCCAACCTTATAAGGCTCTGTCGCTTGGGCAGAGCCGTTACGACAACATCTTCGCCTTTTCTCGTGTTACCGTTGCAAGAGATATGACGTTTCGTCTGAATGACATCAATTTTGAAGGGTGAGTACAATTCATGAACCAGCGGATGATTAGAATTTGTTAAAACAATGGTGCAGCCCATCTCATGCAAACGCATCACCATTTTTGCAAGCTCAACATGGTCTTCTTCGTAGAATTGTTCCTTAGTATACCGTTTGAAATCCGAGTATTCAGAGATCGGAAGATACGGAGGATCCAAAAAAACAAAATCACCTGGTTGTGCATAATGCTCTAGCACTAATAGATAATCACCGCAGACAATCTCAGCATTCTGCAAGGCTTTAGATGCTGCGTGCAAATTTTCTTCATCGCATATTTTAGGGTTCACATACTTTCCATAGGGAACATTAAACTGACCTTTTCGGTTCACTCGGTACAAGCCATTGAAGCAGGTTCGGTTCAGGTAGATTGTTCTCGCAGCCGCCTCTGCTGGAGCAAGATTGTTCCAGTCCAGAGATCGGACTTGATAAAACATCTCGCTCGTGTTCTCATATTTTTTTAGATAAGAGATCACGTTGTCAACATCGTTTGCAACCTGACGATACATATTAATCAGTTCCGGGTTGCTGTCTGCAATGATCGCATTTTCAGGCTGTAACGCAAAGAAAAGTGCGCCGCCACCAAAAAACGGCTCAATATATCTTCCATAGCAGGAGGGCACTTTAGGCAGCAGGTCATTTAGCATTTGCGTTTTTCCACCAGCCCATTTCAAAATAGGCTTTGCATGAACAGAATTGAGCTTTTTTGCAGTATTATCCATAGTTATGCCTCCCTCCTTTCAATTATCAGATTTTACAGTGAGTTCCATAATATCACTAATGTCACACTGAAGTGCTGTGCAAATCTTTACGAGCACATCTGTTGTAACATTCTCATTTTTTCCAAGTTTGGCCATGGAAGTATGGCTGATCCCGGCCGCTACACATAGGTCCTTCTTCTTCATATCCCGGTCAATCAACAGCTTCCAAAGCTTTTTATAACTTACTGACATTGATTTTCTCCCAATGCTAATTTTCCACAATCTTGGAATCAAATTCCGCAATCGCTGAATTTCAATCATTAGTATATCATGCCGTATTGACCATCTCAAGAACAACAGTGAAAAAACACAAAATAAAGTTCAGCAGGTGCTTGCTTACAATCAACTGCTGAACTTCGTCTTCTATCTTTTCAGCACTTAACCCTTAATGAAGACCATGAATCGCAATTTCTGCACCCCTGACCTGATACGTCACCCCGCCCACTTCGCCCCTTGCCTTCCTCTGGCACACCTCCGGGTGCTGCGATGCAAGGGCATCAAGCTGCTTCTGCAAGGCGGGATTCAGTGTAAACACGCTGCTTGTTCCGTCCTCGCTGGCGTAGATCATGGTTTCCAGCTTAAACATCGTCAATCAGTTCTCCCTCCTCGGATTCGTCAAAGATGGTCGATCCCCAGTCCTCGTCCTCCTCGATGTCCTGCATCAGGAGCAGCATGTTGGTGTAGCACTTCATCTCAGCGCGGACAAAGTAGAACATCTGGTCGTACCAGTCTGCCAGCGTTTCGTCCTCCAGCTTCCGGCAGAAGTCATACACCAGCTTGTTCTGATTAGGGGCAACCGTCAGCCCGGCAATCTCGTACAGCCGCTTGCGTGTCAGTTCCAGATCGGCGCAGCCATAGGTGTAGAGCAGCTTCTTTTCTTCAAACGTCAGTCTCATAGACTTGTTCCTCCGTATTAAAAAAGGGCCCGCCCTGTGCAGACCCGATGTAACAAAAAGACCGCCGTGCATTGTGCAGGGCGGTCTTGAACTCAGGATTGGAGAAAATCCCGGAGTTCCTCAGCGAAAAAGGAGATTTTTGCGATAGCAGCTATCGCTATGTAAGGCAAGACGAAAACCACAAATGCGGTAATCAGCATTTTCAAGACTTCGCCGCCGTCTGCCAGCTTCATGACCCAGCTTGCCAGAGCCACGAAGAAGAACAGTCCCGCCAGCAGATTCGTTAGGACAGCGGAGAAGGTCGTGAGGAAGATGCCCACCCACTGTGCCAGAATCAGCAGCAGAAGCAGCGGGAAAAGGACAAGTTTCAGCATCGGTTTCAGCACAGCCATCGCGGGCACCTCCTTATACAAAAATCAACTCAGTCTTGATGATCTCCTCCGCACGGTTTCGGATGCTGTTCATCCGGCGCACCCATTCCAGTTGATCGGCGGCTTTCAGGGCTTCGGTCACGCCCTCGGCTTCCTGCATCTACTGGACGGTCAATGCAAGCTGTTCCTCGGCTTGCTTGTCCAGCTTGGCAAGATAGTCGCCCAACTCACCGGACAGGAGCAGTTGATTATACCGGATGGGATGCTGCTCCTTCAGATATCTTTTATGTAAGCGGTCCCACCGCCCGGTGGGGTTCCGCTCTGCCGGGGCTGTTGCGATAAGGTTCGGCAGATAGTAGTCGTTGACAAGAGTGTAGTCCAGACCGTTGTTGCTGTCGTGGAGCGGATTCTTTAAGGTAGTCATGCTGCATTATCCTCCTTTGGTTTCGGCGTTGGTGTTGCTTCTGGGTCAGGTTTTGGATTTCCTTTTTTCTTGTGATAGAATTCCAAGGTTTTCTTGTTGTGGTTGATTCTCCTGCACTCATCGGAACAAAATCCCTGCTGGCTGTGTGTAGGCCAGTAGGAATGACCGCACACGGCACAGGTGCGTTGCCGGTAGTAATGATCTCCTCTTTCGGCTTCTCTATCTGCTTTCTTTTGCGCCTGTCTTGCCTGATTCCAGCAGTCCCTTGAACAGAAAAGCTGTCGGTTGCTCGTAGGAGTAAACTCCTTCCCGCAGTGCGGACACGTTTTTGTTTTAATGATCTCGCCACCGTTTTCAGCGATTTTCTTTGCCTTTCGTTTTTCTCGGTAGGCTTTTTCACGTTTGCGTTGCTTTTCCATGCGCTGCTGTTCTTCCTGCTCCTTCTGCGCTTTCAATTCGGCAAGTTCTTCCTCGGTATAAGCAATATCGACTTGGCCGACATAGTTAAAATAAATATCAACCTTTTGTGTGCGGGCGTTGCCTGTACCCTTGGCTTCATAAACAACGATCTTATCGACAAGTTCGTTAAACATTGAATCGGAGATTTCTGTTGGATTTTTGCACTTGCGAATCAGCGAAATAAAATTCTGAATATCAGCAGAACTTGATTTATCTTCGGCAATTTCGGATTTCATCGTTTCCATTTTCGATTCCAATTCTGCCTGCTCGCTATCATACTGTGCCATCAGCTGCTTGTACTGTCGTTCGGGCAACAGTCCAGACATAAGATTTTCGTACAGACTACGAATAAGGGCAGAAAGCTCATCATAGCGTTTTTGACAACGTTTCAATTCCGATTGGTTCTGCTTCGGCTTTTCTTCACGTTTCTCTTTCCAAAGTGATTGCAGTTCCAAAGCGAAGGTTTCTTCATCTTTTAGAACAAATCTCGAAAAGCGTTTGACCGATGCCAATATCAGGGCTTCAACATTATCGGCACTGATTGAATGGGCAGTACAGCCATTCACCCGACTTGCATATCCACCGCAACGATAAGAATATTGAGTAGACCCATCCTTTTTACTGTAGTGTGTTTGCAAGGTCAATCTTCTGCCGCAATCGGCACAATACAGATACCCGCTTAAACGGTTGGTGTGCGTTCCCCAAGCAGAAGCACGATTCACTCGGCATCTGCGTTTCTGAACACTATCCCAAAGTTCTTGCGATATAATTGGTTCATGTGTGTTCTGGAAAACGTATTGTTCATCTTCATCTGTTTCTTTTCTCTTGTGAAGTTTGAAATTTGTGCTTACAGATTTTCGTAAAACGGTGTGTCCCAGATATTCCTGCCGACCTAAAATTGTTCTTACGGAGGATGTGCCCCACAGGTACGGATCGGAGAACTTTATCCCATTGTACTGCTCTGGGTGATATTTCTGTGCGTATGCAGCAGGAATCAGGACTTTTTCCTCTGTCAATAGTTCTGCGATTGCCCGTGGGCTTTTTCCTTCGTTCGCAAGAAGAAAAATGCGCTTTACGACCTCGGATGCCACCGGATCAACAACAAGTGTCTGCTTGTCGTTCGGCAAACGGTTATATCCATACGGAATAGAGCTGCTGCAACGTTTTCCATCTTTCATCCGGGCATCGAACACAGCCTTGATTTTATTACTCGTGTCTTTGGCATACCATTCGTTCATAATATTCAAAAACGGAGCAAAATCATTGTCTGAAGCATTGTTGCTGTCGATGCTGTTGTTGATTGCAAGGAATCGGACGTTTTTCTGTGGGAACAGAACTTCCGTATAAAAACCGACTTGCAGATAATTTCGTCCTAAGCGGCTCATATCCTTCACAATCAGCGTTTCGACATTTCCTGCTTCTACTTCTTTTATCAGCGATTGAAAGCCGGGGCGATTGAAGTTCACACCTGAAAAGCCATCATCTGTAAAATGGCAGATGTTCTTGAAGCCGTTCTTTTTGGCGTAATCTTCCAAATACTTCTTTTGGTTGGTGATGGAATTGGATTCGCCAACAAGATCATCATCTCTCGACAAACGCTCATAGAGTGCGGTGATTTTTTGTATTTTCGGCATTTGCTCTACCTCCTTTCTTATGGAATCTTTCAATTTAGGACAATCAAATTTATTGTCCTGATTAAGTATAGCCTTCGGGCGCAAGTTCGATGGCAGTAGTAGTTTCACCAAAAGTAGAAGCCCACGCATCAAAATGGGTCAACCCTTTCTGCTGCAAGGTGTTGTACTGGAGGTAGCGCATGAGGGTGTACATCTCGGTCATACTGTTGCTCAGGGGTGTACCCGTTGCAAAAATCACGCCACGGCCACCGGTGATTTCATCCAGATAGCGACACTTGCCGAACATATCGCTGGATTTTTGTGCCTCGCTCGTACTCAAACCTGCGACATTACGCATTTTCGTGTACAAGTAGAGGTTCTTAAACGCTTGGCTCTCATCCACAAACAACCTGTCTACGCCCAATTGTTCAAACGTAACCACATCATCTTTACGGTCTGCGCCTTGCAGCTTTTCCAGTTTCTGTTTCAGAGACTTGCGCAACTTTTCCAGCTGCTTTACTGTGAAATGCTCGCCAACCTGTGCTTTCGCTTCTTCGATGGCCTCCTCGATTTCATCCATCTGTTCCTGAATCAGACGCTCCTGTCGTTCTGCGGACAAGGGTATCTTTTCAAACTGGCTGTGTCCGATGATAACTGCATCATAATCACCGGTCGCAATTCTCGCACAGAATTTTTTTCGATTACCGGGTTCAAAATCTTTCTTGCTGGTAACCAGCAGCTTCGCATGGGGGTACAGACGTAAAAACTCGCTGGCCCATTGTTCCGTCAAATGGTTTGGCACGACAAAAAGACTTTTCTGACACAAGCCCAGACGTTTCAGTTCCATAGCGGAAGCCGCCATCTCAAAACTCTTGCCAGCACCGACTTCGTGCGCCAAAAGGGTGTTATACCCATACAGCACATGGGCAACCGCATTGCGCTGATGCTCTCGCAAATTGATCTCCGGGTTCATGCCCACAAAATGAATGTGGGAACCATCGTATTCACGGGGGCGGGTGCTGTTAAAAAGCTCGTTGTACTTCTTCACCAATAAGGCACGCCGCTGAGGGTCTTTCCAGACCCAGCCAGCGAAAGCATCCTTGATGGCCTGCTGTTTCTGCTGGGCGAGGGTGGTTTCGTTTTGATTCAGCACACGCTTTTCTTTCCCATCCTCCTCGATGGTATCATAAACGCGGCTGTCACGCAAATTCAAGGTATCCTCCAAAATCTTGTAAGCGTTGGCTCGGCGTGTACCGTAGGTTTCGGTGGCCATAATGTCACCGAAGCCAGTAGCAGATTTATTGCTGATTCGCCATTCGGAAGTGTAAGGGGAGTAGCGAACGGTGATGGCATTGTTGTAGCGGATACGATAGGGCGGCTGAAAAGTTTCCATCATAAACTGCTGCACGATGGAGGGGACAAGCCAAGTGGCACCCAAACGCACATCAATTTCAGATGCCTCCAGATCTTTGGGCTGTGCCTTGGTCAGTGCGTCCACATTAACCTTGAACTCCGGGTGACTTTCCGCAGCAAGCTGTGCCATCCGCAGCTTATCGCGTACATTACCCGAAAGGTATTCGTCCGCAGTCTGCCAGCCTGCTTCCGGGTCGTCAGCATCCGCAGCAGGGTCTTTGAAAATCACGCCGGACAATTCGGTGGTGATGCGCTCATAGTTACCGGGAGTGCCCAGCAGTTCTGCCATATAAGGCAGATCAACCTTGCCATGCTCCCCGATGGACACTGCCAGTGCTTCACTGGGGGTATCCACGCTAGTGACAACACGCTCTGGCCGAATCGTCCGCTTGGTGAACATATCTGCCTTGGACTTGAGATTTTTATTCTCGTCCAGATTCTCCAGTGAGCAGAGCAGATAGTAGGAACTGTCATCATCGAACAGGCGGGCATTTTTCTTGTCGTTGATCAGCCCGTATTTTGCAGTAAAGGCATCGTAGGCGATGTTCAAACGCTCCTGTGTTGCCTTGATGTCGGCATCGGGGTAATCCTCCAATTGCTGCTGAATCAGCTCGTTGACGATCTGCCGCAGCTCCACCATGCCGGTGACACGCCCCTTGGCGGTGTCGGACAGCTCCACCTGCGTCATCACGGAGTTTTCCCGGTAGAACACCTCGCCGTCCACCACGGTGTAGGAGAAATTCTTCACCTCCGGGTCGGCAGGCAGGGTGCGCCGGGTGGTTTCTTCCTCGGCAATGTCGGGGGCGTCCACCTCGGCGGCAGTATACTGCCCCTCGATGTGCTGCACTGCCTCGGCAAGCTGGTCGGCAAGGTTTGCGCCCTCGATGGGTGCAACGGTCAGTTCCTCTCGTCCGTACTGGGTGCTTTCGGTAGTCAATTCGCCCAGAACCATCTCCGGGTGGTCCACGAAATACTGGTTGATGGCAAAGCCATCCTCGGTCTTGCCAAGCTGCACCCATGCAGGTTCGATGTCAGCAGGGCGGTCACGCTTCTGCAAAAAGATAATATCGCTGACAACATCCGTACCAGCGTTGGCACGGAAAGCGTTGTTGGGCAGACGAATGGCCCCCAGCAAATCGGCACGTTCTGCCATGTGTTTGCGGGCGGTGCTGTCCTTGCTGTCCATGGTGTAGCGGCTGGTGACGAACGCCACCACGCCGCCCGGACGCACTTGGTCGATGGCCTTGGCGAAAAAGTAGTTGTGGATGCTGAATCCCAACTTGTTGTACGCCTTGTCGTTGGCCTTGTAGTTGCCGAAGGGCACATTGCCCACCGCCAGATCGTAGAAATCACGGCGGTCGGTGGTCTCAAAGCCAGCCACAGTAATGTCAGCCTGCGGGTACAGTTTTTTCGCAATGCGCCCGGTGATGGAATCCAACTCCACGCCGTATAAGCGGCTGTCTGCCATGCTGTCCGGCAGCATTCCAAAGAAGTTGCCCACGCCCATACTAGGTTCCAGAATGTTACCGCTGCGGAAACCCATGCGCTCCACCGCATCGTAAATACTACGGATCACGGTGGGGCTGGTGTAGTGGGCGTTCAGGGTGCTGGAACGGGCGGCGGCGTATTCGTCCTCGGAAAGCAGCCCTTTCAGTTCGGCACACTCTTTTGCCCAGCCGTCCTTATTGGGGTCAAAGGCATCTGCCAGACCGCCCCAGCCCACATATTGCGAAAGTACCTGCTGTTCCTCGGCGGTGGCACCCCGATGCTCTTCTTCCAGCTTGAACAGGGTACGGATGGCTTCGATGTTCCGGGCAAATTTCTGTTTGGGGCCTCCGACACCCAAATCATCATCCGTGATGTGGAAGTTCCCGGCAAGTTCAAGTGTGGATCGTTCCGGTTCAACTGCATCCAGAGCAGGTGATTTTGAGCCAATCGTCTGGATCACAATATCATAAGGCATACGGTTTTCTTCAGCAGGGTATATGGCAACCGTTTTTACAGTATCATCTGGCTGCGTAGTAACCTGTTCATTCTGCCGCAAGCCATCCTCGAATTGTCGTTTGTTGATAACTTCGTTATCCCACGACTGCCCCTGTGCGCTGGTGTCGATGCGAACATCCGTTTCGCCCACATAGCCGATTGTTCCTTCGATGGTTCGGGTAGGAAGGTCAACGATAACACTGTCACCGACCTTATAATCGGGCAGGGGGTGTTCCATCACATCCTGTTCCTGCTCGTACAACTCCCGGACAAGAGCCAGCGGCTCTTCCCGGAAAATAGGCATCCGCATTTCTGCCAGTGCCACATCCTGCAGGGTCACACTGTCCTTGCCGAAATTGACGTTATCCACCCGGAATGCTCGCCCCTCCATGTGGATGGTAGTGCCCAGCGGCAGATAGTCCTCCCGGCGCAGATACTTGGTTTGGTGGTGGGTGCCATCCTCGTTCAGCCCGGCAAGGTAGATGTTCTCGCCGCACTGCCACAGTTGTTTGGCACGGTATGCCCACTGGTCGCGGGGAAAGCCGATGACTGGGACGGTGCCCAGTGCTGTTTCTCTCGTAAACAAAGCACTGTTGAGAGCTTTTGCGACCTTGGCAGCATCTTCTCCATAGAACATAAAATTGCCGCCAGCTTCAAATCCAACCAGAGTATCCGGGTGCTGCGCCTTTAATGCAGTGTATTCGGCTGCACTGGCGGCGTTCAGTTCAAGGGGAAAGTCGATGGCTCTTCTTTCTTTGTCCGACAGGTAGCGGTCAGACTGAATCATCAGGTCAATATATTTTTCGACCCGATCCCAGCGGAGAAGCACTTTCTGATGGTCGGGATAATGCTCAAACGTCAGACCCTTGCTGTCATGGTCAAGCCAACCACTGCTTCCGTCTAGATAAGTGTGTGAAGAACCGCCGGGGCCATACGGTGCATATTCGTTGGCAAGAGCTTTTGCCCGGAGTTTTCGGTCAGGCTGCAACTGATAAATTTTCCATATCCGAAGTTTGCTGCCTTCAACATTGGAACCTCTCCGCAGCGCATTTTCAATCTCCGCCTGCGACAAAACAAAAGCGGAGGGCGATTTTTCGCTCTCCGCTTGGTCGATGGATTCAATTTGTTTGGCTTCGGTGGGAATGTGGGCATCGAAGAAACTTAACTGTAAATCAGTTCGTTCAGCACCAGTTCCTCGGCCTGTGCTTTCAGGCTGTTCATGTGCTGCACCCACGCCATCTGATGCCGCTCTTTGTTCGGAGCCGGGTTCTGCTTCAGCAGTTCCTGCATGGTCTGCTGCATCCGGCTCTCTGCGGTCTGTTCCACTTCCAACAGGTGCGGATGCAGAGTCCCCGACAGGAGCATCGAATTGTACAGCACCGGGCGATGCTTCATCAGGTAAGTCCGGCGCAGTCTGCCGTACTTGCCCAGCGGCTTCCGGGGCTGGTTCAGGGTCAGGTTCGGGAGCTGGTAGTCCCCGACGGTCGAGTAGGTCACGTTCCTGCTGTTCATATTCATATTGGCTCCTTTCTACATTGCGGCGGCGGATCGTCGTCTTTACAGTTCGTTCGATGTTGCGCAGCACATCCCGGCTGCACTCGCTGACTGCGGTGCCCAGCGCATACACGGCGGCAGGAGTGGAAAAGAAGAAGATGGCCTGAAAATCGCCCCGGTCAAAATGTCCTTCCGGTTCAAAGCCGCAGCGTTCGAGAACGACATAGGTGATGCTGATGGCAGCTGCACTCTTAAACTGGAACTCCTGTCCGGCTTCATCATAATCCATCAGAAGAGAGCCGTCAACGATGTCGAGAATGTCACCACTGTTGTTATCCCAATAGGAATCCACCAGTTTGCCGCAAATGTCTGCGATTTGCTGGGTGATTCGTTCATGCCGGATGCCGTACTCTCTAGCGAGCATTTCCGACACAGGCTGAACCAGATCGGGGCCGAGCTGCCATACTTCCGGATCACGCGAATTACGCCGTACTCCAGTGTCGCTCACATCGAAAACGTAGTGCAGACGCGGAACACTGCTGGACTGGTCTAACAGAGCGATGCCTTTGGAGCCACGCCGGACATAGCGGTTCATGCGGTCATTCCAGAGGTCGAAACTGGCGCAGGCGGTGGCATCAGGCCGCTGGGCGTAAATCATAAGCTGGTCGGCAAAGTTGTACTTGTACAGCCGGGATGCTGTGGTCAGGTAGTCCGTCCAGTTTTCCCAATACCGGGTCAGTTCCTTTGCCGTTTGCTGGGCAAGGTTGAGGTATTCTTGCGTTTTATTTGGCATTGCGTTCCTCCTTTCGATTTTAGGATATAAAAAGAGCGACCTTTGTAAAGGCCGCTCTCAGGAAAATAGCGTTCGGATGTATCGTGATTTCCAATAAATTAGTAAAATTAAAAGGATTTAGTCGGAATTTTGCAACAATCTCTTATACCAGTCGATTTCATAGCAATTCTCAAACGAATTTGTGGCGCGGCCTAATATTCCTTGAACATTTCCTTTATAAATATTCTCCACAACGTTACTTGTGGTTTCAGCAGCGATTCCAACCAATAAGCCAATAGTTCCGCGTAGATAATTTTCAGAAATAATAATCTTTTTGCCTTCCAAAAGAGTACTTTGAGGATTTTCTCTTATATATTTCTTGTCAACTCTACCGGAATTATGGATTATGGCATTTCGTCTTCCTAAAATCTCACTATATAGAGAAATGGCTAAACGGTATTTGGAAGAAAAAAGTGTTCCCAACTCTAATTTGCACTTATCTTTCAAAAACACATCAGCAGGGTTTCCATAGAAAATACTTCGGACCTTTTCTTCAGCAAGCGTGTCAATCATTTCGTCACGCGTGCTACAACTTAAAATCAATTGGAATGCCTTAGAGGTTTCGGTTTCAGAATCAGATCCCTTCATCTTTTGAGGATAGTCTATAAACACAACCTTAGCTAAAGAGGAAATATATACTTCAAACCGCCCAACAGAATTGATGAAATGACTTCTTGAATTGCCACCGCTCAAAAACCTAGTTTGCATTCCGCCAGCATCAACAATAGTTTTATGCAATACACTGTCACTTAATAGGCTATTAAACTCAAAAGGTTCTTTAGTCGGCTTTCTTATGCAATGATTCAAGTAAGCATACTCTTCCCACTCATTATACATATCTTGTCGAAAGATACGATACTGATTGTGTATTTGTTGGACTTTAACTAAATCCATCTAAAACCTTCCTCCTTCATTTACTATATGTGATGCTACTAGTATATCACATATTTGAGGGAAGAAAAGATATTCATACTACTTATTGGCCATAAAAATTCAGTCGAGCGGAAATTCCAGCTCGGCAAACTCGGCATCGGTCATAAGTTTCAGCTTTTCAATGACCTGTTCGGACAGTTCTCTCAGGGCAGTTTCATCAGGCATCAGGTAACACTGCATCAGCCGCAGCTCCTGCATCAAACCCGGCCGGGAGCCGGAATTGTAGAGCATCATCAGCGTCAATTCTTCGCCATTAAAGTTCATGAGCATCCCTCACTTTCCGGCACCCAACGGGGCTGCACTCCGGGGCATCGCATTTTTCTTTTGCGCCAGCCAGTGAAGCCAGCTTTTCCAGCGTGGAAGGGCGGCTGTTTAGCCCCAGTTCTTCGGCTTCGGCGGCTCTGTCCATGATAAAATCGTAGTCCTGTATCAGCCGCCGACCTTTTTCCATGTGATGTGCTTCCAGAATTTCTTCCCGGACTTCCTGAATCGTCAGCTCCGGCGCGTCGATCTGGCCGCTGTCCATCACAGAGTAATCGCTGTGATAGAGGGTGTAATCCCAGCCATCGTCACAGGACTGGATGGCAATATAGCCTTTTCCGCCTAGTTCCCATGCACCTGTTTCATCCTGTGTCTGGATTTCCGGGTAATAGCTGGCTCCATTGCGCTCCATGACCTCGGCAAACTGGCAGATGTGGAACATATCGCCCAGTCCACCAACATCAAAATGATACTCGTCCCAATGTTCCAGCCGTGTTGTGAAACTTCGGCCATCCGGGTAGTCCACCTGAATCACACTGCCATTGGGAACACGGTATAAGTCCTTGTAGTTGCTGTCGATGAGCCGCACATCATTCATAGTAATGGACGGATCTTCCCAGATACGCCGCTTGCGAATGCCGGAATCCGGGATGTTGTCGAGGATTCTCACACTTTCAAGCTGGATAGCCCTGCGAGGATCATCGGATAGCTCAAAAAGGAACCAGTTCCGGGCGGCAGGAATAGCATTTCTGCCATCGGGCGGCAGATGCTCAAAGGGAATCTGTCCCTTTTCCAACGGCAACAGGGTCAGCTTGTCATAGGTGGCGTAGCCAACGCCGGAAGTATTTTCCCGCAGATGCAGGTATTTTTCGTTGTTCAGCAGATAAACGGCTTCATCCTGTACCCTCATCAGCGGCCACCCTCAAATTCCAGCGAAAACTTGCTGCGACCATCGGCTTCGGTAGACAGCAGGACAGTGGCGTTGTATACCTTGCCCTTGGCACTCTTGCAGTCCTTCAGACGGACGCGGCCATCCCGCAGCAGCTTGTCGGCCACATGAGCATCCAGCCGTTTACCCAACCTCTTGAAGAAAGCATTGTCTTTCCACAGCACGAAACGGCAGGGATTGGATTCACAAAACCAGCCCTTTTCACGTTCCACAACAGATTTGCCACAGTTCGGACAGACACCAATCACTTTATTTTTCATAAGCACATTCGCTCCTTTCACGGCCTCGGTGGTGTTCACCAACGAGGAGATCATATCTTTGATTTCAGTCATAAATGTTTCCGACTCCATCTCGCCGCGCTCCACGCACAACAGTTTTGTTTCCCAGTCGGCGGTCATTTCCGGGGATTGGATTTCTTCGGGCATTACGGTAATGAGGGCTTTTCCCTTATCCGTGGGCAGCAACACCTTGGTCTTTTTGCTGCCCTTGCGCTCCAGAAAGCCCTTCTGCACCAGCTTCTCGATGGTGGCGGCTCTGGTTGCCGGGGTGCCGATGCCCTGACGTTCCACACCCTCCGGCATACTGTCTGCACTAGCGGTTTCCATCGCATGAAGTAGAAGGTCCTCGGTAAAGTGCTTCGGCGGGGACGTTTGACCCTCTTTCAGTTCGGCACCGGCAACGCTACACTGGCTCTGCTCCTGCACATCGGGCAGAGCAGCCACTTCTTTCTGCTTGCCCAGCAGTTCACCCAGCATTTTCCGCTCCATGGCTTTCCATCCCTCGGACAACACCACCTTGCCTTTGGCGGTAAATTCTTCGCCTGCGCAGATGGTAGTCAAGGTGGTTTCTGCATAGCGGTGCGGTTCGCCTACGGCGCAGAGCAGCCGTGCAGCAATCAGCCGCAAGACATTCCGCTCCCCGGCAGGGAGGGCAGCAAGGTCTGCTTTCGCCATGCTTTTCGTGGGCAGCAGCGCATGGTGGTCGGTGACTTTGCTGCCATTGATGACCTGCTGCACATGGATAGGAAGCTGTTCTTCCACGGCAAACGCCCTGCCCGTGTCCGTCACCAGTCCCGGCAGGGATGCCGCCATATCTTCCGTCAAAAATCGGCTGTCCGTGCGGGGGTAGGTGATGAGCCGTTTTTCGTAAAGACTTTGGGCATAATCCAAGGTCTGCTGTGCCGTAAATCCCAACAGACGGTTTGCATCCCGCTGCAATGCGGTAAGGTCATAGAGCTGCGGCGGATTTTCGGACTTTTCCTTGCGTTCCATCTTCTGCACCGTAACACGCTCCTCCTTTCGGCATTTGGAAAGCAGCAGTTCGGCATCTGACTTCTGCGAAAATCGCTTGCTGGATGCTGTGCCGCCACCCGCAAAGGACAAAGCCACCGTGTAGAACTTTTCCGGCACAAAGGCGGCGATTGCAGCCTCCCGAACCACGGTCATCGCCAGAACCGGGGTCATAACGCGCCCGACCGCCAAAGGCTGACCGTACAGGCACGAAAAAAGCCGGGATGCGTTGATACCGACCATCCAATCGGCACGTTCCCGGCAGAGTGCAGCCTGATACAGTGCATCATATTCAGTTGACGGTTTCAGATTTGCAAAGCCCTCACGGATAGCATTATCCTCCATGCTGGAAAGCCACAGACGGGAAACTGGCTTCCTGCACCCTGCCTGTTCGTAGACAAGCCGAAAGATTAGCTCTCCCTCGCGGCCTGCGTCTGTAGGATAGTTCTCGGAGGTGACTTTTCTGACTTTGTTACTCGATGGCATCCAATGGGCCGATAAAGCGGTAGAAAATCTGGATTTTCTGGACGTATTCGCCATCGACCTTTTCCGCTTTGGATACCAGAATCTTGTCAATCAGCTGATGCAGAATCTTATAGTTCAGTTCGGTGATGCCAGCGTACTTGCTGACTTCATCAATAAAATCCTGAATCTTGTCCAGCTGATCGTGTTCAGCACGGCCTTCCCGCTCGTACTGCTCAATCTTCTCGGTCAGTTCAGCCTGTTCTTTGTCGTAGCGATCTGCAAGCATTTGAAAACGTTTCTCCGGGAGAAGTCCCTTTGATACGTCCTCATAAAGTTTTGCATACAGGTCTTCGATTTCTGCGATTCGTGCTTTACACTGCTTCAAATCCCGTTTGTGCTGCGCCCGGTCAGAGGACACCCGGAGGTGCATCTGATTTGCAATCTTCTTCACAAGGGCTTCCCGATTGCTCACAGCGGCCTTTGCGTGTGCCTGAATGTCCGCAAAGACAGCTTCATGCAGAACACGGGCTTCCAAATTATGAGAGTCACAGGCTTTCGCACCATATTTCCGATAAGTGCTGCAACAATAAAAGGTCTGATCCAGAACACTGTTACGTTTGCGCCTGTGCTCGACCTTGACTAACATCGTTCTACCGCAGTCTGCACAGCGGACGATGCCCTTGAAAATATTGTCGTAGTCGGTCTTATCACACATAAAACAACCGGAACGGCTGTAAAGGATTCGCTGCACGTTTTCCCAGCGGTCTTGTGGGATGATTGCTTCATGTGTATTCGGAACGATAGCGCGTTCTTCAAACGGAATATAACGCCGCTTTTTGGATTTCATGGACACGGTGGGCTTGGCTTCGTAGATGATGTGTCCGGCGTAGACTGGGCTGTGCAGAACCTGACTGATATAGGCACTGTCCCAATCATACATCTTTTCATCATCAATAAAGCGGCCAAACATCTCTTTCTTGTAGTAACACGGCTTCAAGACTTTTTCATCGTGGAGCCGCTTGGCGATGCGGTGAAGCCCCAGCCCTTCCTCTGCCATTGAATAGATATACTCAACAACGGGGGCGGTGTTCGGGTCGATCACAAGGTGATTGTGGTCGGCAGGGTCTTTCTGGTAGCCAAACG
>OGEE01000725.1_pt1 | contig 21125 bp, 20 predicted proteins | sample 1570571 | NCBI WGS metagenome assembly OGEE01 (sample SAMEA2582169, study PRJEB24529) | metagenome | biome: Human gut stool | place: China | collected 2011
TACGTTATGGATGACTTGTGAGAGGACGCTTATACATGCCCAATCAATGCTACGAAGCACACCACAAAATCTGCAAGTTGCGTTATGGAACTCCCAGCTATGGTAAAAATCATGGTATTGATCAATAGGGTAATTCGAAAGGTGTTAATTTTTAAATAATAGCAGGAGAAATAAAATGAGTACAAAAAAAGCAATTGGCATATCTTTTGTTGCCATATTTATTTTAATAATTGCGCAGATTATTGCACAAGTCATTGCAAGTGTGTTTGTTATTATAAAGATTCCATATGGAATTTGTAATATTATCGCTGGAATTATATATGTTGGCTTAACATATCTTATTTTGAAAATGTTTATTAGCAAGATTGTTAAGTTATCTGTTTCGGATTTCGGAATGCCTAAATTTGAAATTAAAATAAGATGGATTTTAATAGCTATATTATTGCCATGCATTATAAAAGGAATTTATGTTTTAATATTCAATGGTGAGTATGTCTTCTCAAATATGAATGGAAATGAGATATTCAATACTTTAAGTGCAGGGGTTGCGTTCACCGGGATAGCGGCTGGATTTGTTGAAGAAATGGTGTTTAGAGGAGTTATACTCAATGCATTGAAGAAAAGATGGAATATGAAGGTGGCTGTAATTGTTCCATCAATGTTATTTGGTATTGTACATGTTCTGGGACAGGATTTTTCGATAGGCAGTTGTTTATTAGTCATTATCGCTGGAACTATGGTAGGCGTTATGTTTTCAATGATTGCAATAGAGAGTGGTTCGGTTTGGAATAGTGGAATAGTGCATGCTATCTGGAACATTGTGATCATTGGTGGCGGATTAGCCATTGGGGAAAAAATGGATCCATATTCTGTAATGACATATGTTCTTGATTCAAAAGTTTTTGCAATTACAGGTGGTGAGTTTGGAATTGAATCGTCTGTTATTTCGTTAATAGGATACATAATAGTTGCCGGCATAGCATTTATTATGATTAAATCGAACAGGAAAAATTGATATGACGGTTTGAAAATGTGAAGCTATAAGGAACTTGTCCATTTTTAGTTTGTAGAAGTTTATTATAAAATAAGAGTTTCATAACGTAAATTGCAGATTTTGTGATGTAATTCACAGTGTTGGCAGGGCATGTATAAGAGGCATTTCACAAGTCATTCACAGTGTAAATGAAAAGAAAAATCGTACAGACAAATATTATTTTCTTTGTGAGCTATGGAGATAAGACTCTTTAGAGGCTTATCGGAATGCCCAGCGAACAGAAACATAATATTTGTCTGTACGATTTTTTTTAATCAACATATATAATAATGACTTGTGAGAGGGCGCTTATATCTGCCCTTTACACCCTAAGAAAGCACCACAGAATCTGCAATTTGCGTTATGGAATTCACGGTTATGGGATGAGTGCCTATAAAGGAGGTGTCGACTAAAGGCAGTCATTTTCAATGTCTTGTGATTCGTCCATTTCACATTCATGTTTTCAAAAACATGTCAGACTGCAATATTTTGTTCATAACCTAAATTATAAAATTCAATCTAAAAATCCGCACCACCTGCAATCGGCAGTTCCTAAGTAAAATTCCAATCTTGAAAAAAGGTATTGACAACAAAGTGCCATAGTGCTATAGTTAATTACATAAGTAATGAACCACATAACAAACAAAAAACAAGAGGACAGATAAGCGCATTTGAAAAGCTGTCAGCAACAGAATAATTTCTGGAAAGAAAGGAGTATATCATGCATGAATGAGATTTTGACGCAGGAGAAATCCATATATCTGCAGATTGCAGAGATGATCGAGACAGATATTTTAAGGGATATTCTTCTGGAAGAGGAACGCGTGCCGAGCACGAATGAACTGGCGAAACTATATGCCATTAATCCGGCGACAGCAGCCAAAGGAGTGAATATTTTGGTGGATGAAGGTGTTTTATATAAGAAAAGAGGGATTGGGATGTTTGTGTCAGCAGGTGCGAAAGAGGCAATCTTAAGCCGGAGAAAGAATGAATTTTATGATAACTATGTAAAAAAACTGTTAGAGGAAGCAGCGAGCATCGGACTTGGAAAAGAAGAAGTCATTCAGTTGATACAATCCGGCAATGAAGAGTAAGGAGCTGTCCGGATGGAAAACAGTGATACCGGAAGCATGGAATCATGCAAATAAGAGGAATGATACAGGAAAATGTATTTTAAAGTTGTGAAAAGAAAGGCAGGAAGATGATTCATGGAATCAATCGTATGTAATGGTATTGGTAAAATTTATGGAAAAAAACAGGTGTTAAAGAATATCAATCTCACATTGGAGAAAGGAAAGATTTATGGACTGATCGGAAGAAACGGTGCCGGAAAGACGACATTGTTATCCATTATGTCCGCACAGAATCCGGCATCCGAAGGAACTGTGACATGGAATGGTGAAAATGTATGGGAGAACCGCAAGGCGTTAGATCACATTTGCTTTTCCAGAGAGTTGTCCATCAATCTCTATGGAAGCGGCGTGAGCGGCATGAAAGTAAAAGATTATCTGAAAACTGCGTCCTATTATTATCCAAACTGGGATCAGGCACTTGCGGAGGAACTGATCAAAAAGTTTGAACTGAATACAAAGCAACGTATCAATAAAATGTCCAAAGGTATGCTGTCCATGGTGACGATTATCGTAGCACTTGCAAGCAAAGCCGATTTTACGTTTATGGATGAACCGGTGGCAGGCCTTGATGTTGTAATGCGTGATTATTTTTACCATAAACTGATGGAGGAATATACCGAGACCGGACGTACCTTCGTTATTTCCACACATATTATCGAGGAAGCAACAGACCTGATGGAAGAAGTGGTCATGATCAAAAATGGCGAGGTGCTGCTGAAAGAAAATACGCAGGAACTTCTGGAGAGAAGCTACCATGTAAGTGGTCTTGCAGAAGTTGTGGATCAGGCAACGGAAGGCTATGAGAGACATCATGAAGAGAAGATGGGAAGAAGCAAGAGTGTGACGATCCTTTTGAAGGAAGGACAGAAGCTGCCGGAAGGCTATGATGTGACCATTCAGGCACTCAATCTGGAAAAATTGTTTGTATCCCTTTGCGGAATGGAGGAGTAGACATGGCAGAGAGCAGGATTATTAAGAGAAATTTTCGGTTCTGGGGAAAATCAGGATTACAGCTGACCGGCATCATGCTGATTTTTATGGTTGTATATGGATTCTTGTTTAATATGGGAAGCAGCAGGGTATTTGGGGATTTCTGGAAAACAGCCTATTTTTATGGCGGGATCATAAGCGTTTTATTTGCCATGATCGGACCGGTTTCTTATGTGGGATCTTATCTTCCGCTGACATTGTCTTTTGGCTCCGGAAGAAGGGAGGCAGTCTTTGGCGCACAGATTTTCTGTGTGGTCTATGTAGTAAGCGCCTATATCATTCTGGTATTTGCAGGGATTATGAGCAGTGGAAAGTTCAATGGAAAGCTGAATGCTTTGATCGCAGTTCTGTTTATATTCATGACAGCGATCGGGCAGCTTGTCTCGGTTTCACAGATGCATTTCGGAATGAAAGGAATGATTATAGGAATCGTCATGGTGGTATTAGGTATAGTCATCGGTATTGTGGCAGGAATTGGATTTATTGACCAGATCATGGCGTGGATCAACAGAATACAGACAAATGTAGTATGGACATTGCTTACGATAGCAGCGATTGTCAGCATTGCGTTGTATGCAGTCAGTGTCATGGCACTTTTCCGTGAAATGAGACATTACGAAGTGAAAGCATAAGTTGGGAGGCGGAAAGAATGAACAGTTTTTTGATTCAGTGTAAAGTGCGGAAAGCAGAGCTTTTGCAATTTCTTGGAATTACTGCTGTGGGATACTTAATTGGTCTGATCGTTGTATTTATTGTGATGAACGTGGCAAAAGAGAATACCTGTGCAACAGCCGGAACCATGCTGGCGGTCATCGCCTTTGCTTTTATACATTTATTTGGGATAACTCTTTCTTTTATGGGGGATTTTAACATGGCAATTTCCCTGGGGGCAACCAGAAAAAGCTTTGTCTCAGGCTATGTACTTTTTAATCTGCTGGAGATCGCAGTGCTGGAACTTGAGATCGTTGTGTTTGGTGTAGTTGAGAAGTTTTTGCTGGAAAATGCATTTCCACAGGCGGTTATGGAAATTGACCTGACAAACTTTTTTACATGGAACTATCTGTCAGGTGTCCTGGTCGTATTTACAGCAGTGGAAATGTTTTTCGGCGCAGTTATTTTAAGATATGGCATGAAAGTGTTATGGATTTTATGGGCGGTCTGGATGATAATCTGTCTGGTTCCCATGAATATTGCAAAGAATGAAAAGCTTTCCGGTGAACTTGCGAAATTAGGGCTGTTTCTGGGTGGAAAATTCACGCCACAGGGAATTGTGGCTCTGGTGATTGCCTTAACAATTGTGATAGCAGTCATTACCTGGAACATTCTTCGGAAACAGCGAGTGACAGCATAAATATTATGTGATAAGATAAAACCATGTGGGTGAAAAATACCTGCATGGTTTTTGTTATGACGACCACTAATCAGATAACAGGATTACGGAAAAATATAAGGGGATTATGATGAACGATAAGTTAGAACAGTTACAGAAATATTTAGAGAAAATGGAACAGTTCAACCATGTGAACACATTATTGTATTGGGATATGAGAACCAACACTCCAAAGGAAGGATTTGCAGGACACAGCGATGCACTCACTTATTTTTCAACGGAGCAGTTTTCCATGTCGACCTCGGATGAACTGAAAACGTTATTGGATACACTGGCAGAGCCGGAAGAGTTTGAAAAGCTTGACGATAAGTGGAAGTTTGTTGTAAATAAAATGAAAACAGATATGGACAGAAATCGCAGAATTCCAAAATAATTTTTCGATAGCTTCGTGAAAGCACAGTCGGAATCGGAGAATGCGTGGGAGGAAGCGAAGGAAAAAGCAGACTTTTCTGTTTTTGCCCCACATTTGCAGAAAATGATCGATATGACAGCGGAGATGACCGGTTACACAGATCCGGAAAAAGAAGTTTACGACGCACTGTTAGACCAGTATGAAAAAGGAATGGATTCCGCTACGATGGACCGCCTGTTTGAAGATTTAAAAGCAGAGCTGATTCCTCTGGTGCAGAAAGTGCTTGCAGCGAAACAGCCGGATGACAGCAAGTTTCATGCTTCATTTGACAAGAATGCGCAGAAGGAAGTGGAGAAGCTTTTGCTGAGTTATATCGGATTTGACTGGAACAGAGGAACAACCGGGGAATCTGCACATCCGTTTACACTGAATTTTTCGTCAAAGGATGTGCGTGTGACTAATCATTTTTATGAACATGATCCGCTCAGTGCGATGTATTCGGCAATCCATGAGGGTGGTCATGCGATTTTTGAGCAGAATGTGAATCCGGATTATGATGGAACGGTAGCGGGAAGCTGCAGTTATATGGGAATCCATGAGAGCCAGTCCCGTTTTTATGAGAACATTCTTGGAAGAAATAAGAATTTCTGGATTCCGGTTTATGCAAAAGTGCAGGAAAAAATGCCACAGCTTCAGGACGTTTCGTTGGATGAATTTTATAAGGAAGTCAATCATGTGAGAAACAGTTTTATCCGCACAGAGGCAGATGAACTGACTTACTGTTTCCATATTATTTTAAGATATGAGATCGAGAAGGCAATTTTCCGCGACCATGTGAAAGTGGAGGAACTTCCGGCACTCTGGAATCAGAAAATGCAGGAATATTTACAGATTACTCCGGCAGATGATGCGGAAGGAATTTTGCAGGATATGCACTGGTCTGACGGTTCTTTTGGTTACTTTCCATCCTATCTGCTTGGCAGTATTTATGACGGCATGTATTTAGATCGTCTGGAGGAAGAACTTGGCTCTGTGGATGCGCTGCTCGCGGAGGGAAGAATCAGTGAGATTACAAAATGGCTGAATGAGAAGATTCATCAGTATGGTTCTACCAGAAGCCCGAAAGAAGTGATCAGATACGTCTGCGGCAAAGAAGTTTCAGCAGAACCGCTGATTCGTTATTTCAAAGAAAAATATACAAAAGTTTATAATCTTGGTTAAAAAAGAAATTTTTGTGGATAATGGATAGAAAAGGAGAAGTATGAAAAAAGGAATTATTTTTGACATGGACGGAACGCTGTGGGACTCGGCAGCGAACGTTGCAGAATCATGGAATCTTGCCATAAAACAGGATGGCTCTGTCGATAAAAAACTGACGGAGCAGGATATTCAGGGGGTTATGGGAAAGACCATGGATGTGATCGCCGACATCTTTTTCCCGGAACTGGAAAAAGAGGTGCGCATGAAATTGTTGGATCGGTGCTGCTCCATGGAAAATGACTACCTGAGAGAGCATGGTGGAGTTTTGTATCCCAAATTGGAGGAGACACTTTCTGCACTGAAAGAAAAGTATCCGCTCTACATCGTGAGCAACTGTCAGAGTGGTTATATAGAGGCATTTTTAGATCATTACGGATTTGGAAAATACTTTGAAGATATAGAGTGTTATGGAAACAATCTGAAACAGAAGGGCGATAATATCAGATTATTAGCAGACCGGAACGGGTTGACGGAGGCAGTGTATGTCGGCGATATCCAGGGGGATTATGATGCCAGCTGCCACGCAGGTGTCGGGTTCATCCACGCAGCATATGGGTTTGGAACAATTGCAGCGGACGTGCCAGAAATCCATACATTTGAGGAACTTACAGAGGCAGCAGACCAATATTTTGCTCTGCGGTAAGAAATTATAAGGGTTTATCATATGACAAAATTAGATGAGTTAGTAACACAGATCAACAGAGAACATGTTTATATCCAGACACATAATTTTCCGGATCCGGATGCCATCGCAAGTGCGTTCGGCCTGCAGGAACTGTTAAAGCTTCGTGGGATCCATGCAACGATCTGCTATAAGGGAAAAATCGACCGTTACAGTACCGACAAGCTGAGAGAGATTTTGGACATCAGACTGGTAAATATTGAGAATATTGACAGTGAACTCACGGAGGACGACGAGGTTATCCTGGTAGATGCGCAGAAGGGCAATTCCAATATTATCGATATGACCGGGGATGAGATCATCTGCATCGACCATCATCCGGTTTATGAGAAAACGGAGTACCGGTTTACGGATATCCGGCCGGGTGTCGGGGCTTGCGCATCAATCATAGCACAATATTTTTTTGAAAATGAAATACCGATGGATCAAAGAATTGCAACAGCGCTGACGTTTGGAATCCGTATGGATACACAGAAATTGTCGAGAGGCGTATGCAAAATGGATATGGAAATGATCTGGCGCATGTTTGACCTGTGTGATCAGGATATGATTTATTTCTTAGAGAACAGCACACTCTATTTTGAAGATCTGATGGCGTATTCCAAGGCAATCTCAAGCATTGAGGTGTTTGAGAATATCAGTTTTGCAGATACCGGAAGGGATTGCCCGGAGGCTCTGATCGCCAGTGTGTCAGATTTTATGCTTGCATTGGTGGAAGTCTCTTTTTCAGTGGTCTATTCCAGAAAAAAAGAAGGAATCAAAATTTCTGTGCGGAGTGAGCGTCCCACATTAGATGCCGGAAAAATTATAAGCAAGGCGTTAAAAGGCATCGGAAGCGGTGGCGGGCATGCTACGATGGCAGGCGGTTTTGTGCCGTTTGACGGAAATGACCGGGAGGAAGATCTGATGATCCAGAACATCCGCGAAAGATTTATAGATGTGATCAGCAGGACGAAACGAAAGTCATTAAGATAGGTGGAAAATCTTGACTTTTCGGGGAAATCTCTGTATAATCACAGAAGGTTAAAGGCAATGATCCATTCATTGCAAATAGAAAAGACGATGACGAAGACAGTAGTTGTTAAGAGAAAGGCAAAGAGAGCCGGGATTGGTGTGAACCGGTGCGAGTATCTTAGGAATGAACATCACTTCCCAGTCGCAGTCCGAAATGTTTTGACTGAGTAGGCACTGACGTTTTTCCTACGTTACAGGGAACGGGTATATGATTTTTATAAAATCTGTACATTGTAATTAGGTGGTACAACGATCATTTAAGGCTCTCGTCCTATTTACAGGATGAGAGCCTTGTTTAGATGTGCGCCTAGCGGCGCACGTTTCTAACGGGTTAAAGTCCCGAATCCGCCCGGTAGTGGGAAGGATATAGCCGAAGGCAAGGGTGTCCATCGTGAGATGGAATCTGAAGGAAGCTGGATGTGAGGAACATACTAACTCACGGGCAAATCTCTGGTCTGACGAACAGAAATCTCATATGAGGTCATGCATGAGGGTAAGACTGCACCACAAGTTGAAACCCAATAACTACACGGAATCATGTATGATAAATGAGGCAGATGGATGGAGAGGAAGAAACGTGTGGTACCTAGGGAGGTCTGTGCGATATGCCTTGAAAGAGGTAACCATTGCATAAAGCAATGCTGAACGCATAGAAGTCAGCAGAGGTCATAGTAGCCAAACGGAACAAGTTCCGTTCGAGGTGAAGGACTGAATCAGTAGGAGTCTTGAGTATGACCGAGAAAGGAGGAATGACCGTCTATGGCAGAAAACATTGAAAACAATGGCTGTTCGCAGAGAGATAATGCGGAACATGAAGGGTATGTGAAAGCGTCTAGGTCATTCAATCGGATATGGAAAGAAAGAGACAGTGCACAGCCGAGACTTTTGGAAGCGATACTGTATAAGGACAACTTTAACAGAGCGTATAAGAGAGTTAAGGCAAACAGGGGAGCGCCGGGAATTGATGGCATGACCATTGAAGAGGCTCTTCCATATCTAAAGGAACATCAACAAGAGTTAACCGACCGCATTTATCGTGGAAAGTATACTCCGTTCCCAGTAAGACGAGTTGAGATTCCAAAACCAGATGGTGGTGTGCGAAAGCTTGGCATACCAACAGTGATAGACCGTACACTTCAACAGGCAATAACCCAACAGTTAGTGCCAATTTATGAACCGCTGTTTGCAGAGGGTAGCTATGGCTATCGTCCGAACAGAAGTGCAAAAGATGCAATACTTAAGGTTAAGGAGTATGCCGAACAAGGCTATACATTTGCTGTAGTCCTTGACTTGTCAAAGTACTTCGATACTCTTAATCACGAAATTCTCATCAATCTTCTCCGGAAGAATGTAAAAGATGAACGTGTAGTACAGTTGATAAAGCGCTATCTGAAGAGCGGCGTAATGGAAAACGGAGTGGTCATTGACACAGAGGAAGGCTCACCACAAGGTGGAAATCTATCACCATTGCTGGCAAATGTCTACCTCAATGAGTTCGACCAGGAATTCCTGAAAAGAGGTGTTCCATGCATAAGATATGCAGATGACATTGTGCTTCTTGCAAAGAGCAGGCGGGCATCAGAAAGACTCTTGGAAAGCAGTACAAAATATCTTGAGGAGAGGCTGAAACTTACAGTCAACCGAGAAAAGAGCCGTACTGTCAGCGTGTTTGCAATCCGAAATTTTAAATTCCTTGGCTTTGCATTGGGAAGGAACGGAAAAGGCATTTATGTCCGAGTTCATCCGAAGTCATGGAAGAAGTTCAAGTCCAGACTGAAGGAGCTGTCTTCCCGTAAGCGATGTCAGTCAATCAAGCCAAACCTTGAGAAAATCAAGGTGTATGCGAGGGGATGGCTTAACTACTACGGAATTGCAAGTATGAAGAACAACATAGATGACATCAACGGATGGCTCTATCACAGAATACGTATGTGTATATGGAAACAGTGGAAGAAACCAAGGACGAAGGTGCGTAACCTTATCAAGATGGGAGTACCCGAAGACTTGGCAATGCAAGCGGGTAATACCCGACATGGACATTGGTTCGCAACGCATACAGTTGCAGTAAACATGGCAATGACAAAAGAAAGACTGATAAACAGTGGCTTTTATGATTTAGCCACAGCCTATCAGTCTGTGCACGTCAACTATTGAAACCGCCGTGTACCGAACGGTACGCACGGTGGTGTGAGAGGACGGCGGTTAGGCACCGCCTCCTACTCGATTCAGCATGAAATTACTGTAAAGTGCCGGTATACAGGAAGGATATGCTGAACCGCTTTTTCTGTAAAAACAGGAAAATGTACGGAAAAAGCGAATTGTGCTGCAGATATAGGTGGCGTATAATGAAATTACTTCATGTGTAGTAACTTCGAGAGAGATGGAGAAAAAATTTTTTGATATTTTAAGAATTGTACAGAAAAATCCGGTATTCGGAAAAAAGTTAATGTGCAGCGGTATGTTAGATGAAAAGCGAATGGAAATCTTATATGAGATTCTCTATGCGATTGACAGGGAGGAGTTTACGGATACCAGAAATGACATCTTTCAGTATGGTAGTCTGATCGGAAAAAAGGACTTACTGGCAAGACAGATTTTTTTGTGTTTATTGATTCTCTTAGATGAGCAGGAACAGATGATCAGGAAATGATTTGCAGATCGTAATAACAAAAGATTTTTTACAAAAGAGTTCTGTGTAAGGCACAGAATTGCCGTGTGGATTTTTAGATGGAAAAAGAGTCTGTAGTTCGGCTCAGAATAACAAGGGAGGAGAAAGTATTACTACACAAGGGGAGAGTTTTTAGAATGGTCTTACCGGATGTTCCGGTGAGACTATTCTTTTTTTATCTTGTCACGAGTTAGAAAAAGGGTTACTATAATAAAGATTTGATAAGCAGACATATAATGTTAAAAAGTTGGAGCAAAATCCAAAATAAAGTCAGAATAGAGGAGATTACACCATGAATATTGTTGTTTTAGCAGGTGGTTTAAGTACAGAGAGAGATGTGTCATTTAAGACCGGAGATATGGTATCCAAAGCACTTCGAGAGAATGGACATAATGTTATTTTGCTCGATGTTTTTATGGGATACAGTGACAAAGAGGAAGATTTAACTGGAATTTTTGACCGCACAGAGGAAGTCAGCGTGCAGGTAAAAGATATCCCGGAGATAGCACCGGATCTTGCAAAGGTAAAGGCATCAAGAAAAGATCAGTCTGATTGTTTCTTTGGACCAAACGTCATTAATATGTGCCGTATGGCGGATATTGTTTTCATGGCGTTACACGGAGAAAACGGCGAGAATGGTAAGATTCAGGCAGCATTTGACCTGTTTGGAATCAAATATACCGGAACCGGCTATTTAAGCAGTGCGCTTGCAATGGATAAGGGAATGGCAAAACAGTTATTTATCGCTGGTGGAATCCCGACACCACAGGGCATTTCCATGAAGAAAGAGAACCGCAAAGATTCCGCAAAAGAACTTGGCTTAAAGCTGCCATGTGTTGTAAAACCATGCTGTGGAGGTTCCAGTATTGGTGTTACGATCGTGCGCACGGAAGATGAATTCAAGAGTGCTTTGGATGAGGCATTCAAATGGGAGGATAACCTCATTATCGAAGAGTATGTAGAGGGACGTGAATTTTCAGTCGGTGTTATTGACTATAAGGCACTTCCAATCATTGAGATCGCACCGATTCAGGGATTCTATGATTATAAGAATAAGTACAAAGCAGGCAGTGCAGTGGAGACCTGTCCGGCAGAATTACCGGAAGAAATCACAGAGCAGATGCAGCACTATGCAGAGCGTGTGGCAGAAGTATTAGGACTGAATACTTACTCCCGTTCTGATTTCTTATTAAATAAGAATAACGAAATTTACTGTCTGGAAGCAAACACACTTCCTGGCATGACACCGACAAGCCTTCTTCCACAGGAAGCAGGCGTTCTGGGAATCAACTTTAATCAGTTATGTGAGAAGCTGATTGAGATTTCCTTAAAAAAATATGAGAAATAATGATGAATGACATATCGCCACCAGTTTTGCAGAACCGGTGGCAGTTTGTTCTATAATAACAGGAGCATGATATGAAAAATATGACCTTAGAGCATATCGCAGCAGTCTGCGGCGGTACTTACATAGGAAATGAAGAGGATAAAACGCGCGAGATCCAAGGAGCAGTGATCGACAGCCGCCTTGTGGAAAAAGATTATTTATTTATCCCGGTACGTGGAGAAAAGGTGGACGGACACAGTTTCATCCCATCTGTTTTTGAAAAAGGAGCGCTGGCAGTGCTTTCAGAAGAGAGGTTAGAGAATCCGGCAGGCCCATGCATTCTCGTGGAAAACACCTTAGACGCGATGAAGAAGATCGCAGCAGATTACCGCAGAGGTCTGGATATTAAAGTAGTCGGAATCACAGGAAGCGTTGGAAAAACGAGCACTAAAGAGATGATCGCATCTGTTCTGGCACAGAAATATAATGTGTTAAAAACAGAGGGAAACCTGAATAACGAGATCGGACTTCCACTCACGATTTTTAAAATCCGGGAGGAACATCAGGTGGCTGTGCTTGAGATGGGAATTTCTGAATTTGGGGAGATGGACCGGTTATCCACAATGGCAAACCCGGATATCTGCGTGATCACGAATATCGGACTTTGTCATTTGGAAAATCTCATCACAAGGGATGGAATCTTAAAGGCAAAGACAGAGAGTTTTGCGCATCTGACACCGGATGGAATTGCAGTATTAAACGGTGATGACGACAAACTCTGTGACAAGAAAGTCGTAAATGGAAAGCCGGCAGTGTTCTATGGTATTGAAAAGGCTGCTAAAGTGGCAGAAACCGAAGAAGGACAAAAGACACTTGCAGAGAAAACGGTTTACGCAACGAATGTGGAGGCAGTTGGTCTGACCGGAACAAAAGCAGCAATCCATTATCCGTCGAGAGAGACAGGCGGGGAAGTGACGATGGAAGTCACGATTCCGATTGCCGGAGAACACAATGTATACAATGCGCTGGCAGCCGTGAGTGTGGCAAGAGAGTTAGGTCTGACCTGTGAAGAGATGAAACGCGGTATTGAATCTGTGCAGACGATCGGCGGCAGAAGCAACCTGATCCACAAAAACGGTGTGACGATCATCGATGACTGTTACAATGCAAACCCGGTTTCCATGAAAGCTTCCATCGATGTATTGTCCAAAGCACCGGGCAGAAAAATCGCGGTACTCGGAGATATGGGCGAGCTTGGCGCAGAGGAAAAACAGCTTCACTATATGGTGGGAGAACATTTTGCAGGAAAGGGAATTGACGCACTTTACTGCGCGGGAATACTCTCACAGGAGATCGCTAAAGCAGTGCGTGCATGCAGCAGTGAGACAGAAGTCCACGATTATGAGGACAAAGCAGACCTGATCAAAGACCTTGTAAAAGAGGTACAGAGCGGGGATACAGTGCTTGTGAAAGCGTCACATTTTATGGGATTCCCGGAGATTGTGAAGAAATTGACGAAGTGAGCTGTTTTGAGAATGTTGTAATAGGATTGTAGCAGTAGAATTTAATATATTATGTATAAAAAGTCCATTATCGCTTTAAATTGATAGTGGACTTTTTATTGTTATAATTTAATGTATATTAGTGGTCATGTATAGACAAAATTTGGTATGTACAGGAGTAACCTTAAATATTTTGTAAATAGCTAGCTAAGCTGAAGTATGCATTTGCTTTTGTGTAGTTGGCTGCTAATTCTGCATATTGTGCACAGAGCACGCTATTATTTTCGATATTTTCTAGAGAAGAGAGCATATTACAGTTTTGTTGTTTAATAGATTCATTTTGAGACTCAAGAATACGATTTGAAAAAATGATTTGCTCATTTTGCTCGATAATATAATCCAATTTAGATATTATGCGTTGAATACCATTTTCCATATGTTCATGCACAAATGTATCTTGGAGGGATTCCTGAGAAGAAGACATATAGTCATATATGTAATATACCGAGGCTAAATTGCGATAGGGATTAGGTAACAAATTCATATTATAGTAATCGTTTAATAAGTTAGATACAGTAACGTATTGTCCTTTCATATATTTTTCATAATCATCTTTTTTTATTAATATTTCATTTATTAGTTGTTGATTTTTTTCTAAACGAATATCTTCATTTTTATTATGCTCGATACATGCAGGGAGAAGTTGTTCATATTCTTTTAATTCATCTTTGGCTGATTTGATTTTATTTGCTCCGAGATGAATTAGAAAGATGGATATAGCAGTCATGCTTAGAAATAAGAATGAAGCAAATCCGGGTGAACTTTCATACATTGATAGATAGTGAAATCCTATTTTATTGGAATCTATGCGATAGGGATGTCCACTTTTTTCAATTAATGTCATATATACACATAATAATTCCAATCCTATTCCAAGTAATATTAGAAAAGGTCCATTAGTATGTTTAGAAGGCTTTTCTGGTAAGGTTGCATAATCAGTTTGGCAAAGAGAATCTATTTTTTTTGAAAAGCTGCTATTGTATTCATTAATTTGTTGTTGGATTTTTATTTGTGCAAATTCTAAGTCGCGAATATTTTTTAAATATAATAATAACGCATTTCTTTCCATAGACTGTGTCCTCCATAAATTTATCTTTTGTTAATGATAGTACAAATGTTTACTAAAATCAATAGTAAATATTTGTACTATGCTAGAATCCTAGACAAATAAAGCGTCTGATGGGATGAAAAGTGGATTATATAATTAGAATTAGAAATTTAAGAGAAGATGCAGATAAAACACAGCAAGAAATTGCTGAATATTTGGGAACGTCACAAACAATGTATGCTAGATATGAACGAGGTGCAAATGAAATGCCAATTAGACATTTGATTAAGTTGTCAGATTACTATCAAGTATCGTTAGATTATCTTTGTGGACGGACAGATGAAAAACGAATGTATAAAAAGAAATAAGTAGAATAAAAAACGAAGGATATTAGAGCCACATCCTAGAATGTGATTCTTTTCATAAAATAACCAATCTATATATTTAGGTTGGTTATTTTATATTAAAGAAATATAGTTTAAATCATAACTTTATTTTTCTCTAACATCTCAGCAATCACATCCTGACAGTAAGCTCCGATTTTTTTCTTCTGTTCCTTATCCAGCTCGTTCGGATAAATTGGTTTTCCGTATTCTACAATTACATGTGCTTTTTTGACACGAGGCATATGAGCCTCCAACACATCTGCGGAGTTCGTGATCGCCATCGGGATAATCGGACAGCCACTCTTTTCCGCAATCTTGAAACTTCCCTCTTTGAATGGGAGCATCAGATCGTCCGTTTTATTTCTTGTGCCTTCCGGGAAGATACACATGGAAATTCCATTCTTTACATTGTCGATTCCGGCAAGGATCGTTTTTAACGCTTCTTTTACATTCTCACGGTCGATAAACAGACAGTGCAGACGCCGCATCCAGGTGCGCAGCAACGGCACTTTTTCCATATCTTTTTTTGCAACATAGCCGGTAAGTCCCGGGCAGCGTGCATAGGTGATGATAATATCGAAATAGCTTCTGTGGTTTCCGATGTATAAGACCGCCTGATCTTTCGGGACATTTTCTTCACCGATGACGGTCACTTTCGTTCCACAGATAAATAAAATCACACGGAATGCCCACTGCACCATGCGAAGCTGGCCTAAGTCGGCAGCCTGTTTGTTGAATTTTGCAATGATCCATTCCACGCCGAGCACCGGGATTCCGATGATGAGGTAGAGAATTGCAAAGAGTAATGCAAGGATTAATCTTATCATAAGGAAAATTCCTTTCTACTTAATAAAATGTTTTATAAAAATACGATGATCTGTGTTGTGCTGAAATATCAGCCTCATCCCATTATAAGGGTTGGGGAAGAGAAAAACAACTCATAAATTAGGAATATAGAAAGGTATGCCGGCATATAATGGTATAAGAGCAAAAATGCTGTGCCGGGTGGCACGGAACTGGAGGCGGGTATGCAGACGAAAAGGGAAAAAAGCAGGTATGTTTTTTGGAAAACGGAGGTTCTTTTTGCAACGCTTTTTTTTGCAGCACTTCTTTTTGCCGGATGCAGTGTGGAACAGACGAACCGGACAAAAATCAGTGATCTTGATTACACGATCGTCGCAGAGGCGGACATACCGGAAGAACTGCAAAATGATATTGAGGAGAAAAAAGCTGCAGATTTTAAAATGACGTACAAAGACAGCGAATTTTTATACATAGTAAGAGGCTACGGAGAACAGGAGACCGGAGGGTATAGTATCTGTATCCGCGATCTGTATCTGACATCGAATGCGATCATTTTTGATACGGAACTGATTGGTCCGCGCAAGGGGGAAACCATCAGTAAGAGCCCAAGTTATCCATATATTGTGGTGAAAGTGGAGCTGCGGGATGAGAATGTAGTGTTTGAGTAGATTTGTATGAAAAAACATTCAAAAATAGAGAAAAATTGCAAATATTCATGAATTTTGTACAAAACACGCAAATCCGTTTGACAAAATTTTATTACAGTGCTAAAGTAAAGCGTGAAATAAGGAGGTAGAAAAATGCAACAGGCAGACATCAGTAAGGTACGTGCATCCGTACACCAGCAGTGTGGCAGTAAAGTTATGATCCAGCTTGACCGTGGGCGTAATAAGGTTGATATCCAGCAGGGCGTGATCCAGCATGCATATCCAAGTGTTTTCACGATATTGGTAAATGATGAGCGTGATGACAATCAACCTCAGTTATTATCCTTTAGTTATAATGATATTATTACAAAAGATATTCGCATGAAACTCTGCTAAGAAAGTGTGCAGATGGCTATTTTGTGAGCAAATAGTGATAAAAGCGTGTATAAAATTCTCTCTATTCGAATACAATGAAAAAAAGGATTTCGGATCGGGGGAATTTTTTTGCAGTTAAATAAAATAAAATTACATAGTTGCACGACATTTGCCAGTGCACAGAGCCAGATTACATTAGATGACGATTACAACGTGCCGGACTACCGGCCGGATATTGTAAAAGTGTTAAAGGAAAAAGGAGAACTTCAGTTTGATGAGGTGAAGGCGGCAGCAGGCGCGGCGTGGTTAAAGGGACGCCTTGTTTTTAAAGTGTTGTACCGCAGTGATCAGGACAATGCAAAAATAAGCTGTCTGAAAGGAGAAATACCGTTTCAGGAAAAACTCAACATGGACGGTGTACAGGAATATGATGTGATACAGGCATCCGGAGAGATTGAGGATCTCACGATCGGAGTCATCCATTCCAGAAAAATCAGCGTGCGGGCAGTCATTTTGTTAAAGACAGAAGAACCGCGGGAAAAAGAGGATGAACTCTGTGTTGGGATAGAGGCGGATGACGGATGTGAAAAACGTTATCGGAACACAAATATCTTACAGCTTTTATGTATGAAGCGCGATCAGTGCCGCCAGAAAAGCGAGATCACACTGCCGTCAAGCAAACCCAATGTGCAGGAAATTTTATGGAAAAGCTTAGAAATCCGCAATCTGGATACAAAAATGGGGCAGGACGGTGTAAAACTGAGTGGCGAAGTGCTCATCTCCGTTTTGTATCAGGAGGAAGAGGAAACAGACCGCGTGCAGTGGTATGAGACGGTGATTCCATTGGACTGCGGTGTGGAATGTGACGCAGGAACGGAGGCAGATATTATTTATAAAGTGAAGGCAAGACCGGCTTCCATGGAACTTGAGGTAAAGCCGGACTACGACGGTGAGGAGCGCGTTCTGGTCCTGGAACTTGTGATGAATCTGGATATCCGGGTGTGGAAAGAACAGGAGATTTCCATGTTAGAGGACGTTTATTCTCTGAAACAGGAGATCATTCCAGTCTGCACAGGCGTGACTTTACATCATATTTCTGTGAAAAATGACAGCCAGTGCCGCCTGACCGAGCAGATGGAGTTAGCGGAAAGTCAGGAGAAGATTTTACAGATTTGTTCCTGTGAGGGAACGGTTCATTTAGAAAACACGGAATTGACCGAACAGGGCGTGCGTGCAGAGGGGATTCTGGTCACAGAACTGCTTTATATCACGACCGACGATCAGATGCCAATCGGTTCTGCCAGAGAGATTTATCCATTTGAACAGCTCATTGAAATCCCACAGCAGACGGCGCGGACAGAGCGCAATAAGCCGGAAGAGTTGGAGGCTTTGGAGCGGAAAAATAAACTGCAGACAGAGCTTGATTGCAGGATCAGCCAGTTGTCCGCGGTCATGCTCGATCAGGATCATGTGGAAATAAAAGCGGTGATCGGATTAGATTTGCTTGCATTTGAGCAGGAACAGATAGATAATATTACTGATACGCGTGAGGAGCCTCTGGATATGGAGCAGTTACAGAAGCGTCCGGGACTGGTCGGTTACATTGCAAAAGATGGGGATTCGCTTTGGAGTATCGCAAAGGAGAATCACACAACGGTGGAAGATATTCTGCGGGATAATCACCGGACGGATGAGGATCTGCGCAGAGGAGAAAAAATTCTGATTGTAAAGAAAGTAGAACTGAACAGTTACGAATCGTAATTGTGAAGTACTGAAAAATCACAAAAAGACAATGAAAAGCAGATTAAGAAGAATTGAGATAACATGATAGAGGTAACACAGATTCGAAAAAGTTATGGAAAAAAGAAAGTACTGTCCGATATCACCTTTCAGGTAAAGCCGGGGGAGTGCGTTGCGATCGCAGGGAAAAACGGCTGCGGCAAATCTACCTTAATGCAGATCATGGCGGGCATTTTAAAGCCGGATGGCGGTGAACTATGCTATTTTGGAAAAAAAGCAGCCTACAAAAGCAGTACATTTCGCCGGTTTTGCGGTTATGTGCCGCAGGATAATCCGTTGATGGAAGAACTGACGGTGCAGGATAATCTGAAACTCTGGGGCGGCAGCCACAACGCCAACACAAAAGAGCTGGTCGCACAGTTTCAACTGGAGGATTTGTTGCAAACAGAGGTAAGCAGACTCTCCGGTGGTATGAAACGGCGTTTGAGCATTGCAAGTGCACTCGTGGAGAGCCCGTCATTTTTACTGATGGATGAACCGACGACAGCTCTTGACCTTTATTATAAAGAGAGCATTCACCAGTGGATGAAAACCTATCAGCAGAAAAATGGAATCATCCTTATGACGACGCATGATGAGAGCGAGATACGCAATGCGGACAGATGCCTTTTTATGGATGAGGGCAAAGTGCAGGAATTAGATGCAGAAGATATTTTGCAAAAGTTTGCAGGCATGTCAGAATGACAATCAAGTACAAATACTAAGGAAACAGAGAAAAACAAGGGAGGATTCGTTATGAACGAACAATTTGAAACACAAAATCCGGTGGAGAATACTGTGACACCGGCAAACCAGATGGAAACACCAACACCGGAAGCACCAAAAAAGAAAGGAAACAAAGCCTCCATTATTGCAGGCGTGGCAGCAGCAGTGGTTGTCGCGGGCGGCGTTGGCGTATTTGCAGCGGTCAAAACAGGAGCTTTTTTAAGCCCGTCAAAAAAGGTATTGCTTGCAGGTGCAAAGACTGTGAGTGACATGGGAAGTTTGGGAGAGACATTAAAAGACTGTGTTTCCCTGTATTCGGATGAGTATACACTCAAAATGGATCTTTCCATGAACGAGGGCGATATTTCCATGGAGGGACGCTGCTCGACAGAGAAGCAGCAGATAAAAGGAAATCTCAATATTTCCGGTGCGCCTTCGATCGATTTTCTGGCTGACATCGGCGCAGACAGTGTGCAGGTGGAAGTTCCAGCGATCAGTGACCACCTGTTTACCTATGATTACAGAAATGAAAAGAGCGGATATCTTCTGGAAATGGTAGATCAGGATACGCTCGATGCAGTGGATGCGACGCTTAAGGCTGCTTATGATAACCAGAATTCAGATGAGTTCCGCAAGAAAATGTTAAAAGTTTACGCGGATGAATACAATACGCTGGAATTTTCCAAAGTGGACGAAAAAGACTTTACCATCGACGGAACAGAGCGCAGCTGTAAGGGATATCAGACGGTTGTGACCAAAGACAACGTGAATCATGTGATCGATGGACTTGAGACACTTTACGGGGAAGATTATCAGGAACTGATGGATGCGCTTGATCTGACCGCAGCAGATTTTGTTGCATCTATGAGAGAGGCAGTGGAAGAACTTGATGACAGCACAACGCTTGTATTCTACTTATACAAAGGTCAGTATGCAGCCATTGATATCATACCGGAAAATGATGTCTCATTTGAAATCCAGTTCCTCGGCGGGGACAGGAGAACGCAGAACATGCTTATCCTTGCAGACGGAGAAAAAGTGATCGAGGTTCAGGGCAGTAACGAGGGCAGTGTCGAGACAATCATGATGACCGCAGAGGAAAACGATACCGTAAAGTTCACGTATGACAGTGACAGCGGAGACATCGCAATGGAAGCAAAATATGATGAGGAATCTTATGATTTTGCAGGAAATCTTGCAGTCGATAAGAACAGGATGGTCATTACCATTGATGATCTCGGAAATGATTCTGAAGATGTGAGCGGAAGTATCACATGGGAAAAAGGTGCTCAGTTCGAGGAAGTTTCCGGCGATGTCTTTGACCTTGGAAATGCAACTGAAGAGGAATGGCAGGATCTTCTTCATGAAATCTTTGCAGCAATGTTAGGTGGATTTTAATTCATGAGATTTTTTCTTCGATATTTGTCACTTGAGGGTAAAAAAAGCCTGATAGCGGCGAGAAAAAGCATGGTAAAGTTTATAGTGATGTTATTACTGATCGCAGGCGGATCGCTTGCGGTCAGTCTCGTTATGCGGGATGCCGGTGTGTTCCAGACGGCGGAGATTGGCGTTGTGATCCCTGAGGATGAGGCACAGACGAAGATGGTGGCGCAGTTTATCTCTGCGATGGACAGCGTGAAAAGTGTCTGCCACTTTCAGTATCTGGATCAGGGAGAAGCGATGGCATCGCTGGAAGAAGGTACTTTAGATGCGGTGCTCTCACTGCCGGAACAGTTTTACGAGGATGTGGATTCCGGGAAAAATACACCGGCAACCATTTATTTCCCGGAAAATGCTCCGTTAAACACGAGAGTGTTCGGTGAACTTGTGACGGACGGCGTCTCTCTGCTACGGACGGCGGAGGCTGGTGTCTATGCTGCCTACGATACTGCGCAGATTTATCAGACGGAGATCTCAAGGGATCAGATCGGGGATGTGATCTCCGGGCT
>OGEE01000728.1_pt1 | contig 20998 bp, 17 predicted proteins | sample 1570571 | NCBI WGS metagenome assembly OGEE01 (sample SAMEA2582169, study PRJEB24529) | metagenome | biome: Human gut stool | place: China | collected 2011
TGGGCAGAAGAGGAATTCCTGTATCTAAGGAATATATGCAGGAGATTAAGACACATACATTTGAATCCGGTTCGGTATATACTAAGGAAAAGTATAATTTGCCGGAATCTACAGAAGAAATCATGAAAGAATGGTATGATGCAGCATGTAAGGCATACACTGACAAGGTGGTGTTAAAGCCGTATGCGAAAACTTTTATAGAACAAATGCACAATAATGGTCTTAAGATTGTTTCGGCAACATCATCAGACAGGGCACTTTTTGAGCCATGCTTAAGACGTAACGGAATATATGGTTTCTTTGATGCATTTACACAGACAAATGAAGTGCCGAGAGGAAAGAAATTCCCGGATGTATATATGAAAGCAGCCGGCAAAGCAGGGTGCAGTGTGAATGAATGTATTGTGTTTGAAGATGTATTATCGGCTGCACAGGGAGCCAAGAGCGGTGGCTTTACTGTTGTGGCTGTATATGATGAGGCTTCAGCTGATGACTGGCCAGATATTTGTCGGATAGCCGATTACAATATCAGAAGTTACAGTGAATTAATGTGATAATGGAGAAAATATGACTAAGAGATATATATTATTTGACCTTGATGGAACGATTACAGATTCAAGCGAGGGAATTACCAAAAGTGTGCAGCATGCACTTAAGAAACTTGGAATAGAAGAAAATGACCAGGCGATGCTTCGAAGATTCATAGGTCCTCCTCTTGATGAAAGCTTTGAAAAATTTTATGGATTTGACAAAGAAAAAGCACTAAAGGCAGTTGATTATTACCGTGAAAGATATTCTGACAAGGGAATATATGAAAATGTTCTTTTTGACGGGATAGCAGATATGCTTGAAGGATTAAAGAGTGATGGATATATAATTGCACTTGCTACATGTAAGCCTGAAATATATGTTCCGAGAATATTAGAGTACTTTAATGTTGATAAGTATTTTGATGTTGCTGTTGGAAGTGAATTAGAAGGTGGAGAACGCAGACATAAGAACCAGGTTATTGATGAAGTGTTTGTAAGGCTTGCTGCTGCCGGACTTGCGGACACTGGCAGTTTGTCAGAAACAAAGTCACAGTCTATTATGATTGGCGACAGAAAAGACGATATATTAGGTGCTAAAGCTTCTGGAATTGATTCTATGGGAGTAAGATACGGTTTTGCAGAAGAACAGGAGCTTGAGATAGCAGGAGCAGATTATATTGTTGAAACGGTAGAGGATATAAGGGGAAAATTAAAGACATTATAATTGTTCCAAAGATTAATCAATAATATACGGGAGGAGAACACAATGAAAAAATTCATTCACGAATTTAAAGAATTTGCTTTGAAAGGAAATGTTATGAATCTGGCAGTCGGTGTTATTATCGGTGCTGCATTTCAGAGCATTGTAACAGCACTTACAAGCAGTTTTATTAATCCGCTTATTGCAGTGGTTACAGGTGGCACCAATGGAGAAGGCGTTACTGTTGGTGGTACATTTACAATAAGAGGAGTTGTGTTTGATTATGGTTCATTCATAACAGCAGTTATTAACTTCCTTATTATGGCATTTGTTCTGTTCCTTTTAGTTAAAGCAATGAACAAGATGATGAGCTTAGGTAAGAAGAAAGAAGAACCGGCTCCAACTACAAAGGATTGTCCATACTGCTTCAGCAAGATATCTGTTAAGGCAACAAGATGTCCTTTCTGTACAACAGAATTAGTAGATAAGAAATAAAATAAAGCCATATATGCAGGTCTCCCAACTGCATATATGGCTTTATTCATGTTTTTCATAAATGGATGTATCCCAAAACCTGTGTTCACGTCCAATTCACAGGTGTGTAACTAAAGTACAATGCTATAGTACTATTTTGCTATTGAATGTGCTTCCCCCTTTTAGTGGGGGATTTTATTAGAAAAGATATATGTCTAATAAAAAAGTTATCGTAAAATTGAGAAGAATATGTTAATATTATTAAGTATTTTTAATATTTATAAAATTATGGAGGTTGAAATGGACAAATTGTTCAAACTTAAGGAAAACAACACCAGTGTAAGAACTGAGGTTGTAGCTGGAATTACAACATTTATGACAATGGCTTATATTCTGGCTGTTAATCCATCTATCCTGTCAGCATCAGGAATGGATTCTAATGCAATTCTTATGGCGACTGCAATAGCATCTGCTATAGGTTGTTTTGCAATGGCTTTCCTTGCTAATTATCCTTTTGCGCTTGCTCCAGGACTTGGACTTAACGCATATTTTGCGTATACAGTATGCGGAAGCATGGGATATAGCTGGAAAGTAGCACTTTTTGCTGTATTTGTTGAAGGACTTGTATTTATTGTGCTTTCACTTACTAATGTTCGTGAAGCTATATTTAACGCAATTCCTACAACATTAAAGAAGGGCGTATCAGTAGGTATCGGTCTTTTTGTGGCATTTATCGGACTTCAGGGTGCTAACCTAGTTGTTGCAAGTGAGTCAACAAAGGTTACTGTTGTTAATTTCAGAACTAATTTTAACACAGTAGGAATAGGTGCTTTACTTGCAGTTATCGGTACATTTATCATAGCTATTCTTTATGTAAAGCATGTTAAGGGTTCTATCCTTATCGGTATCGTTGCAACATGGGTGCTTGGTATTATCTGCCAGCTTACAGGACTTTATAAGGTTGATGCGGCAGCAGGATTCTATTCACTTATTCCTTCATGGAGAAGCTTTGATATCACAGCTATCAGCCTGACATTTGGACAGTGCTTTAACCTTAAGGGTCTTAATATTAATATATTAGATTTTATTGTTATTATGTGCTCATTCCTTTTTGTTGACATGTTTGATACACTTGGAACACTTATCGGTGTTGCCAATAAGGCTAAAATGCTTGATGAGAACGGAAGACTTCCTAGAATTAAGCAGGCTCTTTTAGCTGATGCTATCGCAACAAGTGCAGGAGCCATCCTTGGTACTTCTACAACAACAACATTTGTTGAGAGTTCATCAGGTGTTGCAGAAGGCGGAAGAACAGGACTTTCTTCAGTTGTAACAGGTTTCTTATTCCTTATTGCAATTATATTTGCACCTGTATTTACTACAATTCCTGGATTTGCAACAGCTCCGGCACTTATTTTTGTGGGATTCCTTATGGTTAGTGCGGTTGTTGAAATTGATTTTAATGATTTAACAGAGAGTATACCAGCTTACCTCTGCCTTATCTGTATGCCGCTTATGTACAGCATTTCAGAAGGTATTGCAGTTGGTGTTATTTCGTATGTTATTGTTAATCTTGTTGCTGGAAAGGCTAAGAAGATTACTCCACTTATGTACGTGCTTGCATTGCTGTTCATATTGAAGTATATTTTCCTTTAATTTTTAGTGCAAATTAAACTTAATAATGATACAATTTTGGAGTCACTTATATAAGGTGGCTCCTTTTTTAAGTTGAATGTTAAAAGATAAGGGGACTGGGCATGAAGTATACAGGAACAGCAGGAATATTATATGACAGATTAAAGAGTGAAATACTGGTGGCAGATGGTGCGTTTGGAACATACTATGCTAAGAAGTATGATACGGGCAGCCTGCCTGAGCTGGCAAATTTACAGGCTTCAGACAGAGTACTGGCAATTCATAAAGAATATATTGAAGCTGGTGCTAAGATTATCAGAACTAATACATTTGCAAGTAATACCGTGTGTCTTGGAGCGGGATTTGATGAGGTAAGAAATAATATTAAAAATGCCGTTGACATGGCAAGGGAAGCTGTAAAGGGGACCGATGTGCTTGTAGCAGCTGATATTGGTCCTATTCCTGGTGAAAATATGAATGAAAAAGAGCATATTGAAAAAGAGTATGTTGATATAGTTAATGTTTTTAAGGAATGTGGCGTTGATATATTTGTTTTTGAAACATTTCCAGAACTGGGATTTATTGATAAAGCAATTGAAAATGCAGGAGAAAACGGATTTGTTATAACTCAGTTTGCAATCAATCAGTTTGGTTATAGCAGTGCAGGCTTTAGTGCAAGAAAGCTGATTGAAGAAGCTGGGAAAAATTCATATATTGATGCATGTGGATTTAACTGCGGAGTTGGTCCGGGACATATGAAGAAGCTTGTGCAGAGCCTTATTAACAGGAACGACAAGTATTTTGCGGTGCTTCCAAATGCAGGATATCCACAGGTTGTAAGCGGTCGAATGGTATTTGATGATAACAATGCAGAATATTTTTCACAGATCATGCGTGATCTGGCTGAGGATGGAGCTGATATTATTGGCGGCTGTTGTGGAACAACACCTGAATATATAAGACAGATGGTTTTAAAAACTGCTGATGTTGTTCATAAGAAAAATGCTTCCATAGAAGAAGAGATATCAGAGAAGAAAACTGCAAATGATGTTTCTTTCTATAAAGGAAAAGAAGGAAGAAAACTGATTGCTGTAGAACTTGCTCCTCCGCTTGGAATTGATGATGAGAAGATTATGGATGCTGCTTTTTTGATGAAGGAAAGCGGAGTTGATGTGCTTACATTTCCGGATTCACCATCAGGAAGAACACGTGCAGATTCAATACTTATGGCAGAAAAGGTTTCAAGAGAAACGGGGATGTGTGTTATGCCTCACATATGCTGTCGTGACAAGAATGCTATAGCAATGCGTTCACAGCTTTTGGGAGCACATATAAATGACATTAATAATTTTCTCGTTATTACCGGTGATCCCATACCATCAGTTGTAAGAGCATCTGTAAAGAGTGTGTTTAACTTCGATTCAGTTGGACTTATGAATATAATAAGTGATATGAATCAGGAACAGTTTGCCGGGAAACCGGTTATATATGGTGGAGCAATTAATCAGGGAAGGGTTAATTTTAAAGTGGAACTTGAGCGTGTTAAGAAAAAAATGGAGGCGGGAGCCACATTTTTTATGACGCAGCCTGTATTTTCTGATGAAGATATAGACAGACTCAGACAGATTAAAGAACAGACAGGGGCAAGGATTCTTTGTGGAATAATGCCATTTGTAAGTCTTCGAAATGCAACATTCATGAAAAATGAGATGACAGGTATTAATGTTACTGATGAGATTCTTTCAAGATACAGAGCTGATATGTCAAAAGAAGAGGGAGAAGAGACCGGTATTCAGATAGCAAGGGAAATAATTGCAAAGACTACAGATTTTGTTGATGGGTATTATTTTTCATTTCCATTTAACAGGGTACATATGTTAAAGAAGATTATTGGAAAGAACAATCAGTAAGTAAGGCTATTCTATTGACTAATCAGAAATGTATCTGATATAATGTTGAAAAGTTTCGATACGGAATAATTTAATAATGTGTGATATGTGAGGTGTGGTATGGACGAGACTCAGGTTAAACATTTTATTATGATGGAACGCCGTAAGGGAACGAGTATGGAAGAACTTATATTCATACTTCATGATAATGGTGTTCCAGATTATGAAATATCCAATTTTTTAGAGATTTCTATTAAGCATGTGGAAGATGTTCTGAGTGACTATTAATCAGTCTGTTTAGAAGAAATCAGTAAAAGGGCTTTCCCCGTATGCGGTGAATTGATTTTCAGCGTATGCGGGGAAAGCTTTTATAAGATATGATGAAAATGGAGAAGTGAAAGTATCTTGAATACTTTGACATGAGGGCTTATAATTATTATTAAATGCTAAGAAAGGTATGACTTGTTTATGGAGATAATAGAGTTGTCAATAACAGCAGAGGAATCAGAGAATTACAGAAAGATAACTAACAGACTTAAGGTGCTTGGTGCTGTCGGCTGGGTAAAGGCTTATATATGGGCTGTGGTATATGTTGTTATATTCTGCGCAATAGGGTTTGTACTTGCAGGAAGATATGCACTTACAATTATGCAGTATATTCCAGTGTGGGTATGGCCGTTGTGTTTTGTAGCTGTATGGATTGTATCAGCTATAAGAAGATCTGGTAACAAGCAGCTTAAGGTGCTGTTACAGAAGTATCTGTTTACAGGTTTCGCAGATAAGATATTTGCTGGAGAGATAAGACCTAGCAGGGTTAAGATATTAAAGGATAAAATGATCGTTTATTGTAAAGTATATAATGATTAGAATATAGAGGTTTATGGTAATATGAAGATAGGAATATTTGACTCAGGCATAGGTGGTCTTTCAGTGCTTCATCAGGCAATGATTATCATGCCAGAGGCGGATTACATATTTTATGCTGATGTGGATAATGTTCCATATGGGGAGAAAACAAAAGAAGAAGTAAGAAAGCTTGTCGACCATGCTGTTGGATTTCTTGTTGATAAGGGATGTCAGGCAATTGTGCTTGCCTGCAATACTGCAACAAGTGCAGCAATCTCATATCTAAGAGAAAAGTATAAGCTGCCAATAATTGGAATAGAGCCAGCTGTAAAACCGGCAGTTGAGCACATTCATGAATCAGGAAAAAGAGTTATGGTTGTATCAACTCCTGTCACGGCAAAAGGTGAGAAGTTAAAGAAACTTGTAGATAAATATGATAATAAGCATATCGTTGACGTTGTGGCACTTCCTAAGCTTGTAAGATTCGCACAGGATGATGATTTTGACTCTTCAGATGTTACTGATTATTTAAAATCTGAATTTGCTCCATACAATCTTAATGATTATTCTGAACTTGTGCTTGGGTGTACACATTTTAACTATTTTAAGGATTCATTTTCAAAGCTGTTTCCGGATGATTTAGAGATGGTTGATGGAAATACGGGTGTATCTAATAATCTTAAGAATACTGTTGTGAAAAAAGGAATATTTAAAGAGGAAGATAAAGGGAAAAAAGGCACAGTAGAATATTATTATTCGGATAGAAAAATGGAGAGTGAGGCTGAGATGAAACATATAAAAAAGCTTCATGAACGACTTGAGAGAATGAGACAGATATAGAATTGCAAGAGGAATGTAATTATGGGAAAATCAGATGATAAGACTAATGTATGCAGAGTGCTTGACCAGAAAAAAGTACCTTATAAGACACATGTGTGTCCAGATGCAGAAGGGTTAAGCGGAGATGAAATAGCTGCTGTTCTTAATGAGAATCCGGAACAGGCTTTCAAGACACTTGTTACAGTTGGCAAGACAGGTAAGAATTATGTATTTGTTGTTCCTGTTAATAAGGAACTGGATTTGAAGAAAGCAGCGAAGGCTGTTGGAGAGAAATCAATAGAGATGATTAAATCAAAAGAATTACTGCCCCTTACAGGATATGTGCATGGGGGCTGTTCGCCTATAGGAATGAAGAAGTTCTTTCCGACAACATTTCATAAGACTGCTGAGGATTTTGAAACTATAATGTTTAGTGCAGGTAAAATCGGACATCAGGTAGAAGTTAAGCTGTCTGATGTAGATAAAGTTATAAGATATCAGATTGCTGATATCGTTACAGACTAAGGAGAAGATAAGGATTATGAAACTCAGGGTTCCATTCTATTATGACCAGTTCCACTGTATAACTTCAGAATGTAAAGACAACTGTTGTGTTGGCGGCTGGGAGATAGATATTGATGATGATACTTATAATTATTATATGAGTCTTGATGGCGAGCTTGGAGACAGGATAAGAGAATCAATTACTAAAAGTGAATATGGTTCGAATTGCTTTAAACTCGTAGATGGACATTGCGGTTTGTTAGATAAGTGTGGATTATGTACAATTCATAAAGAACTTGGAGCGGAGCATTTGTCTGTAGTGTGTGACCAGTTTCCAAGATATTCTGAATATTATGGAGAAATCAAGGAAAGCGGTATCGGGCTTGCTTGTGAGGAAGCAGAAAGAATTATATTTTCTGAAAACAAAACATTTACAACTGTGTTAAAGCCGTGTGATGAGGAATATTCAGAGGATGATGAGTACGACAGTGCTTACGCTGTCAGGATATTCAAGGCAAGAGATGAAATATTTAAGATTCTTGATATGCCGGAGATGTCAATTAATGAGAAGCTGGTTGTAATATTAAAATATTGTGCATCAATACAGGAATATATTAATAATGATGAGTATGACGCACTTAAGGAGTATGTCAATACATTTGGAAGAAGTGATATAGAACATATTCTTATGGAAATGAATGATGAATCAGAAAGCGATGAGTTTGGTGATGTTGATGTTTGGGAATGTATAAGAAGTATTATGTATCCGTATGAGGATATGGAGGTGCTTAGTACACGCTGGGAACAGATATTATCTGAGATGACAGAGACTTTCCATGACAATATGGATAATGAGCAGTATCAGGAGACCAAAGAAGAATTCATGACAGCAATGCTTGAAAGAGAGTATGAGTACAGAAACTTTATAACGTATCTTGTGTTCAGATATTTTGCAAAGGCTGTATATGATTATGATGTGGTTGGTAAAGCTAAAATGTTTGTTACTAATTATCTTATACTCCGTCAGATGGACATGCTTGTATGGTATAGAAAGCATAAGAGGTTTACATTTGAAGACAGAATAGATACGGTGCATATTTTTTCAAGACAGGTAGAGTACTCAGAGGATAATATGGAAGCACTTTATGAATCTTTTCTTTTTGATGATGTGTTTGAGACAGATAACCTTTGTAAGCTGTTATGGATTGACAGCACGGCGTTATAGTAATACACTAAAGCTATCATTTAGATATGTTTATAGGAGGCTAAGGTAATATGATTAAAGAAGCTATTGCAAAGCTGGTTAAGAAGGAAGATTTAACTGCTGTGCAGATGAATGATGTAATGGAAGAGATTATGTCAGGAGAAGCCACTGATGCACAGAAGGCAGCATTTCTTACAGCTCTGGCAGCAAAGGGAGAGACTATTGACGAGATTACAGCAGCAGCCAGAGTTTTAAGAGCACACTGTGAGAAATTCTTAAATGATATGGATGTTCTTGAAATCGTTGGAACAGGTGGAGATGGTTCTAATTCAATTAATATATCAACCTTAGCTTCTATCATAGTATCGGCCGCTGGAATTCCGGTTGCAAAGCATGGTAACAGAGCAGCCTCAAGCAAATGCGGTACAGCAGACTGTTTAGAGGCTCTTGGCGTTAAGATAGATGCAGCTCCGGCAAGGATGGCACAGATTCTTAAGGATATTAATATATGTTTTCTGTTTGCACAGAAATATCATCCGGCTATGAGATTTGTTGGAGGTGTGAGAAAGGAAATTGGAATCCGTACATTATTCAATATACTTGGACCATTGGCTAATCCTGCAGGAGCTTCTATGCAGCTTTTTGGTGTGTATAGTGAGGAACTTGTTGAGCCGCTTGCTCATGTACTACATAATTTAGGCTGCAAAAGAGCCATGACAATATACGGAATGGACAGTATAGATGAGATATCTTTAAGTGCTGATACAAAGGTCTGCGAGTTCAAAGGTGATGAGTTCAAGACATATACTATAAAACCGGAGAATTTTGGATTTACAAGATGCAAGAAGGAAGATCTTGTAGGCGGTGAGCCGGCAGTTAATGCCAGGATTGCAAGAGATATTCTTGATGGTGCAGAAGGGCCTAAGACAGATGTTGTACTTCTTAATGCAGGTGCTGCTATATATCTTGCTTCAGATGGTATTACAATGAAGGAAGGTGTTGAGAAGGCAAGAGAAATTATTAAGAGCGGATTAGCTAAGAAGCAGCTTGAAAGATTTATAGAAGAGACTAATATGTAATTCTGAATAATTATATATTAAGATGGGGAGATTTCTGTAAAAACGGGAATCTCCTTTTTGATGTATCTTGAAAGTATATAAGAACAAATGTATTGTACAGCCTCATGATATATGCAATATAGGACTGAACTATATACTGTAAAAAGTAAATCTAAATGTGACGGAAAAGTTACAAATTATAACGAAAAAACGACAGAAGACGACATATATAACACAGAAATATGGCAATCTGATATAATAAGCGAGTCGGAATAATAATCATGATTGGGGGACAATGTTAGTATTTAATTTGTTTGGCAAGAAAGATACAGAATGTATCAGATTTGAACGTTATTTCTTGTCAATGGGTAACTGTCTGGAAGATTTCTGGAGTATTATGCGAAAGGATATGAACGGTTTTTCAAGAGAGGAGGAAGAGGCTTTTATAGGAGAATATAAGAATGTGCTTATTGTTATGTCAGAAAGTTATATGACGGATATTAATGTACTTTATTATATGGATATCTTACGGAGCCTTAAAGAAAAGGGACATATAAACATAGTCGCAATGATTCAGAATGGTACGGTCATACCGGAAAGGTACAGATGGATTACTGGTCCTGAGGTCAGCAGGATAGCTTTTTATTAATATTTGCTTGCATTTATGTGCCAGAATCTCTATAATCAACTTTGTATGATTATTTTTATAATAGATTATTATCTGTTATGCGTATTTTTTGGAGGAGATTATTAATGATTAGTGCTAACAACGTAACACTTAGAATCGGTAAGAAGGCTCTTTTTGAAGATGTTAACATTAAGTTCACAGAAGGTAACTGTTATGGACTTATTGGTGCGAATGGTGCCGGAAAGTCAACATTTTTAAAAATTCTTACAGGACAGATAGAACCTAGCAAGGGTGATGTTTCAATCACACCGGGTCAGAGATTATCTTTCTTAGAGCAGGATCACTTCAAGTATGATGAATATAATGTTCTTGATACAGTAATCATGGGTAATGACAGACTTTACCAGATTATGAAAGAGAAAGAAGCTATATATGCCAAGGAAGATTTTACAGAGGAAGATGGTAACAAGGCAAGTGAGCTTGAGGCTGAGTTTGCAGATATGAATGGCTGGGAGGCTGAGTCAGATGCTGCACAGCTTCTTAACGGACTTGGAATCGGAACAGATCTTCATTATAAGACAATGGCTGAGCTTAACGGTAGTGAGAAGGTGAAAGTTCTTCTTGCAAAGGCTTTATTTGGTAATCCTGATATTCTGCTTTTAGATGAGCCTACTAACCACCTTGATCTTGATGCGATTGCATGGTTAGAAGAATTCCTTATTAATTTTGAGAATACTGTTATTGTTGTATCGCATGACAGATATTTCCTTAATAAAGTATGTACACAGATTGCAGATATTGATTATGCGAAGATTCAGCTCTATGCAGGTAATTATGATTTCTGGTATGAGTCAAGTCAGCTCATTATCAAGCAGATGAAGGAAGCTAATAAGAAGAAGGAAGAAAAGATTAAGGAATTACAGGACTTTATCCAGAGATTCTCTGCCAATGCTTCTAAGTCTAAGCAGGCTACTTCAAGAAAGAGAGCTCTTGAGAAGATTGAATTAGACGAGATTAAGCCATCAAGCAGAAAGTATCCATATATTGATTTCAGACCAGCAAGAGAGATTGGTAATGAAGTACTTACAGTGGAAGGAATTTCTAAGACTATTGATGGTGTTAAGGTACTTGATAATGTATCATTTATCGTAAACCATGATGATAAGATAGCATTTGTTGGTTCTAATGAGCTTGCAACAACTACTCTTTTCAATATTATTACAGGCAACATGGAACCTGATGAGGGAAGCTACAAATGGGGTGTTACAACTTCACAGGCTTATTTCCCTAAGGACAGTGCTGCAGAGTTTAACAGAGAAGATACTATCGTTGAATGGCTTACACAGTATTCACCAGATCCGGATCCTACTTATGTAAGAGGATTCCTTGGAAGAATGCTTTTTGCCGGAGATGACGGTGTTAAGAAGGTTAAGGTGTTATCAGGAGGAGAGAAGGTAAGATGTCTTATCTCAAAGATGATGATATGTGGAGCTAATGTATTAATATTTGATGATCCTACTAACCACCTTGATATGGAGTCAATCACAGCTCTTAACAACGGACTTATTAAGTTCCCTGGTGTTACATTATTTACATCACACGATCACCAGTTCATCCAGACAACTGCTAACCGTATTATGGAAATTGTTCCAAGCGGACAGCTTATTGATAAGATAACAACATACGATGAGTATCTTGCAAGCGATGAGATGGCAAGAAAGCGTCAGGGCTTTGCAGAAGCAGCTTCTGATGATGAAGATTAATATTTAGTAATGGACGACAGCCGCACTTATGTGCGGCTGTTTTTTGTAATATTCTGCTTATAAGTATATTTTAGTGGTGTATATTATAAAAATATATAAAATAAGAAGAAAATTATAATTGTTGAAAAATGGAGTAAAATAGTGTAAGATATTTGTTATAAAATAATGTGTAATAATAAATATAAAATATTTGATAAATAAGACTATTAAATTTTGGATAAAAAGGTATGAAAGGGGATAATATGGGAACAATAATTGGTTTAGATATAGGAATTGCATCGGTAGGTGTTGCGGTAGTTGATAAAGACACATTAGAAATTAAATGTGTGGTTTCGGATTTGTTTGATTCTGCTGATGCAAGTAAGAATATTGAGCGAAGAAATGCAAGACAAGCAAGAAGGCTTAACCGGAGAAGAAAGACAAGAGTTGGAGATTTTAATACACTTTGGTTAAAAGAATTTGGTGAAATACCTGAGGAGCATGATACAGATGTTTTATTATTAAGAAATGCAGGATTAGAAGAACAGCTTACATTGGATGAGATATATTGTGTTTTAAAATATATGTTAAAACATAGAGGAATATCATATCTTGAAGATGCTTTGAATGAAGAAAATGTGACAGGAAGTTATCAGAAAGGAATTGCAATTAATCAAAGAGAATCAGAGTATATGCTGCCATGTGAAATACAGCTTGAACGATTCAGGAAATATGGACAATATAGGGGAGAGTGTGATGCAGAAAATGAGAATGGCGAAAAGATTACTTTAAGTAATGTTTTTATGACAAGTTCATATAGAAAAGAAATAGAAAAATTTTTGGGTACACAGAAAAAATATCACGTTGTTAATGATAAGTTTGTTGATAAATACATTAAAATATTTGAAAGAAAAAGAAAATATTATGAAGGTCCAGGAAGTGAAAAGTCAAGGACAAATTATGGCATATATACAACTAAAAAAAATCCAGACGGTACATATAAAAATGAGAAGAATATATTTGAAAAATTAATAGGAAAATGTAGCATATATAAAGAAGAATTACGAGCAGCAGGAGCATCTTATACAGCGCAGGAGTTCAATATTTTAAATGATCTTAATAATATTACGGTCAATAATAAGAAATTGACTACGCAGCAAAAGAAAGACATTATTGAAATTGTTCAGAATAGTGACAGAATTAACATGGAAAAAATAATTTCTTCATGCATAGGAGAAAAGATTGAAAAAATTGAAGGTGCAAGAATAGACAAGAATGAGAAGAACATATATCACACATTTGAACAGTATAATAAAATGAGAAGGGCTTTTGCTGAAAAAAGCTATGATATTAAGAAATTAACAATAGAACAGTTAGATGAAATAGGACGAATATTAACTATTAATACAGAGCGCGAAGGAATAGAAGACGCAATAATGGATAGTGAATTATTAAATCTTAATAATGAACAGATTGATTTGTTGATAGAATTAAGACGAAAGAATTCCAGCTTATTTACTAAATGGCAGTCATTATCAATTAAGGCAATGAGAGAAATAATACCAGATTTGTATGAAAGAAATGTTAATCAGATGAATATTTTTACAGAACGAGGTGTTTTTAAAGATAAGCTGAATCTTTTTGAGAACAGTGTTTATTTACCTAAAGAGCCTGTATTAGAAGAAATATATAATCCTGTTGTCAGAAGATCTATAAGTATTACAATAGACGCTTTAAATGCATTAATTAAGAAATATGGATATCCGGAAGATATTGTTATTGAGATGCCGAGAGATAGAAATGATGCAGAACAGAAAGACAGGATTAAAAAATTTCAGAAGACAAGAGAAAATGAGCTGAAGAATATTAAAAAGAAAATTAAAGAAGAGTATGGCATAGAGATAACAGATGAACATTTTAGAAAACATAAGGGTTTAGAATTGGAATTAAAATTATGGGTGGAACAGAATGAAAAATGTCCGTATTCAGGTAAGCATATTAATGTTCAGGATATTTTATATCATCATGAGTTATTTGAGATAGATCATATTATTCCATTAAGTATTTCATATGATGACAGCAGAAATAATAAAGTCTTGGTATATAAAGAGGAAAATCAGGATAAAGGTAATCGCACTCCATTAATGTATTTATCTACAGTTAATAGACAATATGATCAGCATGAATTTATGAATTATGTATTGAGTACAAAGACATTGCCTAGAAAGAAAAGAGAATTATTGCTTAATTACGAAGATATAACTAAAATTGATGTCTTAAAAGGCTTTATTAACAGGAATCTTAATGATACAAGATATGCTTCAAGAAGTGTACTTAATGCTATGCAGTTGTTTTTTGGAGGAAAAGAATGTGATACAAAAGTAAGAGTAATTAGAGGTGCTGTTACAAATCAGTTAAGAATAAAACTGAATCTTTCTAAAGATAGAGAAAAATCATATAGCCATCATGCAATAGATGCAGCTATTATGTGTTATTCACAAATGGGACTCATGAATTTCAGAAATACTCAGAATAAATTTATCGATTTTGAAAATGAGACATATTTGACTGGTGATAAGGATTCATGTTTTGATAATAAATATTATGATGAGGCATTATTTGGACAAGTCCTTAAAATGCGAAAGAATCTGTTAAAAGCTGAAGGGGAACCTCAAAGGTCAGTTCAGAGCAAAGGTGTATTTGATGAAGAAGAAAAGAATAATGGTATTGTTAGATATCATCATAAGGTTGATAAAAAACCCAATAGAGGATTAAGCAATGCAACTATATATGGAACTAGAAAGATAGAAGATAAAATATATAAAATTGTAGGATATGATATTCGAAATAATAAGGATGTAGAGGCTATAATTAATATAATAAAAAAAGGAAAATTGAATAACTTTTTGATGGCAAAGCATGATCCCGAAACTTTTAAAAACCTTATGGAAATATATGAACAATACAAAGAAGAAAAAAATCCATTTATAGCATATGAACAGGAAACAGGAGATTATATAAGAAAATATGCAAAAAATCATAATGGTCCAATAATTAAAAAGATTAAGTATGTGGATAATGAAGTCGGTTCTTGCATTGATATATCTGCTAATTATGGGTATAAGAATGGCGATAAGAGGGTGATAATGGATACGCTTGCTTCATACAGAGCAGATGTGTATTATAATTTTAATGAAAAATTATATAGAATAATAGGAATTAAATATGCATATTTTAAATATTTAAATGGAAAATATGTTCTTGATGAAAAATCATATGTGGCAATTCTTATAAAAGAGGGATTATTAAAGGAAGGTGATACACTAGAAAGCTTGAAATTGGCGGGATATGAATATAGGTTGTCGTTTTATGAAAATGATATTATTGAGTATGAGCAAAATGGAATTGTTTATAAAGAACGGTTTTTATCTAAAAGTGAAGGTGTGAAAAATAAAGTTGAGACGAAACCAATAATGGCTAAAGGTTATAAAAATCGTAAGTTTCCGTATTTATCAAAGGTTAGATATATATCTAAAATATATACAGATATTCTTGGAAACGAAACTAAAATATATAAAGAGAAATTTAAATTGAGTGTTGATTGAATGATAGTAGTGTGATACTATAATAATAGGTTTGTGATGACTCAATTTTTTCAGACCTACTAAAATAAGGCTTTATGCCGAATTCAAGGGACACCAAGTGGTGTCCCTTTTTCTGTATATGGGGGTATTATGGGGTATAAGGTAATATTGATTGAAAATGATGTAAAAATGAGTATTAAATTAAATAATATAATAATTAATAAGGAAGGTCATGATATATGGATATCCGTTGATGATGTATCATTGCTGGTTATTGATAATATGAAGATTACACTTACATCAAGAATGTTATCATATTTAGCAGAACATAATGTGGGAATGATATTTTGTGATGCTAAGCATTTACCTATAGGATATTATTGCGATTATGATAATCATAGTCATATATCAAAAATTCTTAATTATCAGATTCAGTACAGTCAGACAGAATATGATAAATTATGGAAAAAGATTATTATAGCAAAGTTAAATAATCAGGCACGGGTATTGGAAATACTAGGTAAAGATAATGATATTGCATTAAAAATAAAAGAATATTGCGATGAGATAACAGATGGAGATAAAAGTAACAGAGAGGCACATGGTGCGAAAGTTTATTTTAATGAGTTGATGGGGACAAGCTTTTCAAGAGGGAATGAAGATTTACTATTAAATTCAGGTCTTGATTATGGATATACAATAATAAGGTCTTTTATTGCTAGATTGTGCGTGGGTTATGGACTGAATTGTCAGATAGGAATACATCATAAAAATGAATATAACCGTTTTAATCTGGTTGACGATTTAATGGAACCATTAAGACCGATAGTAGATTTATATACATATAGAATTCTGGAGGGACAGGAATTTTTCAAGGCAGATCATAGATACAAAATAATAAATATTGTTAATCATTTTATTAGATATAAGGGAAAGAAGATGTATCTTGGCAATATGCTAGAGGAATATGTAATGATGTTTTCCAAGAATCTGAAAGATGGAACAGAACTTATTTTTCCCAATATTAATGATTATGAGGAGTATGCAGATGAGGTATGATGTTATGAGAGTTTTATGTATGTTTGATCTTCCTGTGGATACTGACAAAGAAAAAAGAGAATATAGAAACTTTAAGAAGAAACTTATTCTTGAAGGGTTTGTTATGCTTCAATACTCTGTTTATATAAGGACATGTCCTAATAGACAATATTCAGAGAGATTGCAGAAAAGACTGGCAAAGAATTTACCTGCAAATGGGAATATAAGGTTGTTAGAAATAACAGAAAAACAATACGAAGATATGAAGATACTTGTAGGAACCAAAAATTTAAATGAGAAAATTGCTAATGATGAAAGGTTTGTAGTTATATGATTTTATCAATAGATGATAGATTAGAGTTAAATATTGAATGTATTACGCAGCTATGTGGAATTAATGTGCAAATGAAAAATTATATAATACGAAATATTGTAAAATATTTTTCGAACACTAAATATGCAGAGTATGAGGATAAGGATGACTGTGTTATTAAAATAGATAATGAAGTTGTTGGTAGAAAATATTATACAACATATTATATAGCAAATATAAATGATTTGATTAGCAATATTCAAATGTCTAAAAATAGTATTATGAAAAAGTATGCAGACTATGTTAATTCTAAATATGATAATCAACTTATATATGAAGATATAGTGGCAGGATATGAAAAGATATTTGCTAAGATTAATAGTAATATGAAAGAATCGGGCATTAGTTTGATGCTTGATTTCATGGAGGAGAAGATAACAGATGTCGCACAATTGGCAATCACAAGGACGCCAGAATTAGGATATATTGAAAAAATGAGTAATTATGATTTGTGTGTGGAATATATAAAAATCATGAATGCGTATTATAAGGATAACCCAGATAAGATACTGTTAGTGTTAGAGAATATAGATCATTATCTTAATATAGAACAGTATTTTTCATTGATGAGGCAATTAGAGATTATGACATTAGAATTAGATATAAACATAATTGTCACAACAAGCATAAGGGGATATGTATATATTAATGAAAAAAATATCACGGGAATTAATGTTATTAACGATGAGGTTTTTTCTATGCCTATGATAGAGGAATTACAAAATTTTTTTGAAGATAATTATCCTTGCAATTATAATATAAATGAAAAAGACATGATATATAACATTACGCAAATTATTCATGATATAGGCATAGATGGGTATAGTCCGCGTGGTAAAGAATATGTGTTTTTAAAGCTTTTAGATGAATCGATAGGCGTTCATATGGGGAAGTGTAATGCTAAAAATAATATGGAAAAAGCTTTTTTAGAGGAACAAATAATGATATAATATACTTGGAGGCGATGTTTTATGCAAATGAAAGGTACATGTGTTTTATTTTTATGCAAAAAGTGGTATTTGATGTTTTAGTACCTGAAAGAATTGAGTCATCATAAAACTTAAGGCATATAATAAAAAGAATACCTTAGGTTTTAGTACCTGAAAGAATTGAGTCATCATAAAACCAGAGGATACGAAAAGGGCATGGCAGTACAGTTTTAGTACCTGAAAGAATTGAGTCATCATAAAACTGGATAAGCTTTCCGTATCTGACGAAACCGGTTTTAGTACCTGAAAGAATTGAGTCATCATAAAACTTTTCCATTTCTTTCTCTCCTTACTTTAGTGTTTTAGTACCTGAAAGAATTGAGTCATCATAAAACTCTTTGCATAGTAAAAGCACCGCCACAATTGTTTTAGTACCTGAAAGAATTGAGTCATCATAAAACATCAGCGGTATCAAAGCCGTATTCTTTACTGTTTTAGTACCTGAAAGAATTGAGTCATCATAAAACAGGCACAGATAGCAGAGTTTGAACAGCTTGGTTTTAGTACCTGAAAGAATTGAGTCATCATAAAACTTATCATGTTTCTAGTACTTCTGATATAGTGTTTTAGTACCTGAAAGAATTGAGTCATCATAAAACTCATGTGAGGCATTAAACTAATTCAAGCCCGTTTTAGTACCTGAAAGAATTGAGTCATCATAAAACATGTAGTTAATGCTTCTATGAGACAATCGAGTTTTAGTACCTGAAAGAATTGAGTCATCATAAAACCTACTGCAGCCCGTATGCGCGCCAGCTTGTGTTTTAGTACCTGAAAGAATTGAGTCATCATAAAACCAAAGCAGATGAGTACAAGTCTGGTTATCAGTTTTAGTACCTGAAAGAATTGAGTCATCATAAAACACATTATGCATTTGCACCAATATAAAACATGTTTTAGTACCTGAAAGAATTGAGTCATCATAAAACATGCTCAGCAAGGGCTCTAACTTTACTAAGTTTTAGTACCTGAAAGAATTGAGTCATCATAATACTACAAGGACTAAGATTCTTAAAGAGATATAGTTTTAGTACCTGAAAGAATTGAGTCATCATAAAACGCATGAATGAATAAGCACCATTTGTTTTATGTTTTAGTACCTGAAAGAATTGAGTCATCATAAAACAGACTCATTTATATGAGATTGATAGTGGTGGTTTTAGTACCTGAAAGAATTGAGTCATCATAAAACTGATATTATCACTTGTATTTATGCCGTTTAGTTTTAGTACCTGAAAGAATTGAGTCATCATAAAACCGAACTGTGTTCTGAAGTTCATTCCACATAGTTTTAGTACCTGAAAGAATTGAGTCATTAAAAAATATAATTTATAACAAGTGGATTAATAGCATATTTAAAGCTTAAAATGCAATATATCAACTTTATAAAATTAGAATTTTAAGATTTATTTACAAGAGTTATCAAATTAATTACCAGATTGACAAATACCACACATTTGTTATACTTATCACATATTATATATACAGGGGAGCATAAGGGCTGTGTAAGCAGTGGCTGCTGAGAGGGATTAAGTTCCGACCCATAACCTGATGTGGATAATGCCACCGTAGGGATTCTTAAAAGGGCTTTTTAGCTCTTCATTTGATTGTTTCAATATCGGATTTCCCCAAGGCTTATGATTTTCCTGTTAATTATCCAGAATGGAGGAATGCATATGGAATACGCAACACAGATGGATGCCGCAAGAAAAGGCATTATTACTAAAGAGATGGAAATTGTTGCAAAGAAAGAAAATATAGATGTCGAGAGTTTAAGACAGCTTATAGCTAAGGGACAGGTTATTATTCCTGCCAATAAGAATCATAAATGTCTTGACCCTAACGGTATCGGTAACAAGTTAAGAACTAAGATTAATGTTAATCTTGGAACTTCAAGAGACTGTGTGGATCTTGATATGGAGCTTGACAAGGTTAATAACGCTGTAAAGATGGGAGCAGAAGCTATCATGGATCTTTCTTCTTTCGGTGATACACAGAAGTTCAGAAGAAAGCTGACAGCAGAATGTCCTGCAACAATTGGAACAGTTCCTATATATGATGCAGTTGTATATTATCATAAGGCACTCAAGGACATCACTGCACAGGAGTGGCTTGATGTTGTAGAAATGCATGCTAAAGACGGCGTTGATTTCATGACTATACATTGTGGTATCAACAAGGCTACAGCTAAGAAGTTCAGAGCAGATAAGAGACTTATGAATATTGTATCAAGAGGCGGTTCTATCATATATGCATGGATGGAGATGACTGGAAATGAGAACCCATTCTTTGAATATTATGACAGAGTGCTTGAGATATGCCGGGAATATGATGTTACAATGAGTCTTGGCGATGCGTGCAGACCAGGATGTATCATGGATGCATCAGATATCTCACAGATTGAAGAGCTTGTTACACTTGGTGAGCTTACAAGAAGAGCATGGGAGAAGGATGTCCAGGTAATGGTTGAAGGACCGGGACATATGCCTCTTAACCAGATAAAGGCGAATATGGAGATTCAGCAGACAATATGCAAGGGAGCACCTTTCTATGTATTAGGACCTCTTGTTACTGATATAGCTCCAGGATATGATCACATTACAGCAGCAATTGGTGGAGCTATCGCAGCTACTTACGGAGCTTCATTCCTGTGCTATGTAACACCTGCAGAACATTTAAGATTACCAGATCTTAATGATGTTAAGGAAGGAATTATTGCTTCTAAGATTGCAGCACATGCGGCTGATATTGCAAAGGGCGTACCGGGTGCAATGGACTGGGATTATAAGATGGACAAGGCAAGAAAGGTTCTTGACTGGGAAGCAATGTTTGACGTTGCGATTGACCCTGAGAAGGCAAGAGCTTACAGAGCTTCATCTAAGCCTGAGAAGGAAGATACATGTTCTATGTGTGGTAATTTCTGTGCAGTAAAGAATATGAACAAGATTATGGAAGGCGAGATTGTAAGTATATTTGATGAGTAAT
>OGEE01000734.1_pt1 | contig 20856 bp, 16 predicted proteins | sample 1570571 | NCBI WGS metagenome assembly OGEE01 (sample SAMEA2582169, study PRJEB24529) | metagenome | biome: Human gut stool | place: China | collected 2011
TATCCGCAAAGCCAAGCGTTGGTTCCCGATGTTGGAGGCACGCTTGCAAATGGAAGACCTGTGCAGGAGGGTTGGCTTTACCGTTGAACAAATTGAGGTGCTTCTTACAGGAAAGGCACTCAACTTTAGCGGTTCACTCTATTCCGAGGAGCACAGAAGAAAGTTCAATGTAGTGAATGCAGAAATTAAGGTATTCTCTGATTCTACCAAGCCGAACCAACTATTTTTGTATATAAATAGACAAACTATGGTTGAATGGTTTAAGGAACAGTGGAATAATATAAGGTTAAAAACACAGCGTCGTTTCAAACTTTAATATACTTTTTGCAAGAACAAAGAAGGCAGCTTACTTTTTTTGGGTAAACCGCCTCTTTGTTGTTGCTTTTACAATTGATATGTTAGAGATAGCATAACATTTCCAGAATGTTGTTTGTATCTAACATAGGATGTGTAAGTTGGTGTAACATTTTGTTTTAACCAATTGATTCCGTTAAGGTGAAAGATATTCGTGCCAGAAAGTTTGCATGTGAATTTCTTGATTTTATAGGAAATGGAAAAATCAATATCTCGCAATATCTTACTTCCGCTTGTATTCTCTATCTTGTTCCACTTGCCGGTAACAAAACTGGCGAACTTGTTCTTCGCAAATATGAGCTTTGCAGTTCCACCAAATTCCTTGTCACTAGAATCAATGTTTAAGTCGGTGACTTTGTTTGTCAACTTGTTGTACAAGCCATCAACCTCAACATTGAAAGGAATCTTAAAGCGTGAGACGAAACCTAAGTCTGTCTTTAAGTTCCCTATCAACATTTTACACGGAATGGAATTGTATGCAATTTCGTTTCGATTCCATAAAAATGTTGTGGTCAGTTTGGCATCAATAGGCAAGTTGCCCAATCCTTTGTTGGCATATAAAGTTGCATTTACGGTTTCCTTTTTTCCTCCATCCCTATAATTTTGGCTGTGTAATAAACCGTCATTCTGATAGTTCAGCATTTCGGTGTTATCAGCCTTCTCATAAGTCAAATACATAAATATAATTGTTCTGCTATACAAACTATACAACTTATAAGCAATGTTCATGTTCAGGGCGTTGTTGCCCAACCTTGAATATGAGGAAGCATCTGTGACCTCATCGTAGCTATTGATGACAGAAAGTCTCGAAAGTGCTTCAATATCGGTTGGCACATATTTGTAACTCAGTCCAAATGCAACAGAGTGTTGCTGACTGAAACGTAATTCTGTTGCAAAGGATGGCTCCCACTTGATTACAGACTTTGTCGCTAGTCCATTAATGTTTGTATTATTCCCATAATCAGAAAATCTAACGCCTGCATCAAACCTAAAGAAACCTTTGTTCTTCATGAGCCCCCCATAAATCCCGAAATTGTGACTGTTCAAATGTTCGCTATCTACATTTTGGTCTATCCATGAATCGTAGTTCTGAGTGGACAACTCCCATTTCAAGTTGATTTTATGGAAAATAGGAAATACATATCCTACAGCACCTGCCACATTCAGCTTCTTCAAACCTCTATCTATATAGTAAGAACCATCAGCCTGTGTATATTCGATAGGCAATTCGTAAGAGGAAAGAATGTCCAAGTTTCTGTCTGACTTAGAAAAAGCGAAATCTACACTTCCATAAAGCAAGCCTTTGCCTATCAACGAATTTAAGCTGACCTGCTGTAAAGCATTAAATCCTTTGTTTTTGTCATTGTCTGCATTTCTATCGGAATTATTGTTGTAATAATCCATGATAGACATACTGTTTCTCATATCGCTATATGCCAACTTCGTTTGGAAACGCAAGCTTGTGTATTGATTGACATCCCATTTTTGGCTGAGGTTAAATGAACTGAAGCTGCCTCTTTTCTTGCCATTCTCTTCTGTTGACTTACGTATGTTTTCCTGCGCCATCTTTATATGTTGTTCCGTTGACAATGCAGACTTTGCATCCATTTCATTGTGGATTACACCTATTGTGGCCTTGTAGTGTGAAGACGGTTTCAATGTTAAATTGACATTGCCAATACCTGAAGTCCTTTTGTATTCGTCATTACTTGGCATCAAGACATTTCTTTCTGCACTGGAAAGGCTCAATTGCGCAAATCCATTGGTTGTTTTTACTCCTGTAAGACCGCCGTTGGCATTGAGATAGTCCATTATAGAGAATACAGCCTCATTGGTGTTGTTCGCATTTGCTATGATGGATGCAGATACTTTATTGCCCATCTTTAAAGCTGAGTTCTTGCTGTCAAACTTGTTCTTCATACCGCCACCTTCTGTAAAGTTGCCTGCCCATTTGTTATGGAAGTCCTTATTTATAAGGTTTAATGCTGTCGTCTCTTTTGAATTAAAAGAGTTGCCGACATTTCCATCATTATAGTTACTAAGCAACTCCACACCAGAAGCAAAGTCGGTGGACAAAGTTTTTAGTGCATGTCCTCCTGTAGAAAGCACATCTTCGCCATTGACCAAGAACTTATCTATTTTTTTTCCTTGGTAGGAAACATTTCCCGATTCATCGACTGTCATTCCAGGCAACTTTTTAATGACATCGCTCATGTTCTGTTCACTTCCGTTTTTAAACACATCTGGACTAAATTCAATTGTGTCATTCTTTATTTTCGCCCCTAAGTTTCTACCTTTTATTGTTACCTCAGACAATGTGTAGCTGTCGTCTTTCATCATTAAGTGTAATGGGGTTGCCGGCACTTCTTTATAATGTACTCTCAGTGTAGTATATCCGACACATCTTGCTGTCAACCAAAATGAGGACAAAGCCTTGTTGGATTGAATAGTGAACGAACCATCGTCTTTTGATATTGCATACGAAACGATGGAATGTGCCGCACTATCTTGTGAACATGTAACAGTACAAAAGGGTATGGCTGTATTTTGTGCATCAACAACCATACCCGATATATTCTGTGCTATAGAAAATCTACATATGCAGATTAGCATACATAACAGTAAACTTCTTAAACGTCCCATACATCCTTATGTTTTACGTTATAAAACTATGACATTGTCATTGCCGCTTTCCTTCAACTCTTCAATCTTTTTCTTCTGTAACTTTTCAAAAGCAGGTTTTTGCATTATTTTTCCTCTTGGTAACTCTATCTTGACTTGCCCTTTTATAGGCAAAATACTTTCTGCCTCATAAATTTCGCTTGATGTCGTCAAGCGGAGTATTGCCCCTGGCAGCCCTATATATCCACAAGGTCCTACGGGGGATGGTATTTCTTGACAGAACCATGCTACTACAGAACGATTTTTCTTATATACGGCCTTTGTACATTTCTTTCCTAAAACTTCTATAGTCTCATCAAAATACAAATCCCATTCATTTTTTAATGAATCAGAAAAAACGACAAACGCCTTATCTACAATGCTTTTTATACTTATTTCCTTATTATCTGTTGTATTTGTATAGTATGAGCCACTTCCTTCAAGTTTGATAACATTGTTATCTATGCCTGTGGTTGAAAATGCACATTCGTTGCCATTAGTAAATAAAGTATAAGTTTTATGCTGATTGGACAATTGATTTATAATCATTTGTCTTTTACTTAAATCACTCATACTATAGACCTCCTTCGGAATTTGCATCACCATATTATAATGTATGGATAATCCTATCTTTTGTGCAGAGACTAATAGACAAGAGACTAAGCACGAAAGCGTGAATAATATAACCCTTTTCATATTTGTACAGAATAGAAAGAAAATATTAAAGAGTAGGCACTCCAATTAAAAAGAGTGCCTACTCATGTAATATGCAGTCGTTGTTGATTAGCAATAGACTACGACATTAGAGAACAATAATGACTGTTCCATCTTTGGTAATAATAACGACAGGACCATTTGATGGAGTTGCTTGGAACGTTGTTGTTGCCTTAATGTTGTTTACTACTGGTGAAGATACTTCAGCCGCACTTGCTTGACTTGGCATGCATATAGCACCTAATGCCAAAGCCATAGAAAACAAAAACTTTTTCATGTTTTCTCCTTTTTTAAATGTTATACATGTTGCGGAGGTATAAACCTCTTTGTTTTCGATTGCAAAAGTACAAAAAAAAATGATTGATAGAACTTTTTGATGGTTATTTTAAGCTGAATTAAACTTATTGACGGTAAAATTAAATCTGATTAAACATTATGCTGCTATTTTGTAAGGAAACTGGTACTTTTGTAACATGTCTTTCGGTTTGATGTTTTTTTGGAATTAAAAATCTTAGATTCATTATTTTTTTGTATTTTTGCAGCCGAAAAGAGTTGTTAGGCAGCAAACGTATGCAGATAGCAGAATTTAGGACTGTTGCCAAATCATTACCTCTATTGAGGTGAAAGACTCATAAATAGCTCATTTTAAGCTATCCGGCAGTTTTTAGCGTAATTTTAGCAGAAAAGTTTGGTGCTTATCCATAAAAATCGTATCTTTGTCCCCACAAATACAGAAGATTATGGCATTCGAAAAGGAAATCAAGGAATACGAGGATTTGAGACGCAAATATCAAACCCTTATCATCAATAAAATGGATAGAGAAGAGTACATCAAATATAACGAAGTACTCTTCTCTACCCATTCGTGCGCCATTGAAGGCAACTCATTCTCCGTAGATGATACCCGGGAACTGAAGGAGAAAGGATTAGGGATGATTCCTGCCGGAAAGACTCTTTTCGAAGCTTTCGAAATGCTCGACCACTTCGAAGCCTTTGAGTACATGATGCAAAACACGCAACATCCACTCGACGAGAATCTTCTGAAAGAAATCAACAGACGGGTTACCAGCCATACGCTTTCCTACCGTTCCCCAGAAGCTATTCCGGGCGAATACACCACCACGGACATGGCTGCAGGCGACACGGTATTTGGCAACCACGAAGAACTCATCGCCAGAGTTCCCAAGCTGTTGGAATCAACAGAAAAAGCCATTGTTTCAGCAGCCGTTCATCCCATGATTCTTGCCGCTCGCTTCCATGGTTTCTACGAATATCTCCATCCCTTCCGTGATGGGAATGGAAGAACAGGACGACTCATCAGCAACTACATTCTCTTAAGATTGAATCAACCTCTTCTCATCATCCCATCAGAAGCTCGCCAGGAATATATTTCTGCCCTTCGTATGATTCGCACAGAAGCAACCGACGAGCACCTCGTCCGCTTCTTTTTCAAGATGGCAATACAGAGGATGGAGGAAGAGCTGAAGCAGAAAGAGGCTAACACCAAGCGATTTATGACATTCCTCTTCTAACAAAGCATAGGGTACCCTTCAAAAGAAACAGAAGCACTAAAGCTGATTGCCCTCCTCCACAATCTGTCCATCAAACAGGCGGATGGTGCGATGGGCTATCTTGGCATCATGCTCATTATGCGTTACCATGACGATGGTGGTGCCCTCGTGGTTCAGCTCAGTAAGCAGATGCATCACCTCGGCACCATTCTTGGAATCGAGGTTACCCGTAGGCTCATCGGCAAGGATGAGCTTGGGATCGAAGACCACGGCACGGGCGATGGCTACTCGCTGTTGCTGACCACCAGAAAGCTGGTGAGGGAAGTGCTTGGCACGATGGCTGATGGCCATTCGCTTCATAATCGCCTGCACCTTTGCCTTGCGCTCCGCCTTCGGAATGTTGAGGTAAGTAAGAGGAAGCTCAATGTTCTCCTCTACATTCAATTCATCTATCAGGTTGAAACTCTGGAACACAAATCCGATTTCTCCCTTTCTCACATCCGTGCGCTCCTTTTCCTTCAGGTTTGCCACCTCGTGATTACCCAGGACATATTTTCCCGATGTAGGATTATCCAATAATCCAAGGATATTGAGCAAGGTGGATTTGCCGCAACCAGATGGTCCCATAATGGCGACAAACTCGCCGTCTTCTACTGTGAAAGATACGTTATTTAAAGCAATCGTCTCCACATCTTCTGTGCGGAATGACTTGCAAAGATTCTCTACTTTTATCATTTTGTTCAATGTTAAGTGTTAAATGTTGAATGTTAAATTAGGGTATACGCCCTTAAATCTGTGTCATCTGTGAAAATCTGTGGGAGACTTATTCATCCTTGAGATATTTCACAGGATTACTATTCGCCACCTTGTAGCAGTTGATGACGACGGAAAGCCCGATGATGACGAGCAAGATGATGGTAACGCCGATAAACAGCAGAGGCGTCATCGTAATCTTCTCGCTGAACGACATGAGCCATTGTCGGGCTATGAGCCAAGCCACCAAGTCGCCCACGATGATGCAAGGCAAGGCTATCTTCATAATGTCCTTCAGGAAGATGCGAAGAATATCCTTCACCTTCGCCCCGTTCACCTTCCTTATCGCTATCTCCTTGCGGCGGCGGTTCACCTCATCACTCGTATAGCCCACCAATCCGAAGAGGGCGATAATCATCGTTACGATGCCGGCTACCAGGATTCCGTTGCGGAAATTGAGCTGGGAAGCGTACTGTGCCTTGAACTCGGATTCATAATCATAAACGGTCACTTCATTATTCGGATACAGCGACTGCACCTCGTTCTTTAAGTCAGAGAGACTCTTTTCCGTCAAGTCATTAAACCTGACGAGCATACACCGATTAGCCCGACCATAGAAATAGACAAAAGGAGTAGCGTTCGTATCAGCATTCGACGTGCTAATCGTTCCATACCTCACATTCTTGACCACGCCACAAATCGTCATCGTTTCATCCTCATCACAATGAGAAGATACCCAAACCCTCTTACCTACGGCTCCATCTTTCCAATGTCCAAGTTTTACGAGCTTGTTAGCCAAGTTCTCGTCAATGATAATTTGTCGAGAACTATCATTACGCTCTGTGAAGAAAGATCCTTCTACAAACTCAACGTCCATCATCTTGAAGTAATTGTCATCCACTCCACCTGCATCATGAATGATTTGGATAGTACGCTTGTCGCCAGGCAAAGAAAGATTATTACCATTAAAGCTATAACTTTGCAAAGGAACACTATAGCAAGATGCCACCATATTGACATCAGGCATTCGCTTAATTTCCGATAGACATTGCGCTCGTTGGTCTTTCTCTAGTCCTTCTACAAAAACGAATGCCACCTTATCATACTTGTAACCAGGATTCAAGTTTACCATCATATTATATTGATTATTGACCACAAAGAGCAAGCTGAACAATAGCCCCGAAATGATAAACTGAACACCCAGCAAGATGAGCTTCCATTTCTTACGGTTCTCACTATACCCCCTGAAAGCAATCGCTACAGGTATCTTGCAGTAAAGCCAACCAGGCATCCACCCACCCACTAAAAGCACTAAGAGACAAATTGCTACCAATATCCAGCAACCTCGATTGAGCACCAAGACACTAACTGGGGCTGAAAGGAAATTCTCAACCGTTCCCTTGCTGAGAAATACTAAAATAGCTGCAAGAACAATCGACAAGCCAACATGTACCAACGCCTCGGAGAAGACAATGGCATGGATGTTCTTGGGTTCCGCTCCATAACATTTACGCACAGCCATCTCACGAGAACGCGTTACGAGATTACCCACGATGATGAGCAGGTAATTCATCACGGAAGTGAAAAGCAATACAAAAGCGATGATACCCATGATCCATCCCATCTTCTTGATGTAAGGGCTTTGCGTGTACATTTCGCTGAGAACGGTAAAGTCGTAATCTAATGAAATACCCGCTTTCTTCCATTCTTTCAACGGGAAGTGGTCTTGCTTCATCTTGTTGATATATGGATGAAGTTCACTTGGCTTATGCCCTTTTGACAATCGGATAAAAGACTGATAACAATCATTTCCAGTCCATTGCTGCCTTCCATCATAACCAAACATATCCCCGATACTACCCAATGACACCAACACTTGAAGGGAATGCCAAGAGGATCCCCATGGGAAACTCTCAAATACACCTCCGATAGTAAAGGTATATCCAGGATAACTTGCCATCGTGAAATGCTTACCCACGACATTGCCGCCCATCTTCGCCGCTGTCTCTGAGTCTATCATGCAATAGAATGGACGAGAAAGGACTTCTTTTGCCTTGCCAATCGTTACCTTTTGGGGAAAGACATCAAAAAAACAGCTATCCGCCAATGCTATTTTACAAGAGATTGCATTTTGGTCTTCCATATTACATTGGAAATCTCCAATAAAAACAAGTCGTGTAGCAGCCTCCACAAATGGAGCATACTGTTTGATACCCGGAGCTGTAGCTCCTGAGGTTTGGGCGAAATTGAAAGACTTATTGCCATCGTCTCCCGGCATCGTTCCCACTTCTGAAATCTGATACGTCCTTTCCCATCCTGGAAAGTACGTATCGTAAGTCTGCTCGAAATAAATCTCGGCAATAATTACCGAACTGATTGCCAATCCGAGCGCCAGGCACAATATCTTCACGAAGTTGTGCTGACCTCTTCGAGACAGATTTTTGAATGCGTTAATAATATGATTCATATCAAATATCCTGTTTCAAGGGCGTTAGCCCAATTTATCACTAATCACTACTAACTAATCATTACTAACTAATCACTACTAATTAAAAACTAATACATCATTATCCTTATAGGCTTCATAGCCGCTAACGATGACTTGTTCGCCCGGCTCCAAGCCCTCAATCACCTCATAATACTGAGGATTCTGGCGGCCAATGGTTATCTTTCGGCGATAAGCCTTCTTGCCACTCTTGTCTAAAACAAAAATCCATTGACCGCCCGTTACACTATAAAACGTGCCTTTAGGGATAATTATTGCCTGCTTCGACTGACCGAGTTGCAAATCTACATAATAAGTCTGACCGGTTCGGATGTTGCCAGGGCGAACACCTTTGAAGATGAAGTCGATGCGGAACCTGCCGTCTCTTACCTCGGGATAAACCTTGCGAACCTGCAGGAGATAATGCTTGCCGTTCTGGTCGAAAGTGGCAGTAAGTCCCGATTTTACCCGGTCGATGTAATGCTCGTCCACCTGCGCCTGCACCTTGAAATCGCTGAGGTCGTTGATGACGCCTATCTTCTGTCCGGCAGAAATGCTCTGTCCCAGTTCCACATCGAGCAAGCCGATTTCGCCCGAAATAGTGCTGCGGATATTCAGCTTCTCCTTGCGCTGGCGAACCAGCTGCACATTCTTCTGCATGGCTTCCAGATTATCGCCCATCTGATCCATCTGCGAACGGCGCAACTGGGCATCCTTCTTCAATCGCTTGCTGATGAGCGCATGCTTCTTGACGGCAAGGTCGTAATCTTCCTTTGCCTTCAGATACTCCTCGCGCGAATTGAGTTCTTCCTTGTGCAACGCCTCCTGATGCTGATAGGAGCGGCGCTTGGTAATGACATCCTGCGAAAGCGACAGTTCCTCGTTGCTATTGTTCAGACGGTCCTGCTCCATCGAAATCTGGGTATTGCGAAGCATGTCCTGCTTTTCGGCAAGTTCGCTTTCGGCATTCAGAATCTCCAAGTCGAGATTCGAATTGCTCAGTTTCACGATCACATCGCCCTTGTTCACGTGGGCACCTTCATCCACCACTTTCTCCAGAACGATACCGCCTTCCTCGGAACTGATCTGCACCACGGAGATAGGAACCACCTGACCATCCACCGAAACATAATCGTTGAACTGCGCCTTCTCCACGGTTCCGATGCTCAATCCCTTCCTATCCACCTTCAGGGTGGAAGAGAAATTACTCAATCCCAACCAAATGAGGACTGCGATCAAAACCGCTCCTCCGCCAATCCATGCCCAGTACTTGCGAGGCACGAGATATTTTTTCTTTTCTATCTTTATATCCATAATTTATCTTATTAAATTTTCTCCCTGATAATAAGCAACTAACCTTTGTTTGATGATGAGCAGCATCTGCATCTGGAGTTCCTTGATTCTGCTTTCCAGAAGCGTCTGGGCTGCGGTATGAAGGTCGAAGGTGGAAAGCATTCCTTCTTCAAACTTCCGGCTCGACATGTGATAGGCGAGCGAATCGGAGGCAACCTTCTTCTGCATCTGATGCAACTCCTTGGCGTAACCCTCTGCATCCATTACCGCCTGGGCTATCTGGTCGTGAAGCTTGCGACGGGTTTCCTCCAGGTTCACCTGCGCCAGTTGCCAGTCGTTGCGTGCCTTCTTCATGCTGTGCCAATGGTCGCTATTATAAATAGGTATGGAAAGGGTCAATGCGAGGTATTCGCCCTGGTTATTGCGAAACTGCGAGGCAAACCCATCGTATTGCCCTTTCTGAGAGAGATTCTTATAATAGTTGGTAGAAATGCCGCCACCGAGAGAGAGTGATGGCAGCAATCTGCCTTTTGCTATCTTGTAATCATACCGTGCCCGCTCCACTTCGTATTCTGCCGACTTCAAATCGGGAGAAATATTCTGAAAGCCCTGGTAAACGGTTTCGTAGTTTACAGGTAAGATTGACGTTTCTATTTTGTCAGTCCCCAGATTCTCTACCCCATTTGGTTCTACGCTCTGGCTACCAGCTTCTTTCTCGCTTTCTTTCAGCATTCCTGATTCCAGGCTTTTCTTCTGAGAATTTGACAGAACTTCCAATTTCAGCTCTTTATCCACCGGAAAATTCATCGCGGATTTCAAGGCGAGCAGACTCTGCTTTGCCACATTCTCCTGATGCGTAAGATTGTATTCATCTTCCGCCACCTGCGATTCCATTTGCACCACATCCGGGCGCCCTTTCTCGCCCAGATCATACAGTCGCTTCATCTTAGCCAGCATCCGCTTGCTTTCGTTCAGTTTCTCGCTTGCTATCCGAATGCTTGCCTCAGCATAGGCAGCATCCACATATTTCTGCATCACGTCGATGGCTCGGTCGTCCTGAATCTTCTGCATCGCCGTGGCAGAATAATCCCGGCTCAATTTAGCCTGCTTCAAGGCGTTGATGGTGGCGAAACCATCGAAGACATTCAGTTCGGCATAAAGCTGATAGTAGTTGTTGAATGTCGTTACATTATTATAAGTATTGGTTTCCGGGTCGATGTTTCGTCCCCAGGCGTACTGTCCCTGCACGCCGCCCGTAACGGTAGGCAGGAATCCTGCCACAGCATGCTGGTAATCCTGCTTGCGCTGGCGGGCATTCACCACTTCCCGCTTCACCTCCGTGGCGTGCTCCACGGCGTATTTCATACAGTCGTCAAGGCTCCAGCTCTGTGCCGAAGCGCCAGCCGTCCAGACCAACCATCCTATCAATATTCCTATTCTTTTCATAATCTTCTTCATTTTGGCATGATAAGGACAAGAGCCGTGCCAAAACAGCATTTCTTCTGATAATCAAGCCATTAAATAAAAACTCTCATTAAACAAACTGTCCAACAATTAGACACCACCGTCTAATTGTTGGACAGTAAACCGCAGCTCAAAGCTGATCATTCATCGCATCCACCACTTGTCCATCAAACAGATTGATAATGCGACTGGCGTAGGTAGCATCGTGCTTGGAGTGCGTCACCATCACGATGGTGGTTCCCTCCTCGTTCAGCTCGCTGAGCAACTGCATCACCTCCATACCATTCTTGGAATCGAGGTTACCCGTAGGCTCATCGGCAAGGATGATGCTAGGCTTGCCCACCACGGCACGGGCGATGGCAACCCTCTGCTGCTGACCGCCCGAAAGCTGATGAGGATAATGCTTGGCACGATGGCTCAGCTTCACCTTTCTCAGAATTTCGAGCACGCGCTCCTTGCGCTCCGCCTTCCCTACTCCGAGGTATTTCAGCTGCAAATCCACATTCTCCTCAACGGTAAGTTCATCGATAAGATTGAAGTTCTGGAACACGAAGCCGATGCGACCCTTGCGATAGGCGGTGCGCTCACGCTCCTTCAGATGACCCACTTCCTCGTTATTCAACCAATACTTGCCCTCCGTAGGACTATCCAGTAAGCCCAGGATGTTCAGCAAGGTTGACTTGCCGCATCCCGAAGGACCCATGATGGCGATAAACTCACCATCTTCTACTTCTATGTTTACGCCGTTCAGGGCGATGGTTTCCACCTCTTCCGTGCGGAATATTCTAGTTAAATTCTCTGTTCGTATCATCGTTAGAAATCTTTTTTATCGTTAGAAATCTTTTTAAAGTTTATGACTCATTATTCAGCCTTGATGCTGTCTATCGGATTCGACATCGCCGTACGCAGGGTGCAGCCGATAACCGAAACAAAGGCTATCAATAAGGTGAAGACGGCGCCAGCCAGCAACACCCACCAAGGGAAGGAGATGCGATGGACAAAATCCATAAGATAAGTCTGCATCAGCTTCACGCAGATAGGGATGGCGATGACCACAGCCACCAGCGAACTGACAAGGAATCTCTTAGCCAGCTGCCAAGCCGCATCCCCAATCGAAGCACCCATCACCTTGCGCAGGGCAATCTGGCGCTTCTGCTGGTTGCCGTAATAAACCGACATTCCGAAGAGACCCAAGGCAGAAATCAGGATAGAAATGCTCATGAATGTGATGATGAGCACCATCATATTGTGCTTGTCCTTGAGATTATTCTTCAAAGTATCATCCATATACTCCACCTGCATTTCCGCAGGAACGCCCATCAGTTCCTTAGCCACCTGCTTGCAGGTACTCCGGATAGCCTGCAGCGCCTGGGCATGATCGCTACGGGTTTTCACCAGAACTGTCCATCCACGCTGCTGCGGGGTAATGACTCCAATGGCATTATGCTCCGTTTTTTCATTCTCGCTCAGCGCATCTCCACTATGGTAATCGGCAATCACGCCACACACCTCATATTCGTGTTTTCCGTTTTCCAGTCTCATTCCAAACCACGGCTTGTGGGCAGAAACACCATAGGCTCGCTTCGCATCTTCCGTTACCCAGATCTTGCCATAGGCTGGCTCGCAATACTGTTCAATCACCCTGACTCCCAGCATCTTCATCGCCGTGGAATCTACCATGAACATACGGAGCATTCCTATCAGTTTTTCATTGTCATCATGCACGCCATTTCCCCAGCTTCTGATAGGATTGGCGTTGCCGTAAGTTGCCTCCTCCACCTCTGGAAGCGCTTTCAGACGGTTTTTGAGAATAGACATCTTCTCCGGCGAACCATCCAAGGCAGAAATGATGGAAACAATATCCTTCGTCTGATAACCCAATGGCAAATCGGCAAGATGCTTCATCTGGAGCATCATCGTTATCGCCATCACTACCAGCGTGATACTGATGACGTTCTGGGCTACGATAAATATCTTGCTGAACCACATCTTGCTGCGCATGCGGATGGTTCCCTTCACCACATCTATCGGATTGAAACGGGAAACCACGATGGCAGGAAGGATTCCCGCAAAGATGGAGATGATGACGTAAGCCAACGGCAGGAACCACAGAAGGTCGAAGGAATGGAACAGGTCGATTTTCGTATCCAACATCGAATTGAACAGCGGGATGAATGCCCAGGAAATCAACAAGCCCAGCAGGAAGCAGACTGCCGTGAAGAGCGCCGACTCCTTGAGATAGCGCAGCATCACGCCCCCTACCGATTCGCCCAGCAGTCTTCGGGTAGCCATCTCCTTCGCACGGTTGCCAATCTGAGCCACCGTAAGATTGATGTAGTTGAACAAGGCAGAAAGCAGCAGAACCAGCGCCACGACCAGGAGGATATTCACGAGAGAACGATTTCCATGCTTGAAAATCTCGACATCATCATCCGCAAAATGAATCTGGTCCCATCTTACAAACTGGCAGCCCCACATGAAGTCGGCTCCACCTGATTCCTTTTTCCACTCCTTCCAGTAGTTTATGTATTTGCCGAGCAAGGTCTGTCTCACCTTTTCGGGGTCGGCTTCCTTTGCCAGTCGCGCCACCGTAGTGCAGGAGCCAAACTGATTCATCGGCTGAGCCTCAGCTTCTATCAGTTTCATCGACACGAAAATATCGTATGGGTTAAGAAGGTCCTCACGGTCGAAATCCTCCATGATTCCCACCACCTTGAGTTGCAGCTTACCGCATTGGATGGTACGGCCGATAGGATTGGCGTTGCCGAAGGCTTTCTTGGCAAAAGATTCCGAAACCATTGCCTGATGAGCATCCGAAAGGAGATGATCAGGCGCACAACCACGGCATTTGTAACCCATAAACTGGGAGAAGTTCGGGTCGATAGCCAAATATTTTGCCTCATAATACTGTCCATCTATCATGGCTCCCTGCGGAGCATAATATTCACCAAATCTTGTCCATCCCTTGATTTCCGGGATGGAAGGAAAGAACTCCTTGGCTATGCCCCAGGTCATTCCGAGATAATCGCCGGAACCTGCAACATAGAGTTCCTTCGCCAGTTTCTGATTCGTTCCCACACGATACTCTGCAGTAGCGTAGGAAACGAGAATCAGCACAAAAGCCAGTGCCACCGAGAGACCCAAGGCCTCTATGGTGGCATAAAGCTTGTTGCGTGATAAGAATTTCACATAACTTTTCATCATATACTCATTTATTTTTTGTTTCACTAAAATCAAACGATAAAGGAAGAATACCATCTCCCTGTTTTCGTTAGCTGCTGCAAAGTTACGGCTTCTCCCGTTTTCTGCCAAGGATTCCGGCAGCCCGAAAGGCGGATTGTATGAAATTCATACACTCTATTGTATGATTATCACACAACAATCCCGTTTTTGTTTGCCGTTTCGGAAAAAAAGCGTACTTTTGCAAACAAAAAAATTAAAGATATGAAATATGGAACCCTTCTTGTCATCGACGATAATCCGTCGATACTCACGGCGCTGAAGATCTGTCTGGGCAATACGTTCGAACGGATCCTCACCCTTTCTCGCCCCGATACCGCCCCCACACTGCTGCAACAGGAGCAGGTAGATCTCATCCTGCTCGACATGAACTTCTCGCTCGGCGTAAACAGCGGTCAGGACGGTTTACTCTGGCTCCGCACCTTCCGCCGGCTCCACGCCCACATCCCCGTGGTACTCATCACCGCCTTTGCCGACGTGCAGCTTGCCATCAAGGGATTGAAAAGCGGAGCCGCCGATTTCGTCACCAAGCCCTGGGATAATGACGAACTGACAAGGGTGCTCAAGGACGCCATCGACAACAATACGGAAGTAGCAACCTTAGAAAAATTTGAGAACGATTACATCCGGAAGGTCGTGGATAAATGCCACGGCAACATCTCTCGTGCCGCCGAACTGCTCGGCATCACTCGCCAAACGCTTTATGCCAAGCTCAAGCAATAATTCTTTATTACAATCATTCATGATTATAAACATCTGATATGAACACCATTTTCCACATATATATAATAGGTATCATACTCCTCGTCATAGGAGGTATCATCTATCTCTTCTTGCGTCACCAGCGCAACCTGAAGAGCCGTGCCTTCTTGATGCAAGAGGCTATTCGCAATGGCGATTACTCCTTCCGCCTATCCACCAAGGGATTACTCTTTGGAGAACGAGCCTTGCAGCAAGCCCTCAACGACATGGAGAACGACATCGGCAGACTGGTGGCGCAGCATGAGGTGGAATCTTGGCAAAGGCTAACCCGTGTGCTCACCCATGAGATTATGAATGCCACCGCCCCCATCTCCAGCATCTGCCAAGCCTATCTTAGCAATCCCGACATCCAAGGTTCGTCCTATGAGGAAGGCATCCGAGCCATTCGAGATACCAGCAAATCGCTCACCAGTTTTGTGGACAGCTACCGCAAGCTCACCCAGCTACAAAATCCTGTCATCGAGAACATTCCACTCAAGGATTTCGTGGAAGGCATCAAGCCGCTCTATCCTCAGATAGAATGGCACATCCATATCCCCGAAGATGCCACCTGGTCTGCCGACAAGAACATGCTGCGCCAGGTATTTATCAATCTGACCAAGAATGCCATCGAGGCTCACGCCTCAGCCATCGACATTCGAAGCTTCCACAAACGTCCAGAGAACATCGAGAGTTCACAATTCTCAGGCATCTATTTCAGCAACAATGGCGACCCCATCCCTGCCGATGTGGCAAAGGAGATGTTCATCCCCTTCTTCTCCACCAAGCCATCAGGTTCAGGCATCGGCCTCTCCATCTCCCGCCAGATGCTGATGATGCAATCCATCAATCTCTCCCTTGCCGAGCACAATGTGGCAGGCTATCATGTAACATTCCGGATGGAATGAAATATATAATAAAGAAGATGAAACAAAAACTTTTGGTGGTTTCAAGGCTTTTATGTACTTTTGCAAGCGAAACTTACAAATAAAATAATAACATACAATATGAAGAATCTAAAAACAATTATCTTTACCGCTTGCGCCCTGTTCTCACTCGGCGCAGTAGCCTCAACCGAGCATACCACCATACAGGGCGACCATGGCAAACTCGATGTAGTCATCCAGCGTCCAGACAATGATGCAGCCAATGACAACGGAAGCCAAGCAAATGCCAAAGCGAAGGCAGGCAAGAAGACTCCGCTCCTCGTGCTCTGCCATGGATTTGGCGGCAATAAGGAGGGAAAACTCTTCGACTGCCTCGTAGACAGCCTCAACAAGAAAGGCATTGCCGTGATCAGATTCGACTTCAATGGCCATGGCAAGAGCGAGGGAAATTTTGAGGATATGACCGTACTGAATGAGATAGAAGATGCCAAGTGCATCTTGCGCTATGCCTCCTCGCTGCCTTGGGTGAGCAAGATTGCGATGGGCGGCCACTCACAAGGTGGCGTGGTTACAGCCATGACCAGCGGGCAGCTAGTCGCACAAGCTGACAAGGATATCAAGAAGATACAAGCCGTGGTGCTCCTTGCCCCTGCCGCCGTACTCCGTGACGATGCCCTGCGTGGCAATACATTCGGCAAGATGTACGACCCCAAGAATCCTCCAGCCAAGATAGAGATGTGGGACGGCAAGGCCCTGGGTGGCAACTATATCCGCACAGCCACCACTCTGCCTATCTACGAGACGGCCAAGAACTACCACGGAGCCGAGTGCATCCTGCATGGCGATGCCGACCGAGTAGTGCCTTACACCTATGGTCAGCGTTTCCACTATCTGAACAAGAAGAGCGAATGGCACTTGATGACCGATGCCGACCATGGATTCGGCGGTCAGGAAGAGCAAGCCGCTCATATCGCCAGCGATTTCTTGGCTAAAGTTTTGAAGTAAAACATCCATTTACTAGCAATAGCTAAAAGTCCTTAACATATAGTACAATCCACTATATGTCGAGGGCTTTTTATTTTTTTAGCAAAATAATTATGGCTATTTGTGGATAATTGTTTATTTTTGCATTGTCATTACGACAAAAGCATTATTAGAATTAGATACAAAGACTTTCCACCAACATGAATGGCGGATACGCAAGATGGCAAAGCCAGAATCTCCGCAAACTTAGAACAGAAAATATAAAATAACACATTAAACTTTACAACAAAGCGAATGATGACAATAGAAGAATACAGAGCGGCCATCTTACAATGCCTGCTCGACGCAAAGAATGAGGACGGCACTCCAGCCATCACTCCTAAGGAAGCCCAAGAGGCACTCAACGGTTTTACCGATGACGAACTGCAGGATGGAATCCTTTGGAATTCACCAGAAGACGTGGCTGAAATCATACTCGAAGGATAAATTACATGCCGAGGATTGTAAATTACAAAAGTAATATCCATCTATAAACAAGGGTAATATCCATCTTTAAGTATAGAAAAAGGAACAAAGACTTACCGGTTTTACCGATTCGTCTTTGCTCCTTTTTGTATAGAGAATCCTGCTTGGATATTGGATCATATTTCGATACTGGATCCTATTTATGCAGAATCCTTTTATCGTGTTTATCTGGCGATAAACTTCTTGCCATTACAGATATACATCTGACCAGCCTTCATCTGCTCAACCTGCTGACCCAGCATGTTGTAAATCTTGCCATCCTTCACCACGGCTGTGTGAACCACCCTGATTCCGTTGGTTATCTGCTCGTAGGTAAAGGTTACCCTGGCAAATATCTGCTTGTTCTTACCCTTGGCATCCACATCGCCGCTCGTGATGTTAGAGTTGTCGAACGCTAACTTGATGCTCTGGGTTGCAGCAAAATCCTTAAGGTTGATGGTTACTGGAGACTGACCGGCTGTACCACCAGGCAAAGTTACCTGATTTGCCAAGATAGAACTTTCGCTTCCATCCACATAAACGCCCGTAAGATAGATAGAGCGGTCGGCTGTGGTAGAGGTATTGTTGCTGTAGCCCTCCACATTGATGCCCGTGATGCGATAACCAGCATTTACGGAGAAGGTGATGGTTTCACCATTGTTGTTGGTTCTCATCTTGATGTAACCATTAGATGAAGAGGCAGTTATCTCACCCTTCTCGCCTGCCGTATAGCAGATACCCTTGATGATTGCCTTGTCTTCGGCTGGAGCCTTCATCTCTTCCATACCATTGGTAGGCTTCTCTGCTGCCACCTTTTCAGGAGCATGGCTAACGGTCTGGGTAACGTAGGTCTTTCCATCTACCCCCAGGTAATCCGGGAGATAATAACCCAGATGAGGCGGCTGGTTGTAAGATGAGTTCTGCCATACTACGCCCATGCGATAAACATGGTCTTCCATCAGGCAAGGCACCTTATATTTAGTAGGCTCCGGAGTAGAGAAAATCATGATCTTGCAAGTTGGCGAAGTATAATCGTCCTCATGCTGGAACATAATCAGCTCCTCGCGCCAGTCGCCCAGCAGGTCAGCCTGCAGACATGGAGTAGCCTTGGTGGAATTGCACGCCGAAGGGTTTCCATATTCATAGAAGTTCTGGAAGGTAACGATGCTCTTTCTTGCCGTATTATAGTTCTGGATGCGTGGAGAATAGCCACCCGTTGTGGTGCTGTAACGACCATCGAAAGTCTGGTCGTACGGATCGCCCGTCCAGTAGATTCTGAAGTTGGTATCAGGCTTCTTGCCGGCAATTACCGTATTGCCGGTAGCGCAATCACGCACATCAGCATCCGTGCTCGACCAGAACTCGAATCCCCTGTTGGCAGGCACGAAATCTGCCGCCAGTCCGCGTCCGTTGTCTCTATCGCCCGTGGCTACGCAAAGGAATTCTCCGGTGGTGGCATCGTGTACATCCCAGCCATAACCGCCCGCCTTTTCCTCGTGAGGCATCATCACCTCCAGACCAGGACGGTCGGGACAAAGATCGGTCAGATGGATGGCATCTCCATGACCCTTTCCTGTGGCACAGAGCAACTTACCATCATGAGCGATGGTGGCTGCACCAATGCAGATATCATCATAGCCATCATTGTTCACATCGCCCACGGAAATGCCGTGCACACCCTGTCCGAAACTGGAATTTCCCGTTCCCGAACTGAGCACCTTGCCCTTGGCATCCACCACTTCCCACTTATTACTCAAACCTTTATGGAGCCAGCGGGTAGAAAGTTCCTTGCCATTCCAATCCACAGCCCACAGGAAACAGTTCTTGTAATATCCACGCTGGAATACAGCCGAAGGCAACTTGTCCATGCCGTCAAGATAAGCAGCACAGGCATTGAAACGCTCCGAACGATTGCAGTTACTATCGCCGAAAAAAGCAGAATTATCTGTTGCCGAATAAGGGAAGTCTTCTCCCGAACGGCTTGGCGAATACCAGATAGTGTGCATTGCCTCGCCCGTTTCACCCTTGAATACGGTAAGGAATTCCTCGCCGCCGGTTACACGACCCTTGCTGTTAAGATAGGTCTTAGAATTATCCACCGCCTGGATTTTGGCATCACCAGCCTCGGTTACATACTTTCCCTTGCCATCGGTAGAACCATTGGCCGTCTTGCAGATCAGCTCAGCCTTTCCGTCGCCATCGAAATCATAAACCACCATCTGCGTGGTATGGTTGCCCGAACGGACGTTGAGACCCAGGTTGATATTCTTCTCCCACAACGGAGTGCCATCCATGCGATAAGCGCTGATGATGACCGGCGAAGCATAGCCATCCTTTCCGCTGTCACGCTGGTTATCAGGCATCCATTTCAGAATCAGTTCATAGTTGCCGTCGCCATCCAGGTCGCCCACCGCCATGTCGTCCGGGCGGTATCTTCCGGTAGTGTTTCCACTCTTGATGCTGGCAGGGCGCTTCACATCGAAGGTGGTAAACATGTTGTTCCAGGCAATGGCCTCGCTCGCTTCACCTGCTGAAGACACGATGCGATACGTATCGCCCGGCTTGCCGTTGGCATCCAGATAGCTGGTTACATCCGAAACGGCAGAAGCCACCTTCTTACCATTGCGGTACACATCAAATGCCAGATCCTTGGCATCCGAAGTAAGCGAACGCCAGGAAACCAGAATACCCTGGCTGGTCTTGACAGCCACGGGTGCACGATTCAACTTTTCCTTCACCTGCTGAGCTGAAGCAGAGAAGGAATTTGCTGCTAATAAAGCAGCCAACAAAAAATGCAATTTCATGTTCTTTAGTTTATTTGTTCCTAAGTTTATTGTTTCTGAGTTTAATTGTTCTTAAGATTATTCTCTCTTTGTTTAATTGAATCCGCCACAGATTTCTCTATTTTGGGTGGAATACAAGACAAAAGAGGCATTAGTCTTCATTTTTGTTGCAAAAGTAATAAAAAAAACAAGAATATGCAAACTTTTCTTTGCCTAATTCAATTTTTATTTGTAAATTTGCAACCGCAAAGAGGAGGAGGGAACTTGCAAATCCCTCTTTCGCAAAGCTTCAGCAGAATAAAAATTTTGCAAAGCTTCAGCAAAATAGAGACAAAAAGAAATTTTTACCGGTAAAATAGATATTTAAATAATGAAGATAGAAAACGAAATCATCAGCTCTGTCATCGCGGCGGTGAAGGAGCTTTACGGTCAGGACGTACCTGAGAAGATGGTAGCCCTGCAGAAGACCAAGAGTAATTTCG
>OGEE01000745.1_pt1 | contig 20670 bp, 10 predicted proteins | sample 1570571 | NCBI WGS metagenome assembly OGEE01 (sample SAMEA2582169, study PRJEB24529) | metagenome | biome: Human gut stool | place: China | collected 2011
CAGATAAGGAACAATTGCTCAGCAAGCCGATGGCAGATGTGTTCTTGCCAAAGGTAGAACAGGAATAAGCCAGATACCACTTGTTCTTGAAGCGGATAACATCCGGAGCCCAGATATGGGTTTCAAACCCCGGCACACTATCATGCGTCCATGCCGGAATCTCACTGTTCTTGAGCACGCCCTGAGGAACGATGGTCCAATACTTGCGGTCGGTAGAGGTCATCTGCGTGATGCCATGACCTGTGCAGTAGAGATAGTACTTGCCATTCTCATACGCCATTACGGGGTCATGGACAAAAGGAGTATCTACCACAATCGGTTTCTGCGGAGCATTCTGTGCCATCATCTGGCAACCACCTTTTACAACAGGAGCAGCAATGATCATTGCTGCTCCCAATAGTATTTTAGAAATCTTCATATAATTACACCTTATTAAATATATAAGAGAATTACTTGTTCACAAATTTCTTTCCGTTCACAATCACTACACCCTTGTAGCTCTTGTCTACCTGCTGACCGGAGAGATTGAACCACTTGCCATCATTCTTCTTCTGAATGATGATAGGGTTCGAGATGCCTGTAGAAAGGCTTGAGCCGTCGATGTAAGAGTTCTCACCTGTAAAGAACACGTTAATCTCAGACGGCTTATCTATAATAGTCTTTGTATATGAATAATGATACACCTTATTATCCGTTGTGGTAATCACAGCAGTCATCTTGAATGCGCCTGTAGCAGCATATTCCACGGTCATATCTACCAATGAGCCATTCATATCCTTCGCAAATGTATCCCAGTTGAAATCGCTGACACATCCGGTGTTGTTCCAGGCAATATTCTCCCAGTTATCATTACGCAACATCACATACTCCTTATAGCCGGAAGCACCATGAGCTACGTTAGAAACGCCCAATACCCAGCTCTTGAAATTATCTGTACCTACCGTATAGTTATAGAACTTGAACTGCGCCTTATTGCCAGCCTTCACAGTATAATCCTGACTCAGGTTGGTAGCATAGGTATTCGTTGTATTCTTCTGTGCAGAAACAGGATAGTAAACCGGAGTCGTTTCCTCTGCCTCAGCATCGATGTTCAGGGTATAATCCTTAGTATATTCATAACCGTCCTTGCTGATAGTCATGGTCATGGTGACCTTACCCTTGCCTTTTACTACGCCCTCATCGGTCAGAATAGAAGGATTGCTTGACTTCCATGAAATGGTAGCACCGAGATGCCCCTCTGTTGGGAGTTTTGGCTTTGAATTCAAAGTTGCACCATCTGCGAAAGGAACGCTGGTCTTATCCAATGTATATTTGATAGCCGCCTTGGCATCAGCCTTGCTTCCCCAGATACTCAAACCGCGAGTCTGCAAGCTGGCACCACCTGATGTAGCCAAACCGTCAGAAGAACTGAGGGCTGTAAAGCAGAGTGCCTTGATATTGGTATAATCGATGGTCTGCTCGGTAAGCACACCCTTGAACTTCACCTCTGCATTGGCTGTAGCAACACCCTTCAAGGTAAGATTGATATAGCTTGTACCGCTCACCAGTTCCCATTTTCCGGTATACTCGCCTGAGATAGAACCATCTGCATTGAGATGGATGGTAATAGGTTTCTCATAAGCCATTGCTGCCGTATTCTGACGGTAAGGATGAGCTATTATCTGATAATCGCCCGCTACCTTTGTTGCATCATAGAGCTGCTGGGTAGCAATATCATTATCGGTATAAGTCTCGCCGCTAAACTCGTAAGGAGCAGCAACCAGCCAACCGTCCTGGTTAACGAAGAGCTGATGTACACGAACCTCATGCTCCTCACCTCTGTTCATGAAGCGGGTATGGTAAACGATGAGTGCTCGTCCCTTATGGTCTACAATGGCTGAATTATGTCCCTGAGCTAGTTCGGCATTAGGCATGGTTTCCCACTGGTAGTTGCCGAAGAGTTTCACACCCTCGTCGCGATTGGCGTCAACTCCAAAGTTGACTCTTGGCTTGTCATATACGGCTCCTATGCCCGTAGAGGTCAGACAATCCTTATAAGGTCCATCAGGTTTCTCTGAACGGAAAATACGAATCTGATAGCCACCGGCAGCCGTCAAACCTCCATAACTCATAAAGAGATAATAATACTTGCCCACCTTCTGGATATAGCTTGCCTCGCCGGAAACACCCCAGCCACCAGCTATCTTCTTGCCGAAATAGGGGTCGCTGGTAGCATTTGCATCTGCCGCTCCCGCTGTAGTTGTTACTCCATTCACCTGGTATTGGTAGGTATAAGTATAGTCACGAAGACCATTCTCCTTATCAAGTTTAATCATGAAGATGCCTGCAAACCATGAGCCATAGCTCATCCAGAGATTGTCATCGTCATCATAGAACACACATGGGTCGATACAGTTGGGACCATAAAGACTCCATTTGTCCGTGTTGTATCGCTGAGGCAGGGATGTGCAACCTGTAGCAATCGCTAAGTCGGTATTCTTCCAGTCACCTGAGGCTACGAAACCATTGTGGGCATATCTTCCCGAAAAGCCTGAGCATACCACTGGTCCCTGATAAATCCAAGGTCCCTCGAGGTCGTTGGATATAAAGCACACGATGGTAGAGCACCAGTTGTCGCCATTCAGACTCATATACATACACCATTTCTTCATGGTCTTGTTGTAGATGACGTCTGGTGCCCACTGCATGCCTTTCACATTATTGCCTTTCGCCTGCCAGGCATGAGCATCGAAGTTAGGAAAATCGACTTCCTCGCTCTTATAGTTCTTCACCTTCTTCACCAATTGGGTGGAATAAGCGTCCTTGAAGTTCACTAATTTACCATTCACGTCAGCAAAAAGACTGTTGCTGGTTCCGGCATTCTCCTCACCCGTTTTGAAGGTGTTCCATATCTGATAGTTGCCCGTAGCATAAGTCTTGGCTCTGCCCAGATGCGAACCGTAGATATAATATAGAGGGTTGTTGGCATTAGAGCCCGTAACATCCATCACGATAGAAGGGTCGTGCACAGCGATGCGCCCTATCGTTGGGGTAGCGTATGCATTAGCCAGATCATTATCGTCGACAGGCGTCTGAGCCATAGCTCCGTTCATTGCCATCAGACTCATGATAGAAAATAATAACTTCTTCATACGATTTCAAGTTTAAGATATGATTTTTTAAAACCAAGGAAGGTCTATGGTGTTTTCGCCATAGACCTCACCTAAAATATATAATGTATATTGACTAAGATTACTTGCCGGTTGTTTCACCCTCAGTAGTCTCGCCATCTTCTGTGTTATCTCCACCCTCAGTGGTGTCGTCCTTCTTTGGAGCATCTGAGAGTTCCCAACCTGCATTCTGTCCTAAGTTAGGATTCTTCTTGTAAGTGTCATCAGGCACTGGGAAGTAATAATTCTTAGGACAAGAGAACGCACGCGTAGGATGGGTATTATCGTTGCGATAAGTATATACCTGGCTCTCATTAGGAGTTACAACAACGCTATAGATGTTGTAAACCTGCTTGTAGCGTGGCTCACTCTTCTCTGTAGCAGCACTCTTGCCATCAAACAATTTCCACCGGCGCTCATCGAAGAAACGATGATCCTCGAAAGCCAACTCGATGCGGCGCTCGTTGCGGATACGCTCACGAAGCTGCTCCTTGGTCATACCCTTGTAAGCAGGCATACCCACACGGGCACGAACCTCGTTTACATAGCCGTAGGCAGCATCAGGACCCTTTGCCTCGTTCAATGCCTCTGCTGCATTAAGCAGAATCTCCGCATAGCGGAAGATAGGGCAAGCGGTAACGAATGTGGTAGGGTTCTTGAAGCTCATATTGTGAACGAACTTCTTAGAGTAGTAACCGGTAGTGGTACCACCATGAAGAGCCTGGTAGTCTTTGCCACCTACAGATACATCCACGGCACGCTCCTCGTCCTGACTCTTGTCACCCCAGATACTTCCCTGGTGGAAGATGGTCTGCTCCAGACGTGGGTCACGGTTCTTGTATGGATCCTGGTCGTTGTAAGAAGGATCCTGGTCGATAGGAAGACCATTGATGGTCTCGTAAGAATCAACCAGATTCTGTGTAGGGTTTACACGACCGGTAGAGTTCACATTACCGGAGAAACCACAAGGAGTGTTGAACATCTCAATTTCTCGTGTATTCCACTCACTGCGGCTGAGGATATACTCAGGATTCAGGTGAGGGGTACTGGTGAAGCACTCATAATAGTTCTTGTTAGGGTTGTTATCGCTTGTAGTATACAGACGATAAGGGTTGGCAGAACTCTTGTTGGCATTGATGAAAGCGAGAGCTGCATCAGCAGCCTCCTGCCACCAGGATGCCTCATTGGTTGGATTATTGAGTGCTGAAGCACGATAGAGCAATGCTCTTGACTTCAATGCATAGACAGCAGCACCATTGATACGTCCCCAGTTCTCATTTTCATTGCTGTAACGGAATGGGAGCGCACCACTCTTGATGATGGCATCGCATTCATCAGCTACCCATTTCAATGCTTCAGGAGCAGGAGTACGGGTGATAGAAGCAGCCTCAGCATTATCCAACACATGATCCTCGATAGGCACTGCACCGAAATAGCCAATCATATCGAAATGAAGGATGGCACGGATGAAACGTGCCTCTGCCTTGTAACGGTCGCAGAGTTTGTTGTCGTCACCGCTCTTCTCTGCATTTCCGATGACACTCTCACGTGCCTTTGAAATAAAGTCGTTGCAGACACGGATTCCCTTCAGATCGTTGCTCCAATAACTATTGGCAAACCAGTGGTTCTTTGCATCGTATGAATCGTTCAACACACTGTGATAGTAATGCACATTCCAGTAAGAAAGGGCATTATCAGTCATACAGTCACGAGAAGCAGCACGGAACTGACCATCGGAATATCCCGCAAAGGCATCAGGCAAATAGGTATAGGCATTTGCCAAGACACCACGGGTACGGTCGTAGTTGCTGTAGATGTTCTCGTCGGTATAAGTCAAGTCGACTTCCTTATCGAGGATGTCGCTGCAGGAGGTCATACCTCCTACAGCCAGCATCGCCAATGATATATTAACTAATATCTTTTTCATATTCGTTTTTGATAAAATTGATTAGAAACCAATGTTAATACCAAATGTAAATGACTTTGTCTTTGGATACCACCAGCAGTAGCTCAATGGCTTCTCTGGGTCTACATCATCTGGCAGACTGCTAAAGGTAGCAATATTATAAGCGCTGAAGTAAACGCGGCACTTAGTCATCCACAACTTAGAAATCAACTTAGCAGGCAAAGAGTATCCTACCTCAATATTACGGATTGACCAGAAGTTACCATTACGTACCCAGATGTTGTTCTGGTAAGAGCCTGTAGCACGGTCTGAATCAACTGCATCGAATCCATTATAAACAGGACGTGGATAAGTAGCATTCACGTTGCGAGGATCAGAAGGGTCATCAGTATAGTAACCCCAAGCCTTTGTTACCTCATGGGTACCCATGTTACTCCAACCACTGTAGCTGATAGCTGGTGAAAGGAATACAGAGCGACGGAGATAAGCATTCACAATCATGCGGGCATCGAAGCCCTTGTACTCGAAACCGAAGTTGAAGGTAGGAATCATCTCAGGAATGATGGTGTATGAATCTGGTACCATATCCTTTGAGTCAATCACGCGGTCACCATTGATATCCTTGAACACCGCTGTACCCAACTGCTGTGCTCCATTAGAGAAGCTGTTGTATGGATACTTCTCCGGATGAGCCTTAGCATCCTCTGCTGATGTAGCAATCAGGTTAGGATCAGAAGCCCACTGGTCGAACTTATAGATGTTCCATCCACCCACACGGTTAGTACCTGTCTGAGCCTGCTCATAGAGTTCGGCTACCGAAGTGTTGTCATAGATTCTATGACCTGCCTTGCGCTGCCACTCTACATCTGGTGCAGTCTCATCGATATCGGTAATCTTGTTGGTATTGAAGGTAAGCTGCCCCTCGATGAAGTACTTGAAGTCCTTGCCGATATTGCCACGATGTCCGAGAACGAGTTCGTAACCGCGGCTTTCAACCTTACCGTATGAATCCTGTGCTACAGGCACACCAAGTATGGTCTCAGGAATGGTTGAACGGGATACCAGGATGTTAGAACGCCACTCCTTGAAGATATCGAAGCTACCATAGAGTTTGCTGTTCCAGAGGTTCCAGTCAATACCGAGGTTTACCATCTTGGAGATTTCCCACTTACTGTTGGCATTACCGGTCTTGCTCTCAGCATAGCCATTCACAAAAGTTCCGTTATAACCGAAACCGTAACCGGTAGCTGTACCATAGATACTCTGATATGGGTAACGGCCTGCACCAGTAGATGACTGACCTGCCTCACCATAAGAAGCACGGAGCTTGAGAAGATTGACAAAGCCAAGTTTCTTCATCCAGGATTCCTCAGAGAGTACCCATCCTGCTGATGCACCCCAGAAGGTACCCCAACGGTCGTCTGGTGAGAAGTTGTCACATCCCATACGAGAGAGGTTGACTGAGGCGATATACTTGTTGGCATAGTCGTATGTTCCCTGGAAGTTGTATGCCAGATATCGGTTTGAAGATGCACTCTGCTGGGTAGAGTAATCTGAACCTGCTTCCTCATTACGGTAGTAACGGGCAAAGGCACGGGCATCTACATTGTGCTTACCGAAACTGTTCTTATAACTTACACCACCAAACAAATTCAGGTTGTAGTAGTAACCACGCTGATTAGCTGATGGGTTGCTCAAAGCTGCCTTGGTTGTATATTTGGTATACTTGAACTGGCTGACATCGGTAACCGCCAGGTTATCGTAGTCGTAGTTCCATGAATCCATCTGAGCAGTCTGTGTTGACTCGAAAGTCTCGTATGCATCGAAGCTGACAGTACCGAACAAGCCTAAGCCCTTCAATACAGGACTCAAATCGTACTTGGCATTCAAGGTAGAATACAAGTTACGGCGGCGGTTCTTCTCCAAACCGGAACCACCCAGATAACGTACCGGATTGTTGGCTGTAGATGAAGAATAGATACTTCCGTCAGGGTTATGGGTAGGAGCCATAGGGTTTGCCTCGATTACACCGAAGGTAACGAGGCTGAACACGCCCTCAGTAGGCTGAGAGATGTTATCTATACGTCCACCCAAGTCGAGAGATACATTCAGATACTTGGATACATCGATATCAATGTTAGAACGGAGATTCCAGCGGTTCAGTACGTGCTGAGTACTGTAACCATCATTCATTTCAGTACCCTCGGTATTCCACATACCCTCCTGGCGCAGGTAAGAGAAGCTTACATAGTAGCGGGCACGCTGGTTACCGCCACTAATCTGCAGGTTGGTGCGGTACTGTGGTGCTGCGTCACGATACAACTGGTCTGCCCAAGATGTATTGAAGTACTGGTACTTGCGGATATCATCATCAGCAAACTTTCCACCATCGCATACATACTTGTAGTTGTCGAGCTGCTCCTGGGTGTACATCGGATCCATACCGCTCAGATAGCGTACCTGGTTACGGGTCATCGCCATGTTGTAAGAGTTCTGAACCTCCATCTTGTTGGCGAGGGTCTGGAAACCGACTTCCTGAGTGAAATCAATCTTAGTCTTACCGGCATTACCGCGCTTGGTAGTAACCATAATCACACCATTGGCACCACGCATACCATAGATAGAAGAAGCGGCAGCATCCTTCAGTACGGTGATGCTCTCGATAGGATAAGCATCGAGGAAGGAGAGGTCACGCTCTACGTTGTCCACGATAATCAGTGGAGAACGGGCACTCTGGTTGGTGGTACGGATACCACGGATAAAGAGGAAGCTCTCCGACCATCCTGGCTCAGAAGACCACTCGTAGGTCTGCACACCATTCAGTGTAGAGGTAAAGGCATTCTGAAGAATGGTAACAGGATGCTTCTGCAATTCCTCGCCTGAAACAACCGAACGGGAATCTGTCAAGATTTTCTTTTTCTGCTCGCCGAAAGGAACAGGAGCGAGATGCTCATACTCGTCTGCATCATCTTCCATCTTGATGACGTATGTGCCGTCAAAAGTGGTCACCTTCTCCTGCGCATTCTTGTAACCTACGCTACTTACGCAGATTTCATCGCTAGGAGTTACCTTCTTCAATGTAAAGTAACCATCCTTATCGGTCAGGGCAATGCGGCTTTCCTCTGCCACGTTGACAACAGCTCCAGGGATTGGTTCACCCTGGCTGTTGACGATTCGGCCTTTGAGCACCTGCTCCTGTGCCAAGACTGAGCTTGAAGCACAGAGAAGTGCACTCAGCATCAAGACTTTGCTTGATGAAGATACCTTATTATATATATTCTGAATATTATTCATACGATTCTATCATTAAAAGAGTTATTCTTTCCAACCATCGTTCTGGAAGTTCTGACCAATCTTCCAAACCTCAGCCTCTGGGATTGGATAGAGGTAGAACTTGTCTTGCCACTTGCGCTGCTGGGCTACCTTACGGGTAATAGTACCATCTGCTGCCACATCTACACCGTAGATATCACGGCCGAGTGCATCGCCTGCTACGTTCCAGCGACGTACATCCCACCAGCGGTGCTCCTCGAAAGCAAGTTCGATGGTGCGCTCCTTGTGGATGAAATTGCGCATAGCAGTCTGGGAATTCAGGTCTGTACGGTAGGCTACATTACCGATGATACCGCCACGATGACGAATCTGGTCGAGCAGGTTGCAAACCTGTGTCTTGTTGCCTGCATAGTCAGCCTCGTTCAATGCCTCAGCATAGTTCAGAAGCAGTTCGCTATAGGTAAAGATCTTCCAGAGGCGCTTGGCTGTACCGCTGTGGTTGCTGCTCAGGATGGTCTCAGGAATATACTTGCGTACATAGTAACCTGTTGGAGTAGCATTCTGGTTACCGATAGGATTATCGCGATGACCATAAACCACATCAATGACATTGGTCTTGGTGCTGGTAGCCTGACCCCACTCACAACCATTGTAAAGAACGGTAGCTGCGAGACGTGGATCACGGTTCTTCCACATCTTCTGCTCTGTATAACCGCTCTCTTCGTTGATGACAGGCTTGCCGTTTACATAAACCGGAGCACCTGTTGCATCATACTGCTTGAAAGGAGCAGAACCATCTTCCATATCATACATATCTACGAGGTTCTGGCTTGGGCAAAGACCACCCTGTCCACCTTCACCTACTGGAGTATCGGTAGAAATACCGCTCCAACCGATGGCTACATCGTTGCGGAAGAAGATAACCTCAGGGTTCTTGTCGGTATAAGTGTTGAGCAACCAGGCATTGTTGTAGGCTACTACACCACCGTTGGTACGATCTTCCAACTTATAGTTCTCACCATAGTCAGCGATGAAGCCCGCAGCTGCGTCAGCAGCCTGCTGCCAGGTAACACCGCTCTGTGCTGAGTAGCGTGGACTTGCCATGTAGAGCATCATGCGAACATAGAGGGCACGTGCTGTAGGCTGGTTTACCTCACCTGCATAGGTAGCATCGCTGGTCTCTGCGTAAGTCTTCAAACTGCTCTCGCATTCCTTTACCTCCTTGAAAAGATAATCCATGAAGGTCTTGAGGTCAGGGCGCTCTGTATAACCTGTCATCAGGTCACCGTTAGGGTCGAGCTCGGTTTTAACCAATGGCACCGGACCGTAACGGAGGAACAGTTCCCAGTAGAAATAGGCACGGAGGAAACGTGCCTCTGCAATATAGTTTGCCTTACGTGAATTGTAAAGTTCTACGTCAAGATCTGCAGGGCGAAGCTTGTTCTCTGTATCCTGCTCCAATGTGTTGATGGTGATATTGCACTTGCGGATAGCACGATAGCGACTCTCCCAAGGAGAAGTCAGCTCTGCTGCACCGCCACCACCATAATAGTTACCGATATTGAATGTGGTACGTGTACCTGATGTACCGATACTTGACTCAGCCAGATCGGTAGCAGCATCCATCCATGAGTTGTTCACGCGGTTGGCACCGTGAAGCAGGAAGTTGTAAGTATCGTTGTGGTTCTGTTCCAACAGAGTGAAGTTACCCAACACCTCAGCTTTTGTCAACTCATTGCTTGGCTGCTTGTCGAGGAAATTGCCGAAGGCGTCTTCGCAAGAGGTGAGCGTCATTGCTCCCATAACGAGCGCCAAAGCAAATATACTATATTTCTTCATTTTCGATTCTTTTTGAATGTTCTTGAATTAGAATACGACATTAAAACCTACGTTGACGGTCTTCAAGAGTGGATAACGGTTTGAACCGTTGCTCTCTGGGTCAACCAAGTCGTCGAGATGATCCCATGTAAAGAGGTTGTTGGCATTGATGTAGAAGCGGGCATTGCTCATACCGATATGCTTGATCAACTCCTTAGGGAATGTATAGCTCAACTCGATGTTCTTCAGACGGACGAATGAACCGTTCTTCAGGAAAAATGAGTTCTGGCGCTGGTTGTGGTCACCGTTGCTTCCGTAATGGAGCAATGGATATTCTGCTGTTGCCAGGTTCTCTGCCTCGCTCTTTGCAGGGTTCCAGCGGTTCAGGTGGATATCCTTTACCTTACCGTTGTTCTGGAAGGCGAACATCGCATCGCTGTCGTAGTAACGGGATACATGATCTACACCCTGAAACATTACTTCGAAACCGATGCCCTTATAGTTGGCACCGAGTGTCAGAGCGTATGTGTTCTCTGGAATATCGCTGTAGCCGATGAATGTCTCATCACGGTCGTCGATGAAGCCATCGTTATTCATATCCTTGTACTTCAGGTCACCAACCTTTACGTTTCCGTAAGTTGATACAGGGAAGTTAGGATTATCCAAGTCGGCCTGTGTTACGAAGCCCTCGCATACCAGACCGAAGTACTGGTTGATTGGGTGACCTTCGCGCTTGCGGTAAGCGGTCTTGTAAGCAGGCTCATCCATATTCTTGATTTTGTTGGCTGCATGAGAGAAGGTAACACCTACATTATAGGTGAAGTCCTTGCCGATGTGGTTGAAGTGATGGAGTTCCAACTCGTAACCCTTGTTCTGGGTCTTACCGAGGTTTCCGGCTGCCATTGTTACACCTACCCACTGTGGACGGCTCAAGTACTCGGTCAGGATATCGTTACGGTTCTCAACGAAGTAGTCGAAGTTACCGGTCAGCATACCGTTGAACAAACCAAACTCCAGACCTACGTTGAACTTCTTGGCACGCTCCCAGGTTACACCATAGTTAGGATACTGGCTTTCGAAGATACCAGTCTGGCCCTTGTTACCGAAGTAGTAATCGTTAGTAATCTGGTTCCACTTCTCCTCATAGAGGAAGCGTTGAGCTACACCACCTACGGTATAAACGTCGTTACCAACCTCACCGTAAGATGCACGGATCTTCAAGTTGTTCAACCAGTTTTCTGTTGGCTTCATAAACTCTTCCTGAGTTACACGCCAACCGAGTGAGAAGGCTGGGAAGAAACCGAAGCGCTTGCCCTTGAGGAAGTTCTCTGAACCGTTGTAACCAACGTTAACCTCAGCGAGATACTTGTCATCATAACCGTAAGTTACACGACCTACGAGACCCTGATAGCGCTTAGCCAGGTCTGAATTGTAACGGTAGTCGTTCTGGTTGTAAAGTACCATACCTGTAACGTCGTGCTTACCAAACTTGCGGGCGTAGTTAATCTGACCCTCCATATAGAGTTTGTATGTAGTAGAAGAAGCCTTAGAGTAGGCCAGGTCGCCATCTACATTATACTTGGTATAAGCATCAGCACTGGTAAAGTTGTTGCGGTCGTTCAACTCATAAGTTGCAAAAGCTGCACCGAATGTCTTCTTATAATAAGAATCGTAGTCGAATGAAACCATACCACGGGCAGAAAGACCAGGAGTCAACCAGTCCATCTTGTAGTCTGCGATGAAGTTGGTCTCATTGATGGTATTGGTTCCACGATAGTATCCACCCTTGGCAAGGGCAGCCACTACGTTGTCCTGATATACGGCTGTACCACCATAGAGAGTCTTGGTTGTCTCACCATTCTGTACCTCATAAGATACTGGGAAGATCCAACCTGGAGTATGGTTGATACGTGCGAAGATATCATAGTTGGTAGAACTCTCGTTAGTGTTAGAACCATGACGGTTCTCGAAACGTGTACCGAAGTTTACGCTGAATGTCAAATCCTTAGAGAGGAAGAAGTCCATGTTTGCACGGAAAGCGTAACGGTTGTAGCCTGGGCTTGAAGAGTTGCCGTATGCATCCTGACTGAGGTTCTTGATTAAAGAGCCCTGATTGTAGATTTCACCAGATACATAGTAGCGCATACGCTTCGTACCACCACGTACACTTACATTGTAGCGCTGAGAAGGAGCCCAGTTGTTGAGCACCTCATCATACCAGTCTACATTAGGATAGAGAAGCGCATCAGCACCAGTCAACTCGCCGGCGCAGCTCTTGCGGTACATCTCGATATCAGAAGCTGAATACTGTGATGGAAGACCATCATTCTTCAGAGCCTCCTCGAGGAGAGTAACAGAGTCATAAGAGTTCAGATAGTGAGGCTTACGGGTTGGAGTACCCCACATGAAGTTGCTGGTCAAACTAACCTCTGGCTTCATATCCTTACCACGCTTGGTAGTAACGAGGATAACACCATTCGCACCACGCACACCATAAACGGCTGTAGCAGAAGCATCCTTCAATACGGAGATACTTTCGATATCATCAGGAGCAACCTGAGAGAATGCACGCTCTACACCATCTACCATGACCAATGGAGCACCATCGCCAGCGAAGGTTGCACGACCACGGATGTTGATGGTAGCATCATCGGCACCTGGAGCACCAGATACCTGGGTTGTTACGACACCAGGAATCTTACCGGCAATAGCCTGTGTAACGTTGGCTGTAGGGGTATTCAAGAGGTCGTCTGAACTAACCTGAGAGATAGCACCTACGACACTCTCCTTCTTCTGATGACCGTAACCAACGACTACGACCTCATTGATTTTCTGACTTTCGTCCTTGAGAACCACCTTGATATTACGCTGATTGCCTACACGGATGTTCTGAGCAACCATACCGATATAAGAGATTTTCAAAGTAGCGTTCTCGTTCTTCACCTGAATCTTGAAGTTACCGTCGAAATCAGTAACAACACCATTGGTTGTCAATGCTTCCATAACAGTAGCACCGATGATAGGCTCACCCGATTCATCTGACACATTACCAGATACGGTAACCTGTGCTGATGCTCCTAAAGTAAGGAGCACCAGTGTCAGGGTCAAGAAAAACTTATGCAATATGTTATTGTTCATTGTTTATTCTATTAATGTTATTGTTGAAGTTCAGCCTCCGTTTAATACAAAGGCTTTCCAATATAGCAAGCTGCAGGATCCATCACAAGATAAGAACCATCAACGATCAGGAAGGCACGGAGCATCTCATTGGCATCACTACAAGGAGCAGTGAATCTTTCGATGTAAACCTTGCCGTTAGTACAGGTCTCTACTGCTACCACCTTGATGTCTGTACCAGAGCGGGAAATGGTCATATCTACCTTGGCACCCTCCATATTCTTACGGAAATCTGCCCACTCATCATCATTGGTTGGATAGCCTTCATTATCCCATTTGCCGGAGCCATAGCTATTACCCCAGCCCCAAGAATCGCTACGGATAACAAAATACTCTGAATAATTACCACCAGCACGCTCATCATCGGTGCTGACACAGAGGTTCCAGTTGTTCCAGTTACCGCCACCTGATGTATGGTTGGTGAAACCAAGGTGCAATGAAGCACCGGAAGGAATCTGGAAGTAATCAGAGAATTGTGTCCACCAAGCGGCTGAGCAATCAGAAGTTCCGATTTCGCTGGCTGTTACTTCTACAGCAGTCTGTGCCTGGCACTCGTTGGTATCCATGACAAGATAAGAACCATCAACAATCAAGAAGGCACGAAGCACCTCATTGGCATCTTTGCAAGGAGCAGTGAATCTTTCGGTGTAAACCTTGCCATTTGTACAGGTTGCGACTGCCACTACCTTGATATCTGTACCAGAACGGGAAATAGTCATATCTACCTTGGCACCCTCCATATCCTGGCGGAACACAGCCCACTCATCATCGTTGGTAGGATAGCCTTCATTATCCCACTTTCCAGAAGCATAGGAATTTCCCCATCCCCAAGAATCGCTTCGGATAACGAAGTACTCTAAGTAATTGCCACCATTACGTACATCATCAGTGCTCAAACAGAGGTTCCAGTTGTTCCAGTTGCCAGCACCTGATGTGTGGTTGGTAAACTTCAAGTGGATAGAACCATTTGCAGGAATACGATAGTAGTCAGAGAAGCTAGTCCACCAAGCAGCAGAGCAATCAGAAGTACCGATTTCGGTAGTAGGAGTACCATCCTCCTTCACAAACTCTACATTCTTGAAAGCTTCATCACCACCACCATTACCACCAATGGTCTTGTTCCAATCCTTCTCTTCCATCATGTTACGGATCAGGGTAACATTGTCGATAGATACGGTGTTGGTCTCTTCGGCTGTCAACTTGCTGTCTCCACCTATATATATATAAGGTAAAGAGTTGATGCAATAACCCCAGGTCTTGTAATGGAAAGCGGTAGCCATTGATGATGTCTGATAACCAGAAAGGCTCTTCTTACCATCAACGTAGAGCTGGTAACCTTCAGTAGAAAGCTGAAGGGCTACGAAATGCCACTCATTAGGAGAGAGAATACCTGTCTTCACAGAAGAAGGGTCATTCTCATTCAGGTTCAAACTCTGCAACTGGGTAGGCTTGTTGTAAACCACCTGACCATTGGCAGTGATATAGAAGTGAGCACTGATATCATTACCAGCAGCATCCTTCTCATCTGAACCAAATGAGATAAGAGGTCGGGTCAAGTCAACATCTGCGACTGTTCCGTCCTCAGCTACGGCTGCATCAATCTTTACAGCGAAAGTGATAGCAGCACCATTTTGCAACTTCACACCATTGAAAGGATTGGCAATCTTGGCACCACCCTTACCATTGATGTGCAATACATTACTTGCGAGGGTCTCATCATTGGTCACCTCACATGACTCATCGTGACTTATCATGTCTGAATATTCAGGTTTCTCTTCTGAATACTCAAAGTCATAAGTTGCCACTGTTGTCTTAGATGGGTAAATCTGTCCGCCAGCAGGATCGTCCTGTCGGCCCCAGTCATCACCACAAGCAGTGAAACTTAATGCCACCATGATAGCACAAGCAAACGAAAGTAAAGTTTTTCTTAACTTCATAACTTAACGCCTTTAGGTTGTTTGTTTACTATTCAAATAGGTTATTTAAAATTCTTAAATCCTTTTTCAGTGGCAAAAGTACAATTAACCGGATTATATTGGGTGGACAATTGGGTTTTATAGGTGGACAAACCGCATAAACAGTAGATTTTTAAGGATATTACGTGCTTATCCACCAGTTGTGTACCCACACATACAAAACAAGGGGTTACTTGACTTATATCAAGTAGCCCCTCAGTTTTATTTTATTTACTTAACAAATTCTCACATCTTGGAACATTATTTCTCCGAAGAATCCAAGGAGAACTATGCGATATCTGAACCCTGAGAATCCAACTGATCCTTATATGCAGTCGGCGAGATGCCAAACTGCTTGGTGAAGCAACGGGTGAAATACTTCGGATCGTTGAAGCCTACACGGTAGGCAATCTCCGTGATATTTCGATTGGAAGTTTTATCTGCCATCATCTTGCGCGAGATGTCGAGACGGTAGTTGCGGATAAACTGGGCTGTTGGCAAGCCTGTCTCCTTGGAGAGATTCTTGCTCAGTACACTGCGTGATATACCCAAGGCATCTGCCAGTTCCTGAACTCCGAACTCAGAATTATCGTAATTCTTCTCCATCACATCCATCACTTCTTCCATGAATGGACGCGTATTCTCCTCTACCATCTTCCTGTCAGCCTCAATGCTCTTCTTCTGACTGTCCTGATAACGCTTCTGGTTCTGCAGAATCATCTGGATGCGACTCTGCAGCTTTTCAGGTTCATCACTTTCCTTCATCGCAGCCTTGATAGGACGGTACAGAGCCTCTACTTCCTCTTCGCGCATCTTGTTGAGACGGCGCACATAAGCATATTGGAGCAAGGCGATGATACCTATTATAATAAGAGTAACAAACCACCAGCTCTTCCAGAAATAAGGAGTAATCTGAACTTCTACAGACATCACCTGCTCCTTGTCGGAATTGATAGATGGGATATATTTCACCTCAAACTCATAGTCTCCAGCCGGCAGAGTGGAATAACGCACACTATGCTGACCAGCCTTGAGTTGAACCCACTCATTCTCGTATCCCTTCATGCGATAAAGGTACACGCCCTGTGTCTCGCTGCCATAATTGAGCGCTGAGAAAAAGAGGGTAAACGACTTATCACTCTCATGGATACGTAACTTTCTGGCGATGGAGATGTCTTCTTCCAGATAATCGCTGCCGGCAAAGACAGGCTGGTTATCTACCAGAAGTTCGGTAAAGCACAACTTACCCGTCTGATGCACAGAACGGTTTATGCCCTTTACAGCCATCATACCCGCATCGGTGCCCAGGAATATCTCGCCCTTGGCATTGCGGATGGCTCCATTGAAATAGAACTGCGAACTGATCAGACCATCTTCACGGGAGAAACTGCAGAATGCCTCGGTCTTCGGATTGAAGATAGAGAGTCCGTTATCGGTAGCTATCCACAGCATACCCTGGTTATCCTCTACAATACCCTTCACGATATTGTTGGCAAGTCCGTTATTGGTGGTATACGACTTCACTTGAGTCTTTCCGTTTTTATCGCTGGTATAGCAATACAGACCGTAGCCGTTACTGCCCATCCATATCTTTCCATCCTTAGCCTGGCAGAAAGACAATATCTTATCGAAGACTCCACTCTTCGGATTGTCGAGTTTATACTGATGATACGTCACAGCGAAATCGCCCTTGCCATGAGCACGCGACTTGAGATCGACCTCTACCATTCCCTGCACGCACCCCATCAGGAGTTTGCCCTTTCGGGTTATCAGAGAACCGATGCAGCCGCGCACATTCTGGCATCCCCTGAAAGGTTCAATGAGTTGGCGGCGCTTCATATCATAGAAGAAGAGACCATCATTGGTTCCGAGCCACATACCATCATTGATAGGATCATAAGCCAAAGCACCGGCAAAGTTAAGTAAATGCTGATGCTTTGCATCTATCACCAGAGGAATAATCTTGCCCGGCTGACTGAGATTCATCACAGCAAAGCCCCTTCCCCAGGTACCAATCCAGAGTTGATTGCGGTTATCAGCTGCAAGAACCGAGACGGTATTATGCGGCAAACCGGAATTTGCCACCGTATAATGAACAAAGTTCATGCTGCCTGGAGTCAAGGCATTGAGACCTCCCTCTACTGTTCCTACCCACAGGGTTCCGTCGGCTGCCGCATACATGGCATTGACAGCATTAGGAGAGATACTGCCCGGGTTGGCGGGGTCGTGACGGTAGAATTCCAAATTCAGCTGACGTGGAGCCAACTTGATAACACCACCTGTCTCGGAACCTACCCATATCTGTCCGTTCTTAGAGAAAAGACTGTTGATAAAGTTGCTGCTCAGCGGATTCACAGCCGTAGCAGTGTTCCAATGTTCTATCTCTCCGGTCTTATCATTGAAGATATCTACGCCACAGAGCGTTCCTACCAGAAGTTTGTCATCTGGAGAAACAGCAAGGCTCGTCACTACTTCGTGCTGGAGCGAATGGTCAGTAGCAGAACAATGGAATTCCTGCTTTGCACTATTAAACAATCCGCGATTCGTACCCATCCATATCTTGCCATGATAATAAATAAGCGCCCCCCCATACCGACCTTCGAGCGGAGGGAACAGGGATGAGATATTCTTTGCTACAAGCTGATTGTTCTTCACAGAAAACTCGCTCACTACTCCATTGTTGCATAATACAACCGTTCCTCTGCGATAGACATCACAGATTCCGAGGTCGGGAGCATTATAAGGATAGGATGTGGACAAGACGCTGCTCACCTCGCCCTTTTCGTTAAAACCGAAACGGGTAAGCTGGTTGAAAGAAAGCATCCATATATTGCCCTTTGCATCACAATATATTCGGGTGCAAAGGTTCTTGAATACTTTGTTGAGTTGTGCCTCTACCTGGCTGTTCTCACAAGGTGGAACAACAGGCTGCATGGTATTAAGGTCGAGCACCTGCGGACCTTCTTCGAAAGCCACCCAAAGGCGCTTGAACGAATCTTCGCAGACATTACGGCAACTGTTGCTTCGCAGACTGATTCCTACAGACCCCAAACTGAAGTTCATGAAATTGAAACCATCGTAGCGTACCAGTCCACCACCATGCGTACTGATCCATACGAAGCCGTAAGAGTCCTGAAAGATATCATCAGCAAAATTATTCGGCATACCTGCAGCCATATTGAGATAGCTTACATTATAGCGACTAGGAAGGCTACCTTGCGCAAAACTGCTCAAGGTAACGATCAATGCTGCTATAAAGGTTAGAATGTATCTTCTAATCATTATTTTCCTTTCTTCCTGTCTTCTATTTTTGCATAGATGACCATACCAACTCCTAACAAAGCAAGAGCGATATACATACTAAAAAGATTCCAATTCATAGCTATTGTTTTTTTTGTTCTTTGTGATCCTCTATCTTCACATAAACCAATGAGCCTATAGCTATAACTGAAAGGAACAAGTACATTCCTAATAATCCGTAATCCATATTATTTACCTTTCTTATTTTTTATTTTCACTTCGTCTGATAAGATATAACCCTGTCCCAAACGTAAGAGCTGCAAAAAAGACTGCTCCTATTAAAGTCCAAATCGAACCATCATCATTACCAAACATTCTCACTAAAACATAAGCTGTAACAATATATTTTGCTATATCTAACAGCCATTTGCCTAATTCTTCTATCATTCTAAAGCTATTTCGTTAACTCTGCTGCAAATTTACAAAGAATAATTGAAACGAAAGAATATTTTTATGAAAAAAAGCAGGCTAACACTGATAACTGCGTTAGCCTGCTAAGATATGAAAGTATCAAGTGACTGATACTAAGTCTTTAGAACTCAAGAATCATGCTCTGGCGAGGACGGAGCTTCACGTTCTTGTTGATAAGAACGGTGCGACCATTTGTAACATCCGTGGCCTTGTCATGAGAACCGATAATCTCTGCATAACGGGAAACATTCAGCTCGTTTGCCTCGTTCTTGCCGTTGATAACCGTCATCACATTCTTACCCTTATACTGGCGGGCAATTACGTAAACACCCTTCTGAGGACAGAACTGGGTCTGCTTGCCCTTGGTAATCACTTCATTGCCCTGACGCCAGTGCAACAGGTTGCTGAGCCAGTTGAACATCTGGTTCTCTGCCTGTGTTCTACCCTCTGCAGTAAAGGCATTGTGCTTATCACCAGCCCAACCGCCAGGGAAGTCCTTGCGTACATTGCCATCGGTTACACTCTTGGTACCGTTCATCAGCACCTCTGTACCATAATAGAGCTGAGGAGTGCGGTTGATGGTCAGAAGCAATGACAGTGCCTGCTTCAAAGCCAGAGTATCCTTGCCTTCACCCAGGAAGCGGTCGGTATCATGATTCTCGATAAATGCCATTACGCTCTTTGGATTAGGATAGAGATAGTCGTAGCAGAACACGTTGTAGAGACGGTTCATGCCGTTCCACCAGTCATCGGTCTCCTCTTTCTTTGCACTGTTGATGCGGTCGAAGAAAGCGAAATCCATAACGGTTGGCAGATAGCTGTTCTTCTCTGAAAGTTTGCTGTCCTTCTGCCAGGCTGCAGTATAGGCTGGCTCGGTTACCCAAGTCTCGCCTACGGTATTGAAGTGAGGATACTCCTCGCCCAGCACCTTCATCCAGTGTGCCATCGCATCGCGGTCGGCATAAGGATAGGTATCCATACGGATGCCATCGATACCAGCGCTCTCTATCCACCACTCGCTGTTCTGAATCAGATACTTGATAACATGTGGGTTGCGCTGGTTGAGATCAGGCATGGTTGGAACAAACCAGCCGTCTACGGTTTCTGTGAGATCAACCTTGCTGGCGTATGGATCGAGTACAGGAGTCAGCTTATAACTGGTCTGCAGATACTTATCGTTCACCTTAGCAGCGCCATCCACCGTACCGATGTTCTTCTGATGCTCGGAAGTCTGATTTTCAGGAGCCAGCCATTCTGGTGTGTTGAACCAGTCCTTTGAAGGCATATCGGCAACCCAAGGATGTTCGAAGCCGCAATGGTTGAAAATCATATCCATCACAATCTTCAAACCTTTCTTGTGAGCCTCATCTATCAGCTGCTTATAATCGGCATTGGTTCCGAAACGTGGGTCTACACGATAATAATTGGTGGTAGCATAACCATGATAACTGCTGTTCTTGCCGTTACTTGGACTGTCGTTCTCCAAAACCGGGGTAAACCACAGAGCGGTAACACCCAACTGGTTAAAATAATCCAAGTGCTGGCGGATTCCCTCCAGGTCGCCACCATGTCGCAGACTAGGCTCTGCACGGTTGCAGGTCTTATCACGCATCGCCTTAAAGGCATCGTTCTTCAGATTGCCGTTGGCGAAGCGGTCTGGCATCAGCATATAGAGCACATC
>OGEE01000747.1_pt1 | contig 20643 bp, 15 predicted proteins | sample 1570571 | NCBI WGS metagenome assembly OGEE01 (sample SAMEA2582169, study PRJEB24529) | metagenome | biome: Human gut stool | place: China | collected 2011
GGCGGGAGCCCCCTCCCAGAGGGGGCCAAGGGGGGTTCATTTCCTGTCCTTAGTATACCACATTCCGTCTCTCGCGCACAGTTCACAGTATTGCCGTATTTCAACCAAAAAATCGATGCTTCTTTCGTCAGATTGCCAATTGCATTTTGTCCGCTTACCCCGTATAATAGAGACATAACAGCAAGGGCGCTGCGAATGTGTTTTCGCAGCGTCCTTTTTCTGTAAATAGAGGAAATAAAGGAGTAAGAAGTATGGCAGCAACCGTTATGGAACTTTACGGCAGCAAAGTCTTCAACGAGCATGAGATGCGCGAGCGTCTGCCCAGCTCGACCTACAAGAGCCTCAAGGCGACGATTGAGAAGGGCCAGCCGCTGGACCTTGAGGTCGCCAACGTCGTGGCCAGCGTCATGAAGCGCTGGGCCATTGAGCAGGGCGCCACCCACTACACCCACTGGTTCCAGCCTCTGACCGGCATCACCAGCGAGAAGCACGATGGCTTCGTCAGCCCTGTGGGCGACGGCACCGCCATCATGGAGTTCTCCGGTAAGGAGCTGGTACGCGGCGAGCCCGATGCTTCCTCTTTCCCCTCCGGCGGTCTGCGCGCTACCTGCGAAGCACGCGGCTACACCGCATGGGATCCCACCAGCTACGCCTTTGTGAAGGATGATGTGCTGTGCATTCCCACCGCATTCGTCAGCTACACCGGCGAGGCTCTGGATAAAAAGACTCCCCTGCTGCGTTCCATGAACGCACTGTCCGGTCAGGCCATCCGCATCCTGAAGCTGTTCGGCAAGGATGTGGACTACGTTTCCACCACCGTCGGCCCCGAGCAGGAGTACTTCCTTGTCAAGAAGGAGGACTACGAGGCACGTCAGGATCTGATCCTCACCGGCCGCACCCTGTTCGGTGCTCCTTCTGCAAAGGGTCAGGAGCTGGAAGAGCACTACTTCGGCGTGATCCGTCCCGAGGTTTCCGAGTTCATGAAGGAACTGGACGAAGAGCTGTGGAAGCTGGGCGTGCCCGCCAAGACCAAGCACAACGAGGTTGCTCCCTGCCAGCACGAGCTTGCTCCCATCTTCGATACCACCAACGTGGCCATCGACCACAACCTGCTGACCATGGAGATGATGAAAAAGATTGCTCCCAAGTATGGTCTGGTCTGCCTGCAGCACGAGAAGCCCTTTGAAGGCGTGAACGGCAGTGGCAAGCACAACAACTGGTCGCTGTCCACCACCGAGGAGAACCTGCTGGATCCCGGCGACACCCCCATGGAAAACCTGCAGTTCCTGGTGTTCCTTGCCGCCGTCATCAAGGCCGTGGACGAGTACGCCGACCTGCTGCGCACCTCCGTGGCTACTCCGGGCAACGATCACCGTCTGGGCGCCAACGAGGCACCTCCGGCCATCATCTCTATCTTCGTAGGCGAGGAGCTGGAGGCTGTGATCGATGCTATCGCATCCGATTCCCCCTATGCCGGCCCCGTCAAGATGAAGATGGATCTGGGCGTGGACGTGCTACCTAAGTTCAGCAAGGACACCACCGACCGCAACCGTACTTCCCCCTTCGCCTTTACCGGCAACAAATTCGAGTTCCGTATGCCCGGCTCTTCTCAGAACCTGAGCGACTGCGACACCATTCTGAACACCGCTGTTGCCAAGGAGCTGAAGGGCTACGCCGACGAGCTGGAAGGTGCTGAGGACTTTACCAGCGCTGCCATCGCTCTGGTAAAGCGCACCATCCGCGACCACCGCCGCGTCATCTTCAACGGCAACGGCTATACCGCCGAGTGGGAGGCCGAGGCAGCAAAGCGCGGCCTGCCCAATAAGAAGAATACCCCCGCTGCTCTGCCTGCACTGATCGAGCCCAAGAACATCGCCCTGATGGAAGAGTTCGGCGTGCTGACCAAGGTGGAGATGGAGAGCCGCTACGAGGTCGAGATGGAGCATTACTCCAAGATCATCAACATTGAGGCTCTGACCATGCTGGAGATGGCCCGCAAGCAGCTGCTGCCCGCCATCAACGCCTACATGAGCGAGGTTGCCAATACCGCCGCCTCCAAGCTGGCTGTCAGCGAGCACATCAGCGTGCGCAGCGAGACCAAGACTTTGGAAAAGCTTTCTTCTGACGCCGATGCCATGAGCGATGCCATCGACACCCTGCAGGATGCCGTGAATGCCGCCAAGGCACTGCCCACCGAGAGCGAGAAGGCTGTTGCCTTCCACGATAACGTTCTCCCGGTGATGGACGCCCTGCGTGCCGCTGCCGACGATGCCGAGACTATCTGCGGCGAGGATTACTGGCCTCTGCCCAGCTACAGCAAGATGCTTTACTACGTCTGATAATCTCCTGACAGCGTAAAAAAATAAGCATCCGCCGGCTGCCGGATCAATTAGCCATTCTCCTTTTCCTATTTCTTACACCAGCCCAAAGACCTGCTCCCTTTTTGAGGGCAGGCCTTTGGGCGTTTTATTTGAAATGCAGTTTTTGTAAGGGGGTTATTTATGAGCTATTCCACCCAACAGGATATTCTGGATTTCGTGGAGGACAACAACGTCAAATTTGTGCGCTTTGCCTTCTGCGATATTTTTGGCACCCAGAAGAACATTGCCGTGCTGGCCAGCAATCTGTCCAAGGCGCTGGAAGAGGGCGTGTGCTTTGACGGCAGTTCCATTGCGGGCTTTATGCACGTTGAGGAAAGCGACCTTGTGCTGCGGCCGGATCTTTCCACTGTGACCATTCTCCCCTGGCGCCCTACCGAGGGCCGGGTGATGCAGTTCTTCTGTGATGTGGAAAAGCCGGACGGCGCAGCCTTCAGCGGCAACTGCCGTGGCTTTTTGCGGGATGTGAACCGCAAGTTCAAAAAGCTGGGGCTTACCTGCAACGTGGGTACCGAGTGCGAGTTTTATCTATTTGAAAAGGACGACCGGGGCCGCCCTACCTGCATTCCCATTGACTTCGGCGGCTACTTTGATGTAGCCCCGCTGGACGACGGTGAAAACCTGCGCCGGGACATCTGCCTGACCATGGAGCAGATGGGCATGGCCCCCCAGCACAGCCACCACGAGAGCGGCAACGGCCAGAACGAGATCGACTGCCGCTACGCCGGGCCGCTGAAAACCGCCGACAACGTGATGACCTTTAAGCAGATCGTCCGTGCCATTGCCATGCGCAATGGCCTGCACGCCAGCTTTCTGCCCAAGCCCCTGCCCCAGCAGGCCGGCAGCGGGCTGCACATCAACCTCTCGCTTTACATGGACGGCAAAAATCTGTTTGAGGGCGATATTGCCCCGGACAGCGTAGCCGGCAGCTTTATGGCCGGTGTGCTGGCACACAGCCGGGAACTGACCGCGTTCACCAATCCCCTGCCCAACAGCTATCAGCGCTTTGGCTGTGACGAAGCGCCCCGCTATGTGAGCTGGAGCCGCCAGAACCGCAGCCAGCTGGTGCGCATCCCCATGGTCAAGGGCGACAACTGCCGCATGGAGCTGCGCAGCCCGGACCCCGCCTGCAACCCGTATCTGGCCATTGGCCTGATCCTTGCCGCCGGACTGGACGGCATTGAGCAGCGCATGGTGCTGCAGCCGCCGGTGAACCGCAACCTGTTCGATGCCGCCGAGGCCAAGGGGCTGGGGCTTGAGACCCTGCCCGCCACCCTTGAGGAGGCGGTGCAGGTGGCCGAGGAGAGCGAGTTCTTGCGCAAGGTGCTGCCGGAGGGGCTTTCTAAACGCTATTTCTCGGAGGAGCTCAAGCGCTGCACCGCACTGCGGAGTGCGCCTGACCGGGCCGAGCACGAGCGCGTCTACTATTTTAACGCCATCTGATCCCTGCCTGCGCAGGAGAAAGGAGTGCGGAAAATGGGACGCGCACTGATCGTAAGCGCCGGTGCCAACTCCAACGAATATATTGCCGCGCGGCTGTCCGAGATGGGTTACAGCCGCCCGGTGATCATTCCCAGCGGAGCCGAGGCGCGGCGCAGAATGTCGGAATCTGATTTTGAGTTGATCGTGGTCAATGCTCCCCTGCCCGATGAGTTCGGGCACGAATTGTGCATCACCGCTGTGGAGCAGACCGATGCCGGTGTGGTCTTTCTGGTAAAGGCCGCACAGGCTGAGCAATTGCTTGCCCCCCTGAACGAGCAGGGAGTGCTGCTGCTGAGCAAGCCCTTCACCACCCCGTTGTTTTTGCAGGCCATGCACATGGCGGCTGCCGGCAACCACCGCCTGCAGCGTCTGCGGCAGGAAAACGCCCGCCTGCAGGACAAGATCGGGCAGCTGCGGCTGGTCAGCCGGGCAAAGTGCTGTCTGGTAGAGCACGCCCACATGACCGAGGCCGAAGCGCACCGCTACCTTGAAAAACAGGCTATGGACACCCGCCGCGACCGCGCCGAGGTGGCGCAGGAGGTGCTGGAGGAGTACGCTGACAGAAGCGAATGAGACATAGGGCTTCGCCACGCACCCGCAGGGAAAGAGGTGCGCCGGGAGCGGGCCTTTTATGAGAAATATTTTATTTTACGACAGAGGAAGGTATATTTTTATGGCAAAATTTATTTTTGTGACCGGCGGCGTGGTCTCCGGTCTGGGCAAGGGCATTACCGCTGCATCTCTGGGCCGGCTTTTGAAGTGCCGCGGCCTGAAGGTGGCCAGCCAGAAGCTGGACCCCTATGTGAACGTGGACCCGGGCACCATGAGCCCGCTGCAGCACGGTGAAGTGTTCGTGACCGATGACGGCACCGAGACCGATCTGGATCTGGGACACTACGAGCGCTTCATTGACGAAAATCTGAACAAGTACTCCAACCTGACCACCGGCAAGGTGTACTGGAACGTGCTGAACAAAGAGCGTCAGGGCGCTTATCTGGGACAGACGGTACAGATCATCCCTCACATCACCAACGAGATTAAGAGCTACATCTACAATCTGGCCTCCTCCACCGAGGCGGATGTGGTCATTACCGAGATCGGCGGCACTACCGGCGATATCGAGAGCCAGCCCTTCCTGGAGGCCATCCGTCAGGTTGGTCTGGAGCAGGGACGGGAGAACTGCTGCTTCATCCATGTGGTGCTGGTGCCCTACATCTCCGGCTCGGACGAATACAAATCCAAGCCCGCCCAGCACTCGGTCAAGGAGCTGCAGGGCATGGGCGTAAGCCCCGATATTATCATTCTGCGCGCAGACGGCAGCGTGGGCAGCGATATCCGCCGCAAGATCAGCACCTTCTGCAACGTCAAGCCGGAGTGTGTCATCGAGAACCTGACTATGCCCAGCCTGTACCAGTGCCCGCTGATGCTACACACCAACGGTCTGGACGATGTGGTGGTGCAGCAGCTGCACTTGGATGTTCCCCCCGCCGACCTGACCGAGTGGAAGCAGGTGGTCTCCCGCATTGCCACCCGCAGCAAGACCTGCACCATTGCACTGGTGGGCAAGTACGTCAAGCTGCACGACGCTTACCTCTCGGTGATGGAAAGCCTGTACCATGCCGGGTTTGAGAACGACAGTCAGGTGGAGATCCGCTGGGTAGAAAGCGAGGATCTGACCGATCAGGCCGCCTGCAAGGAGGCCTTTGCGGATGTGGACGGCATCATCGTGCCCGGCGGCTTTGGCGACCGCGGCATTGAGGGTATGATCCAGGCAGCCCAGTACGCCCGCGAGAACCATGTTCCCTGCTTTGGCATCTGCCTTGGTATGCAGATCATGGTCATTGAATTTGCCCGCAATGTGCTGGGCTACAAGGACGCTAATTCCAGCGAGTTCACCCCGGACGGTGCCCACAACGTCATCTCCCTGATGCCGGACCAGCAGGGCAACATCCCCAAGGGCGGCACCATGCGTCTGGGCAAGTACCCCTGCGCCGTGGCGCCCGGCACCAAGATGGCCGAGTGCTACGGCGAGAGCGAGATTTGGGAGCGTCACCGCCACCGCTATGAGTTCAACAACGATTTCCGGCAGGAGATGCAGGACGCCGGGCTGGTCATTTCCGGCACTAGCCCGGACGGCCATCTGGTGGAGACTGTAGAACTGCCCGGCCGCGACTTCCATCTGGGCGCACAGTTCCACCCCGAGTTCAAGAGCCGCCCCAACCGCGCACATCCCCTGTTCAAGGGCTTTATCGCCGCTGCGCTGCGCTACCGCGCTGCCGCCCAGCGGGGTATGCTGCATCTGTAACAGCATAATATAACGGCAAGGCCGCAGCACAAAATACCGTGCTGCGGCCTTGCTTTATGTAAGACGATTTTAAAGGCCTTCCGCGCCGTCCTGTCTGGCGTGGTTTGCCTGCTTATTCTCATACATCCGCTGGTCGGCGATGCAGCGCACCTGCTGCACGTCCACGCTTTCGGCGGGGTACAAAGCGTAGCCGCAGCTGGCACCCACGCTCACGGTATTGCCGTCGATCTCGTAGGGCACAGCGACCATCTCACAGATCAGGTTCATCTTGCTGGCGCAGGCCTCCGGCTCCATCGGGCCAAGCAGCAGCAGAGCGAACTCGTCGCCGCCCAGACGGAAGGCGTAGTCCCGTCTGCGGATGCAGCCCTGCAGCCGCTGGGAAACGCCCTTCAGCAGCTTATCGCCCACATCATGGCCGTAGGTGTCGTTGACAGGCTTGAAGCGATCCAAGTCCATATAGAACAGCGCAAAGGGCTGGCTGTGCTGCTCCAGCACCGTCAGTACCCGGTCAAAATAGCGCTTGTTCAGCAGGCCGGTCAGGCCATCGGTGTTGGCAAGGCTTTGCAGCAGATGCTGCTTGCCCATATCCTGCACGATCATCATCACGCGGGTCAGGCGATTTTCCTTCCACGCCATGGGAACGACCGTCATCATGAAAAATGCGCTTTTATCGCGGGCGGCATATTCCAGCTTGAGGGAGTCGTTGTCCGTTTTGATCAGCCTGCGCAGGTTTTCCGGCGCCAGCATCTGGGGGATCTTGGCGTTTTCGCTGTCGGTCAGCACCACATACTTGCGCGATATCTGCTCCAGCATTTGCCGGTAGGAGCCCTCCGGCGGGTACAACGCTTCTCCGTGCCGTTCGTGGTACTGGTAGCGGTCGCGGTCCAGATCGCACACTGCAAAACGCTTCACAACGCGCGCCATGCCCGCAAACATCATATCACTCTTTTCCCGGCGGCGCTCCAGCTCCCTGCGGCGGTTGCGCTCCGCGTCACGCTGGATCTTTATCACGCCTGCCATGATCAGAAGCCCCAGCAGAGCGATGACCAAAATGGTAACGCCTTGCACCCTGCGCATTCCGGCATCCACCACTCCGGTGGGCACGATGCCGATGATGCCCCAATCCAGAATGCCCACCGGCTGATAGATCAGGTAATATTTCTGCCCGTTCATAGTGAACAGTACGCAGCCCTCACCGCCCTGCGGCAGGGTCTGCACCATGGTATCAAAGTAAGGCTGATCCACGCTGGCGTTCTGCTGTAAGTAATCAAACAGGTTGGTCATCAATTCCGCGATCACGGTCTTGACCTCGGTAGAAAGCACCATATCGCCGTTTGAGCGCACGACATAGCAATCGCTCTGCCCCTCATAGACCATACTGCTCAGCAGCTTCTCCAGCACAGCGTTGTCGTAGCTGACTGCCAGCGCCGTATAGGTGGTGTCACCCAGCTGCAGCGGCTGCCCCATAGGCATGGCAAACATGACCTTGCGGATGCCCTGACTGGAGGTGTAGCTGGTGATCACTGGGCCGTTTGCGGCGTACAGCTCTGCAAAGTTATCCTTCATGTGCTCTGCCGTGCCCTGCCGCCCGGCGGTGGTCCAGAACTCGCACTGCTCGTTGAAAAGAAAAAAATCCGTGTACTGCCATGTCGCCTTTTGGGCGATATAGTCCTGCCACTGCTCCTCCTGCTGTCCCTTCTCCACAAGGCCACTCAGGTAGCTGTCCCAATCGGTCAGGATATTCCAGTTGCGCTGTGCAAACATGGTAAAGGTCTTGGCAGACTGCCCATAGGTGGAAAGCAGGTTTGCCGTGCTTTCCTGATAGATCTGCTTCTGCGTATAGAAACTGTAAACAAAGATGCTTACCAGCATCACCAGCAGTATCCCTGCTGTGAGCAGAATATTTTTATGTTTCTGCTTCATAGGTTTTCTCCCCTCTGACTGCTTCGCAGCCAGTTTCCTACACAATACGTTCTTCCAAAGGCTTTATCCCAAAGCGCTGTGCACAAAGTTCCGCAAAAGTGCACAAGTGCCGCGTGTCAGCTCCAATATAAACCGACACTATTCCTGATAACATTATACCATCCCGCAAAAAAACCTGTCAATACACCCCCGGGGCGATTCGTGTCTTTTAAAGGGCGATTCACGCAGAGTTGCCCTGCTTTTGCCGCTCAAAAGGGCAAAAAAGACCCGCAGGCCGCGCCTGAAGTTTCAGGGCCGCTGCGGGTCTTTAGCTGGTGCAGAAGAAGGGACTTGAACCCTCACTCACTAGGAACTGGTGCCTAAAACCAGCGTGTCTGCCATTCCACCACTTCTGCTCATAGAAAAAAGGCAAGTCAAAAACCGACTTGCCTTCTGGTGCGAGGGAGGGGACTCGAACCCCCAAGGATAAACCACACGCACCTCAAACGTGCGCGTCTGCCAGTTCCGCCACCCTCGCATATGAAGTTTTGATGCAATCTTGATTTCTCTCGGCTTTGAGGTCTAAGCCGTATCGCTGACTGCTCAAGTATAATACCATACTCCCCCGGCGATGTCAAGCGTTTTCATAGATTTTTTTGCCATTCATATCTTGTAAATGGAGTTTCCGTGCAGAAATGACTTAAGAAGGAGGTTTTTGAAAAATGGCTTTTTTCAGATCCAGCAAACATCAAAGATTGTTGTGGAGCCTTTTGCTGCTTTCTGTCGGGGCGGCGGCGGGGTTCGGACTGGGGATATTCTGCGGCGCGGAGCCGCCCGTAGGCTGCCGGGAGAGCGACCTGACCCCGGTGCCGGACGAAAGCTTCGTCTCCCCTGCCTCGGCGTCCTCCGTGGAGACGCCCCCGGAGCCGGAGCCGATGCCCGAGAAGTGGGTCTGTCTGACCTTCGACGACGGCCCCAGCAAGACGACGCCGGACGTTCTGTCCGCGCTGAACCGTGCCGGAGTAAAGGCGACCTTCTTTGTAGTTGCCACCGGCAACAACGACAAATATCTTCCCCTCATCTCTGAGGCTGCTGCCGCCGGACATCAGATCGCGCTCCACTCCGCCTCCCACGAGTACAGCGACATCTACCAGAGCGCGGACGCTTACTGGAAGGACATCGACCTGTTAAAGGAACGCCTCACCCCTTACGTCCGGGCCGATGGCCTGCGGTATCTGCGCTTCCCGGGCGGCAGTACCAACACCGTGAGCCGCCGCTACGGCGGGCGCGGGCTGATGCAGCAGCTCAAAGAAGAAGTCACTGCAAAAGGCTACGCCTACGTAGACTGGAACGTCTGCGCCGAGGACGCTGTGGGCGGCAAGCCCAGTGCAGGCACCATCTTCCGCAACATCGTGCGGGAGACCGGCGAGCAGACCCAGTGCATCGTGCTGATGCACGACTCGGCCACCACCCGCACCACTGCCGAAGCCCTGCCCGACATCATCCAGTGGTACAAGGACAACGGCTTCACCTTCCTTACCGTAGAGCAGGCCGTCCCCCTGCCCACAACATAGCAAAAAGCCCCGGAGGGCCTGCCAGACGGCAGACTTTCCGGGGCTTTGGTGCGCAGGAGCAGCTTACTCAGCGGCCTGATTGAACAGGACGAAGGCACGATAAGCCATGTACAGGTCGGTCTTGTGGATGACTTCGAAGGGAGAGTGCATGGACAGCACAGGCACACCGATGTCGATGACGGGGATGCCGCGGTTGGCAACATATTTTGCGATGGTGCCGCCGCCGCCCAGGTCGAGGCGGCCCAGCTCACCGATCTGCCATGCAACGTCGTCGGCGTCCATCATGCGGGTGACATAGCCCACCAGCTCGGCAGAAGCGTCGTTTGCAGCGCTCTTGCCGCGGCTGCCGGTGTACTTGAACAGCGCGATGCCGCGGCCTGCGTAGGTGCCGTTCATCGGCTCGAAAGCGCTGGCCCAGCTCGGGTCGTAAGCAGCGGTGACGTCGGCGGACAGGCAGACACTGTTGCGGAAAGCAATGATGTCGTCCTGACCGGCGGTACGGCAGAGCTCCTGCATGAAGTGGAAGACGTACATGCTCTGCATACCGGTGACGCCGTCAGAGCCGATCTCTTCCTTATCGGTCAGGACGCAGACGGTGGTGAAGGCGGGATCCTTGGTGGCGATCTCGGCCATCAGAGCAGGGTATGCATCGACGCGGTCATCGTGGCCGTAGCCGCCGATCATGGAGCGGTCGAAGCCGACGTCGCGGGACTTATAAGCGGGGACGATCTCGATTTCAGCGCGGGCAAAATCCTTCTCAGTGATGCCGTACTTCTCGTTGAGGAGGATCATGGTGTTCAGCTTGACAGCTTCCTTCACTTCCTCGTCGTCCACAGCGTCGGAGCCGATGAGGATGTTCAGCTCCTCGGCCCGGATGCCGTCGCTCAGCTTGCGCTCGCTCTGCTCAGCGCTCAGATGGGGCAGCAGGTCGGTGATGCAGAAGACGGGATCGTTCTCGTCCTCGCCCACGTTCACGGAGACGGTGGTGCCGTCAGCGCGGGAGAACACGCCGTGGATTGCCAGCGGCATAGTACCCCACTGATACTTGCGGATGCCGCCGTAATAGTGGGTCTTGAAGTAGCTGAGGTGGTCGGACTCGTACAGCGGGGTCGGGCGCAGGTCCAGACGGGGGCTGTCGGTGTGAGCGATGACCAGACGGAAGCCGTCCTCGAAGCTGCGGGTGCCGATGGTGGAAGCCACGATGGCCTTGCCCAGCTGGCTGAAGTAGACCTTGTCGCCGGGGGCGTAGGTCTTCTTCGGGTCGAACTGCTGGTAGCCTGCGTCCTTGAGCATCTGCTCGCTCTCAGCGGCCACCTCGCGCTCGGTCTTGCCTGCGTCGAGGAATTTCTTGTAGCCCTCAGCGAATGCATGGGCCTCCTGCTTGACGGCGGCGGACTTGTCGCCGACGTAAGCGGGCTTAAACAGCAGCTTTTCAGCCAGCTGCTGGTTCGGAGTTTTTTCTGCCATAGGATCTCTCCTGCCTTTCTGTTTTCTTATACTTATTGGAAGCTGTTTTCACGGCCATTGCACACCGTCTGACCGGCCTTTTTACCCGCAGACTGCGTTGCTTTCTCTTGCGATCCGTCAGGATCGCTGCGAAAAATCGCCTTGCCTGCAAGCAAAAATCCTCGTTCATCCGGCACACTCTGGCCATGAAAACAGCTTCATCTATCAAAGACCCGCAGGTTTTTGGCCTGTCGGTTCTTCTTCATTGGTTGAGATTCAGCCGCCGTAGAGCCGGGTATAAACGGCGTAGCTGGCGGTTATCTTTTCGACGTAATGGTGCATCTGGTTATAGGGGAAGCCTTTCAGGGTCTGCCCGTCGGAGGAATGCTCTTCCATCCGCAGCAGATTATCTACTGTCCCCCATCCGCTGTGGTAGGCGGCGGCAGCGGTAGCCACATCGCCGCCGTACCGCTCCATGCAGAGATGGATGTAGTAGCAGCCGAAGCGGATGCTGACGTCAGGGTCGTAGAGTTCATCGAAGGTCAGGTCCTCATCCGGCGCAATCTTGCTGCGCAGCCAGATAAAGGTCTCCTCGGTCATCTGCATCAGCCCCCGGGCCTCCACGCTGGAAGTGGCGGCGGGGTCGAAGCCGCTCTCCGTGCGGATGAACGCATAGACCAGCAGCGGGTCGAGCTCGTATTCTGCGGCCCACTGCTCCACCTGCCGGCTGTATTTGCGGGGGTAGAGCAGCCGGTCGGCCTCCCGGGCGAGGGGCGGCAGAGCCATCAGGAGCACTGCCGCGATGCAGACCAGCACCACCAGTCTGCGCAGCAGTCGGAACAGCGTTTTCAAGCGCGGCATCCCTCCCCGATGAGAGCGTCACAGAGCTCGTTTGCTGCCTTCGCCAGCGCCTCACGGGTGGAGGTGTTGGGCAGAATGTAGTCTGCCCTGGCGGTCAGCACAGCCTCCGGCGTCTGGGCGTTGAGGCGGCGGGCGGCCATCTCAGGCGAGATGCCGTCCCGGGCCGCGATGCGCTCCACGCTGACTTCAAACGGTGCTGTGACCACGCAGAGCTTGTTGCACTCGGCTTCTGCCGCCGTGCCGATGATGACCGCGCCGTCCAGCACAAAGAGCTTCGCCCCCGCCTGCTGCGCGGCCTGTTTGGCGGCGCGGATGCGGCGGACGATCTCCGGGTGGGTCAGCGCGTCGAGCGCAGCTTTCCCCTCGGGCGTTGCAAAGGCGCGGTCAGCCAGCAGGCGGCGGTCGAGGGTGCCGTCTTCCTTTATAATATCTGCCCCGAAGCGCTTAGCCAGCTGGGGCAGCAGCGGCGAACCCGGAAGCAGGATCTCGCGGGAGAGCTGGTCGGCGTCTGCCAGCGGGATGCCCCGGGCCGCGAACACCGCCGTGACCGTCGATTTGCCGCAGCCGCTGCGGCCGGTGATGCCCAGCGTCATCATAGCTTTATCACCCGGAACGCGGCCGCACGGATGAGGCGGTTATAGACGGCCATGGACAGGCCGTCTTTCTGGGGGCAGCGGGCGTAGACCACAGCATCGCCCTGCTCATCCAGCGCACGCAGGGAGCGGAAGATGTGCTTTGCCTGGTCGGCTCCGTCGCCCTCCCGGCCATACTCCACACAGGGTACGCCCAGCTTTTCGGCCTCGCCGGTAAAGCAGAGGCAGCTGGGGTTCTCGGCGGCGTGGACATCCACATAGGCTTTGAACTGTTCGAAGGTGCCGTCCAGAAGGGTCACATCCGCCTTGGGGGCGTAGTGCTTATACTTCATGCCGGGGCTGCGGACGACCGCGCCCTCCGGCAGCTTCTCGAGGATGGCCTTGGAGACTTCCACTTCCTCGCCCAGCGCACGCTCGAGGTCTTCCAGCGTGATGTGGCCGGGGCGGAACAGAGTGGGCTTTTCGCCCACCACCGACACGACGGTGGACTCCACGCCCCAGTCGCACTCGCCGCCGTCCAGAATGAGGGGCAGGCGGCCATCCATGTCGGTAAAGACGTCCTGTGCGTTGGTGGGGCTGGGCTTGCCGGAGAGGTTGGCCGACGGGGCCGCAAAGGCGCAGCCGCTGGCTTCAATGACAGCCCGTGCCACCGGGTGGCTGGGCATCCGGATGCCCACAGTGTCCAGACCGGCACAGCACTCCGCTGCCACCTCGGGGCCGCGGGGCATGATGATGGTCAGCGGGCCGGGACAGAACGCCCCCATCAGCAGCTGGGCGCGTTCCGGCACCTCGCTGACGAGGCCGTGCAGCATCTCAGGGCCGGTGACGTGGACGATGAGGGGATTGTCCTGCGGGCGTCCCTTCGCCACAAAGATCTTGCTCACGGCCTCGCCGTTGCGGGCGTCGGCCGCGATGCCGTAGACCGTCTCGGTAGGCAGGGCTACCAGCTCGCCCTGCCGCAGAAGCTCGGCTGCGCGGGCAATGCCCTCTGCGTCAGCCGGGCGGACTTCAGTATTGATACTCATACGAATCATCGCTCTTTTCTTCTGTAAAGCAATTACTCTTTACAGCTTTTCGTGCGCATTCTGCGCAAGTTTATGCGTTTAGCTTTTGCAGTTTCTCGGCCTGCTCACGGGTGGCGAGGGCGTCGATGATGTCGTCCAGATCGCCGTCCATGATCTTGTCGAGGTTGTGTACTGTCAGGCCGATCCGGTGGTCGGTGCAGCGGTCCTGCGGGAAGTTATAGGTGCGTATCTTCTCGCTGCGGTCCCCTGTTCCCACCTGACCGGCGCGGTCGGCGTTGATGGCGTCCTGCTGCTCCTTCTGCTTCTGGGCCAGCAGGCGGCTGCGCAGGATCTCCAGAGCCTTGTCCTTGTTCTGGAACTGGCTGCGCTCGTTCTGGCACTCGACCACGGTTCCGGTGGGGATGTGGGTGACGCGGATGGCGCTGGACGTCTTGTTGATGTGCTGGCCGCCCGCACCCGAAGAGCGGAAGGTGTCGATGCGCAGGTCCTTCATGTCCAGCGCAAAGTCCACCTCTTCGGCCTGCGGCATCACGGCCACGGTGGCCGTCGAGGTGTGGATGCGGCCCTGCGTCTCCGTCTCGGGCACACGCTGCACCCGGTGGACGCCGCTCTCGTACTTGAGGCGGTTGTAGGCGCCCCGGCCATTGACCGCAAAGACGGCTTCCTTGGTTCCGCCGAGTTCCGTCTCGTTGAGGTTCAGCAGCTCCATCTCCCAGCCCCGGCTCTGGACGTACATGGTGTACATCCGCACGAGGCTGTGGGCGAACAGCGCCGCTTCCTCGCCGCCGGCACCGGCGCGTATCTCCATGATGACGCTTTTCTCGTCGTTTGCGTCCTTCGGCAGCAGCAAAATTTTGAGATTATTTTCCAGCTCTGCCACATCCTGACTTTTTTCGCTCAGTTCCTGCTGTACCATAGCCTTAAAGTCCGCGTCGAGGGGCTCGTCCCCTTCCAGCAGGGCTTTCGCCTGTGCCAGGTGGTCCTGCGCAGTGGTGAGGGCGTGGTAAGCGTCCACCACCGGCTGTGCTTCATGGTACTCCTGCATCAGGCGGCGGAACTGCGCCGGGTCGGCGGCAGTTTCGGGCTGATTGAGACGGATAGAAAGTTCTTCGAACCGGCGGCAGACGGCCTCCATTTGGGAAGTCAGATTCGGCATATCAGGCAGTTCTCCTTACAAAACAGTTTCTGAATGTGCTGTGCCGCCGGGCTATTCCTGGCCCGGTTTGATGACCTTTTTGATGTTCTTCTCGATCTTCGCCCGGGGCAGCATGACCTCGCGGCCACAGCCCGTGCAGCGGATCTTGAAATCCATGCCCACCCGCAGCACCTCGAAGCTTGCTGCTCCGCAGGGGTGCTGTTTGCGGGTGAGGATGGTATCGCCGACTGCAATATCCATATTGAATCCCTCCTGTCTGCACATTTATAGTACAGGCCGTGTGTCCAAAAGAGAGACACACATCTATAGTATAATCCAAACTCGTATAAAATGCAAATGCAGCTGCATATGGTTTTATAGCTGCAATGCTACCCAAAAAACAGAGAAAGAGGAATGAAAGATGATGCAAGTGTTTCGTACCGAAAACAACTACCGCAATGCTTCCCGCCTGAGCGCCGCCGAACTGCGGGCCGCGATGGCCAGCCGCGAGATCCTGCAGAGCACGGCGCTGGCCTTCGACACCCAGCGTCAGCTCCGGTTCGAGCTGGACGGCTGCCGAGCTGTAATGCCCTTCGGGCAGTGCGCCGACGGGGCCGACACCGGCAGCGTACGGGACATCGCCGTACTGACGCGGGTAGGCCGGCCCACCTGCTTTGTCATCGAGGGCATCGACACCGACGAAAACGGACAGACTGTCTACCGCCTCTCCCGCGCTGAAGCCCAGCGGATGTGCAAGGCCGAATACCTCGACCAGCTCCAGCCCGGCGACATCCTGCCCTGCATCGTGACCCACATCGAGCCTTTCGGCGCGTTCTGTGACGTAGGCTGCGGCATCAGTGCTCTGCTGCCCATCGACTGTATGTCAGTGAGCCGTATCTCCTCCCCTGCCGACCGGGTCAGCGTGGGGCAGCAGATCCTCTGCGCCATCAAGAGCCGGGACGCACAGGGGCGGTTCGTGCTGACCATCCGGGAGCTGCTGGGTACCTGGGCCGAGAACGCTGCCGCCTTTACGGTGGGCGAAACGGTGGTGGGCATCGTGCGGAGCGTGGAGGAGTACGGCACCTTCATCGAGATCGCGCCCAACCTCGCGGGCCTCGCCGAGAGCTGCCCCGACCTGCGGCCCGGGCAGGCCGTGAGCGTCTACATCAAGAACATCCTGCCCGAGAAGATGAAGATAAAGCTCGTCATCGTCAACCATGCCCTCAGCCAGAGCCACCGCTTCGAGCTTCGGTACTTCATCACTGAGGGCCACCTCGACCACTGGCTCTACTCCACCCCCGAGAGCCACAAGCGCATCGAGACGGATTTTTCGGTCATGGCTTGCAATCCGGCGTGAAACCCTTTATACTATAGTTAATACTATAGAACACGGGAGATGGGAGTAACAATGGCCGCCAACGATGCTTTTACCGCCGGTGTGCGTCCCGGTGGGCTGACCAACAGCACCGAGATACGATTGCTGCTGTGTTATCTTGTCAAGAACGCCGGGCCTATCACACGGACGGAGATCGAAAACGCCCTGATGGAAGAGGCACTGGTGAATTATTTTGAGATTGGCTCCTGCCTGGACGACATCGCCCGGCAGCAGCTCGTGACGGCGGACGGCGACCGGTACACCATCACCGACAAGGGCCGGAAAGTGGCGCAGGAGCTGGCCTACGACCTGCCCCGCAGTGTGCGGGAAAAGGCGGTCGCCGCCGTGCTGCGCAGCCAGACCTGGGCGCGCAAGGAAGCCGAGTACAGCGCCCGCATCAGCGAAAAGGCCGACGGCCATTGCTCCGTGCGCTGTCAGGTGAAGGCACTGGACAGCGAGCTGTTCTGTCTGGACATCGGCACTCCTGACCGGTTGAGCGCTGAGATGGTAAAAAAGCAATTCATTTTGAAGGGCAATGAGATTTACCAGATGCTCATTACCAAATTGACCGAAGAAGAGAAATAACAAAAAAGTCCGCTGCACGTTGGTTTCGTGCAGCGGACTTTTTGTTAGATCAAGATACAGATGAGTCCGGTACAGCCCTCGTTGATGACCCGTTCCAGCGTCTCCTGCAAACGGCCCCGGGCCTCCTGCGGCATATGGAGCAGCTTGTTCTGCAGGCCGTCGTTGACCAGCTCGTGGAGGCTCTTGCCGAAGATGTTCGACTCCCACAGGCGGACGGGGTCGTCCTCGAAATCCTTCAAAAGGCTCTGCACGAGGTCTTCGCTCTGCTTCTCCGTCCCGACAATGGGACTCAGCTCAGTGTGGATGACAGCCTTCATCATGTGGATGGACGGCGCGCTGGCCTCGAGACGGACGCCGTACCGCCCACCCTGCCGGACGATCTCTGGCTGTTCCAGCGAAAGCTCGTCGATGGACGGCATCACGATGCCGTAGCCGGTGGCCTCCACCTGCTCCATCGCACTGCGTATCTTCTCGTAGGCACGCTTGGCTTTGGCCAGCTCGATGATGCAGGGCATCAACCCGGCTTCGTCGCCGATCTCGAGGCCCGTCTGCTCGCTGAGCACCTTATAAAACACCTCGGGCTTGAGCAGCACCGTGATGCGGACTACACCGTCGGCGAGGTTCATCCCGCTGAGGGCAGCGTTTTCCACCGCCTCGCAGTCCAGCGCCGCCCGGCCGGAGTCGGAGATGTCCTTCATCCGGGAAATTTTCTCGGAGAGCTGCATGGCCGCTGTGTATACCTCGGTCTGGAGCCAGTGGCCTTTGTCCAGCATCGTCACCCAGCGGGGCAGGGCGAAATCCAGCTCCCGCACCGGAAACTCGTAGAGCACTTTTTGCAAAATCTCGCCCAGCTGCGCCTCGTCGAGGTCGAGGCAGCTCACAGGCAGAACGGTCCGGCCATAGCTCTCTTCCATTTCCGCCGCCATCGCTCTTGTCTCGGGGGCGTCGGGGTGGGTGCTGTTGAGCAGGATGACGAAGGGCTTGCCCAGCGCTTCCAGCTCGTCGATGACCCGCTTTTCTGCCGGGATGTAGTTTTCGCGGGGTATCTCGCTGATGGTTCCGTCGGTGGTGACGACGATGCCGATGGTGGAGTGGTCTCGGATGACCTTGCGGGTGCCGGTCTCGGCGGCGAGGTCGAAGGGGATCTCCTCGTCGAACCAGGGGCTTTTGACCATCCGGGGCTTGTCATTCTCCTCGTGGCCCATGGCCCCCTCCACCATGTAGCCCACGCAGTCGATGAGCCGGATGCTGCACTCTCCCCCGCCCTCCAGCGCCAGCGGCACCGCCGCCTCCGGGATGAACTTGGGCTCGGTGGTCATGATGGTGCGTCCCGCCGCCGACTGGGGCAGCTCATCGCGGGCGCGGAGCTTCGCGTCCTCCGGGCCGATGGCGGGCAGCACCAGCTTTTCCATAAACTGCTTGATGAGGGTGCTCTTGCCCGTGCGCACCGGCCCCACCACCCCAATGAGAATGTCGCCGCCGGTGCGGGCTCCGATCTCGCGGCAGACTGCCGCCTGCTCGATTCGTTCCTGCTTTGCCAAAATGCTCTCCCCTCTCTTCCCATTTGAAAGCCATTTGGAAGAAATTTATGCGACGGTGGGAGGAATTAGTACGATGCAAAGCAGCGCATCACCGTCAAAATCATACTTTCTTCAAAAAAATCCAAAAAAATTGCAAAAATCTGTTGACAAGACTGCCTTATCCGAGTATAATATTTCATGTCGCCGGTGCTTCGGTAGGGAGGCAACGGATGATGACCGGGTGTAGCGCAGTTTTGGTAGCGCGCTTGAATGGGGTTCAAGAGGCCGTGAGTTCGATTCTCGCCACTCGGACCAGAGCTCTTCAGTCGAGAGACTGAAGAGCTTTTTGTTATATCTGGAACTTTTGCAAACAACAGAGCCGCAGTCTTTTGGGAGACTGCGGCTCTGTTTTATACTGCTTTATTTGCCCTCTGCGCGGAGTTTCGCGTCCTTTTCCAGCAGGGGCTTGAGGTACTGGCCGGTAAAGCTGCCCGGCACCTCGGCCACCTGCTCCGGCGTACCCTCGGCGACGATGAGGCCGCCGGCACTGCCGCCCTCGGGGCCGAGGTCGATGATGTAGTCGGCGCACTTGATGAGGTCGAGGTTGTGTTCGATGACGATGACGGTGTTGCCTGCATCCACCAGCTTCTGCAGCACCTCGATGAGGCGGTGGACATCAGCCATGTGGAGGCCGGTAGTCGGCTCGTCGAGGATATACACGGTCTTGCCAGTGCTGCGGCGGGCCAGCTCGTTGGCCAGCTTGACGCGCTGCGCCTCGCCGCCCGAAAGGGTCGTGGCGCTCTGCCCCAGCGTGACATACCCCAGGCCCACGTCCAGCAGCGTCTGCAGCTTGCGGGCGATCTTCGGCTGGTTGGCGAAGAAGACGACCGCCTCTTCCACGGTCATGTTCAGCACGTCAGAGATGGTCTTTTCCTTATACTTGACTTCCAGCGTTTCGCGGTTGTAGCGTGCGCCCTTGCAGACCTCGCAGGGGACGTAGACGTCCGGCAGGAAGTGCATCTCGATTTGGAGGATGCCGTTGCCCTCGCAGGCCTCGCAGCGGCCGCCCCGGACGTTGAAGCTGAACCGTCCCGGGCCGTAGCCCCGCATTTTGGCGTCCTGCGTCTGGGAAAAGACGGTGCGGATGTCGTTGAACACGCCGGTATAGGTGGCAGGGTTGGAGCGGGGCGTGCGGCCGATGGGCTGCTGGTCGATGCCGATGACCTTATCCACGAACTCGAGGCCCTCTACCCCATCGCACTTGCCAGCGCGGGAGCGGGCGCCATTCAGCTCACAGGCGAGGGTCTTATACAAGATCTCGTTGATGAGGCTCGACTTGCCCGAGCCGGAGATGCCCGTCACGCAGACGAACTCGCCCAGCGGGAATTTTACGTCGATGTTGCGCAGATTGTTTTCGCGCGCACCCTTCACCGTGAGGAAATTGCCGTTGCCAGGGCGGCGGGTCTGCGGCACCTCGATGCGCTTGCGGCCTGACAGATAGTCGCCGGTGATGCTGCGCTTGGCCTTGCAGATGTCCTTGACGGAGCCTGCGGCCACGATCTCGCCGCCGTGGACGCCCGCGCCCGGGCCGACGTCCACGATATAATCGGCGCTGCGCATGGTATCCTCGTCGTGTTCGACCACGATGACCGTATTGCCGAGGTCGCGGAGATTTTTCAGCGTTGCGATGAGTTTATCGTTGTCGCGCTGGTGCAGGCCGATGGACGGCTCATCCAGCACGTACAGTACACCCGACAGAGCGCTTCCGATTTGGGTGGTCAGGCGGATGCGCTGGCTCTCGCCGCCGGACAGGGTGCCCGCCGACCGGGCCAGTGTGAGGTAATCGAGGCCCACGCTCTGCAAAAACTGCAGGCGGTTCTTGATCTCCTTCATGATCTGGCCGCCGATCTGCTTCTGCTTTTCGGTCAGGTTCGGCTCATTGTCGGCGATGAATTTCAGCTCGTCCCGAATCGACATTTCGCAGAAATCGCTGATGTTTTTGCCGCCGATGGTCACAGCCAGCACCACCGGTTTCAGGCGCTTTCCATGGCAGTCGGGACACTCGACGCCCGACATGAAGCTGCCGATCTCCTCCTTCATCCACTCGCTGTTCGTCTCGCGGAAGCGGCGCTCGAGGTTCTCGACGATGCCCTCAAAGGTATTATAATAGACGCCGCTGCCGAACTCATTCGTGCGGTGCATCTCAATTTTTTCTTCGTTGGTGCCGTAGAGCAGGGCGTTGACGGCCTCGGTGCTCATCTCTTTGATGGGAGTATCCAGCGTAAAGCCGTATTTTTTGCCCAGACCCAGATAATACATCTCGGCTACAGAGCCTTCGGCGTAGTACCAGCCGCTGGCCTTGACAGCCCCCTCCCGAATCGAGAGGTCTCGGTTGGGCAGGATACGCTCTTCGTCCACCCGCATGAAGGTGCCGAGGCCGGGACACTTCTCGCAGGCACCCA
>OGEE01000768.1_pt1 | contig 20294 bp, 19 predicted proteins | sample 1570571 | NCBI WGS metagenome assembly OGEE01 (sample SAMEA2582169, study PRJEB24529) | metagenome | biome: Human gut stool | place: China | collected 2011
GATTGAAAACCCATGAATTTGGATTGCGTGCCACCAGCAGAATCAAGACCTTTGTTTTCAAGTTCATCTCTGTTCCTGCGAAATGGATTAAGACATCACGTAGGCATGTATTGAACATTTACTCAGACAACAATGCTTATGCCAACCTGTTCAAGACAGACTTTGGTTAAAGACCATGCTTTTCTGGTTAAACCAGCGTATTACCTCAAGTCGCTTTATGGGGTAAGGGGATTTTGTGTCTGCGACATTTCTGTTGTGCAAGAAATATGTACAATAAAATGAATTTTGTCGCTTTGCAAGCAAAATCCCACTAAACCCTATAGGTTGCGGATTTGAGGCTGTGTTTATATAGTGTTAGACGTAATAAATTCAATAAGAGTTTATACATAAAAATCTGTGCGGCTGTATTATTCCTTTATTTTGTGATATTTCCGTTCAAATCATTTTATCGTATTGCTTCTGGAAATGCCCGTGCAGAAGGAAAGATTTCTTATGCCCTGTTGGATTTTGATGCAATATCTAATGCTATGGATAATGATTATGAAATTGTGGATAACAAAAGTGACAGACAATTATACTTGTATTGTACTTATGCCAAATGTATAGATGTCGCACCAATACAGTGGGGAAGTTTGACTCTTAAATCTATGAGCTATTGTTTACCTTCTGCAATTTTCCCATGGAAATCTCCGACGGGATCAGAAGAAGCAATAGAAAGATTGTCTACGCTGAATGAAGATGTTGCGGATAGTGCAATTCTTCATGCGTATGTTGATTTTGGAGTCTTATGTCCTTTTATAGCAGCTTTGATTTTTCTTTCAATATTGTTTATTTGGGACGCCTATCACAAATTTGTGAATCATAAAATACATGACATATTAATATCTTTATTCTTCTTTAATCATGTAATAGTATATTGTGTTAGAATTGAAACAGGTGTAGATTTATATCTTTCGACCTTAATTCATTCAATTTTATTGTTGATAATATATTGGCTAATAATTAAAGCTACTTATATATCATTTAAATATAAATCATTTTTTTCATATTAAACCAATTATATAATATATGGATGTATCAGTTGTTATTGTAACTTACAACACCCTAAAGATGACTTATGAATCCATCAAGAGTATACAGGAACATACTCATGGAATAGAGTATGAAATACTGTTGGTTGATAATGCATCTATGGATGGCAGTAAGGAGTTTTTTGATAAAATTAAAGGCATTACTTATATTTATAGTAATTTAAATCTTGGATTTGGTAAAGCTAATAATCTTGGTTTTAAACAAGCTAAAGGAAAGTATGTCTTTTGTTTAAATTCGGACACGTTGTTTCTAAATAATGCATTGAAGATATTTTTTGATTATGCAGAATCACATGAAGGAAAGGCTATTTTTGGTTGTGATTTGTTGGATCAAAATCAAGAAATTATATATTGGACTAATAATAAATTTCCAACAATTGGAAAAATTCTATATGATAATCTAAAATATAAGCTTCATCTTCCTTTCCATTTTGATAAACTTTCAACTCCACCATATGAAGTAGAATATATAGTTGGAGCAGCTATGTTTATTCCCAAATTGTATATAGATAAATATGGAGGTTTTGACGAGCGTTTTTTTATGTATTTTGAAGAATCGGATTTGCAAAAGCGATATGATAAGGAAAGTATAAAACGAATAATAATACCAGGTCCAAAGATTATTCATTTAGAAGGTAAAACTTCTGGTAGATCTCCAATATGCAAACGATACAGTATGGAGAGCTCTATGATTTACGTTAAAAAGCATTATCCTACTTTAGAGTATAAATTCTATCGCATAGTATATTTTATTTTGAACTTTTTATTCATTCCTTTTACAAAAGATTCAATTAAAGGAAAAATGAAGACCATTAATATTTTAACAAAATGTATTAAATTATAATTATGAACAAAGTAGTTACCCCCCCCATTTCTGAATCAGAAATACCCGCATCTTATTGTCAGGAGATAAAAAAACGAAGCAGAATTCATTTTTTCAAGGGCTTGTTAATACGTTGGATACAACATTTTAAATATCAAAAAGCAACTCGCATTGCTCGTAGAAAAGGAGCCATAATTGGAGAAGGCGTAATAATGCCATTGTCTTTAGCACGTAAAGCTAATAAGAATTTAATAATAGGTAATCATGTATCAATCCAAACCGACAAGATAGATTTAAGATCACCTGTAAAAATTGGAAGTAATGTAATCATTGGAGCTGAATCAGAGATTATCACGACCTCTCACAATATTGATTCCTTGAACTGGGAACATAAATATTATGGTATTGTTATAGATGATTATGTTTGGATACCAACCAAAGTTTTAGTCCTGCCATCATGTAGACATATAGGAATGGGAAGTGTTATTGGTTCAGGTAGTGTGGTTGTAAAAAACATTGAGCCAATGACTGTAGTAAGTGGTAATCCTGCAAAACAATTAAAAGTTAGAACATGCGTACATTCTGATTTGGTTGTTGAATCGTTGTTGGGTGGTGACTACAATATATATAAAAGAGCAAGAAAAGATTTTTATGAAGATTAACATTTTATCACCAGGTCGTTTCCATGTGTGCGATTTGGCAAGGGAATTAGCTCGTAATGGACATGATGTAAAATTCTACTCATTTGTCCCAACAAAGCGTGCAATGAAGTTTGGACTACCAAAAGAATGTTCTGCCTCTTTGTTCTGGCCGATGAGTCCATTTTTGGCGTTGTCTAAAAAGTTATTTCCAAAGAGTCAATGGGCTTCCAAGTTAACGATTCTGTTTCAGGATTGGCTTACTTCTGTTGTCATGCGCAAGTGTGATGTCTGCATTGCTATGAGTGGAAGTTTTGTTACCGCTCCTCGAAAAGCAAAGAAACAGGGAGCTATAGTTATCATAGAGCGTGGATCTAAGCATATTATGGAACAAAAGCGTATTTTGGATTCTATACCAAGTAACAAAGGAAAGGTTACTGTTCCTTACTGGCATATACCTCGTGAGATAGAATGCTATGATATGGCGGATTATGTTGCTGTGGCATCGCAACATGTTGTGAGAAGTATGTTGAAGTGTGGCTATCCCAAGGAGAAGCTGTTTGTCAATCCTTATGGTGTTGACTTGTCTATGTTCTATCCAGATGATAAGGCAAAAAAGGTATATGATGTGATAATGGTTGGTGGTTGGAGCTATCGCAAAGGTTGTGATTTGATAGTAGATGCTATTAAGCAATCCAACTATCGTTTTCTTCACGTTGGTTCTATTGTTGATTTAGAATTCCCTCAGGGGGATGAGAGATTTACCCATATTGATGCTGTTGACCAAAAGCAGTTGATTAATTATTATAATCAAGCTAAGGTATTTGTTTTGCCATCCAGAGAAGAAGGATTAGCTATGGTTCAGGCACAAGCTATAGCTTGTAATCTCCCATTAGTTGGAAGTAAGGATTCAGGTGCTGAGGATTTGAAAGAAATTGTAGAGCATTCAGAGTTTATAACAATTATAGAAGACTTTACTCCCGCTGCCTTGTTGAAAGCAATAGATTTGACCATTAATAAACAAAAACAATTGAATGGTATACTATATGCTGGCAATGCATCTGAAAGGTTGACATGGAAGGCGTATGGTGTAAGGTATAGTGATTTTATTAATAAAATAGGGAAAAAATGAAAATATTATCGATAGGTTCGTTTCCTCAAAAACGTAATAACACAACTTGTCATAGAAGTGATTGTCTGAGGGAACATGCAAGTTTTTTTCAGGAACTTGATAATACTCCAAAAATGACTTTCTGGTGGGAAATTATATACCATTTAGGATATTATGGATTACGATTCAATATTCCTGATACACAAGACGTGAATAAACGTATTGTAGAAGAAATTAGAAAACAGCAATATGATATCGTATGGATTGATAAAGGCTTTAATATTTTGCCTAAAACATTGAAAATCATAAAGAAAGTTCAACCTCATTGTATTTTGGTTCATTATATGATAGATGATTTTATGAATCCTTATCATAAGACCAAGCAAATATTGGACACAATTCCATTATATGATTATTATATCGTAAATAGAAAGGCGAATGTTGAAGAGCTTAAGGCTTACGGTTGTAAGAATCCTATTTGTACATTTATGTCGTATGAACCCAAATTTCATCATCCTTATCCGTTAGAGGAAGAAGATAAAGTTAGATTAGGCGGTGATGTTGGTTTTATAGGAACCTATGAAAAAGATAGAGCTGAAAGTATAAAGTTTTTGGCTAATAATGGAATCCCAGTTCGTGTTTGGGGTGGAGGATGGGAACAATTGAAAGATTATTCTCCTAATCTTATAATAGAGGGAAAAGGTCTTTATACTGTTGATTTTTGTAAAGCAATCCAATGTTTTAAAATCAATTTGGGCTTTTTGAGAAAGAAAAGCCGTGACTATCATACTACCAGAACATTTGAAATTCCCGGTTGTGGAGGTTTCCTCTTAGCAGAAAGAACAGATGAGCATTTAGCTTTGTTTGAAGAAGATAAAGAGGCAGCATTCTTCTCATCCAATGAAGAATTATTAGAAAAATGCCGTTATTATTTATCTCATGAGGATGAGCGTATTGCAATTGCTGATGCTGGTCATAAAAGGTGTGAATCTTCTGGATATTCGAATGAGAATGTAATAAAACAATTATTGAAAATGATATTAAAGAATAACTAAATGAAAACTAGATTAGAATGGATTGATTTAGCAAAATGTTTGGCTATCATATTGGTTGCTTTAGGTCATGCAACTGGAGATTCAATTGTTGGCAAGTATATATACTGTTAAAATATAGTTTGGAGATATATGTACTTCATTGGTTCTTCTTGCCGAGAATGCAGGATTGGGGTAAATTTCTTTTAGGTCAGGCTAGTTTTAACGAAAATCTTATTTTGACAGCTATGATTTGCTCGATAGTTAGCGCCTTCATTATTGCTTTTTGCATGATTGCCGCCAAGATAGTCAAACAATCCTCCATTCTCGATTATTTATGTTTTGGAGTTAAAAAGAAAAACAATTAAGATTAATGAAAATTTTATTTATATATAGAAATCCGGCTTTGGGCTTCTCGGTCGGAAAAGTTTTCAGGCCTATAGAATTAGAAATGGGCAAATATGCAAAAGTAGATTCTTTAGAATTGCCTATTGCTAATTATAGTTTTAAAGGTTTGTGGACTAATATATCATACTTGCGCAAGCATTTGAAAAAGGCAAGCTATGATGTAGTATTAATTACTGGCACGGAGAATTACTTGCTCCCTTTCATTTCTTCAGCGAAGAAAGTTGTTGTAGTGCACGACGTTAAATCTTTCTTTAATCATGTGAGTGGAGTTAGGAGAAAGATAAAGGAACTGATGTTTATCAAGGTATTGGGTAAAGCCGATAAGATAGTTTCTATATCAGAGCAAACACAGAATGAGCTTGAAAACTATGGATTGAAATCTGATGTCATTTACGATCCTGTATCCCCAACATTTACTTTTGTTAATAAGAATCTAGATAAAGAATGTCCTATTATATTGCATATAGGTACTAATTCGAATAAGAACTTACATAATACAATATTGGCTTTAAAAGGCTTAAAATGCTTTTTGCGAATCGTTGGTAAGATATCAGCAGAAGATATCAAATTGTTGTATGATAACAATATAGAATATTCGACTTGTTATAATATAAGTGATGAAGAATTGCTAGAAGAATATCGAAATTGTGATATAGTAAACTTTCCTTCCTTATACGAGGGGTTTGGTAGCTACAGGAAGAGTTGTTGTAACTAGTAATCTTTCACCAATGAAAGATGTTGCTGGCGGTGCATCTATCTTAGTTAATCCTCGTGATGTATTATCTATACGAAAAGGTTACATTGAAGCTATAAATAATGGTGATAAGTATGTAGAGAAAGGATTGGAGAATGTTAAGCGTTTTTCTGTTTCGTCTATAACTATTCAGTATTTTAATCTTATAAAAGAACTATTTGTATGATAATTATTCATTATATCCCAAGCATTGACCGTATAGCTGGTGGTACTTCTACTTTTATGCAAGTTCTTGGCAAAGAACTAGGCAAGTTGGCAGAAGTACACATCATCACTCATTTTTCTGATAATCCATTGCCAATAGATAATTGTAAGATACACTATGTGGAAGGTTTCAATCCTTTCAACAGAAGATTCAAATATGAGGTTAACAGACTTCTAGATATGGTAAAGCCTGATATGGTGCATGTTAATTGTTGCTGGACACCAGAATGTACGATTGTTCAACGATTGGCGCAGCGACGTAGTATCAAGGTAGTTCTTACTCCCCATGGAATGTTGGAACCTTGGATTATCAAGCGTCATTACTGGACTCGTAAATTACCCGCATTGTTATTGTATCAGAAGGCAGCGATTCAAAATGCAGATTGTTTACAAGCTACTGCAGAAAGTGAAAAAGAGAATCTCTTGAAACTTGGCTATAACTCAAACATCAAGATTGTTAAACTCGGTATTGATGCAGAGAGTATCACCATGAAAACTTCCTGGAAGAAGAACAAGCAGATTTTATTCTTGTCGAGAGTGCATGTAAAAAAAGGCATTAATTATCTGATAGACGCAGTTGATGTTCTACAGAAAGAATTAAAAGGTTATAAGATTCTTGTTGCAGGTGAAGGAGATGCTGATTATATTACAACTCTTAAACAACAGATTGCAGGTAATGGGCTTCAAGAGATTATACAATTAATAGGTGGTGTTTATGGGGACACGAAATGGAAGTTGTTCCAAACTTCTGATTTCTTTGTCTTACCAACCAACTCCGAGAACTTTGGCTTAGCTATCGCAGAATCTCTAGCTTCTGGTACACCAGTTATAACTACTGTTGGTACTCCATGGAATGATCTCAATACGTCAAATGCCGGTGCTTGGATAGAGATTGGTACTCAACCTTTGGTAGAAACATTGAAAAGATTTCTCTCTTTATCTGATGAGGAATTGGAGGTCATGGGTAAGAATGGTCGCAAACTCATCGAAACCAAATACTCTGCTATGGTAATGGCAGAAGAAATGATGGAAATATATCAATCTATAAAAAAATAGAATGAAAAATAAACGTAAATTTTTGATTTGTGGGGGGGGGCAAGTTTAGCCCTTTTAATAGTAGTTGAAATCACCCTTCGTTTGGTTTGGGGATTTGGTAAAATGCCGTTATATGCGGCTAGTGATAAATATGAGTACATGGCTTTGCCAAATCAGTGCGGTGTTCGATTAGGTAATCGATATTATTACAATGTCTTTGGTATGCGAAGTGATGAGGTAAATCCTCATAAGAAACATATCTTGGGCTTGGGCGACTCTGTGATTTATGGTGGTGTTCAAACAGACCAAGACAGTCTTGCTACTTCACTTTTCTCTGCTGAGACAGGTATGCAGATGTTGAACATCTCTGCAGGTAGCTGGGGGCCAGATAACTGTGCAGCCTATCTCAAGGAGAAGGGAATGTTTAACGCAAAGGGTATCTTCTTATTGGTAAGCAGCCATGATGCTCATGATAATATGGATTTTATGCCTGTAGTAGGTGTTCATCCTTCCTATCCTGACAAGCAGTATTTCTGTGCTATAGCTGAGGTCCTTTGTAGATATATTTATCCTCGATACATTCAACCTTTATTTGATAAAGGTAATAAAGAACTTGATCCTGACCAAAAAGTATTGGCTGGTGTTGGTATTCACAAGAACGGTAAAGTGTTTAATCCTGGATTTCAACAGTTGAAGGCTATGGCTGATAGTGCCAAGATTCCATTCGTAGTATATCTTCATGCAGACCTGGAAGAGAATGCCGGTAAGAAATATAATGAGCAAGGTGATGAAATCATTGCTTGGTGCAAGAAGAATCAGGTAAGGTTGGTTGAGGATCTTCATCTTTTAACTAAGGAAGATTACCGTGATGGTATCCACATCAATGCTAAAGGGCAGAGAATAGTGGCAAATGTTATGGAAAAAGAATTTAAATATTAAATATGGAAGATTATAAACCAATTTATCAGAATCTTGCTTTACATAGAGTTCCTAAACATTTTAGGGGAAGAAGCAAGATTGTTGTTCAATTATGGTGGATAGTCCAATCGACATTTTTCGCTTGGTCGCCACAGATTTTTTATGGCTGGAGAAGATTTCTCCTACGTTTATTCGGTGCAAATATAGGCAAAAATGTATTGATTCGTCCGACGGCCAAATTCACTTATCCATGGAAAGTTTCTATAGGAGTATCTATTATTAGTTGATTATCAGTATTTTACACCCTAAACGGTAGAAAAGTGACTGTGTGGATTCTGTTTAGATACGAAAAGGTAATATTTAACGTATTTAACTTTCGATTACACCAAAAACCAATGAAAAGGGATAGGATGAGGTGTTTCTACTGAAACCGCAGTATGAAAAGCAAAGGAGTCATACAGATTTTAGTATGGTTCTCGCATCAAAAAAATGGCATACGTATAACTTTGCAACTCGGTTGCAATGTTTATTTGCTACCTTTGCAGCCAAATTGAAAATATAATGAAGCAGAAGCTCTACATAACTATTGTGGCTTTGACAACAATTGTATTGTTGGCGTTGCCATTTATACCGCACCATCATCACGAAAGTGCGGTATGTACCGTTGTGGAGCATTGCAATAGCGACAACGCTGACAATGACAAACATACGTCACATAAGGACGATGGAACAAAGTGCTTCGAACAAGGCAGTTGGGATGTTGTGTCAGTAAAGACTTTACATACAAGTAACATACATTATTTATATCATGCAATAGTATGGGCTTTATCTCGTATTATGGGTTGGGTGTCAGAACCTGTGAAAACAGAGTTTGATACTCATACACCTATTATTATAAAGGTGGAACTATTGCGGATAAATGGACTTAGGGCACCTCCTTTTTATCGTTTCTAATAGCGTTGGTTCTTTTAAGGGGCAACGTACAGCGACTATACCTATTCATATGGAAGGTATAGTTACAAATCAATCATTTTTATTATGAACTTGCAAGTGCTTCAGGGTTTGGAGCACAGGCATTAGTTATTGCAAAATGTCAATTAAGGAAATTCTGGCGCTTGGCGCACTGGCTTTTCCTCTTTTGTCGTATGCACAAAGCAAAGACAGCTTGACATTCACACAAGATAGCACAGACATGACTTCTATGAAGAGGTCAAGTGTCGTGCCTTATATTATACCAATGTCACTTATGTCGTATGGAACTGCAGAGGCTATTGTTATGAATAAAGGCAGGATGCTGAACTATGCTATCGGGCATGAGGTTATAACCCACAAGCCAATAGCCATAGGGATTGATGACTATACACAGTATGTGCCAGCTGTAAGCGTATTGGCATTAAATCTATGCGGAGTAAAAAGTCGTCATAACCTAAAAGAACAAACGATGCTGTTGGGGTTGTCAAGTTTGCTGACGGCTATATCCGTAAATGGCTTGAAATACACAGTAAGAGAGATGCGTCCTAATGGCTCACGTCGCAATTCTTTTCCATCTGGGCATACAACTGTTGCCTTCATGGGGGCAGAACTCTTGTGGCAAGAATACAAGGATACTTCACCGTGGATAGGTATAGGTGGTTATGTCATAGCTGCAAGCACAGGAGCATTGCGTGTGTATAATAACAAGCATTGGATAGGAGACGTGGCATTTGGAGCAGGATTGGGTATTCTGTGTACGAAATTGGCATACAAGTTATATGATCCGATTTCACGCAAGATGCACAACAAACAGTCCAAGCGAACAAACACTGTCTATCCATATTATAACGGACAACAAGGAGGACTAGCACTAACTATACAATTATAATTAGAACGATAAAGAAATGTTTCAAAAAATAATTCAATTATCAATCAAGAACAAGGTAACTATAGGTATGTTGACCTTGGTGCTCATTATATGGGGCACATGGTCGTTGTCGCAGTTGCCTTTTGACTCTACACCTGATATTACAAATAATCAAGTACAGGTGATAACCCAAGCTCCATCATTGGGAGCGCAAGAGGTAGAGCAGTTTATAACCACTCCAGTAGAAATGGCTTTGGCCAACATTCCACGTGTGGAAGAACGCAGAAGCATCAGTAGCAGCGGCTTGTCTGTCATTACATTGGTTTTTGATGACGATGCAGATGTATATTGGGCTCGGCAGCAGGTAAGCCAACAATTAAAGGAGGCAGAGGAAGTTATTCCGCAAGGTAAGGCTACCATAGGTATGGCTCCTGTCACTACTGGTTTGGGAGAAATATTCCATTATACCATTCGTGCAAAGAAGGGATATGAGGACAAATACAGTTTGTCAGATTTACGTACCATCCAAGACTGGATAGTCCGCAAGCAATTGTCAGGAACACCTGGCGTTGCAGAAGTCAGCGGCTGGGGTGGATATGTAAAGCAGTATGAAGTGGCTGTGGATGCCGACCGTCTCAATGCTGTTGGTCTTACAGTCACAGAAGTTTACGATGCCCTTGAAGCAGGCAACGAGAATACAGGCGGAAGCTACATAGAGAAAAATAGCAACCAATATTTTATCAGAGGATTAGGACTTGTTTCAACACTCGAAGACATAGAGCGTATCCCTGTCAAGACTATCAATGGTACGCCTATCTTGATACGTGACATTGCAAAAGTACAATATGGCTATGCCACACGTTATGGTGCAGTTACACGCAATGGCGAGGGTGAAGTGGTGGCAGGTATCTCACTGATGCTGAAAGGTGAAAATTTCCAGCAAGTTATTAAGAACGTAAAAGAGCGTATTGCGCAGATTCAGAAGAGTCTGCCAGAGGGTGTAGTCATAGAACCATTCATTGACCGTACTCAGTTGGTTGACCGTGTTACTGGCACTATCACCCGCAACCTTATGGAGGGCCGCCTCACTGTTGTGTTGCGACTCCTTCTGTTTTTGGGTAATTATAGGGCAGGATTGGTGGTGGCATCCGTCATTCCGCTCGCTATGCTGTTTGCTTTTGGTATGATGCGGTTGTTTGGTGTCAGCGGAAACCTTATGAGTTTGGGAGCCATTGATTTTGGCTTGATTGTGGATGGCGCTGTGATTATCGTAGAAGCCGTATGCCACCATATAGGTATCAGTCGTGACAAATACCATGGCTTGCGCTTAACACAAGAGCAGATGGACAAGGAGGTTTATCATTCCACTTCCAAGATTCGTAAGAGTGCAGCCTTTGGCGAAATCATTATCATGACGGTATATCTGCCATTACTTACATTGGCTGGTATAGAAGGAAAGATGTTCCGTCCGATGGCACTTACCATTTTCTTCGCCATCCTTGGAGCGTTTATCCTTTCGCTTACCTACGTACCAATGGCAAGTGCTCTGTTCCTTAGCAAGGAAAGCGTACATAAGACTAATTTGTCAGACCGTCTGATAAACAAGTTACAGAGTTGGTATAAGCCTATCATCACCAAAAGTCTGCAACATAGCAAGGTGCTCATAGCTTCCATGGTGCTGCTGTTCGGCATCAGCCTTTTCGCTTTCACTCGTTTGGGCGGTGAGTTTATCCCGAATCTTGAAGAAGGTGACTTTGCAGCCGAAATCAGCATGGCACAAGGTACATCACTCTCGCAGATGGTGAAGACCTGCACTCAGGCAGAAAAGATATTGAAGTCCAAGTTCCCGGAGGTGAAGCAGGTAGTAACTCGTATCGGTAGTTCAGAGATTCCAACCGACCCAATGCCTATAGAACGTGCAGACATGCTTATCGCTCTCTATCCGAAAGCAGAATGGACATCTGCCAAGACAAAGGACGAACTCATGGAAAAAATGGAAGAAGCCTTGGGAGAGATTCCTGGTATGGAAGCCGAATTGACACAGCCAATCCAGATGCGAAACAACGAACTGATTACAGGTATCAAGCAGGATGTCGCCATTAAGATATACGGCAACGACCTTGATGCTCTGCAAGCATCCGCAAAGCGAGTGGCATCTCTCATCAAGCGTGTTGACGGGGTGTCTGACCCATTTGTCGAGAAAGTACAAGGTTTGCCGCAGATTCAAGTAAAGTACAACCGAGATCAGCTGGCTAAATATGGCATTCCGATAAGAACTGCCAACAAGGTGCTTGAAACTGCTTTTGCAGGAAGCCGCTCGGGATATGTGTTTGAGGGCGACAAACGATTCGACTTGGTGGTGCGTATGGACAAGGACTTACGTAATGACATAAAAGCTATAGAAAGTCTGTACCTTCCTCTGCCCGATGGCGGAACAATTCCTTTCCAGCAAGTGGCACAGATTACACTGACAGATGCACCTGCACAGGTTACACATGAGGATGGACAGCGAAGGATATTTGTCGGTTTCAATGTTAGGGGACGAGACATACAGACCACTGTGGATGAGATACAGAAGATTTTGGACAAGGAGCTGAAGCTGCCAGCAGGTTATTATTACACTTATGGCGGTCAATTCCAAAATCTTCAAGAGGCTACCAATCGTTTGATGTTGGCAGTACCTTTGGCGTTGCTCGTCATTTTGGGTTTGCTGTATGCTACGTTGAAGAATATCAGGGAAACCTTGTTCGTATTCTCAGCCATACCTCTCTCTGCCATTGGTGGTGTGTGGGCTTTATGCCTGCGAGGTATGCCTTTCAGCATTTCCGCAGGTGTAGGTTTCATTGCCCTCTTTGGTGTGGCTGTACTGAACGGAATTGTGCTGATAGGACAGTTCAATACTTTTGAGAAAGAAGGCGTGACGGATGTAAAGAAACGAGTGATAGATGGATGTATGCTCCGTCTTCGTCCTGTCATCATGACCGCATTGGTAGCGTCCTTGGGCTTTATGCCTATGGCCTTGTCAACTGGTGACGGTGCTGAGGTTCAACGACCGTTGGCTACTGTGGTCATTGGCGGATTGGTAACAGCCACGATATTGACACTTGTTGTCTTGCCATCTATTTATAAGACATTCACCAAGAAAAAAGAAACAAACGTATGACAAGAATAAGATTGATTATATTAGGCGTACTGTCTATGGCATTCGCCTCCATGTACGCACAAAATGAGAGTTGGTCTTTGCAACAATGCATAGATCTCGCTCTTGACAACAGCCTATATATGAGAAATGGGCAAATTGCAGTTGGCAAAGCCAAAGACTTGCAGGGTACGGCTTTTGACATAGAAAAAACTTCAATATCGCTCAGTCAAGACCCTACGTCTGGCGGAAGTCCAGACAATGGCATTACGATAAGCCAAACCTTTGATTTTCCTACGGTGTATAACGCCCGTAACAAGTTCTTGAAAGCTGAGACTGCCGTGGCGCAAAGCCAGGTGGCAATAGTAGGCAACCAACTGGTAAGGGATGTAACCTCCGCTTATTATTCGTGGCTTCATGCTCACAGCACTTTGCAGGTATTGCAAAAGCAAGACAGCGTATATCAGCACTTCCTGCAACTGGCATCGGCAAAGTACAAATCAGGAGAGACCAACCAACTGGAACAAATGAATGCGCAACGATTATTGAATGAGAATCGGATAAGTTTGCAAAGAGCTGAGAATGATTGCAAGAAATATCTGTTGCAGTTGAAACAGCTCATCAATACCAATGCAGACTTCACACCAAAGGACGAGAAAATGGCAAAACTACATGACGCGAATCTTGGGGAAACTAATTTCTCTGACACGCCACTTGGACGAAACATGCAAGCACGCCTCATAAGCAATGAACGTAGTGTTTCGCTTGCCAAGCAAGGGTATATGCCAAGCTTCACTCTCGGCTTTACAACACAGGCAGTCATCCAAGGATTCAATCCTTACAATATTGACAGAAGCAGGTTTTCCAAAGGCAACTTCATGGGATTTGAGGTAGGCATCGGCATACCTCTGTTTTGGAAAAGTAACCGGTCAAAAGTCAAGGCTGCCAAACGTGATGTAGAGTTGGTGCAGAATGAGCGTGCATTGGCAGAACAGCAGCAGAAAACGCTTATGCGTGATGCCACCAATGAGTATATGAGAGCAAAACAAGTGCTTGATTATTACGAGAGACAAGGCAACGCCGAGGCAACACTCATGGTGAAACTATCGCAGACGAACTACGAGAACGGAGAAATGGGGTATGTGGAATACATACAAAACCTAACTTCGGCTCTTGATGTGCAACTTCGTTACATAGATGCTGTCAACGACTATAATCAAGCTATCATCAATATTAATTATCTCAACGGAAATAAACAATGAAAACATTTAATATCATCATTGCTGTTATCAGCATATTTCTTGCATCATGCACAAAAGGCAAGCAGGAAGAAGTAAAGGAAAACAAAGTAGAGGAGCAAGGCAATGCAACCATTGAACTTACTCAAGAACAGATAAAGACGGTTGGCATTACGCTCGGCAAGGTTGAGAGTCGCTCTCTCAACAATGTGATACGTGCCAATGGCGAACTTCAGCTCAACCCACAGGATATGGCAGACGTGACTTCTCTCGTAGGAGGTGTTGTCCGCAAAATTTATGTAACGGAAGGACAGCAGGTGAAAGCAGGTCAAGTGGTTGCACACATAGAGAATACCGAAATCGTAGGATTGCAGAAAGACTATCTCATTGCTGTAAAAGAGACCAATGTAACACATCAGGAGTTGCTACGCCAAAATACATTGGCTTCACAGAAGGCAGGAGTGGAAAAGACCTTGCAACAGGCATCAGCAGCATACGAGATGGCACAGGCTCGCCAGACAGGGCTTTACAACCAGCTCCGTCAAATTGGCATTAACACCAACCTTGTGAAACAAGGCAGAATCATACGGCAGGTAGCTATCTCTGCTCCAATTTCTGGCATCGTGACGAAGATAAGCATAAAGAGTGGAAGCTATACGGAAAGTTCACAATCATTGATGCAAGTAGCCAACAATGCCGCCGTGTTCTGCAACTTGAATGTATTTGAGCGCAATATCAATCAAGTTGCTAAAGGGCAGAAAGTAGATTTCGTCATCACCAATAGCCCGAATATTCATTTCAAGGGAACGGTAAGAGAAATCAATCGCTCGATGGATTCTGACACCAAGGCTATATCCGTACGTGTCGGTATTGACGCAAAGAACACCGCTGAACTTATTCCTGGCATGTATGTGACAGGCATCATCAGTATGGGCAAACAAAATGTGCCAGCCTTGCCTGACGATGCTATTGTAAATGCCAATGGCAAGCAATATGTGTTCGTGCTTGACAAAAAACACAAAGAAGGCAATGACCTTAAATATCAATTCAAGCAGGTGGAAGTCGTTGCAGGTGTAAGCGAATTGGGATATACGCAAATAGATTTCGTCGCTCCTATTAGCAAGGATGCAACTGTTGTCACTTCCAATGCCTTCTACATAGCGTCTATGACGGCAGACCATGGGGAAGAATAAAAGGAAGAAAATATACCTTTATAGTCAAGATGTGAGATAAGCTTTAGATAATCTCACATCTTGATTTTTACAACCTTTTATACAATACTTATCTTCGTGATGAACGATAGGGCTTATTATTAATTGCTCCCAATCCTATCTTTTGTGTTCCGTCCCAATTTGTAAGTTGGTCAGCACACCCATTGGAGCCACCGAGTGAAACGTATGTGTCTGCACTACATGACATGTGGTCAACAAAAGTGAGAAAGTTGTCAATGGCGTTGTCTGTGAATTGAACTTCATTCGTGGCGAATAGTTTTGTCCAACTGGTAATACATTCTTGCTTGAAGTCTGTAATACCATGCCAAGACATATCAGACAAGAACCTCTTTGCTGCCGAATCTATACAGGCTTTAGAGTCCAATCCAATATTATGCTTTACAGCAGATGCAATAATGCCATAGTATATGGAAGCCGATTCTTTCTCGTTGAAGTTGACTCTTTCTGTTTTTGCAAAGGATGCTAAAGCTTCATGTCCCTCATGGATGAACTTGTCAAGCACTCCTATGTATCTATTTTGCCGAGCCATGCTTTCACGTTTGGCTTCGGCTTCTTGCCGAGCCTTTTCTTTTGTTTCTTTCTCCTTACGTGCTTCCACTCGTCTCCATGCGTCTGTCATTTCAGGCTCTTGCCAAATGGCATTCCAACGAGCCTTCAAATCATTGTACATTTCCATAAGTGTAGTATTATAACTTTTGGCACTGGCGAGTTCTTCCTTCGCACAGACAAGTTGAGTAGTCACTCGCTCCACAGCCTTCTCGTCAAGTTGAGAGATGCGTTGTTTGACTTTGTTGTTTTCTGTCTTTAGCGCATCATTCTCGGCACGAAGCGACTTGTTCTCCTCTATCTGCTTATTGAGGTTCTGCATATAGTAAGTGTATGTCTTGTTGACAGACTTGCGTACATCTTCATTCTGCTTGTCACGTTCTGCATTGATGGCTGCTACAAGAGCCTTGATTGCAGCGTAGATATTAGCCACACGCTCCTCACGCCACGCCTTTTGTCCGATAATAGTAGGAATCGGGATGGCAAGTTCTTTCTTTACGGCATTCATCGCTTCTTGAACTGGAGCCTTGATGTTGAGTAAAGGAATGGTCAGCTCCTTCTTGTCGATTGTGGCAAGCACTGCATATTTCTCCACTTTGTCAAGAGCGACTTTCGCCTGACGTTCCGCTTCAAGTACCACCTTGTTCTTATGCTTGCGTCCTCGCTTCTCTTCCTCTGAAAGTTCATCATAGGAGAAGCCTCTTGCCAAGCCATACTTATGCCCTACCTTGTTGTAATAGTCAGTATGCAGTTGGGAAAGGTATTGTGATTTGTCCTTTGCTCGCTCTCCCCACACTTTGGCATAAGAGACCCTTTCAACAACACCCTTTGCCGCTTCCGATTTTGTGTAGTTGTCACGTTCTTCTTTTGGAAGTGCTCTCCATTCCTTTGTAGAGAGAACCTTTTCTGGATTATCCTTGTGAATGTACTTGCTTCCGATGCGTCCACGTTTCTTGACTTGCTCAACTGGAACGGTCTGCACATGGGCATGGATGCTTGTCTCGTCACAATGCACATCAAAGCCGATGACATTCTCTTCTCCCCATTTCTCACATGCAAAGCGGTAGGTGTCCAATGCCCAGTCATAGATACCTTTATGTAATGTCACCTTGCTGTGGTCAGCATTTGGATCTGATGTGTTGAGTTTCTGTTCACCAAAGGCAAGCCTGTTAAGCACATCATGGTCACCACTGAAGATGATACCGACAGTGCAGTTCGGACTGTTCCTTGAAACTTGGTCGGGACGCTTGGCATCCATATACGGCTTGAAGCCAAGTTCATCAAGTCTGTGCTGCAAGCGTTCATGCAACGGCACCGACTGGGAACCAAGAGGCAGTATCTTTCCATCCTTGACTATCTCAAAGTTGAGTCTCTTGCGTGTGTAGTTATAATGGTTGTTCTTGTCTATGTCCGCGTTTTTGAGTTGGTAACGCTTCTCGTCCCAACCTCTGCGCTCCGCCTCGTTGCCCACTTGGGACGAGAACGATTTCTTGTCTGTGCCTACATGGATGGCGGCACGTGGTATGTTTCTTTCCATAAGAATTTCATTTGAGCTTGTAACGTAGTTCTTGTATAATTGGAGACAGGTCTCGGGCGGAGCCTGAGCATAATAGAAGGACTTTTTAAGTGAACATCGCAAGCATGTGAATCTAAAAGTCCCTATTATGTTTAGGACTTTTGTGAAAGTCCGTCACGCAAGCGTGCTCGCAGATCCTTACCCACTCTGCTATGACTCTTCCACCAACACCAACCCAAGACAGTCTATCAGATGTTGGAGTGGCGGATGTTGCTTTATCAGCCTTTGTAGCGCCATCTGCGGTGTTTCCGTCATCAATAGGAAGTCGGCAATGTCAAGACCATTGACCTTTTGTTCATCGGTGGCATTGTCTTCCAAGATGTTGCTGACAAGAACTTGCTTGCATATTGATTGCAGCAACGGAAGTTTGCTTTTCCACTTATCCGTTGCTCCAAGGTCTGGAACCAAAACAACCTCCCGACCGCTTAGGACTTCGACTGCATCTTTATTGAAACATCCGTTCATGCCTCCAGTAGCCAACCATACGAAATCAGATATGAAGTGTGTGGCAATGATGGCTGTCTTTTCGCTCTCCACAATGGCTATAGTCTTGGTCGTGGTTTTATCTGTCAACAGATGTTCGCCAAAGAGGCACTGCCGAAGTGTAAAGTCTGGCAGTTTCAGTTCCGAGTGTACCCAAGTCACCAGGCTGTGGGGTTCCTTGATGCGGTGTCCTGTCTTGTCATCATACTTCATTATCTTGCCAGTGCGCACATTCCCATTGACATCTATCTGCCAAAAGATAGTTGAACCGCCCCATTTCTTTGAAGTGCCGACCTTGTACAAGGCAAACAGCCGTTCTGTCTCCTCCTTGCCAAAGACCGTTGAAATGTATCGGTACAAAGGATTGATATAATAGCCATGCAGTGTTTGCTCCATCAACTTATTCTCAATGAAAGTTGGAAGAGGTTTCTCTTTCCTGCACTCTTTGATTGGTGTTTTATATCTCCAATCATCATTGCAGTTAGCATCGGGATTGTCCTTGAAATAATCAGACGGAGAATAATGGTAGCCACAACTCTGTTCATGGTCACAACGCCCCACATTGTCAGGGAATACAATCTGTCCTTCCTCGTCAATATATCTTGCAAAGCAACGCTTACGCCCACATTGAGGGCAAGCATATCGGTTTCCCAGCTTGTATTTCTGTAGATGGAATCTATACTCACTCATAAGGCTCTGCACTTGTTGCACCTTGCACTTTCTGCACTTGTTTGGCACAAAATGCAGCATCTTTTGTGCAAGAGTGCAAGAAGTGCAAAGTGCAAACGGTGCAAGGTGGTGGTTCTACTTCTGAACTTTCTCATAATTGCCTTGCTTGTCTTTGATGATAAAGTTTCTCTGACAGAAGTCTTTGAGCATATACATGACAGTACGTCTTGCAAAACCGAAATCCGCTCCAGCCTTTACTGCTTCAGCAGTTACGAACTTGTTTCCCAACGAGTCAAGTACCTGTTTCTTCACAGGGTCGGTAGCCTCGGTTAAAACGAGGTCATCCATCCTTTTGTATGACTTCTCAAAGTAATCGCTCATCCGTATGGCTGCATTCACGGACTCCGCATCAACAAAATCCTTGTGAGACTCATCACAAGCCCATCGGAACAGTTGGAATATCAAGGCAAGCCGAGCAGTGTTCAAAGGAACTTTTGCAGCACGTGAGTCTATCATTTTTTCATCCGTAATGGCATTCTGCCGTTCAATGTCCTCATTCTGCCAATCATAGAATATATCAATGGCTTCATCAGAAAAGTCAAGAACATTGAAGATGCCTTCCGTAAAAGGAAGAGCCACAGCCTTGTCTATGATCTCTTTCCATACACGGAATGGTCTTTCAATGATTGCAGCATCTTGTTTTGGAACCTTAACCCAAGGAGCAATCTTCAAACCTTTTGGGCATGTGATCAGAAAACGGTCAAGAAGACCATTCTTCTTGAATCCCATATCATAAAGTTCATGCACAATACCAGTCTGGATAGTTCCTACAATCTGTATGCAAGGATAGTCAATGCGTAAAGGACAATCAAGATTACAACGAGATACATCTACTGGCAAGCCATTGTGAGCCGACAGCATCTGTTGTACAAAAGAACTGTTGTTGTATCGGTTGATGGTGTTGAACAGTCCCATTATCTCATCCACCACAACTGCCACACCTCTGAGGTTGGCATCGTGATTGCGCATCAGAATCTCTGGTGTGAAGTCATTCATGATATTCTTATGCAGGACTGGTACAGGAGGTAACGATTCCCATTCCGTCCGTTTTTTGCCCTTGTTTCTCTCCACAATGGCTGCATACTCATTCTTTAGAGCCTTGAACTTATGGTGCTCCTCAGTATCAATGTCGTGCAACGGCTTGTAGGCAAAGTTCAAAGGTGGAGTCTTGCCGACTCCTGGTCTGCCAACAAGAATGACATATAGGATAGGTGAAGTAATCCAATTGCCTTTAATCCGGATATAGCAGGAGTTGCCGACGGCTGCTGCCATAGCGGATATAAGGGAAGTAGCGGTAAACTCAATGGAATAGTTCTCCGTCCTTGCCAAATCAAGAATCATCTGCTGCATCTTCTGGGGGAATACGTCAAGCGGAATTCCAGAAGAGGCTACGCCCGAAGCCTCCGAGCGTAGCTTGTTACAAATTTCAAGCGCATCCATGACATTACCAGTTTAAGGGTTTCGGCTTGCGCTTGTTTCCTGCAAGAATGGCTGCGTT
>OGEE01000773.1_pt1 | contig 20243 bp, 10 predicted proteins | sample 1570571 | NCBI WGS metagenome assembly OGEE01 (sample SAMEA2582169, study PRJEB24529) | metagenome | biome: Human gut stool | place: China | collected 2011
GTGACGAGATCTTCCCACGGCCGTGGTAGGAATTCGCCACGACTGTGAGAAGAAGTCACCACAGCCGTGACGAACTAGAGATACCGGCACTTTAGTAGAACTATACTGACACTCTAAAGGAACTATATAGGCGTGTTAGTAGAACCATATAGGTACATTAAGGAAGAAGGGATATCACTTTAGGAAGCTGTTATCCAAATGCGGCATTACTTCGAGACATGCCTATAAAGCTATTGTTTATCAAGCCATTAAGGCATCATAAGAGATAAAAAATAAAGCTGACAATAAAGGAAGCTATCTCAAAAAGCTATTGAAAATTTGATGCTGTTGCCCTGAATTGAAAAAGCTATTGCCTGTTATTTAATAGTAATAGTCCCACCATCAATATCGTTCTGATATATCTTAACATAGTCTATATACATCTTAGCCTCATATCCATTATTTTCATTCAATGCAGTAATTTTATCAATATTGTCAATCCCTGTAATACCTGTATATCCCCCTCCTACTGCCAAGTTAAATAAGATATAATATTCTTTTTGCATATAAACGATTGCATTATCAGGATTTGTCACGTAATGAAATGTATAGTAAGGTTCTGCAGTAGGATTTTTATCCAAATCAAGATACATCTTTATACTATTTTTATCCCAAATAAGAGAATAAAGATGAAAATCATCCTCCTGAAGACTAAAACTGAAAGTATTCTTTTTACTATCTGATTTATATTGGCTGAATGATGGTCCCCAATGACAAGCAGATCCTAAGAAACATTCTTGATTACCACCAGAAACTCCATCAACATGCCCCATCTCTAAAATATCTATTTCACCACACATAGGCCAGCCAACCATCTCATAATCATCACCTTTCATCCAGAATGCAGGCCAAAGTCCATTGGCTGTCTTAGGAACTTTTATACTAGCGTCTAATCTGCCATATTTAAAAGCTACTTTTTGAGAAGTATTTATCCGCCCCGATGTAAATGCCCGTCCATCAAAATTTTCCTTTTTGGCAGTTAATACCAGACATCGTTTTCCACTAATAGGTTCCGTTTCAACCGATATGTTCTCTTTTTTATAATATTGATATTCGTTATTGGCAGGCGAACGTACAATTTCAACATTCCATACATCCCGGTCTAATATCGGTAAATCAAAATCTTCTTTCCAAACGAGCTTATAACTTTTATCTAAAGTAGTGATTGTTTCGGGAGGCATATTATTCCATTCTATTATATCCGCAATTGGATTTATAAAATCAATAATATCTGATTTTAGTGTTACATTATAAATATGCTTCTTACCTTTTTGAAAACTACAAGTTTCAGGTATATCCCAACGAAATTTACGGCCATCGCTCAATTCAAATACAAATGACCGTCCAGACATCGCATCCGTCGGGAGAATAATAGCCTCCGCTATTACTTTAGCTTCATCCTTTATCGTTTTCAAATAAATGCTTTCTTCAGTATCCAATAATTCAAGTATACCATTTGCCAAATCAAAGACAGCTTTTGTTTTTGTACCTTCCAAACTGACTTTTAATTCTGACAAATCAGAAATATTCTCTCCAGTTATATTTAAAACTATCTTAGTTAGTTGATGCGTAAAATTCAATCTAATACCCAACGGAGAATTCTTATCTTTATTTACAGCATTATTTGAATATAACAGATCTATTTCTGTTTGGGAACTCTGGTCACTTACATCCACCGGAAACTTGAAATCAACGATATCATCACAATATGGATAATAGGCCATAAAATCTACAGCACTGCCGTCAACAGGATAGCGAAGTGCACCTCCCCAATAAAAGGGCGCAAATATGCCATCACCGGCTGTTTTATATTTTATATTGCTAAAAGGCTTCACAGTACCAGTCGCAAATTCCTCACCGGTCTTTTTCATATATATTCCGATCATATCTCCCGCTTCCCAAGAAAAGCCATATACCCTTGATTTACTGATCATTTGTTCTCCAATGGATGAACTGAATACGATAGCAGAATCACAGGATGTTAATTCTGGAGAATGAACGTCATTGCACGACAAACAAAAAATAAAACTCACCAAAACACCTGACACAAATTTAATTGCTTTCATAATTATTTTATTTCATGTTACTTTTCAACTTTTACTTTTATCCAAAAGCCAACATTCTCATTTTGTGGCGTATTCATATCCAATCTATCCAAAGACAACACAACACGCTTGTTTTCACCATTAATTTGTATCTGATAAAGACATGCTATATCAGACATATCGGTGAAACTAGCATTTGTAAGTACAACTCTGGCTGCACCTCCGGTCGTTAAAGCTTTTTCTGCACGAATATCTTCTATCGTAGATGCATCAAAATTACTACGCTTAATATTCGACGCTACTGCTAAAGGAACAGTTGTCCTTATATTCCATGTAGACGGACTGCATGTGGGATGTTTAAATTTACCTGAATTTACTTGCGCAATATTGGTAATTGTAAGCTCTTTATTTTCTCCGTATGAAGCAAAAGCTATATCTACCAGTGAAGCATTATATCCAGCATCACAATAATCCAACATTTTCCCTAATGCAGCAGAAAAAAACGGAAACAGACCATCTGCCCCATTTCCGGATGCTGTAGCATACAGATTAAAATAAGAATATCCAACTGCTATCTGTAATTCTTCACTCACAGTTTCCTTACCTGTACTGTCTGATGCTTTAACTAGCATCGTACACAACTCATTTGTAATCGGAATCGTTTGATTAATTACAATGTGCCTAATTCCGTCCGAAGGAATATCCCGGGACATAAGATCTATAACAGTTTCAACACCTGAAAAATTTCTCATTATGACTTGAGCTGATACTAAATCATTCACAGAACTGACAGAACCTTTTAGATTAACAGACGTAGTTCCTACGGGGAGTCCATTAGTTTCATTATTCGTTAAATTTATTGTAATGACAGGAGCCGCATCCTCAACTTCAGGTTTTATAGATTCTATAGGAAGATTATCCCAATCCGTTATAGTAGCATTGGGATTAATCATAAGCACTTCTTCTTTATTTAGAATCGCTTCATACATATATTGCGCTCCTGCCATAAAAACAGTATTATCCGGAATATCCCATTGAAATATTTTATCATTCAAATAAAATATGACAGAACGCCCTGCACTGGCAGTAGAAGGTAATAGAATACCTTCTACTCGCGCTTTAATGGAACCATCCAATTGGGTATCAAGCAATATATCCATCTCTGATGCATTGTCCGGCACTAATGTTCCATTTGACAAATTGAACTGTCCCCTAGCTTTTGTACCTGCTACAACAGTAGTAAGTCCTGTCAAATCCGTAATTCCTGTTCCTGCACTAACGTTAACTATAATCTTAGTAAGTTCGTGAGTAAACAGTAAATTAATATCACCTGACATGCCTTTTGACTGGTTCCTTATATTGTCAGAATATAGCAGATCCAAATCTGCCTGATTGGATTGATTAGTTAAATCTACCTTATACTCATAATTTGTGATGATTGTACGATAAGGATGATAGCCTATGATATCAACAGAAGAACCGTCGACCGGATAAACAGCCGGCTGACTGGACTGTGCCACATTAAATTTGCCCTCGCCATCATAAGTTATGTATTTTATATTATTCTGTAATACATTTGTCGACAAATCTTTTCCAGACTCTTTGATATACACTCCAATGGCATCGCAATTACTCCATTCAGCTTCCGATTCCGAAAAAGCTAAATTCGTTTTTTGAACAAAACCATTAAAACGTATAAAGCCATCATCCAGATAGTTACTTTTGTTTTCGTTATCACTACAAGATGTCAATAACACTAAAAATATGAATATTGAAATATTCTTGATTTCCATAAGCTTCAGTAGTTGATATAATTTTTATTTTGTTGGGGGAATATGTAATTCTTCATGACTGTTTCCTGTCTGATAAATCCTGATGTAATCTATATACATCTTTGCTTCAAGATTATTTTCTTCATTTAGAGCTGTTATTTTATCTACATTATCATTACCTGTTATACCAGTATATCCACCTCCTACTGCCAAATTGAGAATAAACGAATAAGGCTTCCTGTAAAAGGTTGCAGCCTTCTGGCAATTATCTGCATAACAAAACCGGTAATATGGTTCTGCGTCAGGATATTTATCTAAATCTACATATATTTTTATGCAGGTTTCATCCCATATTAAAGTATAAATATGGTATTCATCATCTTGAATACTATACTGTATTGTTTTTTTTGGCTCTCTGAATAATTAATGGATAAATTGGGACCCCAATGACAAGCTGCTCCCAAATATCGGTCAGAAATTCCTCTTTTTATTCCATCAACATGTCCCAACTCTATAATATCCAATTCCCCACACATAGGCCATGGAATAGAATCATTATCTGCCCCCTTCATCCAGAACGCCGGCCACAGCCCATTACCAGTTTTAGGCATTTTTATTCTAGCATCTACACGCCCATACCGAAAAGAAAGCTTTCCAATGCTATTCAAGCGCCCGGATGTAAAATGACGATGCTTATACTTCTTTTTTTGAACAGTTATGATGAGGCTTGACTCACCGCTTTTGGGATCTTCTCCCAATTCAACAGCTTCCTCTACATAATATTGCATTTCTTTATTGGCCGGATTAGACACTATTTCTATATTCCATACAGAGGTGTCTAGGCTTTTCTGATCAAAATTTTCTTCCCATACTAGCTTATATTTTGTGCCTTGGGCAGATAATTCATTAAAATCCAAGCCTGCCAATAAAAGAAAAATAAATATGACTATCCTTTTCATTTTTCTACTCCGTTTAATATTACTTCTGCTATAGTTCCCTTACCTGATGTCATAACGATCCGTACATCACTGACAATATCTCCCTTCAAAGGATAAGTTATATACTCATTTGAAGGTATCACATTGCCGGAATAAACCGTTAAAAATTGTCCTCCACCACTGGATGCCTGAATCTCAAAAGCTGTTGAAGTTTCTATATTTTGCCACAGAATCTTAATTTCTGACGGAGTTGCGCCCTCTTTCATAGGCAAAGTAATATAGTCCCCCTTAGCTCCTGTCCAACCCATATTTTCATCCCCGTCTATAACCAATCTGTATGCTCCAGTTTCTTCTTTACCAGATTTTCGTACCACGATCTGATTGTAATCTTTCACTGTCAGTGTCCCATTAAGACGTATATCCTCTGATGAAGCTCCAATCATAATCGCAAAATCACCGGGTTCTATTATCCATTCATTTTTTTTGTCCAGTAATTGCAAGTCTCTCGGACGTATGACAAACGAAACTTTTTTAGTTTCTCCGGACTTCAGCTGTACACGTTCGAATCCTCTCAGATTCTTTTCATATGTAGTAACCGAACTAATTAAATCACGAACATATAATTGAACTACCTCATCTCCCGCAACTTTACCTGTATTTGTTACGTTACAGGTAATCGTCACATCCTGGTTAGGGGTAATGAGACGTGAAGATATTTCAAGATCCGAATATTCAAAAGTTGTATAACTAAGCCCATATCCGAAAGGATACAAAGCACCATTCAACCGACTCATTTTCCCATCCATGCCGACTCCTTTTCCTCCATCTACCTGCGAAGCAGGCTTAGCCGGAAAATTGAACGGTATCTGCCCCACTGATTTAGGTATAGTAACTGTCAGTTTTCCGCCAGGATTATAATCACCGAACAAAACATCCGCAACAGCCGTACCTCCTTGCGAGCCCGGATACCATGTCTCTAATATAGCCGGGATGTATTTTTCCGCCCAATTTATCGAATTAGGGCGCCCATTTATCATTACTAAGACTATAGGTTTACCTGTAGCATAGACTGCTTCAAGAAGTTTCTGTTGGTGACCCGGAAGATCAATGCTTGACCGTGATTTATTTTCACCGCAAGTTCTTTGACTACCTCCTAAGACAATAATCCATACATCGCTTTTCTGAGCATTGATTACCGCTTTATCAATCTCCTGTTGCTCACTGACTGTCAACGGTGAAGGAAAAATTTCGGATTCAGGCCAGTTAGCATCTACTATATCACAACCTTTAGTATACAGAACCTCTCCTTTATTTTTCATTTTAGCTTTAATCCCTTCAAGAACAGTTGTTACTTCTACTGCTTGGGGCCCATAGTGCGCTAATGCATACCGGGCATCATCCGCATTAGGGCCGGTCACACTTATTGTTTTTATACTATCAAGGTTTAGTGGTAAAGTGTTCTTGATATTTTTCAAGAGCACAATCGACTCTCTTGATGCCTGAAGCGCCACCTTCTGATTTTCAGGACTATTAACTTCTTTATCTGCCGCAGCCAAATCCTTTTGATAAGGCATATCGAAGAGGCCGACCATAAATTTCACACGCAAAATGTCACGGACTCTACTGTCTATAGTCTCCATACTGATAGCCCCCTCATCAACCAATTCTCTTAATGGTAACACATAAGAATCCGGAGAACGGAATGTACAACGGACATTCAGACCGGCTTCCACAGCCTGAAGCACCGACTCTTTCATATTATGGGATGTTTTATGTTTACTATGCAGATATTCTACTGCATCACTGTCTGACACAACATACCCCTTAAACCCCATTTCCTTTCTTAACCGGGTTGTCAACCAATAATTACTACTCTGTATAGGAAAGCCGTCATAATCATTGTAGGCACTCATTACCCCCAGTAACTTTCCTTCTTTTATCACTCGCGCCCAAGGATATACATGAACATACTCTACTTCCCGTGGAGACATTTGGGGATCAACCCGTGACATCCCTTCTCTCCCGCCCTTATTGTTGCTATATGCAACATAATGCTTTCCAGTTGCTGCTACCTGATAATCCTTCTGCATACCCTGAACCATAACAATTCCTAACTCGGCAACAAGAAAAGGAGATTCGCCATAAACTTCTTCATATCTACCCCAACGCTGGTCGCGCCCTACATCCAGAATAGGAGCATAAATATTCGTATATCCCAACAATCGCCCTTCACGACCCGTAATATAACCTATCTTTCCTACTAACTCCCTATTCCAGGTATGTCCTAAGCCCAACTGGGTAGGGAAATTAGTTGCTTTATAACTTTCAACTCCCCTTATCCCCTCGTTGGTCATATCAACCGGTATCCCTAATCTTGTTTCTTCTACAAAAAAACGTTGTACTTCATTCAAGGCCCAGGCATGGCGTGACGCCGGCCACACAAACGGATTATCAGAAGGTGGCAGTCCCCATTGCTGAAAACTATTTAAATGTTCATCTATAGCTCCAATTCCATCTTTCCATAATTTATTTTTCCATGCAGAAGTAGGAAGCTCATCTTGCAAAACACGCTTATAGCCATAAAGTGTCACCATCTGGCATGTTTTTTCATTAAGATTCATTTGACTTAACAAATCTTCTATCCTATCATCAATGGGGGCGGAAGGATCTTCATAAATATCCATTTTCCCGTTTTTATTGAAATCTATCCATCCATCCCGATAAATGGCTTTATTGGTAAGTTTATATTTTACCAAATCTTTGGAAGGCGGGATACGTATATCCTGTTGCGCCCACACCGGGATATTTAACAGGAAACAAAGAATTGCAAGTATACCTTTCTTCACAAAAAAAAGATGTTTCATTATTTATTTTTCTATTATATTCTATTACTACTTCATTAACTTCTTTACTTCCTTTTGATCAGTACCCTTCATTTTGAGGAAAATCCGCTCCCATAACCTCTATTTGTGATTGGGGAACAGCCCAGTTTACATGAAAAGGACGCACATTAAATCTGACAAGAACATCATTATCCGTGCCGTTAAAATCAGCATAATAATCCGGATTAGGTCCAAAATCAGAATCTCTTTCATCAGTAATCCCATATTTTGTCTTATCAAACCCCGGAACATTTTTTGTATTAGGGTATTTCGTGAAGTCTCCGGCATAACTGATCATTTGTTTATACCAAATGCCATTCCGTTTTAAAAAATCCCAGCGACGACCCTCGAAATTAAGTTCTCTTGCTTGTTCATCACGTATCATATCAAAAGTTACATGATCTACCGGAGTATTTCCGGCACGTTCCCAAGTCTTATTATAATATTTTACGGCTGTAGGCTGATCGTTTTTTGCCAATGCCGCTTCTGCCGCTAACAAATATGTTTCAGACAATCGGAATATTATTATATCATTTCTGGCAATGGCGCCTCTTCCGTCAAGTGGTTTATCCCATTTATCATATTGTTTGATCGAAGACGGAACTATCTGTCTGAAAGCAGGTCTTCCTTTCCCGGCAGATAACAAATCTCTCCCGGATATAATATCACCAACTTGAATCAGTTTAGGACTATCAGTAGTATTTGTTGTTGAATAATATTCTCTCCCGGTTTCCTTGTCAGTCATCAGTTCTCTTGGTTTTACTTTTAACTTTTCCTTATCCAGCAGTTTCTCATTTCTATGTCTATAGTTAATTTTAAAGAATACATCCAATCTTTTATCACCGACAGGATAAAGTGATAATAGGTAACTATTAGGAAACGCTAATCCCCAATTCTGTCCCATATTTTCATCATTATATTTTATATCGGCAGAATCATCCGTTCCTAATGTCGTCATCGTAGTATAAGCCAATTCGTAAGAAACGTTGATATTCTGTTCGCCCAGACGATGCCCTGCACCTCCCCCTCTTTCCATAGAATAAGGCATAACAAATAATGACTCATCTTTACCCGTCAGATCACTAGAATTGAAGAGGCTGGATACATCTGATGAAAATTTGGACTGCTGACTCTTTTCTATATCTTCAGTCATCTTTAAAACGGTGTCCCAATCTTTCTCCCAAGCAGCAACAAGAGCTTTCAAATGGCGAGCAGTATTTTTAAACAAACGCCCATTCTTTGGATTTTCTTCCGGCAACCCTGCAATTGCCGTATCCAAATCAGAATTCAATAATAGGAACAGGTCTTTTGGATCCGCTTTTTTATAGGCAAGATTAAATACATTGTCCGGTGTTACAGGTTCTGTTGTCAGATACACTGCCCCAAAACGAACCCATAATGAATAATAACTATAAGCTCTCCAAAAAGAACCTTCTGCAACCACTTTCTTAGCCTCTTCACCCAACAGTTTACCATAATATATAATTTCATTGGCTCTTCCTATCATATAATACTTATGTTCCCAATAAGGCTTATATAATGTTTTATCTGCGTGCCCGCTTGCACCGGCATCTGTATAACGACCCAGAGAAGCATCTCCGCCTGTAGTGAATACTACAATATCAGTTGTCCTTTCACCCCATATCTGCGCTGCAAGCAATCCATTAGCATCAGGCTTTTGAGATAATGTCCTCTCTTGATTATGCAATCCGACAACCATTCTTTCCAAACCCTCAACTGTTTCAAAGAGTGAAGAATTAGTAAAACTCGTCTCGTGTTCTTCTTCCAGAAAACGTTCACAGGAAGATACACAAAATAATAACACTATTACTGTATATATATGTATGTATTTCATATCAAAAAAATTAGAATGTTAAATTAATTCCCATAGAATACGTTCTAGGCTCCGGATAAGAAGTTCCACCAGGCACCACTTCCGGTGTAAAGGCCTTGAATTCTGTAGAAGTAAATAGATTTGTTGCCACAAAGTATAAGCGGGCATTCTTTATAAATACTTTTTGCAACATCTTGGAAGGGAAAGTATATCCGAGTGTTACAGATCTCAATCGGAAATAAGATGCCTTTTGCACACCAAGTACGGACATATTAGGAACTGTCGCATTAAATTGAGGTCTCGGACATGTATTTGACGGATTATCCTTTGTCCAATAATCAAGTATTCTAATTCCGTTTTTCTTTCCCATAAGACCTCCACCTAACATATCATTATAATATAAAGGGTTCTTTCTCGTAGCTCCCTGTGAAGTATAAAATTCTGCATTGAAATCAATTCCCTTATATACCAATGAAGTATTGATTGTAGAGAACCACCTTGGCATAGTGGAATATATCTTCTGGTCTTCAGTAGTTATTTTCCCGTCTCCGTCTACGTCAAGTAACTTAATGTCACCCGGAGCTGGTTTTGCATTACCCAGGTATTCATTAGGCTGCGGTTCTTCTCCTTCTTGCCAGATACCGGCAAATACATATTCTCTGAAAGATCTGATAGAATGCCCCACATACAGATTAGACCCTAGATCTCTTTCAATACCTCCAAATAATTCTTTTACAACAGATTTATTTGTAGAGAGTGAGAATCCCACGTTCCATTCAAAGTTATTGGTTCTTATGGGGGTACCTTTAATATCCAACTCAAATCCTTTACTTGCCGTACGTCCCACATTGGCCATCATAGTAGTATAACTTGATGAAGCTGCGAGAGTCAAGTTATCGAGAACATCATTTGTTCGCGAATTATACACTTCCATAGTTGTAGAAAGCCGGCCATTGAAAGCGCTGAAATCCAATCCGACATTAAATGCCTTGGTAGTTTCCCATTTAAGATTCGGATTTCTTAAAGTACCACTTGGAAGATATCCGACAACCAGCTTGTCTCCCTGCAGAAATTCTTTTGAATTCACTGTCCCCAATGTGGTATAGGCATTTATTCCCCAATTTCCTGTCGAACCATAACTAGCCCTAAGTTTCAACATATCAAGCCATTTCACGTTTTTCAAAAATTTCTCTTCATTAATTCTCCATGCTACAGCTATTGATGGAAAAGATGACCATTTGTGCCCATCAGCAAAAACAGAAGCCCCGTCATGCCTTATTGATGCCGTCAGAAGATAACGATCCATCAAATCATATTGAACCCTGCCTACAAAAGACACCGCTCTTTTCTGCACATAGTTTCTATTTACCCCCGAGATATTAGCATCACCTACTACATTCCATTGAAACATATCAGTAGGAGAGTTATTAAAAGAAATTTTAGTCGTTTCAGTCCTTTCATGGTCAACAGATTGCACCAAAGTGACATCCAACTTATGTTTCTTATTCTTAATAGGAAGAGTATACTTCACCATATTATCTATTACATAACTCGTTCTTCTGAAATCTGTGACCGAGCCTTCACCTGTTGACCCCGGATAAAGAGTCGTCCGATAAGTACCTTCATCCCGGTTATTAGTTAACATATTCACTCCAAATCTGTATGAAAAGCCTTTAAATGGTTTCAAAGTTAAATTTGCAGCGAGTGTCAGATAATCATTCTTTTTACGTTCCTCTGCTTCTTCATTTCTAAATACAGGATTAACGTCTCCTTGATTACTTGTTCCATACACTCTCACCGATCCGTCATCATCATACGCTTGTGCCAGGGGCGACATAGTAAGCACATAAAAAAAATCGTTTAAAGGTAAATGCTGTTCAGAACGGGCATATGATATATTAGTAGATATATCCATCCATTTAAAAGGAGAAAAATCCAAATTAGTACGAAAATTACCTCTCTGATATTCTGTCTCTTTTACAATACCTTCTTGATTTATATATCCGATACTTGTCATATATTTGATTTTTTCACTCCCGCCAGAAATAGAAAGATCATGCTTATGAATAACCGCAGTTCGAAACATTCCTTTTTCCCAGTCAAAAAAGTCCTTATTATTCCAAGTATTGATCATTGTCTCATCATTGTCCAACACTGTTTCTATATTCATATTGTCAACGGTACCGATACCTGCTGTTCCAACGTTCTCTTTAGCATAATAACGTAATTTAAGATACTCTTCAGGAGAGTAAAAATCAAAATTCCGGTAAAGTTGGTGAAAACCGACTGAAGAATTTACAGTTATCGTAGCCTTTCCGGTAGTTCCCCTTTTTGTGGTAACCAGAATGACACCACTGGATGCCCTCGACCCATATATTGCCTGCGAAGATGCATCCTTCAATATCTCAATAGACTCTATTTCCGACGGATTCAGGTTGTCGATATTAGGCATTATCATGCCGTCTACTACAAATAACGGAGCATTAGAACCTTGGATAGATCTTTCTCCACGAATTCTAATGACCGATGAAGCGCCAGGCTCCCCTGTACCGGTAGAAATTTGTGTTCCCGAAGCCTGTCCTCTCAAAAGCTCAGTTACATTCGGAGCCGGGAATTTTGCTAATTGTTCGGACTTAACCGTCGATACAGCCCCTGTCAGATCTTTCTTTCTCACAGTTCCATATCCAATCACTACAATTTCATCCAGCAGCTTATTGTCTTCTACCATTTCAACCGTCAACACTGTCCGATTCTTTAATTCTATAGTTTGAGAGACGAATCCCACAAATGAAAACTCCAGATTTTTGACTTCCGGCTGAATAGAAATATTAAATTTACCGTCAGTATCCGTAATTGTACCTTGCGACATGTCAGGCACTTTCACCATCACTCCACTTATAGGCTGTCCGCCACTATCTTTTACTAGTCCGCTCACTATTTTCTCTTGGGCGAACACCATTGAATTGTATAAAACAAGGAATAATAAAAAGCTCCCCTGAAAGAACTTCTGTTTCTTTAAACAACTTCTTTTATTGTCCATCTTTTAAGTATTAAATAAAGATTATACATATAGTTATACAAGCTTGTCTCATCGAAATTTTCTTAACTGACGATTATACCTGTTCTTTCATTCCGATGAGCAAAGTTAAGTAAAGCTTTGATTAACAGCTTGATATTATGTTCTTTTCATTTGACGATATGTTCTTTTATCACCTCCTATTCGTTATTTTAAAGACATCTACCTGAACTGCTTTGCATATTCAGATGGAGAAACTCCATAGACAGCCTTGAAACTCCGAGTAAAATAAGAATGATTTTTAAAACCTGTTATTAGTGAAATTTCAGAAATAGGTACGTTATCTGTCTTTAATAATTTTGCTGCAGCCTTTAAACGTGACAAACGAATAAATTCAGTAGGAGACAAATCAGTCAATGCTTTAATCTTCTCATACAAATTGGTTCTGCTCATCCCAATCTCTCTACAGAATCCAGTCATATCAAACTCTGTATTTGATAAATTATCATTAATTACAGCATACAACCTTTCGATAAAATGATCATCTGCAGAAGCTATTTTAGTATCTATATCAAAAGACATATAATTCTTTTTGAAGAGCTCTTTTAATTTACCTCTGGATTCTATCAAGTTTTTAATCCTAGCCTTAAGATGTCTGATATTAAACGGCTTAGTCACATAGTCGTCAGCACCTATGTTTAAACCCTCCTCAATTTGTGTAATTGTAGTCCTGGCTGTAAGAAGAATAACCGGAATATGTCCTGTACGCAAATCTTGTTTTAACTTGCGGCATAACTGTATCCCATCCAACCGGGGCATCATTATGTCGCTAAGAATCAGTGTAGGCATATTCTCTATTGCTAAATCAAATGCCTCTTCACCATCAACCGCTTCTATCACATAATAGATATTCTCCAAAGATGACCGGATATAGGATCTGATATCTTTGTTATCATCAACAACAAGGATGGTAGCAGTTTTATTATCCTCCCTATTTTCAGTCTCTTTATCTTCAACCTCATTTATTTCCAAATATCTGGAAATATCTTCACTGTCTTTATATTCTTGTATGATTTCTTTTTTAGTATAGACATTGTTCATGGGCAATGTAAAAATGAAAAAACTCCCATGTCCCAATTCGCTTTCTGCCCAGATTCTACCTTTATGAAGTTCTATAATACCTAAAGTAAGATGTAGACCAATCCCGGTACTCGGACCTGTTTCTGTTTCATCGGCAACCTGATAAAAAGGAGTAAAGATTGCTTCCAACTTATCTTTAGGTATTCCTTTTCCCGAGTCCGCCACCACGACTTTGAGCAATTTCTGATTCTCTGTTTCTTCAATAGATTCAGATATTTTAATCCATCCACCACAAGGGGTATGTTTGACAGCATTAGAAATAAGATTAAACATTACTTTCTCCATGAGTAAGCGGTCATACCATATAGTAATTTCCGTTGCCGGACTATTAAATTCTAAGGTTATCCCCCGTAAACGGGTTAGTTCAGAAAATGCAAGAACGATTTCCTGCAAAAACAAAGAAAAATTTCCTTCTGCCACTCTTAACTGCATCGTTCCGGACTCTGTCTTTCTAAAATCCATCAATTGATTGACAAGTAAAGATAATCGTAAAGTGTTCTTATGCATTAACTGTAAAGACGTCCTTGCTTTTTCCGTAAGGTTCGTATCTTGAAGCAATTCCGTTAACGGAGAAATAATAAGAGTCAAAGGAGTTCTTAATTCATGAGAAAAATTTGTGAACATATTAATTCTTTCCTCATGCAATCTCGTCGCATGTTGTTTTTCTATTTTTTCTATTATAATGTCATTAATCAACTTGGTTCGAATTTTAACATATCGATAATATAAGAATAACATAAAAACAAAAACAGCAAAGTAAAGTGTATACGCTTCCGGAGTCTTCCAAAATGGAGGCAGGACCTTAATACTAAGCGTGTGCCGGCTATCACTCCAAACATTGTCTTCGTTCTTTGCTCTTACTTTAAACAGGTATTTACCTGCAAGCAGATTTGTGTACTGTGCAGTCTGATGATTTCCGACAGCAATCCAATCTTTATCGAAACCCTCCAGAATATATTCATACTCTATTTGACCTGGATTTATAAATTCCAATGCAGCATAATCAATCGTTATATTCGACTCGTTATATTTAAGTACGGTTTCTTCATTTAAATAGTCATGCTTATCAGGAAAGACTATTTTATTGTTGATTCTAAAAGCTTTAATGACAACCGGAGGAACATAATTGTTTGTATGCACCACATCGGCATTAAATCCGACAAAACCCATATTACCTCCAAAGTAAACTCTATTTTTAGAATAAAAACAAGAACGGATAGCGAATTCATCCAACCTGAACCCTTTAAACTTTTTTATTGTATCCTTTTTCCGTTCTATACGATAGATCTCTGTGAGTGTAGAAAACCAAATATTCCCCAAGTTATCTTCGACCACTCCTTCTATAAGGTTTCTACTGACATAGTTATCCATGGAATATCTTTTAATAACTTTCTTTTTCTGTATATCAAGACAAAATAATCCAGCCTGTGAAGTTGCAATCCAAAGATTTCCTTTACGATCTTTACACATATGATTACTATTGATAGTACCGGGACTGAACTGATCCCCATCCATGTAATTTGCAATATCGAAGTATTCATATTCTTTTGTGTCAAAATCATAATGAGAAAATCCTGCAGAATAATTTCCTAAGAAATAACTGTTATTCTTGTCTGCAATTATAATGCTTATATTTTTAAAATCAATTTTATGCCCTTTGGAGTCATAAAAAGTATCGGTCACTTTCCCATCAGGTGATAGAATAATCAATCCTTTATTAGATGTATTAGTTATCAGCAAATTACCATACTTATCCTCCATTATAGATTGAATAGCCGGTTTGGATGGCAGTTGGGTCGAACGTGTGAAAACCCGTTTTTGTATATCAAACTGTAAAACCAATCCTCCATTTGTTCCTATATGCAATATATTGCCTGACTTACAAATACATTTTATGATACTATATTGAATGTTGTAATTCAGTTTTTCAGGAATAGAATAATGCTCATATTGCGCTTTTCTGAAATTATAAAGCAGAAGACCACTACCTTCCATTCCTATCCATATACCATCATCATCTTCCACCATAGCACCAACCACCCCTATAATATTTTCATTCTGAATATTAGGAATGCTATACTCTGTGTATTCTTTACTGTTATCATTTACATAATTTATCCCTCCGGCCCAACTACCTGCCCACAAGGTACCAGTTAAGGCATCGAAAAAAACAGAATGGAATGAGAAATGTAGAAGCCCATTATCAGTTCCGGATATCTGCCTGAATGAAGTAAACACGTTTCTCTCTTTATCAAGAATATTGATACCATTGAAAGTAGCAAGCAATAAATTTCCATTAGTATCCTGACATATATTTCTTATAGAATTATCACTTATTGACAAAGGTATATCAGCGTGAGCAGTATATTTCCTTTTTATTTTTTGTTGTGCAAAATCTATTTCGAAAAGACCATCATTTGTCCCTACATATATACGCCCCTTTTCATCCTCACATATCGCATTGGAAATTGTTGACGGTTGTACCAAAGTAAGAGAATTAAGAATTTTATTTTCTAAAATGTCTAAAAAATATAGACAACTGTCTGTAGCTATGAGTAACTGACCATCCTTTTCTAAAATGTCATTAATGCGTGACGCTTTCTTTCCAACGGATGTATGAAATCTCTGAAAAGTCTTGCTAATCGGATCATATAGATTAACGCCATTATTAGTAGCAACCCAAATATTTCCTTTTTTGCTAATGCGTACACGCCGGATATAATTATTACTAAGGCTATTCGAATCGTCCTCCTTATGAAAAAATTTCATAAAAGTTTTTGTTTGGGAGTCAAAATAATTCAAGCCATCATATGTGCCTATCCACAAATTTTTATATCTATCCGCTGCCAAAGACAGGATATAATTATTAGAAATAGAATAGGGATTATTAGTTCCTTGGTAATAAAACACCTCCATACTATGACCGTCATATCTATTTAATCCGTCACCTGTTGCAAACCACATATATCCTAAAGAGTCTTTTGCAATATCGGTAATGTACATATTGGACAAACCATCTTTTACAGTCAAACTTGCAAAATAAAGGGACTTATACGCCAAGATCGAATTAGAGACACAAGCTATTATGCAAATCATAAAAAAACGGTATAACATAGTTTATATATTAATGCGAGTTTGACATGAGAGATTAAAGATCTGATTAACAATAACATATCAATAAAAGTATTAAAATTACAGTATCTAATTATAACATTAAACAACTATTACTATATTCTCAGAGTCTAAAGTTACAGAGATTTATTATATGGCTGATAAATTTTCATAAAGAATTTGCATCACAATAAAAGAAAACACAAGAAGGTTAGAAAGACAATGTACTAAATAAAAAAGCAATTACACGCTATGAGTGAAAAAAGAGAGAATACTTTACTATTATATAAAGAATATGTACTTTAGTAACAGCGGTTACTGTAATCGCTGTTACTAACATTCACCAACTGATTATGAGATTTTACAATAGAGAAATGGTGGGAAACCAAAGGGAATCAAAACGAAATAGATATTGTCGCACTCGGTCTTGAAAAAAATAAAGCAGTAGTTGCTGAAGTAAAACGCCAACGTAAAAACTTTAAGCCAGAGTTGCTGGAACAGAAAGTTGAACATTTGAAGAAAAAGCTATTGCCTCGTTATACTATTGAAACAATGTGTTTGTCGTTGGAAGATATGTAGTACTTAGTTAGGCACGGATGACAGGTTTTCTATGAGATCAGTCCCCATCACCTGTCATCCGTGCCCAATATAATATCATTGTTGGTTTTCTTCCCGGTCTGTCCGGATAAACTCCAGAAGTCGTTCTACCGCTTCTTCTTCAGGAATATTTTTCTCTACGCACACCTTGCCTTTATAGAGACTGATTTTCCCCCGTCCTGCTCCTACATAGCCGTAGTCTGCATCTGCCATCTCACCGGGACCATTTACGATGCATCCCATGATGCCGATCTTCAGCCCTTTCAAATGTGAAGTGGCTGCCTTGATACGGGCAATAGTCTTTTCCAAGTCGTAAAGTGTACGGCCGCAACCGGGACAAGATATATATTCTGTTTTGGAGGTGCGGGTACGTCCGGCCTGCAAGATTCCGAAAGCAGTAGCATCAACGACGGCATGGCTCAAGTTACCCTGATTGAACAGGAAGATGCCATCACAAAGACCGTCAAAAATCAAGGCTCCCATATCGGCTGCGGACTTTATCTGCAAATTCTCCGCATCATCTTCCGAATAATGCTGGAAGAAGACAACCGGATTTTGTAAACCTTCCGTCATTAGTTGATGTACCAGTGCACGGTGCTCACCCAAACGGTTCGGATGATTGCTTTGGGAGACAATCACTACCTCCGGATGATGTTTCAGACAGGCTATCACTTCATCCGTTTGTGCCATGTAGGGCATAAACAGGAATTTAAGCTCTGCATTGCATTCTCCCATTAAAGGCAGCTGTGCATGATTGAATGCAGGCCAGGTTCCGTCTTCTCCCTGCCATACATCCGCATCAAGAATATACTCTACTCCGTCTTCCCGTTGATCGGGCAAGGTTCTTCCGGCATAAATATAGTCCGGTGTGAATTGCGGGTTTACCTCTGTCTTCCCGTCCATGCGGTCGGCAATGACTACGGGCACATGTTCGCCGCCAATGTTACGGACCGCTTTTGTCTTACGGCGTTCAGGGGACAGATAGTTGAATTCAGGTGCTTCCAATCCCGGAATATAGGGATGATTCTGCCTCAACAGAACATAATCCACCAATTTACGGGCTACCGGAATTTCAGCTTCGGGTGCTTCACTTAAAGATACACGGATGGTATCTCCCAATCCGTCACTCAACAGCGCACCGATGCCAAGGGCGGACTTGATACGTCCGTCTTCTCCATCTCCGGCTTCTGTCACCCCGAGGTGTAATGGGAAAGCCATCCCTTCTTTTTCCATGACGTCTACCAACAGGCGGACGGTTTTTACCATGACCACCGTATTAGAAGCCTTGATGGAAATCACCACATCCGTGAAGTTTTCCTCTACACAGATACGGAGAAACTCCATACAGGATTCCACCATTCCTTCGGGAGTATCGCCATAACGGGACATGATACGATCGGACAGAGAGCCATGATTTACTCCAATCCGGATAGCCGTGTGATTCTCTTTACAGATATTCAGGAACGGGACAAACCGGTCATGGATTTTCTGTATTTCCTGCGCATACTCTTCGTCTGTATATTCCAGTTTCTTAAAAGTACGCGCAGCATCTACGTAGTTGCCCGGATTAATTCGCACCTTCTCGGCATATTGAGCCGCCACATCAGCTACCTTGGGATTGAAATGTACATCGGCAACCAACGGCACCATGTACCCCTGACTGCGCAGACCGATATTGATGTTCATCAGATTTCCGGCCTCCTTGATGCCTTGCGTTGTCAGGCGGACATACTCGCCACCTGCATCCACAATTCGCTTGGCCTGGTCCACACAAGCCTGTGTATCCTGCGTAGACGTGTTGGTCATCGACTGGATACGAATAGAATTGGGGCCGCCCAACGGTACAGCCCCAATATTTACTTCTGTGGTTTCTCTTCGAAAATAATTGAATAGATCCATTAGTTCGTTTTATATTCAAACTTCACTTCTTTCAGTTCTTCGTTTGCTTTTACGATTTTCTTTTTCAGTCCTTCCTTGTAAGCAGCAAAAGCTTCTGCCAGTTTCTCATCGCTCAATGCCAGCATCTGGATGGCAAGGATAGCGGCATTCATCGCTCCGTTGATGGCAACCGTTGCTACAGGAATGCCCGGAGGCATCTGAATGATAGAATAAAGTGCGTCCACCCCATCGAGCACGGAACCTTTTACAGGTACTCCGATTACCGGCAATGTAGTGTTAGCCGCAATTACACCGGGAAGGGCGGCAGCCATTCCGGCAGCAGCGATAATTACTTTAATGCCACGGTTGCGGGCATTCTTCGCAAACTCTTCCACAGCTTCGGGCGTGCGGTGAGCAGAAAGAGCGTTCATTTCGAACGGTACATGCATATCATTCAGCAGTTGTGCCGCCTTTTCCATAACAGGAAGGTCGGACGTACTGCCCATGATGATACTTACAATTGGAGTCATGTTAATTACTATTTACCAGTTACAAATTACAGTTTTACAGTGACGGGACTTTTATCCGTTTACTACTGCTTTATATGCTTCCGCATCCAGCAAGTCTTCCACTGCTTTAATATCTTCAGGCTTCACCTTAATCAGCCAGCCTTCACCGTACGGGTCTTTATTAACCAGTTCCGGATTTTCTTCCAACGCTTCATTCAGTTCGATCACTTCACCGGCCACCGGCAAGAAAAGATCGGAAATTGTTTTCACTACTTCGATAGTACCGAATACCTCACCGGCTTCCAACGTTTCACCGACAGTAGGGATGTCTACAAATACAATATCGCCCAACTGTTCTTGCGCATAGTCTGTGATACCAACATAAGCAATGTCTCCTTCTACGCGAATCCATTCGTGTTCGTTCGTGTACTTCAAATTCTGTGGAAAGTTCATAATAATTAGTTTTTAGGATTTATACTGTT
>OGEE01000796.1_pt1 | contig 19835 bp, 18 predicted proteins | sample 1570571 | NCBI WGS metagenome assembly OGEE01 (sample SAMEA2582169, study PRJEB24529) | metagenome | biome: Human gut stool | place: China | collected 2011
CGGAAATATACACAGTTTCCTACATTGGTCACACCGGACATAGCCTCGTCTGCCGCCTGGTAGCAACGGCTGGTGGCTTTATTGGTGGCCAATGCCAGTTCCAGACGTCCGCTGGCCACCGGTGAGAACTGTTTGTTCTGATAGATCACTCCTACCACTGTGTTGGGATAAACAGAACTTCTGACACGGTTGATAACCACACTGGCTACCGCCAGCTGACCGTCATAGGGTTCTCCGCCCGCTTCACAATAGATCAGATTTGCCAGCAGATAACGGTCTCCCTCTTCAAAGGAGATATCCGAAATGTCCCGCCAGGTTGCGTTTGCCGCCTTCTGGGACATGGCGATCTCTTCTGCCAGCTTTTTCCGGAGTGTTTCCAGATTTTCTTCTTTTTGTTTGATCTCCTGTTCATATGCCAGGGCTCTCTGCTCTGCTTCCGAAATATCCCCGGCATATTCTGCAATGCTGTTAGATGTCTGGCTGATCAGACCGGACACCTTGCTTTTCTCGGCTTCCGCTGCCACCTTCAGACTATCCAGCTCCGTTTTCTCTGCCTGCAGTCTCGCCTCTTCCTCTTCGATCAGCTTGCGGTTCTCTTCGAATTCCTGCAGTTTCTTCTGGTCATAGGCTGCGATCCGTTCAAAAAAGTCCGCAGCGTTCAGCAGTTTATCGAAGCTCTGGGCATTCAGCAAAGCGTTGATGTAACTGGTCTCATTCCGCTCGTACATATCCCGTACCCGGATCACCATACATTCATACTGCCATGCTTCCGTAGCTTTCGCCTCTTCCAGACTGGCCTGGGTATCCGCAATCTCCTGCTCCTTGTCTGCGATCTGCTGTTCCAGATCTGACAGATTATTACTGACTTCCGTCAGCTGACCGTTCAGATTATTCAGTTGTCCCTTGAGGGAATTCTGTTCTCCCTTCAGGTTCTCCAGATTATCATTTTCCTCATTCAGCTGATTCTGCAGGTTGTTTTTCTCTTCCTGCTCTTTCTGAATCTGCTGCCAGGTACTGCTGGTAGCTTCCACTTTGATATCTTCTGAAGAAAAGGCTCCTGCAAGGATCACTGCTGTAAGCAGCACAGCTGTCTTCTGTAGGCGCTTCAACCGTTCATACTCCTTTAATCTGTCGTTCAGACCCCGATATGTATCGTACGTCCTGTCCTGCTGTATGGAACGCACTCCACTCCCGCTGCATCAAACATCCGCCTGGCTGCCCGGTTGGAGGGTGTTCCCCGATATTTGTCGCTGTCATATACTACGGTATGGATCCCTGCCTGAATGATGGCTTTCGCACACTCATTGCAGGGGAAAAGGGACACATACAGTTTTGTGCCCTCTAAGGATCCTCCGCGGTAATTCAAAATTGCATTCAGTTCACTATGTGTCACAAAGGGATATTTTGTCAGATTACTATCCTTGTCATTCTCCCTTTCCCAGGGAAACTCATCATCGGAACAACCCTTGGGGAACCCATTGTATCCCATAGACAGAATCTTATTGTCCGGGCTGACAATGCAGGCTCCCACCTGGGTATTCGGATCCTTGGACCGCATCCCCGACAGGTGGGCTACCCCCATGAAATATTCATCCCAACTGATATAGTCACTGCGCTTGGCACTCATTGGTGTCTCCTTTATTTGGTACCGAAAATACGGTCTCCAGCATCTCCCAGTCCGGGAACGATATATCCGTGATCATTGAGCTTCTGATCCATTGCTCCGATATAGATATCCACATCGGGATGTGCTTCCTGCATTGCCTTCACGCCTTCGGGTGCTGCGATGATGCACAGCAGACGGATGCTCTTGCATCCCTTGTCCTTCAGCAGCTGGATGGCTGCGATGGAAGAACCGCCGGTGGCCAGCATGGGATCTACGACGAATACTTCCCGCTCTGCACAGTCTGAAGGCAGCTTGCAGTAATATTCTACGGGCTTTAAGGTCTCAGGATCGCGGTACAGTCCGATATGTCCTACCTTTGCAGCGGGGATCAGGGACAGCATTCCGTCTACCATGCCAAGGCCTGCTCGCAGGATGGGCACCAGTGCCAGCTTTTTACCCTTTAACTGCTTTACGGTAGTCTTGCAGATGGGAGTCTCGATCTCTACTTCTTCCAGCTTCAGATCCTTGGTGGCTTCATAGCCGATCAGCATGGCGATCTCACTGATGTTCTGTCTGAAATCCTTGGTTCCGGTCTCCTTTCTGCGGATGATTCCGATCTTCTGCTCGATTAAAGGATGATCCATAACTACTACTTTTGACATATACTTGTCCTCCTGTGTTTTAGTGTTGTTAGTTGTATTTTGCGCCCCAGCTCAGATCTCTTCGATCAGGCTGATTCTGCGGCTGTGTCTCTCTTCTCCGGAAAAAGGAGTGTTCAAAAAGGTCTCAACGATCTCCAGTGCCAGATTCTCTCCTACGATACCTGCTCCCATTGCCAGCATATTGGCATCATTGTGCAGCCTGGTCATTTTCGCAGAGAGCGGCTCCGAACACAATGCACAACGGATACCTTTTACTTTATTCGCTGAAATACTGATTCCAATACCGGTAGTGCAGATCACAATGCCCTTTTCGCAGGTACCGTCTGCCACAGCCTTTGCTGCCGCATGCCCGAATACCGGGTAATCACAGCTTGCCTTGCTGTCGCATCCGAAATCCTGAAAAGGAATATTGTTCTCCTCTAAATATTTTTTAACTCTTTCTTTCAGATCATATCCGCCATGATCACTTGCGATTGCTATCATTTTTATTCTCCTTTATGAAAATGAAATCTAAAGCTTTACAACCTTATGTCCCGCTGCCTTCAGCAGCCGGTTCATAATGGCCTGTCCAAAACCATCCGTGGAAAATCCCTCAGAATAGATTTTGGTGACGCCTTCATCATCGAATTCCCTCAGGATCGTATACAGATGTCTGGCAATGCTGTCTTCATCCCTGCGGTTGCCGACACTTTTGACCACATCTGCCGTATACCCGGAAAGCATTTCTTCCGTTCCGATAATGCCGGTCTTCTCTCCCGCCGCATGATCCGCTGCGGCTTCCCGGTTAATATATTCTCTCACCTGTTCCGGCGTACCTTCCACAATGGTGAGTTCACCCCTGGGGGCATAATGTCTGTATTTCATCCCAGGCGCCTTGGGGGCCTGTCCACTGTCTGCCCGCAGGATCGTGGCATCTGTGTCCACCGTTCCCAACACCGTACTGAGCTTTTCCCGGGTGATATATCCGGGGCGGAGAATCTGCGGCGGACTCACCGTCAGATCAATGATCGTGGACTCCAGTCCGATTCCCACTTCTCCACCGTCGATAATGGCATCGATCCGGCCCATCATATCTTCCACGACATATTTGGCCACGGTAGCACTCGCTTTTCCGGCAGTATTGGCACTGGGTGCCGCAATATATCCGCCGCTGTACTCGATCAGCTTCTGTGCCGCCGGATGAGATGGCATACGGATGGCTACCGTATCCAGTCCTCCGGTGGTCTCGTAAGGCACTGCATCTGACTTCGGCAGGATCATGGTAAGGGGACCCGGCCAGAAAGCATCGGCGATCCTGCGTGCTTCTTCCGGCACATCCCCTGTTATTTTGTAAATGTCTTCAAACCGGTAAATATGCACGATCAGTGGATTATCCGAGGGTCTGCCTTTCGCTGCATAAATCCGCTTTGAGGATGTCGGGTTCAATGCATCTCCGCCCAGACCGTATACTGTCTCCGTAGGAAATGCCACCAGACCTCCCCGCCGTAAAATCTCTCCGGCAGCTTTCAGTTTAGCATCATCTTCCTCACTGACCGGACCGTCTCCGGGTTGAATCTTGATGATCTCTGTATTCATATTTTTTACCTTCTGTGTTCTAATGCATTTGGGAATAGTATATCATAGATACGATAAAATGGAAAGATACTGTTTCAGGTACCGCAGAATTCCCTTATGGATCAGCCATGCAATACGATCCTGATATTCTTCATCGCAAAGCTTTTCCGCCTCCGCTTGATTTGACAAAAAGCCACACTCCACGATCACGATGGTTCCTTTGGTCTTCTTCAGAAGATAATAACTGTCGTTGGCCTTGATTTTGCGATGATTCTCCGGGTCCAGTCCCCGTACCAGCTGATCCTGAATGCCGGAAGCCAGTGTCTCGCTCCCCATACTTCCGGTATAATAAAACACCTGCGCCCCATGTACGTATTCCTCCGGATAACTGTTCTGGTGAATACTTACCGTCAAAACAGGATCGGTTTTTTCTATGATTTCTATCCTGCGTTTCATATCCTGTACCTTTTTATTGGAAGCATTTGCATCATACAATCCGTCCTCCGTCTCCCGGGTCAGCACCACTTCCACATCTTCCGCTTCCAGATATTTTTTCAGTTTTTGAGCAATCTGAAGGTTGATATCCTTTTCCGGTGCCCCATTGATGCCGATCTTCCCCGGATCGTCTCCTCCGTGTCCGGCATCGACGACCACGCAGAGTCTCCCGGAGTCATCTGCCCCCATCCCCGTCTCCCGCAAAGCATTTACCGCATGCATCGCACCAACATATTCTGCCGCTTCCCTGCCGGTCAGCGCCATCGACAGAATTAAGAGCCCTGCCATGATCAGTTTCAATGCCTTCTGTTCCATTTTTTCAGCCGCCTTATTGTATTCTATATGATTTTATATGCATTTTCCGCAGGAAATATCTTCCCGATGCAAAATCTTCCAAAATTAAGAAATCCTTTTGTTTTAACCTATTGCATCCTGTTGCCTGTTCAGCGTATAATAAACACATGAAATCGAATAGAAAAACACTTTCCGTAATCTTATTTATATTGGCCGGAATTTGTATTCTGGCAGCAATTATTCTCTTCGTGAGGGGTCACATGGAGGACCGGCACATGGAAGAATCCCTGGATGCTTTAAGACCCACTGAGTCTCCGGCAGAGACCGTTCCTTCTTCGGAACCTGAGACCATTGCAGCTGCTACGACGGAATCCGCCGCGGAAGAATCGGTTCCCGCTCCGGAAGAGGTCACCAGGGTTTCCAATCCTTACGCCGACAGCTTTCTTGCCAACGAAGACATGGGCGCATGGCTGCAGATTCCCGGCACCGGGATCGATTATCCGGTGATGTGGACTCCGAGAGATGAGAATTATTATCTGTATCGTGCTTTCGACGGCAGCGAGAATAAAAACGGCTGCCTCATATTAGATACGGACAGCTGCCTGGATCCCCTTTCCACGAATCTCATCATTCACGGTCACAACATGAAATCCGGTGCCATGTTTGGCAATCTCACGGATTATGAGGATCCGGATTTTTACGAAAATCACAAAAATATTATCCTGTACACCGAAGAATGTCAGCGCAATTACGAAGTTATTGCTGTCTTTCGTTCCCAGGTCTACCGGAAGACCGATCAGGTATTTAAGTTCTACAAATTTTTCCAGGCGGATACCCAGGAAGAATTTGATGACTTTTATAACAATATCAAGCAGTTATCCCAGTATGATACCGGTGTTACCGCACAGTTCGGGGATCATTTTCTGACACTGTCTACCTGCGTGTATCACGTAGAGCAGGGCCGGTTTGTAGTCGTTGCCAAGGAAACGGACCCCGGCGATCACTACCTTCCCATACAGGAATAACCAACAATCTATCAGGAGGATTTTCTTATGAAAAAACTGAAAAAAATCGTTACACTGCTTACGCTTGCAGCTGTGTGCCTGACTGCTCCCGCATTCGGCAAGATCACAGCCAAAGCAGCAGAACCCAACACCTATGTTCTGAACTTTTCCACCTCCAAAGGTGAATGGCGCTTCAAGCCTGCATCCTCATGGTCCGAAGAAGTTCAGGACCGCGAGCTTTACTATATGATGCAGGACATCAAAGACGGTGACTACATCGTAGTCCAGAATGATGTTGACTGTAACCCTCTGAACCTGAATGTTCCCGTACGTCTGGGTAACCTGACGATCAAGAACAGTGTCAAGACTCCTGTCATCACCGCAAAAGGTTATGACAATGTCTATGTTCTGGACGGTACTACCGCGGCAATTAACGGTGATGTATCTCATGCCTATGTATACGGTGGTGCTCGCGTTAATTTCAATAACAACGTTGACACTCTGGAAATGTACGGCTACGGCAGTGAATACAACAATCTGCATGCCTATATCACTGTTGTCGGTACGGTAAATCATCTGTCTGCCAAAGACGGTCAGACCATGGAGACTTATTATGACTACTATAATTTTGCAGCCAATAAGCTGTACACCGAGGATGGCGCCTTAAGAACCGATGCACAATATTACAGCAAGACCGCTCCCGCTGCCGCCACCGAAGCTGCACAGCCTGCTGCAACTGCTCAGCCCGCTGCAACTGCTCAGCCCGCTGCAACCGCTCAGCCCACCGCTTCCTCTTCCGCATACGATGATGTGCCCAAGACCGGTGAAAGCGCTCTTGCTATTTATCTGTTGGGTGCCGCAGTTCTCTGTGTTGTATCCGGATATGCACTTCGTAAGAAAAACGCATAATTACATTATAAGAGCACAAAATGCCTGGCCAAAACGGCCAGGCATTTTATATTGCTTATTATTGCAGGTAGGCGTTGATCAGTTCCCAGGCTGCCTGTGTTCCGTAGCCGAGTCTCCATACTGCCACACCACCGATATTCTTGGTAGTCATCATATTCAGCTTCACAGCGATGGATTCCGCATCCTCCAGCCAGATCTGATAATTTACGCTACCGGAAGTCCATTCCGCATAATTCTGGCAGGTCACTTCATCCCATTCTGCACTCACGCCTGCTTTACTCATGAAGTCTGCTTCATTGCGCATTGTGATATATTCGTCTGTCACATCCGTTCCTTCCGTCTTCCACAGGATCGTATAGAAGGGAAGTGCATTCACTACTTTATTCGCCGGTACTTCCTGAAGCGTTCTATCCAGTCCGTCCGATACATAGCTGATGCTTGCAACACTTCCGGGATCCTTGCTTCCGTGCCAGTGCTCATCATATCCCATGATGATCACATAATCCGCAACTTCTCCCTGAATATCCAGGCGATAGTAGTCATTGAAATTAAAAGGTACATAATTATCGATTGACAGTACCAATCCCTTATTGCGGCACTCTATCGACAGTTCTCTTAAGAACTCCACATAATGCGGTCCGCAGTCACTGCTCAGCTGTTCGAAATCCACGTTAATCCCGTCAAGTCCCAGTCCCACTGCCGTATCCGTCACATTTTTCACCAGGTTCTGTCTGGCCGTGGTGGATGACAGCATATTCAATGTACTGATAGATATGCCGTTTTCATTCGCATAATTAAAATTATCCAGCACACCCCACACCTGCAGTCCCATCTGATGGGCGGTCGTTACATAACCCGCTGTTGCAAAGCTTCGGAACGCTCCGTTTTCATCCGTCATACTGAACCAGGTAGGTGCGATCACGTTCATTCCTTTCGTGCCGGACACCATAGAGTATAAGGTATCATTACCTGCGACACCTCCTATGGAATGCCAGCCGAGGCAGATCTTGCTGTCTGCGGTAAGGGATGTATACTCCGGTGCCTGATAATCTGTCACCGGTGTTTCCATCTCCTCCGTGATCTCACCCAGGCGTTTATTTTCCACATATCCGATGACTGCATCCGCTGTCTTTACCTTACTCCAGGTCTCCATCTGTTCCAGTATCTCAAGGGTATCTCCCTTGACTGCCTGTGTCAGGATCGGGCTCTTTACGCCGCCTCTCAGCCGGACTGCGGTATCCTTTTTCAGCTGTGCTACCTGCCTGGTTCCCCATTCGGTATTGACCTGTACATGTCTGTCATAACATTCATAGGAATAATTCGTAAACAGTTTTACATAGTCAGCTGCCACATATACGTTATCTCCGTCCGCGAAGCTGATCACATAACCGGCTTCCTGTGTTCCTTCCGTTGTCGTATATGCAGTCTCTCCGAATGTTGTCCGGATCACTTCTGTCGGAGTAGCATATAACAACAGATTCTCTGTCATATCCGCATAAAATACTTCGTTCAAATATTTATGAACAGTTGCCAGGTCGAAATAGCACACACCGTCTTTGATCAGTGCCTGTTCCTCCACCATTTCATTCTGTAAAATAATGGCACTCCTGTCGTTCTCTGACACCTGATAGAATTCATTCCAGTCGGCTTCTTCCTTGCTGTAGGAATATTTATCCAACAGCACTTTGCCCAGTGCGCAGCCACCGATCACAAGGATCAGCAGGATCGCCACGATCACCGGTAATACTTTTTTCTTCATATGTGCTCCCATCCGCAGGGGATTCCCCGCATTGTTCTTGCCTCTTCTTTCGTTCCGTCCGTCTCCCGGCAGAACAGTCTTATTCTATCACAATTCCCGCATATAATACAAGGAACAATACTCATTCAGTCACACACTGCAGGACACAGCCAGAGAGGCAATCCCATTTTGCGGTCCCGCAGCGTATGTTCCTTCCCCTCTGACCGTTCCGGCCATACGGGCGCTGACACCTCCTAAATGACAGTTCCGGGCCATCCACAGCAGCTTTGGACCAAAAGTATTCGTGAAACACTTATCCCTCTGCTGCGTTTTCCGGTACTTGTATGAATATAAATGCCTCTGACGGTACTTCTTTAAGGTAGTTCAAATAAAACATTGGAATTATGATTGTGAAAAATTTCGTTGAAATATTATGACCAGACACGTATACGCCTGTAAGACATCTCCATACTATATTTTACAAAACAATAAATACTCTCCATCGTTTTGTGAATACAAATAAAAATGGGATGAAACGGAACGAATCGTTCCTCGTAAATCAACAAGAAAATAAGAAATCCGTCAGCCTCCTCTCCGTACCGGAGTATCAGAGGCATCTATAGGTGAGATTATATACTGTAATGTCTTGTTTGACAAGCTCTTTTATTAAATTTTTTTAAACTGTGAAAGGCTTCTATTGACTAAAATATAGGGAAAGTATAAGCTATATACCATACCAATGCGAAGGCAGAAAGGAAGTGTTGTCGCATGAAAATAGAAAAAGTAAATGAAAATCAGATTCGCTGCACGCTGACCCGCGAGGATCTCGCCAGCCGCGAATTAAAAATAAGTGAGCTTGCCTACGGTACGGAAAAGGCAAAATCCCTATTCCGTGACATGATGCAGCAGGCCAATTTTGAATTTGGCTTTGAAGCCGAAGACATCCCTCTGATGATCGAGGCCATCCCGCTGAATGCGGACTGCATCGTGCTGATCATTACCAAAGTAGAAGACCCGGATGAACTGGATACCCGCTTTTCCCGTTTTGCTCCTTCCGTTACGGAAGAAAGTGATGAGGACAGTGATGAGAGCACTGCAGACGAGGTTCTGGATCTGTTCCGCCGTATCCAAAATGAGGAGGCTGCAGCCGAGACTCCCGCCGCTCCCGCTCCCGAGGAAAACGATGCTGTCAGATCCCGCCTGTTCCGTATGGATACTCTGAATCAGGTAATCAACGCTGCCGTCGTGGCTGCCGGTCATTATCATGGGCTCAGCACTCTGTATCACGAAGAGGGTACCGACGGGTATTATCTGATCCTGACGCAGGGCGAAGAAGATCGCGAGGTCTTCGACCGTGTCTGCAATGTCATCTCTGAATACGGTATTCCCAAGCGTTCCACACCGGCAAGCCTTACTTTTCTTGAGGAACATTGTTCCACACTGATCGCCGAACATGCTTTACAGCGTCTTTCTAATACTTCAATGTAACAACAGATTGTAACATTCAGGAGAGTTCCCACTCTGTGGGGACTTTCTTATTTTTATGGTTGTTTTATACCTGTCTCTCCCAGCGAGAGTCTGTAGAAAAGAAGCTGGGAAACGCGTAACTTGAAAATATAGTCTTATTCGCATATAATAAAATTTAATACATGAATTGCTCCGTTGCAATGTAGCTTACGCAATTCCATACACATTCGGAATTACAAAGGATCAAAACGCCGGTTACAGTGGAAAGGATGTACACGATATGATTTCCGACGAAGAATTATACCGACAATATTTAAGCGGCGATGAAACAGGGCTGGAAGAATTGATAAGAAAATACGACAATCCACTGACCTTATACATCAACGGCTATCTGCATGACATTCACGAGGCGGAGGACCTGATGATAGAAGTATTTTCCTACCTGTTCGCCAAAAGGCCCCATATCCGGGATGGCGGATTCAGGGCTTACCTGTATAAAGCTGCGCGCCATTTAGCTTTGCGCCATAAAAGCATCCGGCGACATCACTTCTGTCTTGATGATCTGACCAAAGAGCCGGAAGGTGGGAAACTGGTGGATGAGGTGATCCGGACAAAAGAACGAAATCAGATTCTGCATTTATGCATGGGTGAACTGCATCCGGATTACAGAGAAGCTCTTTATCTGACCTATTTTGAGGGTATGAGTTACCGGCAGGTCGCTGAAGTTATGGGAAAAAGCGTGAAGCAGATCACTAATATAATGTACCGGGGAAAAGAGCGTCTGCGGGGATTATTGGAACGGGAGGGAATAACAAATGCGGAGTCATGAGGAACGGATCGCAGAAGTCCGACGAAGGATTACGGAAAAAGAACGACAAAAAAAACGAAAACAGCGGCGGATCGTTGCTATTTCCTGCATAGCGGCATGCCTTGCTGTGATCTTCGGGGCTTCCTTTGTCATGTCCGGGATTTCCAGACAAATGGTGCCGGGGATTTCCTCCGGATATGAAACGGCGGCAACGATCCTCGGCGGAGGTGCCGCACCTGAATATATCATAATAGGGGTGCTTTCATTTCTTCTCGGCGTATGCGTGACGATCCTGTGTTTTCGTGTCCATCTGCTGGACAAAGAAGATCAGGCAGAGCAGAGGGGGGACCGCGCCAATGGAATTGATCATTAATCTTTTGCAATTTTTCGTTACCATGCTGGGCTTCTGTCTGAGCGGCATTCGTTTTCTGAGACATCGGACACTGTCATATTTTCTGCTGATTTGCTTTTATGGCTGTTTCGCACTGGGCTCCCTGTACTGGACATTATATCTGTTGTTGTTTTCCGAAACACCACGGATCTTTTATGTATCGGAATTCGGCTGGGTCTCCAGCGTTATTTTTCTCTATCTCCTACAATATACTCTCTCCTCCCCGGAGGAAAGAAGCTTTTCCTGTCGGAAATCCCTGCTGGCTCCGCTGATCGGAGTTCCGTTGTGCGCATTTTACTGTACCTTTGGTGACATTCTCTCCAACCTGCTCTGGTGCGGCATGATGATCCTTGTCTCCTATCGTTCCATCCACGGTCTTGTCTACGCAGAGACACAGACGGGAAAAGGACGGAACCTGCGGTATTTTCACATCGGAATCCTCTGCTATGTTGCGGTAGAATACGCTCTGTGGACCTCCGGCTGCTTCTGGCCGGGCGACTCTATCTTCAGTCCCTATTGCTGGTGTGATCTTCTGCTGACGTTCTGCCTTTTCGGGCTGCTGCCTGCCACAGGAAAGGCGGTGCGGACATGACCTATATTGAAAATGTATTTATCTGTATGGCCTCACCCCTGTTGATCGCCGCCCTGTGCATGGGTAGGCGGCAGGCCAAATTCTTTCTGTGCTGTCTTGCAGGAATGGGGGCATGCCTGCTCTCTGCTTACATCAATACCTTCTTTGCCGCTCTTTACGCAGCAGATACGATTGCCGTCACCGCAGAGATCGCACCTGTGGTAGAAGAAGTGATGAAACTCCTGCCGTTACTCTTTTATCTTCTTGTATTTGAGCCTGAACCGGTGCCAATAAAAAATGCTGCCATCATCGTTGCACTTTCCTTTGCCACCTTTGAAAATGTCTGCTATCTGATTCAAAACGGAGCCGGACATTTTTCCTTTATCTTTTTCCGGGGCATTGGAACGGGTGCCATGCACGTGATCTGTGGTGCCATCGTCGGCGGTGGACTGGCATATGTATGGCAGCGCACCTGGCTGAAGATCGCCGGAACCTGCGGTCTGCTCGGGGCAGCCATCACTTTTCATGCAATTTATAATCTTCTGATCGCCTATGGCGGTGCGATACAGTATATCGCATACATTCTGCCTGTGCTGATCCTGACGGTGGGAAAACTGATTGTCCGCCTGCCCCAGAGTCACAACTGAATCCTGTCTTTTGCGGAGCTGCTGTCGGCAGCTCCTGTTTTTTTCAAAAAATTTGATTTTCAGGTGAGAGTTTTTTCGCTTTTTTGTACCTAATTAGATGAAGGGCATATGTATTTTATGACTTTACTTTCCGAAGGGAGGTTTTCAACAATATGTATGATACAGAAAAGCGGGTCGAACTGGTGAAAAAACGGGTGCATGAAAAATATCGCCGGAAGAAGCGCCGCGGGATCTGCCGGCTGTCTGCCCTGTGCACAGCATTGTCTGCGTTCCTTGTGGGAACGGTGCACACAGCAGCCGGCCAGACGCAGATCACCGCCCGGGGAATGTACGGTTCTATCCTGCTACATGAAGACGCCGGCGGTTATGTGCTGGTGGGGGTAATTTCTTTCGCCACGGCGGTCATGATCACTGTGCTGTGTATCAGACTCCGGGAAAGAGAACACCGCGGACAAGGCACGGGAAAAGGAAACGCATCACAACAACGGGAGGGAAAAAATAAATGAAAAAACAAAGAAGACGGATCTATGCGGCGCTGCTTTGCAGTTCCATGGTACTTTCTCTGGTCTCCACGCCGGTATCGGCAGCAGAAACCGGACATCTGACGAATCCCCCGACATCCACAGAGGGTCCGGGATCCCCGGAAAGCGCATCGGGAAATGAAGCTGCAGCGATGCTGAACGGACTGTCCGTGTCTGCGTTGACCGCAAACCGTGTGGCAGAGGTGACGACAGCGGAGGAACTGACTTCCGCACTGGCAAATAGCAGTATTTCCGGGATCACACTGAAGAAGGATATCGATATCAGCTCTACACTGACGGTCAACCGTACTGTAACACTGGATTTGAACGGTAATGTACTGAAAATGACCGGCGGCTTCAGCGTAATCAAGGTAGAGTCGGGCGGCAATCTGACGATTCAGGACAGCAACAAAACCACACAACACAAATTTAACCCACAATGTAAAGATTTGGTCTGGTACATTGACATGTGGAAACTGGACGATAACGGCTCGGAAATCGTCTCCGGTGGGGTTATTACGGGCGGTGGCGGTGATTTTGCCCACAGTGATGGCGGCGGTGTGCTTGTTAATGCCGGCGGTACACTGACCATGACCGGTGGCAGCATCGTCGGATGCTCGGCAGTTGATCTCGGCGGCGGTGTACACCTTGCCTATGACTCTGCCATCGGCAAGAGCAGCACATTCACCTTGACGGGCGGAAGTATTATCGGCTGTGCGGCAAAAAGCGGCGGCGGTGGGTCTATCTCCCCGGGGTGCACATTCACCATGGGTTCCGGCTCTGAGATCCGCAACTGCAACGCACTATCCGGGGGTGGTGGTGTAGATATCAGCGCCCTGTGGAATTCAAATATCATCGGCTGCTTTATCATGAACGGCGGAACAATCCGTACATGCACAGGATTATACGGCGGCGGTGTGTACAACTCTGGATCCTTTATTATGTCAGACGGTACGATTAAAGCCAGCATCAGCACCACCACCCAGTATGCTTCAAGCGGCGGGGTATGGAATGATAATCAGTTCACCATGACAGGAGGCACGATCGGTGATCCGGATAATCCGGATGATGCAAGCTCTGTATACAATACTTCCAGTCAGAAGACTACTCTTACTATAAACAGCAATGCAAAAATCTATACAGATGTAACAAACGTTGGCATCCTGAATGCTGACGGCGGCGAAATGTCCGGCACAATGACGAACGATACCAACAGGTACGGCACCGGCACGATCACCGGCAGTGAGGGTGCCGCCGGCAGCACTGAGTTCCATGGCAAAGTGACCAACACCGGCACCATCCGGAAGGGCACATTCAAGAATGAGGTCATAAATGAGAGCAGTGGTACCATTAACGGCGGCACATTCACCGGCGCGATCACGAACAATGATGGTACGGTTTTAGACGGTGATTTCAGCGGTGCCACCCTGAACGGTATGCTCGTGATCACTTTTGACCCAAACAATGGGGATCAGCCCAGCACACAGAAAGTGAATTGGAGTAAGGACGGAGCGGCACTCACCGCACCGGATCCTGTTCCCACCAAAGAGGGGCATAGTCTTGAAGGCTGGTATTATGATAACAACGGTACGGAAACAAAATGGAACTTTGACACGGATACAGTCAAATGCACTATGACCCTCAAGGCAAAATGGACGAAGAACACGACTCCCATCATTCCCGGCAACAACACCAACAATATCGTAGAGCAGTATAAGACTGACGACAGCAGCTCAGGAGAACAGACCGACCGTGAAGTTCCCTCTCCTGTCGTGAAAAACACCACCTCCTATATGACCTATACCGTACAGGCAGGTGACACTCTCTGGGCAATCGCCAGAAAATACAACTGCTCCGTAACCGAGATCGTGGCAGCCAACAGTGACCGGATCAAGAACCCGAACAGGATCCACGCCGGCTGGCAGCTTAAGATTCCCCAAAGCGGAGCGCCTATCACAGGTGGCACTCCCGATGCTGTTCTGCCTGAGAATAAGAAAAGTGGGAGATACATCGTCAGACAGGGCGACACCCTCTGGAAAATCGCCAAAAAGTACGGCTGCTCCGTGTCAGAGATCATTTCCCTGAACCGGGAACTGATCCGCGATCCTGCTCTGATTTATTCCGGCTGGGAACTGAAAGTACCACAGGATTAGCCTCCCCTGAAAGAATCTACCGTGCCAGTCATACTTCATAATGTCGGATTGAATATTTTATCTAAGGGAAAAAACGAAAAAATAGACGGCCAGAGGCCGATGATCTGAGTTCCTTGAATTCTTTAGATTTCTCAAATCCGCGCAATCGGCGGACACATTTCGATTGCGCGGAAATCTGAGCTATGAAATTCCATAAATACTTTGTTTCACCTGTGTGCCCCGGTCAGGCGATGTTGCCAAAACAGACATACAAAGATTACAGCTCCTCGATCACTTTCATAAGCTCATCTACATCAATGCCATGTACCATAGCTGCCTCTTCCAGGGTCTCTCCCTGTGAAGCAGGGCATCCCAGGCAATGCATTCCTGCATCGAGGAGTACGGGAGCTACTTCAGGATTGGCACGTAAGATCTCACCAATGGTCATGTCTTTTGTTACTCCGGTCATATCGGTCTCCTTTCTGCCGTATAAGGCTTTTTTAGTATAATACTTTCCCCGGAATAAGGCAAGATTATTCTTGTACATCCGCATTTGTTCTTCCCCGAAGATCAGCTCTGCCGCGAACCACATTTATAAAAGCATTTGCTTCGCAAATGGCGCCGCTTCGCAGCTCATCTTTTATTTCATGTTGGTGTGCTTTGTCCATGAAAAAGAGATTTTCGTGCTTTGTGTGCAAGCACCCACGCACGTCAACCTCTTTTTCATGTCAGAGCTGATGTACAAAACTCGGAACAATTCCTAAAAAGGTTGACACTTACCCTTGTCAGGTAGTACACTTTTATCGTAAAGAAACAGCTTGGGATGCCAGCGCAACTGGTACTCTCAGTTGATAATATTAATTGTTTTTACCAGAAGGAGGTAAATTTTCATGGCAGAAGCATGGAGAGGCTTTAAAAAAGATGGCCACTGGGATGTAGACGTCAATGTACGTAACTTCATCCAGACCAACTACACTCCGTATGATGGAGATGAGAGCTTCCTGGAGGGACCTACCGAAGCAACTAATAAGCTTTGGGGCAGACTTCAGGAGTTACAGAAGGAAGAGCGTGAGCATAACGGCGTTCTGGAATGCGAAACAGAGATCGTATCCAGTCTGACCGCTTATGGCCCTGGCTATATTGATGAATCTATGAAGGATCTGGAGCAGATCGTTGGTCTGCAGACAGACAAGCCTTTAAAGAGAGCATTCATGCCTTATGGTGGTATCAAGATGGCTCAGCAGGCTGCAAGCACCTATGGCTACGAAGTAAACGCTAAATATGACAAAATCTTCAACGAGTACCACAAGACTCACAACCAGGCAGTATTTGATGCTTATACCGATGAGATGAAGGTTGCTCGTCATACCCATATCGTTACCGGTCTTCCCGATACCTATGGTCGTGGACGTATCGTAGGCGACTACAGAAGAGTTGCTCTGTACGGTATTGATTTCCTGATCCAGAAAAAGGAAGAGGATAAGAAGAACTGCGGTACCGGCGTTATGACCGAGGACATCATCCGCCTGAGAGAAGAGATCGCTGATCAGATCAAGGCTCTGAAGGGCATGAAGGAAATGGCTAAGATTTACGGCTACGATATTTCCGGTCCCGCTACCACCGCTAAGGAAGCTATCCAGTGGTTATACTTCGGTTACCTGGCAGCTATCAAGACCCAGAACGGTGCAGCTATGTCCGTAGGACGTATCTCTACTTTCCTGGATATCTATATTGAGAGAGACTTAAAGGAAGGCACCCTGACCGAGAAAGAAGCTCAGGAGCTGATCGACCATATGACCATGAAGTTCCGTATGGTTAAGTTCGCTCGTATTCCTTCTTACAACCAGCTGTTCTCCGGCGACCCTGTATGGGCTACTCTGGAAGTTGGTGGTATCGGCATGGATGGTCGTCATATGGTTACCAAGAACGACTATCGTTTCCTGCATACTCTGGAGAACATGGGACCCAGCCCCGAGCCGAACCTGACCGTTCTGTACTCCAGCGCTCTGCCTGATAACTTCAAGAAGTACGCAGCTAAGATTTCTGTAAATACTTCTTCCATCCAGTACGAGAACGATGACGTTATGAAGCCTATCTGGGGTGATGACTACAGCATCTGCTGCTGCGTATCCGCTACTCAGACCGGTAAGGAGATCCAGTTCTTCGGTGCTCGTGCTAACCTGGCTAAGTGCTTACTGTACGCTATCAACGGTGGTAAGGATGAGAAGCATCTGGACAAGAACGGCAAACATATGCAGTGTGGTCCTGAAATCGCTCCTATCACTTCCGAGTACCTTGATTTCGATGAAGTTATGCATAAATATGACATCATGCTTGACTGGTGTGCATCTCTGTATGTTAACATCCTGAACCTGATTCACTACATGCATGATAAATACTACTACGAAGCAGCTGAGATGGCTCTGATCGATACCGATGTAAGAAGAACCTTCGCAACCGGTATTGCAGGTCTGTCCCATGTAGCTGACTCCCTGTCCGCTATCAAGTATGCTAAGGTTAAGGTTATCCGTGATGACCAGGGTTGTGCTGTAGACTTCAAGATCGAAGGCGACTTCCCTAAGTACGGTAACGATGATCCCAGAGCTGATGAATTCGCTGTATGGCTGCTGAAGACCTTCATGGAGAAGATCAAGAAGAACCACACCTACAGAAATTCTGAGCCTACCACTTCCGTACTGACCATTACCTCTAACGTTGTATATGGTAAGGCTACCGGTGCTCTGCCCGATGGTAGAGCAGCTTACACACCGTTCGCTCCCGGTGCATCACCTTCCTACGGTGCTGAGAAGAGTGGTCTGCTTGCATCCCTGAACTCTGTAGCTAAGCTGCCTTATGAGTATGCTCTGGATGGTATCTCCAATACCCAGACCATGGCTCCTTCCGCTCTTGGTCACAACCTTGACGAGCAGAAAGAAACTCTGGTACGTGTAATGGATGGTTACTTCGATCGTGGTGCTCATCACCTCAACGTTAACGTATTCGGTACCGAGAAGCTGTTAGATGCACAGGCTCATCCTGAGAAGCCTGAGTACGCTAACTTCACCATCCGTGTATCCGGTTATGCTGTTAAGTTCATCAGCCTGACCAAGGAGCAGCAGGATGACGTTATCGCAAGAACCTGCCATAAGAGTCTGTAATTCTTACAGGTTTTGAGATAATTGATGTATATGGGGCCGGGCAGTAATGTCCGGTCCCTTTTTGGGTACACTATTCGTAACACTCACCCCTCAGCTGCCTGCATGGCAGAGAATGGAGATTATTACAATGATCAAAGGCAGAATTCACTCATTAGAATCCTTCGGCGCAGTAGACGGACCCGGAATCCGCTATCTTATTTTCCTCAAGGGCTGCAATATGCGTTGTCAATATTGCCACAATGTAGATACCTGGAATCCCGACACTGACAATCTGATGACAGCAGACGAGCTTCTGGATAAGGCAGAGCGTTTCCGCAGCTACTGGGGCAAAGAAGGCGGCATCACTGTCAGCGGCGGCGAAGCCTTATTACAGATCGATTTTCTGATCGATCTTTTCCGCAAGGCCCACGAGAGAGGCATCAATACCAATCTTGATACTTCCGGACAGCCTTTTACCAGAGAAGAGCCTTTCTTCTCCAAATTCAATGAATTACTGAAATATACTGATCTCGTCATGTTGGACATCAAGCATATTGATGATGAAGAACACAAGAAGCTAACCGGCCATACCAACAAGAATATTCTAGACTGCGCAAGATACCTTTCCGAGCAGGGTATTCCCATGTGGATCCGTCATGTACTGGTGCCCGGAATTACTGACAATGACGAATACCTGAAAAAGACAAGAGAATTTATTGATACTCTGGATACCGTCATGAAAGTAGAAGTTCTTCCCTACCATACTCTGGGTGAGTACAAGTGGAAAGAACTGGGGATTCCGTACAAGCTTGAGGGTGTAGAACCGCCCACCGAAGAGAGAATCCAGAACGCGAAGAAGATTCTGGAGTTCAATAAATATAAATAAGCAACTGTAACTATTGATAAAAAATACTAAATAAGGCTTGTATTCAAAGCCCATTTATATTACAATACAAGTGGTTATATTGATAAATTTGTATCAAACAAGAGATTTGATACACGCAAAATAGGAGGAAAAGATTATGGCATTTGTTATTGGTGATGCTTGTGTAGCATGTGGAGCTTGTGAGGCACAGTGCCCCGTTGGTGCTATCAGCATGGGCGACGGAAAGTTTGAAATCGATGCAGATAAGTGCATCAGCTGCGGTTCCTGCGCAGGTCAGTGCCCTGTTGGTGCTATCGCAGAGGATTAATTCCTGATTCAGAACGTACCCCGGGGAAGGCATTTCAGAAAATGAAATGCCTTTTCTTTTTTTCTGCCTTAATTTCCCTGCCGGTATTTTCTTTGTCTGCGATCTCTGTGGACTCTTTTTCCACTTTCGGCCTTCTCTCCTCTTTCTGCTGTTTCCGCAGTTGTCCCCTGGTCTTTTTCCGCAACAGCTCGTCCATCTTCTGATAGTACTCCTCGCTGCGCTGTTCCAGTCTGCGGTCTCTCTCCTCTTCCCGCTCTTCTCTGCTGCGGAACTGATAATCCAGCTCCTTGACCATGCTTTCCTTGAGTTCCCGGCAAAGGTCCTGGTTATTCTCCCGTACTGCCTCACGGATCAACCGTTGCAGGATCCACTGGAGCCTTTTAGCCTTCTCTTCCCTGCTTTCACTCTGCAGTCCTTCCTTCTCCGGCACCGTACATATCCTCTCCTGCGGCTGTACCGGCATCTCTTTATCCACCGGTTTATCAACGATCTCGATGGCCATGTGTGGTGTCCGGACTTCTGCCGGCTCTTTCCGGGCTTCTACAGGCTCTTTTTCCCGTTCCTCCGGCAGTACGTCCAGCCGTCCGTCCTTTAATATCATTTTAATTGCTTTCAACTGTAATCCCCTTTCTTTCATGCTCTTGATCTCTTTGAACCGTTCCACGTCTTCCTTCGTATAATAGCGGTGCCCCAGCTCGTTTCTTTT
>OGEE01000800.1_pt1 | contig 19800 bp, 14 predicted proteins | sample 1570571 | NCBI WGS metagenome assembly OGEE01 (sample SAMEA2582169, study PRJEB24529) | metagenome | biome: Human gut stool | place: China | collected 2011
GATAAGTCTTATATCCGTATAGGGAAAAGTGTACACATATCGGCGTGGGCTTCGATGTTGCTCGTTCAACAATCCTGGGCAATGCGAAGGCCTCAATCAGTGGGACGAGTAACGAGGAGATCCCACGCTTTCCGTTTAATTTAATCGCTAACCTTGGGTGATGGGTTGGCTAGGGAAGGAATTTCTATGGATTATTTAAAAGCAGAAGAACTTCGTAAGGAATGGGGCAATAAACCTTGCTCTCATCCTCATTTGGAACCAGAAACACACTTGGGATATGGTTATGTCCAGGAAAAAACAGGTGATTATGTTTGTACTGTGTGTGGGCAAGATTTTACCAAAGAAGAAAGAGATAAAATTATAGCGCAGCGTAACCATAAATAATGGTTACTGTAGTGAGTTGTATAATAATTGAAGTTGTATATAAATATAGTGTAGAAGCATGAGAAATTTTTATAAATATGCTATGAAGAAAATTAATCTTCTTGGTTCTCTCGTACTAATATTATTTCTTTATAATAGTAGTATGGCAGATGCAAAAATTGGTACATTTGGAGAGGGTAGCTTTGGTTTTGAGTATAATACAGAAACCCGAGAAGCAATAGTCATTGGACTTTTTTATGCACCAAAACCAAATTTCACAACAGATAGAGTTCTTAAAATACCATCAACAATTAAGTTGGATCAGATAACCTATACAGTAAAAAGTATAGGGGCAAAAGCTTTTCTAGATTGTGATAGTTTAGGAGCAATTGTTCTTCCTCCTACAATTGAATCTATAGGTGATTCGGCATTTATGGGTTGTGAAAATTTGAAAAGTATTGAGATTCCTAATTCTGTAAAGAAATTAGGTGTAGCCTCATTCTTGGCTTGTCGCCGCTTAGTGAAGCTAGAACTCCCAGATGATATAACGTATATTCCAAAGTCTTGTTTGTCTCTTTGTACGGGCTTGGAAGAGTTGCATTTGCCGAGTAAATTGGAAAAAGTAGGTTACGAGGGTGTTGCTTATTGTATTAGTTTAAAAAAAATGGAGCTTCCTTCTTCACTAAAAGAAATAGAAGAATATGGATTTACGAATAGTAGAAATATTAAGAGCCTAAGAATTCCAAATTCTTTGAGAGTGATTCCCCATGGTTGTTTTAAAAATTGTGATTCTTTACAAGTGATAGAAATTCCTTCGTCTGTAGAGGAGATTGCAGAATATGCTTTTACCAATAATTTGTCTTTGAAAGAGATTCACTTATCTGAAGGACTAAAGAAAATAGGGTATGGTGCATTTGGCGTGAGTGGAAATCCTTCAAGTTATAATATTACGCATTTGCAAAAAGTTAATATTCCAGCCTCTGTGATAGATATGCGTGAACCTTTTGTGGTTTATAATTATGAAAAGAATTATAATCGTGTATCGGAAATAAACTATTTGGGAAGTTATTCTGATTATCAAAAAAGTAAAGGTAATATTAGTAATAGTGATCGTCTTTATGTTCCAGAAAACCAGTATTATATTTTCTGGGAAAATAATGTACAATTCGCAAGAAGTATCTGGAGTTTTGATAAAGTAATAAAATCAACAGCGGCTTATGGAACTATATGTGTGCCACGGACAGGTGCTTATGTTTCTGATATTAATAAACTTTATACAATAGCAAGTATTGAAGGGCAATATATAAAATTGAAGGAAGTTGAAATGACTCCTATAGGATACCGCTTAGAAGCTGGTATGCCATATATTTATGAGAAAAAAACAAATGCAAATTCGATAAGTATATGTTATTTGAATGAAGAGGTAGAAACTCCTTTGATAGATCATGCCTTTTTTGGTACTTTCAAGGATATTTATGCTCCAAAGGGAAGCTATGTTCTTCAGAGTGATGGTAAGTTTCATATAGTTGATGCTGACAATAAGATCAAGGTTGCGGCAAACCATTGCTATTTTAATTTTTCATGGTCAGGTCATGGTATTGTGACATATTCTTTAGACTTTGGAGGAGAGACTACGGGAGTGACTGGTCTTAAGCAAAGTGTTGAGAAAAACAATTCGCCAATTTATGATTTGTCGGGTCGTCGTGTCTCAACATTGAGCAACGGAGTTTATATACAAAATGGAAAGAAATTTGTAGTTAAGTAAATTAATATAGTAATAATTAAACAATGTTAAGATGAAAAAAGAATATATTCAGCCAAACGTTAGAGTTTATAAAATCGAGATGGAACCGATTCTTGCAGAATCACTTGGAATTTCGGATACTCCTGCTAATGAAGATGCTTATTGCCGACCTGTGGGTTCTGCCATCCCAGAATTTAGTATTTGGGATGAGGAAGAATAAAATAATAGAAGTTTGCGTTTTCGATATATAGACGCAAAAGATATGTGTTGCTGTTCAATAGTTTCGGCTAGCGAACGCAAAATAATGATAGATTCAAGTAATTTTGTAGATGAGTAAGTTAATTAAAAATTTTAGCAAGTATGTGGGATACCATGTTTTTGTTATTTGTGATTTGCTGTGTACGCATTCACATCAACGTCAATCTTTAAGCGAAAGTTTACCTTTCTCTCTTTGGGTATTCTAGAACACTCGAAGAGGAAAGAATTATTAGATCAATCATTATTGGGAGTGAAGCCTGCTAACTCCCTCTTATCAGATCAGTAGGTAAAGAATTCTTTTGGGCACGAGTAATCGTGCCCTTTTTGATTTCTAATCTGTCTTATATCTTAACTTTTTGCCTTTAAATTCCCCAAAAGTATGTTTTTTTTCGAGATTTGGGGATTTTGACGACAAATATTGTATCTTTGCACTGTTTATTTAACGCACATTAATTTAACGGCTGTTACATTATGAAGTGCGGCTTGGTTAATCAAGTGCAAGCAAATTTTAAATTAGTGATTTTGGAATAACTAACTGAGAAATTACTAAAAATAAAAAAGAGCGGAAGAACAACCGGGGGTTAACAGAGTTAACAGTTAACAGTTGTTTTTCCGCTCTTTTCAATATGATTTTACCACAATTCTGCTGGCGACAGATCCTTGTCTTTTCTGCCCATCAGATAGTAATCGGCAAGGAACTGGAGGTTTGCCTGGGTAATCTTCAAGCCTGCCTCCTTTACGTATCGGCTGGTGAAGAGGTTGGCATCAGGCAACATGTTGTTGTCTATCAGCTTGCACACAATCTCGTAAGGGAATGGGCGACCGTTGCCACTGATGATGTTGAAACCATCAACTTCTGCACGCTCAGCGTTGTAATATGGATTCTCTGGAGCTGCAATGCAATGAGCCATACCGAAACAGATGTTGATGCCCGTATATGGACTTCCGCAAACGATGATTCCCTTCTCGTATTTTGGAGGGAACTTGATGTTGGCTGGTAATTCGAAGCCTACCTCCTGCAAGAACTCCTTCAGGGTCTTGATATCCTCCAGGAAGATGAACTTATCCCCGAAATCCTTCGCCTTGAGCAGGTTGTAATCGTGGATAGGCTGCTTGCGGTTCAGGCGGTCTTTCTCAGCCTCAATCTGCTCCTTGTTCTCCTCGTAAGGAGGGTTCAGCAGGGCACCCGTCTGCCACCAGTCACCACCGAAGTAGAAAAGGTTGGTAACAATCAGCTGTTCGCCGCTGAGGAATGCGCTCGCATCCTCAATGTTGGTTGAATCCTTGCGCACTCTGAGCAGATTCTCCTCTTCCGAAGCATCATATACATCTTTCAGATAGAAGAAGTTATCATCCTCCTTGATCATCTTGAAGGCACGGGTGCTCTTGTAGTCGATGTCTGTCCAAAGTTTGTGGGCAGCATGATGTTCGCTCACCTTGGCAAGCCATTCGGCAGAGGTGAGGGCAAGCAGGTTGTTGCGGCTGTTCATCGTCTGTTCTATCTGGATAGAGTAGGCGATGATGTCGTTGAAGCCCTGTGGAGAGTGGGCGAGGCGCTCCAGCTCCATCTGAAGGCGGAAGCGGTTACCCACGTTGAAGTAGCAGCCATAGTGGAACCAGGCCAGTGCATCGCGATATTCATAGAACTTATCCTCATCGGTAGGCAGTTCGCAAAGGAACTCATAGAGGCGGTCGTTCTCTGGTGCCGTTTCATACTCCTTGTCGAGCACATTGTAGGCAAGCTTTGCTGCCAGCTCTATGGTGCTGAAGAGGAAAGGCACGGCTCCCTGCACATGACTGCTCTGCTGATAATGGTGCCAGCAGAGGAACTTGATGTCGGCGAAGTTGATTTCGTCCGGGTCGTATGGAGGCATATTTTCGTTCAGGGTATTCTGGATGAAATCGTCCTCGTTTTCATAGAAAGGAATGTAGGAGCCGTAGCGCTTCTTGCATTCGGCAGTAAAGGTCTTCCAGATGCAGGTGCCTGAGATGATGTCCTCGAAGTAGCCGGCTATGCTAAGCGCAAGCTGCTTGGCTTCCTCCACGTTTGGAAACTGGTGGGTGAAGCATGCCTCGTCAAGGGCGTGATATATTTCGTTGGCAAGTTCTGTGTAGTACTGGTCAACGTCGTTTGGCTTCTCGTATGGATGCATTGCCATCCACTCTTGGGTGAAAATTACCTTTTTCATATCGTTTGATTCTTTGTTGTTTCGAGGTTATAACGGATGCATCGTATAGGTGCGAGGGTCGTTATTCTCGTTGTTTGTTATTATCAATTGTTAGTCGTTCGGCATAGAATGTCGCCCGATTTATCTGTAAAGATAATGCAAAGATAATGATTTCTGCGCAAAAAATGCAAGAAACTCGCATTTTTTCTTTGTCAGAATAGATATTTTTAGTATTTTTGCCATGTCCTAATGCATAATCCCGTAAATGGTGATGCTAAGACAATTCTTTACTCATAAATTCATAGATACTCATAAAGAGGATTCCATTATTGTCGTGGTTGCTGACAAAATGCTCGCCCACGATGACAATCTTCTCGAAACCATCGTCAATGCGACGGAGGGAATTAGTTTCTTGATCCATCTTTTCCGGGGTTGGCAAACTGAGTGCTGACTGTATGTAATAACGGCGACTACCCTTGTTGCATACGAAATCGACTTCCAACTGTTTGCGGAAGCTTACGCCATTCTCGTCTTTCCCGTTGAATACGACCACGCCAACATCTACATTAAATCCTTGCCTTCTCAGTTCACAATAGATAGCATTCTCCATGAGGTGAGTTTTTTCTATCTGTCGGAAGTTGAGTAGGGCATTACGCAAGCCTAAATCCGAGAAATAGAATTTCATCGGAGTTCCAATGTACTTTCTGCCCTTTACGTCATACCTGTTGGCCTCCTCTATCAGAAATGCATCAGAACAGTAATCTATGTAATTTTTCAGAGTGGCAGGTGCAATCGTTATATTCTTGTTGGTCTTAAATGTATTGGAGAGTTTTTGAGGATTGACGAGCCCACCTATACCTGATGCCAACATGCAGAGTAATTCCTCTAGTTCTGCATTGTTCTTGATGCGATTTCTGTTGAGAATATCTATCAGATATGTTTCTTTCCAAAGGTCTTTTAGGAGTTTGATTTTTCCTTCAGCCGTTGGTTGAAGTACTACGGGTGGGAGTCCACCATATTGCAGGTATTCTATCCATCCCTCTTCCTTGCTGCCTTGATATACAGACATGAATTCTGAAAAACTGAGCGGTGAGATGTGAATCTGGTATCCGCGACCTCTAAATTCAGTTATTATGTCTTTGGATAAGAATTTGGCATTGCTACCGGTAACATAGACGTCAGCATTTGGAATATGGAGTAATCCGTTTAAGACATCCTCAAATTCATCCATCATCTGTACCTCGTCGAGCAAGATATAATACATGTTCTCATCTTTGATGAGGCTCTTGATGTATTGGTAGAATTTGTCCGGGTTCCTGTATTTGCGATTGCCAAAATCATCGAATGCCATTTCGATGATATGATCATTATCAACGCCTTCTTTCTGGAGTTGTTGTTTGAACAGGTTGAAAAGAAGGAATGATTTGCCACAACGCCTGATACCAGTGATGACTTTTACAAGTCCGTTGTGTCTGTTCTCTATGAGTTGTCTGATGTATTTGTTTCGTACTATAATCATGACTTATTAATGTTTTGGGTAAGATTTTTGCGTATTTACGCATTTTTCTGCTGCAAAAATAACGCTTTTCTTTGTTAATACCAATTTTTTTTCATGTAAATTACTGTTTTTGAATAAAATAGTTGTATCTTTGCACCCTCGGAAGGATTTTGCACCCTAATTCATGGCTGGGAGGGTGAATTCGGCCTTCCATTTTGATTATAATGAATTAAGGTTAAAAAGATTTGAAGACATTTGAAGAATTAGGCGTGAGCGAGGAGATTCGCCGTGCCATCGAAGAGCTTGGATTTGAAAATCCAATGCCAGTTCAGGAAGAAGTTATCCCATATTTGCTTGGTAATAAGAACGACGTGATTGCGTTGGCGCAGACCGGTACGGGTAAGACTGCATCTTACGGTATCCCGGTTATCCAGAAAACTGATGCCAGCAGCAAGCAGACACAGGCTATCATCCTCAGTCCTACACGTGAGCTCTGTCTCCAGATAGCAGACGATTTGAACAGTTTTGCCAAGTACATCGACGGTTTGCATATTGCCGCTGTTTATGGCGGTACCGACATCGGAAGCCAGATTCGCACCCTGAAGCATGGTGTGCAGATTATCGTGGCTACCCCTGGCCGTCTGCTCGATTTGATTAATCGTGGCGTGGCTCAGTTGGAGCACGTGAACAACGTGGTGCTTGATGAGGCTGACGAGATGCTGAATATGGGCTTTTCTGAGAGCATCAATTCTATCTTCGAGAATGTTCCGGAAGATAGAAACACCCTGCTTTTCTCGGCTACCATGAGCAAGGACATCGAGAAGATTGCCCTCAACTATCTGCACGACCACAAGGAAATCGTAGTGGGTTCGCGCAACGAGGGTGCTGAGCATGTAAACCACATCTACTATCTGGTAAATGCCAAGGACAAGTATCTCGCCCTGAAGCGCGTGGTGGATTTCTATCCACGCATCTTTGCGATTATCTTCTGCCGCACCAAGCTGGAGACTCAGGATATTGCAGATAAGCTCATCAAGGATGGTTATAATGCAGAGGCGCTGCACGGCGACTTGAGTCAGCAGCAGCGTGACCTCACCATGCAGAAGTTCCGCAACCATACCGTTCAGTTCCTGGTGGCTACCGATGTGGCTGCCCGTGGTCTGGACGTAGATGATCTGACTCACGTTATCAACTACGGTTTGCCTGATGATGTGGCAAGTTACACCCACCGAAGCGGCCGTACGGGTCGTGCCGGAAAGAAGGGAACATCCATCTCTATCATCCATACCAGAGAGAAGTTCAAGGTTCGCCAGATAGAGAAGCAGATTGGCAAGGAGTTCGTGGACGGCGTTTTGCCATCCCCAGAGGAAATCTGCAAGAAGCAGCTCTTCAAGACCATGGACGACATTATGAAGACCGATGTGGATGAGGATCAGATTGAACCATACATGGCAGAAATCAACCGCCAGTTTGAGTACATCGACAAGGAGGACATCATCAAGAAGATGGTGACCATCACCTTCGGTAAGTTCCTCGATTACTATAAGAACGCTCCTGAGATCATCAAGCCGGAAACCGGCAAGGGTTCCCGTGGCGGTGAGGGTCGTGGAAATCGTGGCGAAGGCCGTGGCAAGGTTTCCAATGGTCGCAGAAAGCATGAGACTGAGGCTGGTTTCAAGAGACTGTTCATTAACCTGGGTAAGGCGGATGGTTTCTATCCGGGCGAAATCATGCAGTATCTGAACAAGCACGTGAAGGGTCGTCAGGAGGTTGGTCACATCGACCTGCTGAGTAAGTTTGCCTACATCGAGGTGCCTGAGGAGGATGCTAAGCGCGTGATGAAGGCATTGAACGGTACTGAGTACAAGGGTAGAACCGTGAGATGTAACGATGCTGATGAGGAAGGTCATGGCAGAGCAGCCCGCGGCGGACGCGATTCTGAGAGCCGTGGCGGCCGTTCTTCTGAAAGAGGAGGTCGTGGCCGCAGAGGTTCTTCTGATGATTCTCGTGATGCTCGTGGAAAGGGAGGACGTGGAAGCCGTGGCGAATCTCGTGGCGGAAGAAAATCACGCAGCCAGGAGGATACAGGCGATTGGCGCCAGTTCTTCCAGAACAACGACAACGTGAAGTTTAAGGGCGAGGAGCCAAACTTCGAGGAAGAAGGTTGGGCTCGCCGTAGACCTAAGAAGAAGTAAAGCATAGCATGATGAAGTAAAGTAAATGTCAAGAAAGTAATATTAAAATAATAAAATAACAAACAAAGATAGGTGGAAAAGCAAATCGCAATTACACCTATCCTTTTAATGCTTATAGTCTATGAAAAAAAACTTTTATTTACACATCGTTAGTCTGTTTTTGCTGTTTTCTACATCTTGTAGTGGTGATGACACAAACAATGTCAGTCCAGTCTTAGAGGGAATGAGTCCTGAGAATTTTCCCGTTCTCGATGGATCTGATTCTACGGAACCATTGAGAGATATATTGATGTGCCGAATTTTTGGTTTTCAATACAAATGGGAAAGATATAGCCCTTTCCTGCAAGATCCAACTAGAGCAAAGCAAGAAGTACGCCCAGTTTATGCTTGTTCTGACAGTCAACGTGCATTGATAGAAAAGAAAATGCAAAAGTCAAACACGCATCAATCATATATGAATTTGATAGATGGAAAGGTTGAACTTGTAATTGCCGCTAGAGCAGCTTCGCGTGATGAAAATAAATACGCTCGGGACAATAATGTTGCATTGATAGAAAAACCGATAGCTAAGGATGCTTTAACTTTTATGGTTAATAACTCTAATCCTATAGAATGTCTATCTGTGGAGCAAATAAGAAAAATATATACAGGAGATATCACTAATTGGCAAGAGGTTGGTGGAGAAGATATGCTTATAACTCCTTATGTGCGTAATAGAAACTCTGGTAGTCAAGAAAAATTTGAAACAATGGTAATGGATGGGCTAGAAATCAAAAAGTTTCCAGAGTGGCATATGGGAACAACTATGGAAACTCCTTATTTCCAAATAGAAAATGATAGGAGTGGAATTGCGTTTACTCCATATTATTATTATAGCGTAATTGTTGGCTATGGAAGTACGAAGGCTATCGGTATAGAAGGGGTTGGCATGACTAAGGAGAATATATATAATGATACTTATCCATATGTAACTAATATTTATGCTTCTATTCGAGCTGATATAGACAAGAGCTCTACTGCTTATAAAATTTTTGAATTTCTGACTAGTGACAAAGGGCAATCAGTTGTAGAGGAAAGTGGTTACATCCCTCTTCATAAATCTTCTACAGGGATAAGTAAGCAAACAAATGACGGAAAAATAGAAGTTTCTTATTTGCATGGTAATATTGCAGTTAAGTGTGATGAATGTTTACAAAAGATACAAGTATTTGATTTGAATGGAACAAAGGTCTTTTCCAAAAGTGTAAATGATAAATTCATAAAAATTCATCACCATCTGAGTGGGGTATTTGTGATTTCATTATTTTTTGATAATGGATCTTCTTATATAAAAAAGATAATATGTAGTGGAAAGTAATGTCGAGTCAGCACAATCATCTTTGCACTTGCTGTGGCTTTTTTCTTCAAAAATTATATTTTGCGGTAAATATACAGCAATTTCTTTGGAAAATTGCGGTGTTTTTACCGCAATTTTTGTATATTTGCAGCCGTAAACATCAAATAAGGCAAGAAATATGGAATTATTGAAGCAACTTTCAGACAATCTTATCAAGCGTACCGATACTCGATACCTACGATATATGTATCATCAGATTCCTTGGTCGAATCGGATGACGGCCCTTGTTGGACCTCGTGGAGTCGGCAAGACAACACTCCTTTTGCAGTATATCAAATTGAATCTTCAGATGAAAGACACACTCTATGTGAGTGCGGAATCTATCTATTTCGCTAATCATACTCTCTTTGAAACTGCAATGAAGTTTAGCCAACTTGGAGGCAAGCATCTTTTTATCGATGAAATACATAAATATAAGGGATGGGCTACAGAACTTAAGATGATATACGATAATCTGCCAACCTTGCAAGTGGTATTTACCGGTTCTTCTGTGCTTGATATTTATAAAGGTACAGCAGATTTAAGCCGACGAGTACTGGTCTTTACGATGCAAGGCTTGTCTTTTCGTGAATACATCGGTATGGAAAAGGGCATAGACATTCCTGTCTCTACATTGGAACAAATCGTAAATAATGAAGTCGTGTTGCCGGAGGAGATAGAGCATCCGTTGGCATTGTTTAATGAATATCTGCGCAAGGGCTACTATCCTTTTTCAAAGGATGAGGGCTATAGGATGCGACTGAATCAAGTGGTGAGTATGACTTTGGAGACGGATATTCCACAATATGCCAATTATACGGTGATGGTGTCCAGAAAATTGAAGGAATTGATGCAGGTAATAGCTGATAGTGTGCCTTTCAAGCCAAACATGAGTACCATTGCTACAACTATCAAGGTAGATCGCAATAATCTGCCCGATTACTTCGAACTGATGGAGCGTGCAGGTTTGATAGCCCAACTTCACGAGTCCACAGGAGGTGTGCGTGGTTTGGGCAAGGTAGAAAAGGTGTATCTTGATAATACCAACCTCTCCTTTGCTCTCTCTTCTTCGGTGCCTGATATTGGCAATCAACGAGAGACTTTCTTTTTTAATCAGATGCGTGTGAATCATGCTGTTTTCAATTCTCCAATCTCTGATTTCCAGATAGAAGACAAGACTTTTGAGATTGGTGGTAAAAAGAAAGGTCAGAAGCAGATTTCTGAGGCTAAAGAGGGATATGTTGTGAAGGATGATATAGAGACAGGCATGGGCAATGTTATTCCTCTCTGGGCTTTTGGTATGAACTATTAGACAATTATAAGCAAATGAAGAAATCTATTCTTATCGCTTGTCTGGGACTGGTAAGTCTGGGCTTGCAAGCACAGAGCATTTCGCTCGTTGGTGAATGGAATGTAGAGTTGGGAAAGAGCGGTAGTGCTTTTGCCAAGAATAAGCGTGCCTCGCAGGGTGAGGTGAAGCACGCCATCCTCCCAGGCACCATCGACACGAACCATCTGGGATTCGCTCCGAAAGATACGATGGAAACAACGCATCTTACGAGGCTCTATGCCTATAAAGGAGCTGCTAGATATTCCAGAACCATCAATATCCCGAAGGACTGGAAGAAGAAGCCGGTAGAACTCTTCCTGGAGCGTACCCGACCGACATGGGTGTATGTGGATGGAGAACTGGTGGATTCCTGCAACTTCATCTCTACTCCCCAGCGCTATCTTCTGCCAAAGAAGGTGAAGCCGGGCAAGCATCTCCTGGAAATCGTGGTGGATAATGGAAGAGGTGTGCCAGAGCAGGTTTACGGCTCCAGTCATGCTTATACAGAAGATACGCAGACCAACTGGAATGGAATTATCGGCGAGATACGCCTGGAAGTGAAGAGTGAAGAACGAAGAGTGAAGAAACAACGTTCGGCGTCCGAAGGGAAAGCCAATTCAAATGTATTGCCTGATTTCGCCAAGGATTTCCATATCGAAGGTGCCCACTTTTACGCCAATGGTCATAGGATATTTCTCCGTGGCAAGCACGATGCGGCTGTATGGCCGCTGACGGGACATGTGGAAATGAGCGTGGAAGGCTGGATGAAGTATCTCGGAACCTGCAAGGAGTATGGAATCAACCATGTGCGCTTTCATTCCTGGTGCCCACCGGAGGCGGCTTTCGTGGCAGCGGACAGCCTGGGAATCTATCTCCAGCCGGAACTTCCTTTCTGGGGTTCTTTCGACAAGAAGGATGAAAGGCTGATGGCGTTCCTGCATCAGGAAGGCGAAAATATCCTCAGAGAATACGGTCATCATCCATCTTTCAGAATGATGGCACTGGGTAATGAACTCTGGGGCGACATCGACAAAATGAAGGAGTTTGTGGATGATTTCCGCAAGATTGCGCCCGATAAATACTATACCTTCGGCAGCAATTACTATCTCGGTTATCAGGGAATAAAAAAAGGAATGGATTACTTCACCACTTGCCGCATCGGAGGCGAGGGATGGGGCAAATACAATACTCATACCCGTGGTTCCTTCTCGTTTGCCGATGCCTACGATGGAGGAATGATCAATCATTTCCATCCTAATTCTACGATGAATTTTGATGAGGCTTGCGATAAGGCAGGAATCCCAATCATCTCTCACGAAACAGGCCAGTTTCAGACCTATCCTGATTATCGGGAGATGAAGAAATACACCGGAGTGCTTCATCCTTATAACTTTGAAGTGTTCCGCCGCAGGCTGGCTGCAGCCGGAATGCTCTCGCAGGCAGATGATTTCCACAAGGCTTCGGGCTTATGGAGCGTGAAACTCTATAAAGCCGATATAGAGATGGATTTGAGAACCCGGAATATGGCGGGCTTCCAATTGCTCGATATTCAGGATTATCCCGGTCAGGGAAGTGCTTTCGTAGGCATCCTGGATGCGTTTATGGAGAGTAAGGGAATCACTACACCCGAGGAATGGCGCCAGTGGTGTTCGCCTGTGGTTCCTCTGCTGGAAATGAAGAAGTTCTGCTTCGAGGATGGCGAGAAGATTCAGGCAAAGGTAAAGGTAGCCAATTATGGCGGTTCTTCGCTGAAGGGCAAGAAACTGAAATGGCATCTGGCTGCCGAGAACGGATTGTTCTGTATGGATGATGGAACTTTCAGCACCAAGGATGGTGAAGTGAGAAAGAATGTGGGCGACTTGATGGCTGAGGATGAGGGAGTATTGAACATCTTTTCATACGATGAAGGTTTGGTGGATGTGGGTGAACTGAATGGTGTTTTCCACGTGCAGAAACCTACCAAGCTGCTTCTTACATTAAACATAGAAGGAACAGAGGCGAGAAACTCCTACGAACTTTGGGTTTATCCGAAGAAGGCGATGGAAAAGAAGGGCGTCATCATTGCCAAGGATTTGAATGAGGAAGTGGTGAAAGTCTTGGAAAATGGCGGAAAGGTGCTTTGGATGCCTACGGCTTCCAGTCATTTTGTGGCTGCCGATGATACGCTTTCGCAGGCAGATAACGCTACTCCTTATACTGTTGGCGGACTCTTCCAGACCGATTACTGGAACTATCGCATGTTCAAGACCATCTGCGAGAACAACAAGAAGAAGGTTTCTCCAGGAACCCTGGGCATTCTGACGAATCCGGAACATCCGATATTCAAGGGATTCCCTACGGAAATGCACACCAACTGGCAATGGTTCCCGGTTATCAAGGAATCGCATCCGCTGGTGCTTGACAACTTCGCCAAGGATTATCGCCCGATTGTTCAGGTGATAGATAATATTGAGCGGAATCATAAGTTGGGTTTGGTGATGGAATGGAAGGTGGGAGCCGGAAAGCTTCTCGTCTGCATGAGCGATTTGGAGAAGGCTGCCAAATACCCGGAAGGCAAGGCTTTCTATCAGAGTGTAATTGATTACATGCGCTCTGCTTCTTTCAATCCATCTGCAGAAATAATGGTGGATGAATTGAAGAAAAAACTCGCCGAAAAGCCTCGTCAGGTTTCATTGAAGGAGCTGAATAATATCTCGCAATATTAATAGGAATTCTGTAAGTTGCGAATCTGTAAGATGAAACAAGTTGAAAATCAGCAAGATAACAAGAATAGAAAGACTAAATAAAATAAGAGCGGAAAACCAGGAGTTAACAGGTTAACAGTTAACAGCTGATTTTCCGCTCTTTTCATATTATCCTGAGACTAATCTTTAGCCCAGGATAAACCATTCTATCATCTCTGTTGATTCAGAGATAGGAATTACTTCGCATTGATCTCCTTCAAGAGGCGGTCTGCGTGTCCCCACTTATCCATCAGGTAGAGCACATAGCGAATATCCACACCAATGCAGCGAGCCAGGCGCTTGTCGAAGTTGATGTCAGAGCTGAGGCTGTCCCAGTTGCCATCGAAGGCAAGACCAATCAACTCACCCTTACCATTGAACATAGGGCTACCAGAATTACCACCGGTAATATCGTTGTTGGTGAGGAAGCAGAGCTGCATCTTGCCAGTCGTCTTATCCTGATACTTGCCGAAATCCTTCTCAGAGAGAAGCTCGTGCATGATAGGCTCAGCGTAGTAATCAATCACCTTGTCGCCCTGCTTCATCTTCTCTACGATACTCTCGGCTGTGGTGTAATAGCCAGAAGGCTTGCCACCGAGGTCGAAACCGCCTACCTGACCATAGCTCAATCGCATGGTAAAGTTGGCATCGCTATAGTGAGGCATGTCTTCCTCCATACGGAGCTTGGCAGCGCAGAGATACTTCTCCTGCTCGGCGATGCTGTCGTTGATGCTGCCCATCTGAGCAGCGAAATCTGCAAATACATCGTTCAGATCCATACCGAAGCTTACGCCTGGATCCTTCTCATATCCCTTCTTGTTGAAATAGAGCTTGGCGCCCTTCTTCATGATGAGCGACTTCTCCCAGAGATAATCCACATACTTGGCGTAGTTGCCGCCAAACTCAGCGTCGATGGTCTTGTAGAACTTAGGCAACCATTTGGCATCTACGTGCTCCTTGTAGTTCTTCAAGAGGGTAGCGAGCACCTCCTTATCGAGCGCCATATCCCATTCTGCAGAGTTATCTTCAAACTCATGATACTGCTTCTTCTTGTTCTTCTCAGGACCCTTCACCTCCATGTTGGTCTGGAGCTTGATGGCGCGGGTAGAGAACTCGATGTTGCTTCTTCTTGTGAAAGATTCTGCAAAGTTGGTCCAGGCGTATTTCACGTCTGCGCTCTCTTTGTAGAGCTTGGCGAGTTTGTCGAAATCTACCTTGTGGGCAAGATCGTTGGCTGCCTTGGCTGTATCCTGCCAAGCACGGAGACGGGTTTCGTACTCACGCTTCAGGTTCACGATGCCGATAGAGTCGATACACTTGTTCATGCCGAGGGCATTCTTCCAGTAGTTGGAAGAGCTGGCGTACTTGCTGTCGTACTTGATGCGGACAGCCTCGTCGGCACGCATGTGCTTCTGCATTACCTCCTGCTTTACGCCACGAACCTGGGCACGAGGCGCATTCTCAGCATCGCGCATGGTCTGGATTCCGTAGCTTGAAAGATAGCGCTCTGTGCTGCCTGGGTAACCCATGGTCATCGCATAGTCACCATCCTTGTAACCCTGGAGAGAAACCTGTGCCCAACGCTTTGGATGATAAGGCACATTGTCCTTGCTGTAGGCTGCAGGACCGTTGGTCTTTGGGTCGGCATAGATGCGGAATACAGAGAAGTCGCAGGTCTGGCGAGGCCACATCCAGTTGTCTGTATCGCCACCAAATTTACCCATAGACTTTGGTACGGTGAAAACCAGACGCAGGTCGGTGAAGTCGCGGTAAGTAGTAGCGTACCACTTGTTGCCCTCGTAGAAAGGCTGAACGGTGATATGGAGGGTAGAATCGTTCTTCTTAGCCTCTTTAGTCATCTCGTTCTCCAGAGAATCGATGAGTTCATCGCGCTTCTTGTTGTCGAGTTTCTCGTATCCGAGGCTCATCACCTTATCGGTTACATCCTTCTGTTCAACCATAAAGCTGACGAACATATTCTCGTTAGGCAATTCCTCTGCGTAAGATTTAGCAAAGAAACCATTGAGCATATAGTCGTGTTCTACGGTAGAGTGGCTTCTGATAGCCTCGAAACCGCAATGGTGATTGGTAAATACCAGACCGTCTGGAGAAACGACTACGCCTGAGCAATAGCCAGAGAAGTTAACCACAGCATTCTTCAAGGCGTTCTCGCCGTTGTAGAGCTGGTCGTAAGTCATACTGAAGCCTTCGCGCTGCATCATCTCATATACAGCGTTAGGCAAGTTGTAAATTGTCCACATTCCCTCGTCAGCGTGAGCGGTATTGATTCCGCAGAACGCCATGATAGAGGCGATAAGGACCGTTGCTTTTTTCTTCATTTTATTCTTTGTGTTGTTGTTATATGATTTGCAAAGTTACGATATTTCTGCGAGATAACATCAAGTAGAACAGAAAAAAGCAAAAAATTCCATCAAAGTTTCCTTTTTAGAGTTATTTCTTTCACTTATACTAGAAATATTCGATAAAAACACAATATTTTTCACTTATACATGAAAAAGATTGCAAAAGTAGCGAGTTTTTCTTGTATAAGTGAAAAAATTAGTGCTATCTTTGCGCCATAAAAAAGGTGTTTCTTATTTCTTGATGAGCCATTTCCCTCCCTTGTCTGGTCCTATTCGTTCTATTATGTGATCTTCTTTCAGTTTCTTTATATGTTTAGAGATGGCACTTCGGTTGATTTTCAATCGTTTACTCATCTCATTGGTGGTGACAAATGGGTCGGATGCGATAAGGGAAAGGATAGACTCTTTGGTTTTCTGTCCACCTTTTCTGCCTACCTTTTCTGTTTTCTGTCCACCTTTTCTGTCCACCTTTTGATGAGGCGTGTGGGGTACTTGGGGGGTAGCAAGTCTTGGCTGTACCTTCCATTCATCTGTAGGATCTATATGCAAGTATCTGTTTTTGAGAACCCAACTTTCGCCTAGCAGCAAGTTTCTGAAGAAACGAACAAGGTAGATAGGAGAGTACTCTATATCTTTATTGATATTGCGATAATTGGCACGAACCAGGGCATTGCGGAAATACCAGGAATGCTTGGCAAACATTTCGTTGTTCACTTCATATCCTAACGAACGGAGATATTGAATGGTGAAAATTGCCGTGGTTCGGGTGTTTCCCTCTCTGAAAGCATGGATTTGCCAGATGCCTGAAATGAATTTGGCAATATGCTCAATCTTCTCATCATCCGTCAGACCTTTATATGAGAAGTTCTTCTCCTGTTCAATATCCCAATCCAAGGCTCTTCGCAAGTCTTCCCAATTCAGGTAGTTTACGGAATCTCCTTCGAGCACCCATTCTTTCTTGGAAATATCATACTGTCGGATTTCTCCTGCGTGCTTGAATACTCCCTCGAATATTCTTCGATGCAGGGAAACATATCCGTTGGTATTGAAGGCAAAGGTCTTGCTGGCGAGAATCTTTGTGATGTTGGCAGAAACCTTATCTGCCTCTTCCTCGTCTTCGTCCTTAGGTGTGCGAACCGTCTTGCTCTGATAGTAAGAGTCTATCAGTTTTCTGGTTTCATCCAGAGTGATTTCTCCTTCGATGTTTCGCTTTGCCACATCTATGAGATACGCCGACGGTTGCAGCCCATCTACAGCCTGCAATCCGATAGCCGTCTTCCAGTTCTCGGCACTTTCCTTCTGCGAAGGTTCTCCTTGTCGAAGATACTCATCGAAGGATGCGAACTCGTTGATATTATCTTTATTCATAGATGTAATGCTTGATATTTAACTTTGCAAAGTTACGACTATTTCCCGAGATTACCAATGATTTAGGGTAAAATATTAAAGAATTGCCCATTTATAGCTTACTTGTGTACCTTAACATTATGTTTCTTGGAAAAAACTTATTTAAAATGATACGATTTTCAGAAATAATCACTACCTTTGCATTCGAGTTGGAGCGGCATGAAAAGACTTGCTGTAATGAAGACTCAATTTTATATAGAGCGTTTTGATATTATCTCTCATTGAAATCTGGACAATTTCATTCCCTGAGATAATGGCAATACCGCTCACGCTTAGGATTATTGTACCCTTTTCTGAAGGGCGTAATATATCCTATAGGCGTCGGCTATTGCTTCATTACTCGGGCGTGGGCAGTCCAGAGCCTCAATGAAGTAATAAGCAATAGTTCCCACGCTTTTCCTTTTATTAACCGCTGGCTTCTGGGAAACAGTTGGCATAAAGGCCAATGGCATAAATTTATTATGAAGAAATTCTTATTTAGTGCAATGTTTCTATTAAGTTCTTTTGGGGCTTTTGCGCAGCAGTCAGTTGTAATTAAGGCAGGTACAATTGTTCCTTTAGAGGCGTTGAAAACCATTAGAGCTGTAGAAGTACATGAAGGTGAAACAGTTGATTTTAAAGTGAGCAGAGATGTTACTGTTGATGGGAAAACAGTTATACCAGCAGGAACTGTAGCAAAAGGAACTGTTTATGAGGCTAAACGTTCTACAGCGTTTGGAACACGTGGACGTTTAGGTATAAAACTCCGTTATTTAACTCTACCATCGGGTGAACAAGTATCCTTTACATCTAGTGAAGTTTATATAAAAGGTGTAAATAGAACGCCTTTATCAGTTATAATCTTTTGTTTTACTTGCCTTCCTTTCCCATGTGGAGGAAAAGCACAAATGAAAGCGGGTTATGAGGTAGATGCAACAGTAGCAAGTAATACAACGGTTGTCGTAAAATAAAGTTTTGCGAATTTACGATAAATAGACGTCTAAAACGAATAATTTGGCGAATACTTCTTGTAAGTATCCAAGCCGTTATTATCTGATAGGAAGATGATGGTGTCTATAAAATAGTAGTTGCCGTCATCTCCAACCAATACATTATTGGGTACGGCATCGAAGATGTCGTGAATGCCATTGGTGAAATATTCTCCATTGTCTTCTGCGTGGAAACCGATGCGCTCAAACTCAGCCTTGATTTCTTCGGGAGTAGCTTCCCTCGCATTTACAACAAGCTGTTGGCGAAGGACAGCACAAACTTTTCCATCTCGATTCTGTGAGAAACCGATGAAATCGTAGGCGCAATCTGGAAAGTATTGGTTATGGGCAGGAATTCGTTCAAAGAATGGAGTAAGGTTGTCGTCAGAATAACGGAAGTCGTTAAGTTTATAAACGTGTATTCCATCATAGGCCATATAAACCTCGTTCTCTGAACCTCGGTCAGAGAACACACCTAATGATTCCGGATCTTCAATCCAGCAATCATTCTCCTTAACCCAGTCTTTTAGCCTTGCAATTTGGACTCCCTTGCAAGCCGTTGTTCCCGCAAGCGCTTGAATTGAGCTAAGCACTCCTCCAGCGAAAGCGGATGCTCTCGCCAATAAGCCATGGAAGCCATCTTCTGGGCATTGACTTTCTTGTGATAATCGTTCAGTTGTATCTCCATCCATTTATGTATTATATTGTTAGAATATTACGTTTGCAAAGTTACGACTATTTCCCGAATTTTCCAAGGCTTCGCTTGATTTTCTTCATAATTTGCCTTTTTGCCGATAACATTCCTGGTGATAGAACCTCTTGCTCCAGCATATCCAATGCCATTCTTAACTCTTCGAGGAGTTCGGGATAGTACTTCATCTGCTCGTAGGCGAGCTTCATGCAGTAGCAGCGGATGGCGTAGGGCTGGGAACAGGCGGTAATCTTGGCGATGCAGAAATCGATGAAATCGGAACGGAGTGATTCTTCCTCGAAAGGCTGACGGAGAAGAAGATGGAGCATCAGGCGGCGCTTGGTCTCATTCTTCTCTGCGAGAACCCGGTCTATCAGTTCATTGTGCTTCTGAAAGAGCCACGGGTTGTTGGCTTCATCGAAATGGCTTAAAGCCCAAAGCGCATTGAACGATACGCGGTCGTTTTCATCGAAGGTGAGTTGGTAAAGCTCTTCCTTTAAACAATTATTCTCTTTGCCTTGCGTCTGAAGGCAAAGAGAATAAATATCGTTTACACTTAATCTGTTTAGGAGTTGATTCCTCATCATTTCAGTTCTTATAATTTCTTGTTTCAGCTCTTATAATTTCATAAGATGCTTTACTTTCTAAAGAACTTACCCACTACCGGCAGACTCTTCAATGGGAAATCCTTCTTCACGAGATAGGCGGCGAAGATGA
>OGEE01000809.1_pt1 | contig 19585 bp, 17 predicted proteins | sample 1570571 | NCBI WGS metagenome assembly OGEE01 (sample SAMEA2582169, study PRJEB24529) | metagenome | biome: Human gut stool | place: China | collected 2011
GCTGCGCACCACGGCCAGCACCTCGCCGCCCATGCGTGCCTGCCACTCCTCGTGGGTCTCCGGCCGCTGGGATTGGAAGGGCTTGCGGGGGTCGAAAAATTTTTCTTTTGGCAACGTGTGGTCACCTCTCAAAAATCAAAATCGTACCGCTGCTTTTTGGACTGGGGAGCATATTTTTTGTGCTCCGCATCTGCCAACAGGGCGGCAGCGGCGGCGTTCTCTGCCTTGGCGGCAAGGGCGGCGGCAGACACAAAAGCGGCTTTATCCAGCACGTCCAACGCCAGCAGGGCGCGGATGCTGTCGGTATCCTGTGCCTTTAAAAGGCGAGCGAACACCCGGTCGGTGTTGGCTGCCAGAAACGCCCGGTAGTGCCCGGCGGCAGCTTCGGTCAGCTGCCACGGGTACCGCAGGCGGGCAAAGCAGAGCATGGCCATAATGGCGGCGTCATCGGCATCGTGCCCCTGCGGGAAGATGGCGTCATATTCTGCGGGGAGGAATTTATTGTCGAGAAAACACTGTCTGTAATGGTATCCCTGCCCGGAAAAGGTGTGCAGCAGGATGTGGGCGGGGGTCTCCTCGATATCCTCCCAGTAGGCAGGGTACCACAGCGCCGCCAGCGGCGCGGGGGCATCGGCGGGCCAGAACTGCGCCTGCACGGCCTCGGTGATGTTGTTCACCAGTGCAAACAGTCCAGTGGGCTGCTCCGGTGCGGCCTGCACCCGCAGCATCTCCAGCGCAAAGCAGTTCAGAAACACATCGCTGCCCACGGTAAGTCCCCCGCTGCCCACCGTGAGCAGGCGCAGGCTGCGGCAGTTGTAAAAGGCGCAGCTGCCAATGACCTGTACACTGTCCGGCAGGGTGGCTTCTTCCAGAAAGCTGCCGCACACCGGGTGCAGTTCCTCCTCGTCCGCGGCCGGGGCGTCAAGGTCAAAATCGTACCGGCGGGCGGGCTTTTGCCCCACCGTCTGCCCAAACGCCCGGGTCAGCCGCACTGTGCCGTCTGCGCCTACTGCATAGCGGCAGAGGACATCCGCCGCAGGCAGGCTGCGGGGCTTTTCCGAGAAGCAGTAGTCGCCCAGCTCGGTCAGAGCAAAACTGCCGCCCTCCGGGGCGGGCAGAGTGCCCGGCAGTGCCACACAGGGCGCTGTGCCGTACACCCGCACCAGCCGTGCCGTCTGTGCCGAACGGGGCAAGATATCCAATATCAGTTCGTTTGCCTGTTTCACCATGCTGCGACCTCGTTTTTCTGCATTCATTCAGCTTTCAGTATACCGCGAACAGGGGGTGATTGTCCAGTGCAGAGAACGATTTGAACGGTTCTGTGCAACGGGGTGCGACACCCGGCGGCTCTGCCGGTGCTCCCCTTTTGTCACAGCCTTATTCAAGTCCTCTGTTCTTCCGGTGCTGCCGAAGGGAAATTGCCGTATAAAACAAAAAAGACAGCTATCAAAAGCTGTCTTTCTTGTGGTGCAGCAAGGCAATCCAAATCCGAACCATTTCCCTCGGATGCAACTTCTGACGCTTCTCCAAAGGTGACGGTCTGTGTCCCTTCTTTATAGTTGAAGGCTATCAAAACCTTATCATCGTACAGATAAATCGAATTGATGAACGTATCCACCAATGCCTGCCGCTGGTCTTTCAGGCTCATATCCAGCTTGCGGAACCGCAGCAACCAAGACCTGATAAATTCTTCGGTCACTTTCGGCTTCGCCAGCTTTTCTTCGGAGGGAATCGCATCGGGAATCAGGATGTCACGATATTTCAGTTCACCAATGTAGCGGCAGTTGCTCAGCATATGCTGGATGGTATTGAAGGTCATCGGCCCGCCGCGCTTATTCTTGATGCCCTTTTCATTCAGCCAATCCCGAATCTCCCGCATGGTCTGACCATCGTTGTACCGCTGGAAGGTTTCTGCCATAAAGGGAGCAGTCAACGGGTCGATTTCAAAGCGGTGGTCTGCGTTGATGATGTAGCCAAAGGGAATGGCACCGCCAGTGAACTTTCCCTTCAGTGCGTTTTCGGTCATGCCACGAATGACCTTTTCAGACAGGTCAGCAGAGTAATATTCGGCGTAGCCTTCCAGCACCGACTCCAGAATGATGCCTTCCGGCCCTTCAGAGATGATCTCAGTGGCCGAAACGAGCTTGACACCGTTTTTCTTCAGTTGGGTCTTGTACCGGGCACTGTCGTAGCGATTCCGGGCAAAGCGGTCAAGTTTCCAGACCAGCACGATGTCAAACAGCTTTTTGTCGCTGTCCTTGATCATCTGCTGGAACTCCGGGCGGTTGTCCGTCTTGGCAGAGATGGCACGGTCAATGTAGTGCTTGACCACCGTAATGCCATTCTTTTCGGCATAAGCCGTACATTCACGAATCTGGCCTTCAATGGATTCTTCACGCTGGTTATCCGATGAATAGCGGGCATAGATCACAGCGGTCATGGTGGGGGCTCCTTTCACTCTGTATGGAGATAAATGTAGCCACAGTATATTTCGTATAATATATACCATATTTTATGAGGCATTACAAGACATTTTTCTAAAAAAGCGAAGAAAACGCGAGCATCCAGAAGAAAACTGCTACAGATAAAGCAATTCTTGTCAAAACCCCCAAAGTAGCACCATAAAAATCATACAGATTGACGAAAAGGCTTTGTTTTATAGTTCTTTTGCCTTTTTGATTGCCGCAAATTATTTCGTGGACACTCCTGTGGGAACATGGTACACTGAATGCGTCCAAAGGGCACAAACAAAAGAACTCGTCGTTAGCATCTTTTGTAGATATTGCTCTCGGACGCACAGTATTGGATTCAAGCAGCCTGTGGCTGTATGGATGCACGGTATCATTCATTGATGGAGGTAATCAATTATGAAGAAGATCATCCTGCTTTGCAGCAATGGTATGTCCACCAGCATGATGGTGGCAAAGATGAAGGAAGCCGCCAAAAAGATTGGTTATGACTGTACTATTGCGGCCTATGCTCTGTCTGCCGCCAGCGAGGTGACTGCCGATGCCGACTGCATTCTGATCGGACCTCAGGTCAAACACAAGCTGGGCGAGGTACAGGCTGCCTGCCCCGGCATCCCCGCCGCCCCCATTGATATGAAAGACTATGGCATGATGAACGGCGTAGCCGTCCTCAAGGCCGCCCGCAAGATGATGGGCGAGGAGGTCTAATAATCATGGCAAAGAGAAACTTCTCCGAGACGCTGACGCTTGCCAGTGACAAGGTCAGCCGCAATATCTACCTGCAATCCATCTCGCAGGGCTGCATGAGTATGCTGCCCGTCGTCATCATCGGTTCGTTCGCCAGCCTGTTCAGCGGCCTACCGGTGAATTTCTGGCAAAACTTCATCCAGTCCACCGGCATTTCCGGCATTCTGGCGGCCGTCGTGTCGGCGACCACCAACATGCTGGGCGTCTTCTTTACCTACGGCGTCGCCTCTGCCTACGCCGAAAAGCTCAAGATCACCAACAAGGTGGCTGTCATCCTGGCCCTGGTGGTCTACATTGCCCTGCTGCCCACCGCTACTCTGGATACCGGCACCACTACCCCCAGCACCAGCTATATGGGCACCTCCGGCATGATTGTCGGCTTTCTACTGGCTTTCCTCACGGTTCGGCTGTACAAGGCCATCGTGGACGCCAACATCGTCATCAAGATGCCTGCCGGCACCCCGGACTACGTCTCGAACACCTTCGTCTCCCTGATTCCTGGTTTTATCGTGGTAATCGCCGCCATGGTACTACGCGGTCTGTTCAGCCTGACTCCTTGGGGCAACATCTTTGATTGCCTGTACAACCTGCTGCAGATTCCTCTGACCGCGTTGATCGGCAGCAACGTCATCTCTCAAATGATCCTGCAGATCATCGGCCAGGTATGCTGGGCCCTCGGCATCCACCCCGGCTTCCTCACCAGCGCGACCGGCCCCATCATGTTCGGTCTGGACGGTATGAACCAGGCTGCCTACGCTGCCGGTCAGCCCATTCCCAACATCATCGGTATGGCCTTTTCCTACTCGATGACCATTGCCGTCCTCTACCCGGCCTTTGCGCTGGCCGTCCTGATCTTCTCCAAGTCGAATCAGCTTAAGACCGTCGGCAAAATTTCCATCGCACCCGCCTTCTTCGGCATCTCTGAGCCGCTAATGTTCGGCGTTCCCGTTGTTATGAACCCCTTTATGGCCATCCCCTGGATCATCTCCCCAATGGTCAATGTTCTGCTGGGCTGGCTGGCCTGCTCCTCTGGCCTGGTCGCTCGATACGCCGGCGTCACTGTCTTTAACTTCCCGATGGGCGTCACGGGTATCCTGAATGGCAGCTTCACCATCGCCATTCTGGAGGTCGTGGTCTGCATCATCGACATCCTGATCTTCATGCCCTTTGTCCGCATCCAGGATAAGAAGTACCTTGCTGAAGAAAAGGCAGCGGCAGAAGCGGAACAATAACGCGCGTTTCTCTTATTCTCTTTTTCCCCGCAGCCATGTGGGCGACGCCGTGCGCTGCCTGCATGGCTGCTTTTAATGATTTTAATGAAAGGATTCTACGATGCACATTGCGTTTGTATCCCTTGGGGCCTTTGGCCACATTAACCCCACTCTGGCCCTTGTCACCGAGCTGGTCAAACAGGGCGTTCGGGTAACTTATTTTACGACCGAGGCTTTTCGGAACATTATTGAACCCACCGGCGCAAAGTTTGTCGCCGTCCCATCCTGGATGGCGGAAAACGACAAGCACAACGACGGCGAGAAAAAAGAGGACGACGGCGGTGTGGCAGCTGCGGTGCCTTTCCTCTTTTTGAACGAGGCCGGAGCCTACATCGACACCATCCTCGATATCCTCCATGACGATAAGCCCGACGCCATCGTCCACGACTTTGCCGGCATCGCCGGCACCATCGCCGCCGACAACCTGAACGTGCCCAATGTCATGCTGTACACCAGTTACCCTTCCAACGACAGCTATTCGGTGGCCGCCGGTTTTGAAAGCTGCCCTGCAGACCATCCGCTGCGCAAGGCTGCCGCCGGTATTGCGGCAGGCTACGCCGAAAAGTATGGCTGCCGGGTCATGACCGTAAAAGAGATTTTTGACGGACACGGGGATTTCAACCTGGTCATGATGCAGAAAAAACTGGTGCCCAATTACGAGAGCTTCGATGACAGTTTTGTGTTCACCGGCGTTCAGATTGGCAAGCGGACCGCCTTCGGCAGCTGGAAAGCCCCCGACAACGGCAAACCTCTGCTGTATTCCTCCCTGGGCACCGCCTTCAACAACTGGCCCGAATACTATCCCATCCTGTTTGATGCAGTCCGGGATCTGGATATCAATGTGTTTGCCGCCCTCGGCTTCATCGACCCGGCCAGCCTGAAAGACATCCCGGCCAATGTGGAAGTCGGCCAGATGGTGCCTCAGCTGGACATCCTTTCTCAGGCGTCGGTGTTTATCACCCATGCCGGGATGGGCGGCACCGGCGAAGCCATTTATTACGGCGTGCCCATGATCGCTATCCCGCAGATGGAGGAGCAGGCCATCACCGCCCGGCAGATCGAGAAACTGGGGCTGGGCGTTGCCTTTCTGGATAAGAGCGCCATCACCAGCGAGGCGCTGAAAACTGCCATCCAGAAGCTTCTCACTGAGCCCTCCTACAAGGCTGCGGCGGAGCAATTCAGCGCGGACATGAAGACCCTGGGCGGAGCCAAAGCATCGGCAGAGGCGCTGCTGCATTTCCTCAGCAAGCCGTAAAGGAGAAAGAACTATGCCGAAATTTCCTGAAAATTTTTTGTGGAGCGCATCCACTGCGGCCACCCAGATCGAGGGCGGCTGGAACGCCGACGGCAAGGGCGAGTCCATCTGGGACACGCTGGTTCATGACGGCACTGGCCGCATCGCCCACAGCGAAAATGCCGACACCTCCATCGACTTTTATCACCGCTGGAAAGAGGACGTGGCCCTGATGAAACAGATGGGCCTGAAAGCCTACCGCTTCTCGATCAGCTGGCCTCGCATTCTGCCCGAGGGGGTGGGCCAGGTCAATCAGGCAGGGGTGAAATTCTACCAGGACCTCTGTGACGAGCTGCTGACAAACGGCATCCAGCCTCTGGTGACCCTCTATCACTGGGACCTTCCCACTGCTCTCTATCGAAAAGGCGGCTGGAAGAACCCTGAGATCGTCGAATGGTTTGCCAACTATGTGGACGCGGCCTCGAAGGCCCTCAGCGGCCGTGTCTCCTACTGGATGACCTTCAACGAGCCGCAGATGTTCTGTGGGCTGGGACTGGTGGCCGGAGTCCACGCCCCCTTTGAGCACAACGACGATGCCGCCATGATGGCGGTGACTAAAAACATCCTGCTGGCCCATGGCCGGGCGGTGAAGATTCTGCGGAAAAACTGCCCCGGCGCCAAAGTGGGTATGGCCCCTACCGGCGACTGCTGCCTGCCCAAAGACGACTCCCCCGAAGAAGTGGAGAAAGCCCGGCAAAAATCTCTGTCCGAATATCCGGGCTATATCATGTCCAACACCTGGTGGGCAGACCCCGTCTTTTTGGGACGCTATCCCGACTGGGCGGCAGATAAATTCGGCGGTTTGCTTTACACCATGACCGATGCGGAATGGGCGCTTGTCTCCCAGCCGCTGGACTTTTACGCCTACAACTGCTATCAGGGCACGGTGGACCTGGTGCCTGACCCGTCCCGATACGACGAATACGCCTACCAGGGCAGTCCCCAGACGGCCACGGCTTGGAACATCACCCCCAAGGTGCTCTATTACGCCAGCAAGTTTTGGTATGAGCGGTATCATCTGCCTATCCTTATCACCGAAAACGGCTATTCGGGGCTGGATCATGTGATGCTGGACGGCAAAGTCCATGACCCGCAGCGCATCGACTTTCTGCACCGGTATCTGCGGGAGGTGGCCCACGCGATCGAGGACGGTATCCCGGTGATTGGTTACTCGGTCTGGAGCCTGTTCGATAACTTCGAGTGGGCGGCGGGCTACAGCTGCCGCTATGGCCTAATCTATGTGGACTACCCGACACTGAAACGGACCGTCAAGGATTCCGGCTGGTGGTATCGGGATGTGATTGCCGGGAACGGCAGCAACTTGTAAAACATCATATTTTGAAAAGTGAGGGCTTATTACAATGAAACGCAAAGAAATTTTGGACCGGATGGGCCTATGTCTGCCGCAAGGCAAGCAGATTCGCGTTGTCATCTCCAGCGACGTCAGCAACGAGGCGGATGATCCCTTTGCCATTGTCCATCAGCTTTTGACCCCCATCTTCGATGTGCGCGGGGTGATCGCCGCCCACTACGAGGGCAAGACTCACGGCGACTGGCAGTCGATGGAGAACAGCTACCGGATGCTGACCGCCCTGATGGAAGCCACCGGGATGACTGACGTGCCCATGCTGCGCGGCTGCGCGACCCCACTTGCCGGTGAGCATGATACGCCGGACGCAGAGGGGGTCCGTTTCCTGATCGAGGAAGCACAGCGTGACGATCCCCGTCCCCTCTATGTGACAGTACAGGGCGCGCTGACCGACGTGGCCGCTGCTCTCAACCGCTGCCCGGCCATTGCCGGGAAGATGACGGTGGTCTGGATCGGCGGTATGCCTTACCCCAAGGGGGGCTGCGACTTCAACATGAAGCAGGACCTGGCAGCCGCACGCGCTGTCTTTGGCAGCGAGGTAGCGCTCTGGCAGCTCCCGGTCAATGTTTACGGCACGGTGGAGGTGACGATGGCCGAAATAGCCCACAAAATCCGCCCCTGCGGAACAGTTGGGCGCTACCTGTACGACATGATGGAGCAGTATAACCTCACCAACAACGAGCCGTATACTCTGCGCAAGGGGGAGAGCTGGAACTTTGGCGATTCGCCGGTGGTGGCGGCCCTGCTGGGCTGCGACTGGCGGCAGAATTTCCACATGGAACCCGCCCCCGTCCTCGCGGACGGTGGGCGCTATCTGCCTGGGAGTGGGCGGGCTATCCGGGTCTACGATTCAGTGGACGTGCGCTTTTTGCTGGAGGACTTTTTTGCAAAGCTCGCTCTCTGCTATGGGCCGAGGACAAACAAAGCGTGAAGCCGCGCCGCTTGGGTGCAAACTGACGAATCCTGTTCCTGTTTCCTGTCAAAAATGACGAAGCCAAGGACGTGCAGGGCCGGCTATCGTCTTTGACGGCGGCAAAAAACTTCGTGGAAAAACCGGCGCGGAACTGGTACACTGGTAGTGTCAGAAAAGAGTGTGCGTGATCGAAAGGAGTAGGGAAAAATGAAGATCATTTTCCGGGCCGACGACCTGGGTTTCAGTGAGGCGGTCAATTATGGCATCCGCAAGGCCATCGTAGACGGGGTCATCACCTGTACCGGTCTGATGCCCAATATGCCGTATGCAGCCGCTGGTTATGCGCTAGTAAAGGACACCGGCGTCGAGGTGGGCCAACACACCAATATCTGCGTAGGCCGACCACTGACCGATTCGGCCCGTATTCCTTCCCTGGTACAGCCCAGCGGCGAATTCTGTACCAGCCGCGAAATACGCGCCCGAAAACAGGATACCATCGTCCTGGAAGAAGTGGAACTGGAGATTCAGGCGCAGCTCGACCGCTTCCGCGCCATCACCGGGCGGGATCCCGCTTACTTCGAAGGACACGCGGTTATGTCGCCCAACTTTTTCCAGGGGTTGAAGAATGTGGCTGCCCGTAATGGCCTGCTCTACTGCGACCCGGTGGATCCGCAGTGGTCGGTCGAACACGGCATCCAGTGCTCTGCTTTCTATCGACTCGACGAGCGCGGCCTCTACGATGTGCGCAAATTCGTCTTTGAGGACGAGGCCGGGCTGCATGGCAAAGAGTGTTCGGTGCTGGTTTTTCATCCAGGGTGGCTGGACCAGTATCTGCTGGAACATTCTTCCTATACCTTCATCCGCCCGATGGAGACCGATTTTCTGTGCAGCCAGGAACTGAAAGATTGGCTGGCTGCCAACTACGTGGAACGGACCACTTTCGCCCGCCGGGCTGCCGAAGTGAAAAAAGAACAGGAAGAACGCCATGCTTGACAGCAACCTCATGAGCCTGCTCACTCTTTTGTCGGAGAACGACTATCTCACAGCCCAAACATTGGCTGTCAAAAGTGGCGCCAGCAGCCGTACTGTGCAGACCCGCATCGGGCAACTGCGCGCGGAACTGGAAGGTCACGGTGCAACTGTTGAGTCGCGCCAACGCCACGGCTACCGCCTCCGGGTGGAGGACCGCAACGCCTACGAGACATGGTACAACGAGAACCGGCACTCTTTGGCCTCCGCCGTCCCCAATACAGTAGAGGATCGCTTCCGCTTCCTGCTGGCCTGCTTTTTGGACGGCGAGGAATACTTCAAGCTCGATGACCTCAGCGAGGAGTTGTATGTATCCAGCAAGACCCTGTCGGCCGAGCTGAGGCAGGTGGAGTTCGTTCTGGGGCAGTATAACATTACCTTGAAGCGTAAACCTCACTACGGTGTGCGTGCGCATGGCAGTGAATTTGACCGCCGCCGCTGTTATATGGACTACCTGGTCCAGTCTCAAAACTCCCTCTTTGCTGACCAGCGTGACCAGGCCGAGATGCTGCCCAGGATCGGCGAGGTTCTGCTGGACATGATGATACGCCAGCGGATCAAATTTACGGAGGCAGCTTTTCAGAACATCGTCATCTATCTGTATGTAGCCTTCCTGCGCAGCGGCGCGAGCCACCTAGCTGCCGCCAAGCCCGGCGAGCTAGCCCAGGTGCAGGCCATGCCTGAATATCAGGCTGCTCTGATGCTGGCCGACAGGCTGTGTCAGGCGGGCATCGAAATTGCGCCGGAACCGGCCGAGACGATGTACATTGCCATTTACATCGCAGGACGGCGCAGCTTGGGCGAGGGCTACCATCCCCAGTCCAGTCCAGTAGTCCAGGAAAACGTCAACCGGCTGACCACCATCTTGCTGGACTGCGTGCAGCGGGTCTACAACCTTAATTTTCGCGATAATCTCAACGTCCGCATCTCGCTGTACAACCACATCGTCACCTTCAACATACGGATGAAGTACGGCATCCAGATGGAGAACCCCATCCTGGAAGAGATCAAGCAGAACTACCCCTTCGCCTTTGCGATGGCCCAGCGTGCTATGGCTGAGTACGAAAAATTCTATGGCAGGCCAGTGCCCGAATCCGAGACGGGATACTTTGCCATTATTCTGGAAATGGCACTGGAATCTCTTAAAGCGCAGATTGAGAAAAAGAACATCCTTCTGGTCTGTATGACGGGCAAGGCCAGCAGCCGACTGCTGGCCTTCCGTTTTCGCAACGAGTTCGGAGTCTACATCGACCGACTGGATGTGTGTAGCATGTACGAATTCGAGCGATATGACTTGAGCCGGGTGGACTACGTCTTTACTACTGTACCGCTGCAGACCGCGACCGCCGTCCCTATCTACCAGATCGGCAACTTCCTCGACGCCAGCGATGTGCCGCAGGTCCGCAGGCAGCTGGAACTGGGCAGCGTCAACTTCCTGAAAGACTACTATCGGCCCGATCTGTTCTTCCCGCATGTGCAGGGAAACACACGGGAGGAAGTCATCCGGCAGATGTGTCAGCTGATGGGCAAAGTTTACCCCATGCCTGAGGGCTTCTGTGACTCGGTGCTGGAGCGGGAGGCGATGGGCGGCACCGACTTCGGCCACCTGGTGGCCATCCCACACCCGGCTGACAACCTAGTCAATGAGAACGTGGTCTGCGTCGGCATTCTGGACAAGCCCGTCCTCTGGTCGGTCAACAAGGTCCAGCTTGTGATCCTAGTGGCTATCTATGACTCCACCTCGGCCCAAACCCAGAAGTTTTACCAGCTGACCACCGCCCTGATCACCGACGAAGTGCGGGTCAAGCGGATCATCAGCCGGCGGCAGTATCCCCACTTTATGAAACTGTTCCAAGAATAAGCCGAAAAACGAAAGGAGAGCAAAATCCATGAGCCTTCCCAAAGACTTTTTGTGGGGCGGCGCGGTGGCCGCCAACCAGTGCGAGGGCGCTTACCGCGAGGACGGAAAGGGTCTAAATATCGCCGACGTGATGACCGTCGGCAGCAAGGACAAAAAGCGCCAGATCACCGACGGTGTGGTGGATGGCCTCTACTACCCTAACCACGAAGGGATCGACTTCTACCACCGCTACAAGGAGGATATCAAGCTCTTTGCCGAGATGGGATTCAAGTGCTTCCGTACTTCTATTGCGTGGAGCCGCATCTTCCCTCAGGGGGACGAACCCTCTCCCACCCCCGCCGGCCTCCGATTCTACCATGACCTGTTTGACGAGTGTCATAAGTACGGCATTGAGCCGGTGGTGACCATCAGCCACTACGAGATGCCCCTCGGCCTCGTGCAGAAATACGGCGCATGGCGCAGCCGCAAGCTGGTGGATTTCTTCGAGCGCTACTGCCGCACCATCTTCACCGAATACAAAGGCAAGGTCAAATACTGGATGACCTTCAACGAGATCAATGCCATCGAATTTGGCCCCTGGAACCCGGCCGGCCTATTGATCACTCCCGGCGAAAATCGGGAGCAAGTCATCTACCAGGCAGCCCATCACCAGTTTGTAGCCAGCGCCAAAGCGGTGCTGCTGGGCCACCAGATCGATCCGGAGAACAAAATCGGCTGCATGACCCTGTTCGGCGTGGTCTACCCCGAAACCTGTCACCCACTGGACGCTAAGGCCGCTGACGACATGATGTCCACCATGCTGGCCTTCGCCGACGTGCAGTCCCGCGGCGAATATCCGCCCCACCTGCTGAAAAATCTGGAGCGCCACGGCATAGCTATCCAGATGGAGCCGGGCGACCTCGACCTGCTGCGCCGCGGTACGGTGGATTACATCGGCTTCAGCTACTATATGTCGATGGTGCAGGCAGGCCGTCCCACCGAGGCAGGCCAGGCCAAAGGCAATGTGGTGGCTGGCGTGGTCAACCCCTACCTGCCCTCCAGCGAGTGGGGCTGGCAGGTGGATCCGATGGGCCTGCGGCTGACGCTGCGGCTGCTCTACGGCCGCTACCAGAAGCCGCTGTTCATTGTGGAGAATGGCCTGGGCGCAACGGACACCGTTGAGACGGACGGTTCCATCCACGACAGTTACCGCATCGAATACCTGCGAGAGCACATTCGGGCCTTCAAAGCCGCGGTGGAGGAAGACGGCATCCCTCTGATGGGTTATACCCCTTGGGGCTGCATCGACTTGGTCTCGGCCGGCACCGGCGAGATGAAAAAGCGCTACGGCTTCATCTATGTAGACCGGGACGATGCGGGCCATGGTACCCTGGCCCGCAGCCGCAAGGACAGTTTCTATTGGTATAAAAAGGTCATCGCTTCCAACGGCGAAGACCTCGCATAAACAATACGTAAAAACGGTACAAAGGAGATATAACTATGGCAGAAATGACGGAACAGGAAGAGCTGCAAGTTTTTCAATTGATCACCGCAGCTGGCAGCGCCAAGAGCACCTTTATGGAGGCCCTTTATAAGGCCAAAGAGGGCAAATACGATGAGGCCGAAAATCTCTTCAAAGAAGCCGACGGCTACTTTGTAGAAGGACACCACGCCCATGCAGCCATGATCGAGGCTGAGGGCCAGGGCGTCGAGACCACCGTCCGCTTGGTACTGGCACATGCCGAGGATCAGCTAATGAGCGCCGAGCTGACCAAGACGATGGTTGAGGAGATGATTGCCCTCTACAAAAAGCTGGATCAGCTGGAAAATAAGTAAAAATCTCCCGTTTCCGCAGCCATGCGAGCAATGCTGTGCGTTGCCTAGGTGGCTGCTTTTTGTAACAGGTCCAGAAAATCTTCGTGCATCTTTAACAATAGAAAAGATTACACTTTGTGGTCTCTGTTAAATTGCAAGTTACCTGCTTGACAGAATACCACCTCTCATGGTATTCTCTTACCCATCCCGGCCACTTTAGTATGCTAAACAGCCGCCCCGCAACCGCACCGAACCATTTTGCCGCCGCTTTCCTCCGACAAAATCCTTTGGTCTTTTGCGGGGCGGTTTTCTTTATTTCCCGAGAGAATTTGCAGCCGGGCGACCGGCCTGCAATTCTTCATACCCGAACCTTGAAAATTGCATGAGCCGACCGAACGTGATACCGACTTTTCGTCAACGCCGCTGCACAAACAGGGGCAGGAACTTCGTTCGGAGCAAACGGTGACTCCCATACATGAGCAGAGACCTTTTACTTATTTTTTGCGTCTTAACAATTCGGAAACATTTGTTGAAAATGCGTTTTGAGCGCAGCGGTAGAGGGCAAGAACCGTCCCGTGGCCACAAATTTTCAATTCTTGAAAATTTCCTGTCCATCCGGGACTTCACTTCTGCAATGCGTCTGCATTTCCGAAGTGATCTTGTTGGGGCGTGCCTGCCCCAAACCCTGCTCATGGTTCGCACCTGATGGTGCGAACCGCAACGGCGTGTCGTGCTTTACATAACTTCACCGAGGAGTTATCGAACAGACAGGAGGTACAATGACCAAAACGAATGTTCAACCGATTCCTAGCAATTCCCAGCACCACGACACGCCGAACAACAAAACGCACGTCATCAAGTTCCGTGTGACAGCGGAGGAAAAAGCGTCACTGGAACTCACTTGCAAACTCCTGAATCTCTCCCTCTCCACTTTTATCCGCCGTGCCATCCACAACGTCAAGATCGAGAAAACGGTCATCGTTGCTGGTGGCGGAGAAGAAACCCTGACCGCTGTTTCCACCCTGCTTGCCCAGTGCAGCAAGGTGGGCACCAACCTCAACCAGCTTGCAAGGCACTTCAATTCCGGCGGTGCGGACACCGAGCAGATACGAGCGAAAATTCTTGACGAACTTGCAGACCTGACCGCATTTCGGCTGCACGCCGAGAAAGTTCTGGGTGAACTGTATGGCAACGCTCAAGCATATCGCCTCTAAGAACTCGGACTACACCGCCATCGAAGCGTACCTCGTTTACCAGCACGATGCGTTCACCGGAAAGCAACTTCTGGATGAACAAGGCAAGCCGAAGCTGCGGGATTCGTATCTGCTCGGCACCCTTGAGTGCGGCGATTTCTCGTTTGCAACGGCCTGTCTGCTGGCGAACCGCAAGTATGGCAAGAACACCCAGCATGGTGATATTAAGAGCCATCAATATATCATCAGCTTTGACCCACGAGATGCAGCCGACAATGGCTTGACCATGGAAAAGGCACAGGCACTTGGCTTGAAATTCTGCGAAGAAAACTTTCCCGGTCATCCTGCCATCGTCTGCACTCACCCGGATGGGCACAACCATTCGGGAAACATCCACGTCCACATTGTGATCGGCAGTATCCGCACACGAGAGGTGGAACGTAAGCCCTATATGCAAAAGCCCCGTGACTGGCGTGAGGGTATGAAGCACTCCAGCACAGCCCAGACCATGCGGCACTTGCGTGTTGAGGTCATGGAACTGTGCGAGGGTGCCGGACTGTACCAGATCGACCTGCTCAACGGCTCGAAAGAGCACGTGAGCGAAGCTGAGTATTGGGCGCGCAGGCGTGGTCAGCAGAAGCTCGACCTTGCAAACGCAGCCCTTGCCGCAGCTGGACAACAGCTCAAGCAAAAGAAGTTTGAAACTGTGAAGGATACTTTACGGAGACAGATTTCGTCTGTATTGTACCGCGCTACGAGCTTTGAAGATTTTTCTGACAGGCTCATGCAGCAGTACGGCATTGCCGTCAAGGAAAGCCGTGGGCAGCTCAGCTATCTGCCCGCTGGCAGAACGAAGTTCATCCGGGCGAAACATCTCGGTGACAAGTTCGATAAGGCGGCAGTGCTTGCCACGTTGCAGGCAAACGCCGAACGCAAACCCAAGGCGCAGTTCAAGCAGGATGCCATCGGGAAACTGATCGACATCCAGTCGAGGATGACCGAGGGCAAGGGCATCGGCTATAAGCGTTGGCTCACGAAACACAATCTCAAAGTCATGGCGCAGACCGTGAAGCTTCTGCAGGAAAAGGGCTTAACCGACGAGGACGCCCTGAACCAGCGCATCACCGAACTGGAAACCAAGTATCACGACTCGCTGGCGGTGGTGAAAGACCTCGAAGGTCGCATGAAAGCCAACAAAGAGCTGCGCTATCACGTCGCAGCCTACACCAGCACCAAGAATGTCGCACAGCAGTTAAAGACTGCCAAACGACCCGCAGCCTTTGAGGAGCAGCACCGTGCAGAGCTGACAGCGTACCGGGCGGCAGTGGCCTATTTCAAGGCAATCGACATCACCAAGCTGCCCAGCCCGAAAAAGCTGGAAGCCGAGTACAATGCAATGGCATCCGAAAAGGCAAGGTTCTACGAGCAGTACAAGGAAGTCAAGGAAGAACTGCTCAAACTGAAAGCCGCAAAGCAGAATGTTGCGTCCTTTTTCCGGGAGGAAGAACAGACGCAGCAGGAGAGATAAAGGAGTGTGCGTATGATCAACCTGAAAATTGACCCGGAGTTCCAGTCCCAGATTCCCCCTCTGACCGATGATGAATTTAAGCAGCTTGAAGAAAATATCCTCAAGGAAGGCAAGCTGCTTTCTCCTTTGATCGTTTGGAATAACATCCTTGTTGACGGACACAATCGTTATGAGATCGTTCAGGAACATCCCGAAATCTCTTTCTCCACGATGCCACTCCCGTTTGAAAGCCGAGAAGAAGTTCTCGCTTGGATTTGTAAGAACCAGTTGGGGCGGCGCAACCTCACCCCGGAGCAGAAGTACTACCTGATGGGCAAACAGTATGAAGCCGAAAAAGCCGCGCACGGCGGTGATCGCAAGAGCAGCGATGCAAAATCAAGTTCGCTAAATGCGAACTTGATCGACAGCACCAAAACCTGCGACCGAATCGCAGAAGAAAACGGTGTGAGCAAGGACACCGTTATCCGCGCCTCGAAGTATATGAAAGGCGTGGAGATTGCGGAAGAACTGATGCCGGGCTTAAAGCAGAGCATCCTGTCCGGACAGATGAAAGTGTCCAAAGCGGATATGCACCGCCTTGCCAGGGCGGCCTACAATGACCGTGCACAGACCTTGCAGGATATTCTGCACCCGGAGCTGAAGGTGGAACCGAAGCCTGACGCTGACGGTGTGATTCGTGTTCCGGGCAAAGCTCCTGTCATGCCATTCCGAAAGTTTGAATCGATTTACGACAGCGATGCTTACCCGGAAGATCTGCGGTACAGGTATGTAGCATTGGAAGATGTGACCACTCGTTTCCGCATTGCGTTCAACTATCAGTTGGAGCAAATGCCCGATAATGCACAGCGTGATGTGATTCTGGAGATCATTCACAAGCACAAGGACTACCTTGCTTCTCTGGAAGCCGCACTCGCAGATGTTAAAGACCAGACAGCATAACATCAGGCACATGGTATGCTGTTCACAGATGTCCAAAGGAGCGTGCGTTTGAACAAAAAGAAAAAGTCCACAAACACTTCCCCCTACCCCGATGAAGCCATCGACCGTCTGGCACGGGCATTCTACCCGGCGATCCTTGCCTGCTGGAACAGCGAGGAGGGGCAACGGGAGTTTGCCGCGTGGCAGGCGGAACAGGCTCATCATGCCCCCAGCAATGAGAAACAGAGCGTTCCCGATGGGGAACGCCCTGTTGTACATATCGCTATCGTGTGTGGATTTTTGCAGGGTGCGTCCGGGTGGACGCGCCCTGTTTTTTTCTTGGAAAACTTTAAGACTTCTTCCGATTTTGGAGAGTGGTTGCCATAGCAACCGACAATCCTGTGGGAATCTGCTAAAATGCTCTGCGGTTGGTTACGTATAACTAACTACCAGAAATTTTCATCATTTTAAGGAGTTTCCCATGAAAAAGATTACACGTCGTTCTTTTCTCGCTGCTATGGCTGCTGTCAGCGCTGCCGGTGTCCTGACCGCCTGTGGTGGTTCCGGCAATGCAGCTTCTTCCGCTGCCGCTTCTGAATCTGCCTCTGTTTCCAGCGAAGCAGTCTCTTCTGCGGCTTCTGCCGATGAGACCGGCACCCACACCGTCATCGACCACGGCGGCAATGAGGTCGAAGTCCCCAACAAGGTCACTCGTGTGGTCATCGACCAGATCCCCATCCTGTCCACCTACATGGCCTATTTTGAGGGCAGCGCACCCTATATCGTGGGCTATTGCGGCTCCTTCAAGTCGGTCATTTCCGACACCGTGCTCAAGAACATCGCCCCGGAGCTGATGGAATCCAGCGACACGGTCTATGCGCAGAGCGACCTCAATATTGAGGAGATCATGAAGCTGAACCCGGATGTCATCCTGTACAATGCAGGCAATTCCTCCCATGCAGAGATCCTGAAGGCCAGCGGTATTCCCTCGATCGGCTTTGCCACCGTGGGTGCTTCCACCGAGGCTGACCCGCTGGAGCGCTATAAGGAGTGGCTGAAACTGCTGGAGGATATCTTTGGCGAACCGGGCAAGACCGAGGCCTTTGTGGCTGCCGGTGACGAGATCGTGGCCGATGTGGAAGCCCGCATTGCGGATATTCCTGAGAGCGACCGCCCCAGCGCCCTGATCCTGTGGAAGTACTCGGACGGTGTGCCGCAGGTTTCCGGAAACGGCACCTTCGGCACCTACTGGATGAAGCATCTGAGCGTGACTGACAAAGCGCTGGAAGCCACCGGTTTTGCCCAGACCAGCATGGAACAGGTCTACAGCTGGGATCCGGACATCCTCTTCCTCGATGGCCCCGGCCTGCAGCCCATGCGCACGGAGGATGTGCTTTCCGGCAACGTGGATGGCGCCGACTTCTCCACGCTGACCGCCGTGCAGAACGGCCGCGTGTACAACACCACCCTTGGCATGTGGAACTGGTTCACCCCGAACCCGGATGCTCCGCTGGTGCTGGCATGGCTGGCCTGCAACACCTACCCGGACGCTTTCGCAGATTACCCGCTGGGCGATACCATCAAGGAATATTACAAGACCTGGTATGGCTATGATGTGACCGATGACGAGCTGGAGGAAATGCTGCTGTACTGATGAAGGACACCATCTGGATTAAAAAAGGCCGCTTTACCCCGCTGGCTCTTCTGCTGATGCTGGCCCTGCCGCTGGTCACTTCGGTGGTCTGCCTGTGCTTCGGACGTATGAATGTCCCGGTCGGGGAAGTGCTGACCGCCCTGCGCACAGCTCTGACCGGCGGCAGCGCAGCCAGTGTACAGAACTATTCCATCGTCATCAACCTGCGCCTGCCCCGCATTCTTATGGCAATCATCGTGGGTGCAGGGTTGACCTGTGCGGGCAACACCTTCCAATCCCTGTTTTCTAATCCGCTTGCCACGCCGGACATTTTGGGCGTGACCAGCGGCACCTGTGTGGGTGCAATTCTGGCCATCATTCTGTCGTGCAGTATTCTGGAAACACAGCTCATTGCGCTGGTGTTCGGCCTTGCGTCTGTCTGCTTTACCCTGAAAATTGCAGGCAAGAACGATGGCCGTTCCATGGTCTATCTGGTTCTGGCCGGAACCATTGCCTCTTCTCTTTTCAATGCGGTTGGATCGCTGCTCAAGTATACGGCCGACCCGCAGGATAAGCTGCCGGAGATCACCTACTGGCTGATGGGCAGTTTTACCAGTGCCAGCTACCAGAAGATCCTCATCGGCTGCCCGCTCATCATCGCAGGCATCGCTGTCATTTACCTGCTGCGCTGGCGGCTGAACATCCTCTCCCTGAGCGATGACGAAGCCCGCGCCAGCGGCATCAGCATCAAACAGACCCGGATGCTGTTCATTCTGGCTTCCACGCTCATCACGGCTTCGGCGGTGTCAATGTGCGGACAGGTGGGCTGGATCGGGCTGCTGATCCCACACTGCGCCCGGATGCTGGTGGGCAGCAACAACCGCTATGTCGTGCCGGTGAGCCTGAGCCTTGGTGCCAGCTTCATGATCCTGATCGACACGCTGTCGCGCACCATCAGCATCATTGAGCTGCCGCTTTCCATCCTGACCGCCATCATCGGTGCGCCGGTGTTCATCTCTCTGCTGAATAAGACAAGGAGCAACCTGCGATGATCTTGCAAGTGCAGAATGGCTGTTTCGGCTACCCCGGACAGCCTGCCATACTGGAAAATATCGACCTGACACTGGAAGAAGGACACATTCTTGCCATCCTTGGACCCAACGGCATCGGCAAGACCACTTTGCTCAAATGCATGATCGGTCTGCTGCCGTGGCACAGCGGCAAGACCCTGCTCTATGGTAAGGAGATCCACACCCTGAAGCCGAAGGAAGTGTGGAGCACCATCTCCTACATCCCGCAGTCCCACGGGTTTGCCTTCTCCTATACCGGACTGGAAATGGTTTTGCTGGGCCGCAGTGCCCATCTGGGTATGTTCCAGCAGCCCGGTAAAGAGGAACTGGAAATGGCCGAAGCCATGATGGAGCGGGTGGGCATCTCTCACCTTGCCAACAAGGACTGCAACCGGATGAGCGGCGGCGAACTGCAAATGGTGCTCATTGCCCGTGCCCTTATCAACGATCCCAAGCTTATTATTCTGGACGAGCCGGAGACCGGTCTGGACTTCCAC